>WNFF01003306.1_pt1 | contig 13253 bp, 11 predicted proteins | sample 5400441 | NCBI WGS metagenome assembly WNFF01 (sample SAMN13153345, study PRJNA577476) | soil metagenome | isolation source: 120 cm saprolite under Douglas fir tree site 2 hole 3 replicate 1 | place: USA:California | collected 2015-04-18
CCGAATTCGAACTCCCGGCCGATCTCGTACTGCTCGCGATGGGATTCGTGCATCCGGTCCACGAGGGCATGATCAGGGATCTGGGCGTGGCGCTCGATCAGCGGGGCAACGTGAAGGCCGATACAAACCAGTACGTCAGTTCGGTCAGCAAGATATTTGCGGCAGGCGACATGCGCCGCGGTCAGTCGCTTGTGGTTTGGGCGATCCGAGAGGGCCGGCAGGCCGCCCACGCTGTCGACAAGTTCCTGATGGGCTCCAGCACGTTGCCGAGATAGACATTTTGATCGAGCCGGCGCAAAGCGAGACTCGCTCGTCTCAGAATTTTCGGTTGGGCCAAACCGCTGCAACCAGCGGATGCTGCGCGATGTCCCTCAGCTGATGGCCATTCACCTCGGTAATGAACACTTGAGACGACGAAAGATAAGTGGGCTCGGAGCCGGTCAGCCCTGACAGAAACCGCTGCGTGTCCGCTATTTTGTGCTGCGTTTCAGCCTCTTCCTCCATGGAGGTTTCGATCGCAAAGCTGCCCGACTTACTCTTCGTTAACCTCGGCTTCGGAATGTCGATCTCAACGAGCACAACCTCTGAATCATCGCTTGCTTTGCTTGCACGCGCTTGAAGCTCCGCAGACTTCAGTTTACGCATCGTGGCCGGGGTTAGTTCGGCTGACATTTCTCTTCCTTGTGAAGCATGATATTTAACAAATATAAGCATGTTTCCTTCCGGCCCAAGAACCTTGAAATCCAAGCGGATAAGTCGTGTGAACGCCCCTCAGAAACATTCGGCACGGGTTAAGCAAGAAATCTCAATTGTCGCAAATTGAAGGGCCTCTTAAAGATAAATCGCGGCTGCCCAAGCGTACAGACGGAAATAGACGATATTAAACGTAGCCGAGCTCGCCCGCGAATCCTATGGCTCTCAGAATGTCGATGCGCCCGAACCCGAATCGATGGTTCTGCCCCGCTTCGCCCATTTCTTCAGCTGATCCAGTGAGAAGATCCTGAATGACAAATGCTTTTTGATTCGGAGCCACGGCCGTCTTGATCTTGGTAGCACTGAGAAGAAGCGCAATCGCGCCAGCTACATGAGGGGTCGCCATCGACGTCCCGTTGAACGCCTCCCACTTCCCCTTTGGCACCGAGGAATACACCGCAACCCCGGGTGCGGACAAATCCGGCTTGGAATATACGAGAGGTAACATCTCGGGACGGAAAAGGCGTGATTCCCGAATCACCTGCGTCCTTCCGCCGCTGAAGCCGGCTGCCCTATCCAAGTAGTCAGTAGCGCCCACCGCCAAAGCCAGGAAATCATTTCCGGGTGAACCACTCGTTTCATTGCCTTCGTTCCCGATGGCCGTTACCACTGGAATCCCAACTTTCAGCGCATTCCAAATTGTTGTGGTGTAGATGGGCGGGGTCTCAGGCCCCCATACAATTCCGCCGAGGGACATGCTGATCACGTCAACCCGATTGTCGATAGCCCATTGCATCCCCGCCAACACTTGGGCGTCGGTGCCTCCCTCTTCACCGTTGAGCACCATTGCAGCCGCGAGTTTAGCATGCGGTGCAACTCCGATCCAACTACCGCTAGCATTCCCGCCCACGATCGTTCCCGCGCAATGGGTCCCATGCTTGTCCGAATCACGCGGCTTTGAGCCATTGACCTCTTTGCCCTTCTGATCGAACTCCGCCCAAAGCGCTACCTTGCCCTTTAGATCAGGGTGATTCGCGTCGACACCAGTGTCAAGCAGACCGACCATAATGTCCTCTCCCCGCCGGTCGAATGCACCCCACACCTCAAGAGCTCCGATCCTCCTCACGCCCCAGACACTTACCTGGTTGTCTTCCACGACTCTCGGCACCTGCTTTGGGACTACGACGGGTGGAACGAACAAGCGGCGATTCGGAAGAACGTCCGCGATATTGGGGACGCTGCTGATTAATGTCTTTAAATCCTCATCTCGGACCTGCACCACGGCGCTGCTGGAAGTCCAGAACTTGGTCGGGCCGGCCGCGCCGCGCTTAGGCCTGCCTTTTTTTCCTTCGGCGGCATTGGCCACGCTCCTGATTCCCTCCCGCACGACATCTGATTCGATCAGCGGTTCGAGCGTTTTCAATCCCGCGGCTCGAAGTTCCTCAGTCGTCGTTAGCGGCTTCCACTGTCGTCCCGTCGCAGTCAAGCTTCCCTGAACGACGGACGGGCGTCGTCGACCACCTTGGTCCTTCGCCTTCAGCGATTCCTTGGGAGGTGGCAACACGTCACGCGCCGATGTCGAGAGGCCTCGGCGAAGCATTGCTTCTGCCACCGTTTGCATGAACGTCACGTCGTCTTGGTCACTCGTGCGCATCCTCACGATAACTTGGTGGACCGCCGCGCTATCGCTATCCCGAATGAACTCAATTTGGCGATTCAGGTGTTTCTCCTGAATGGACTCTCGAGTTTTTGCCATTGCTCTCAACTCCTTGGTGGTCAGATTGCGGTCCAAAAAACTTGGAAGCGCCTTCTTGATGCGCTCGACTGCGCAGCGTTTACCTCGATCGCCTGGGCCTCCCCACCGGGCCGGCATCGTCCAATAGTGCTGCCTGCAACGGAAGGTGCCCACAGTAGGCTGCGAGGACAACGGCCGGCAGCGGCCGTTGTCCTTAGTATCTCGCCTGCGACAGAGCTCTCAGGTGAGCTCGCAAATGTACAAATCGCCTGGTCTGCTATCTGTTCCAATCTGGTCTTGGCCGGCGCAGCTTGGAGAGAAATATTCTGCCCGCACATGTCGCAGGTTAAACGGGGGTCTACCATCTCTGCTAAACCAGGATGGACCACCGAACAGGAATTGAAAGCTGAGTTGCGGTTGGTGGACCGGCGGACGGCGGTGGTCGGGCTGATAAAACGATTGCGACTGCTGGTACCTGCGCTGAGGTTCGCCGCGGCGTTATCATCGGGGAACAGGAGCCTTCGCAGATTGTGCGGTCGAGTTGCCGGTCTCCGTCAAGGCCGTTGCGGTTGCGGTAGAGCGGTCCATTCATTTCGGCCAAGGCGCGGCTGTCCCTTTGAGCAAGGCGAGCTTACATAAAGAGGGCCGTGGAATGTTAGCCGGTTTAGAATCCATCAAAATCTCGATTGAGCGGTCACTGCCGCCCGATGTTGTTGCAGCTATGCGTGAAGCTGGAATTGCGCTGACGCTGGATTCATCTAGTGGTTTTCAGTCTGTCGTTGATATCAGCGACGAACTCGCCGAGAGGGAGCTGCTTGAGGAAACGGTTTCGTTCCGCAAGAATTTGACCGGCGTCGATAATACTATCTTCATTTCCCCGAAGGGCTTTACTCGGCATGTACCGCGCATCAAATTGGCAATCGATCCGTCGGACAGCATCGATCCTCGCGGCGCGACAGCCCCCGTTGCGATTGATAGCGGTAACGTTGTAGCCGGCGATGTCCCCGCGGAACTGCTTAAACAAGTGCGGCAGTTCATCGAACTCAATCATGACGTCTTGCTTGATTATTGGAATTACCGTGCCGACACAGATGAGTTGCGCGGGTGATTGAAGTCAATCAAGTGAGAGGACGGTGCTGCTACCGTCTGCCATTTACGACGGCTCCTACCCACCCGCATGCGTCGCGGGTCAAATCGCGTCTATCATCGCCTGGTAAACCAGGACTGACCGCCAAACAGAGAACCGCCGAACAGAGACGGAAAGCCGGACTGCTGTTGTTGGACCGGCGGCCGGCGGTAGTCGGGCCGATAGAACGACTGCGGCGACTGCTGCACCTCCGCTAAGGTCGGCCGCGGCGGCGCGAGGCGGCGAACAGGAGGCTTCGCAGAGGCCGCCCCGCCGGTCTCCGTTGAAGCCGTTGCCGCAACCGTGATCGCGCCCGAACGGTCCGCCACCATCGGGGTCATTGGCAGATCGGTGGCGGCGACCACGGGATCGCTTCCAACCGGGGCGATGTCGCGCCGCGGCCAGGCAAAGTCATCGGCGCGGCCTGCCGGCGCCGGTATGGGCTCGCCGCGCACGAGGACCTTCGCCGCCATGGCGTCGTTCGGCGGCTGACGGGCATTGCCGCCGAGAAGATCATCGGTTTCGCTTCCCCGTTCGGCAACCAACGATACCGCCGGCCCGGCTAGCGGGCGGGCATGGGGGCCGGGCCGGCTGGCAGCAGCAGCTGCCGCCTCGACCTTAGGTTCCTCGGGGATTGAGACGGCCACGGGTGCGGCGCGCGTACTCAACCAGCGCTGCACTTCGCGCTCGACGTAATGGGCAAGCTTTCGCGCCCCGGCCTGGGTGAAGTACACCCCGTCACCGGCGCGCAACCGGCGGGTCTGGCCTTCGAGATCGGGGCCGAATTGCGCGTAGCGGCCGTCTTCGTCAACAAAGCCGTCCCAGACATCGATATAGAGGATGCCTGCCTTGTCGGCGCGGCTGCGGTAGAGGTCGTTGAGAAACGGGATGTCGGCGGCGGCTTTCTGCCCGCGCAACGGTGGCAGCCCCACCCAGAACACCGGTACCCCGGACGTTTTGAGGGCCGCAATCGTGTCGTCGATGCGCCGGCTATAGGCTTCGCTCCACGCATCCGAGCGGAATTCCAGGTTCCTGTTGCCGGCGGGCAGTTGTTCCGGCGCAGCGACAGCTGCGATTTCGCGAAGCTTGTCCGGCGCCGGCTTGTCCAGTTCCATTGCTGCTGGGTCCGCAACGGGTGGCGCCGCCGGTTTCGCCACGCGCGAGGCTGGAGCGGCCGGACCCGCTTCGCGGAACTGCCGCCGGTCATTGACGCCGACCATCATCAGCACGAATTTGGGCTTCTGCCCCGCAATCAGGTCACGGGCGGCCTGCGGCCAATCGGGATATTCGCCGCGGGGGTCGCTGCGGACCTCGGCGCGGATCAGGCCGGAATTCGTACGGTGCCGCCGCAGTATTCCTATCTCGGGCGCGTCCGTGTAAGCGAGCTCAAGCCCGTAGGCGAGCCAGTCCGCCATCGCGTCGCCGAGCACCACGATCGGGGTGGTCACTGCGCTTTCAGCCTTGGGATCGGCCTTCTTCGGCGCGGGCGCCCTTGAGTAGTCAACCGGCGGCGGCGCTCGCTCAAGCTGAGGCGGCACCGCTTGTTGTTGTTGTTCAAACCAGTCGAAAAATCCGCGCTGCCGTCGGTTCTGGGACGAGCGATCGTCCCAGAAAAACTGCGCCCCCGACGGCGGCGGCGCAACGACCACCATCGTCACTGCTAGAACCGCTTCCGCGGCCAATGCCGCGGTTGCAATCAAGAGTCGTAAGCAGGCGCCACGGACCATGTCGGATTTTCCGGTCATGTTGCGCGATCGCAAGGGCGCCCCACCCGAACCACGCCTAGTCAATCTCCAGCGTAGGGTGTCATTAACACAAAGAAGGTGTCGGATTGAAGGCTAGAGGTATCAAAGGCAGGTCTGCAGCCGCTCCCTACCCGGAGCGTGGGCGTCCCGCCCGCCTCTTTCTTCTTCGCATTAGAGCGGGCGGGACGCCCACGCTCCGGGGAGAGGGTGCGAAGGGGGCCGCCTCATGGCTGGCGCAGGCGTTCCAACAGATTGGCTGACGCGAAGCCGTCGGGAACGACGCCTTGTGAAACCTGAAAGCTCTTGATGGCGCTGCGGGATTTGGCGTTGATACGGCCGTTCGGCTCACCCCCGATGTCGAACCCGCGGCGCACAAGATGGCTCTGCAACTCGTAGCGTTCGGCGCCGGTGAGGACCCGCTCATGGCGCGGCCAGGCGGTGACGAACGGCCCGTCGCCCCGCATCCGGTCGGCGAGGTGGCCGATTGCCAGCGCGTAGGCTTCCGCCGGGTTGTATTTCATCAACACGCGGAAGTTGTTGAGCATCAGAAACGCAGGCCCGCTTGCGCCGGCCGGAATGAGCAGATAGGCGCGATCGGTCGGCCGCGGATAGGGCTTGCCGCCGATCCGAAACACGCCCTGCCGCTCCCATTCCCGCACGGTCATCGCTTTGGCGCTGTCCGCCAGGAGATAGTCGAAGCCGGCCGGCAGGACCGCCTCGTACCCCCAGGTCTGGCCCGCAATCCATCCGTCGGCCTTGAGGTTGTTGGCCGTAGACCCGATGAGATCGGCAGGCGAATCGACCACGTCGCGGCGACCGTCACCGTCGAAATCGACCGCGAAGCGTTTGAACGACGTGGGCATGAACTGAGTCGGGCCGAATGCGCCTGCCCAAGAACCCTTGAGACGCTCCGGGCTGATGTCGCCACGCTCAAGGATTTCCAACGCAGCGAGGAACTCGTTGCGGAAATAGTCTTGGCGGCGGCCGACACATGCCAGTGTTGCGGTCGATCGCACGACCAGACGGTCGCCTCCCGAGGTTCCAAAATTTGACTCGACACCCCAGATCGCCGTGACGATGTTGCGATCGACCCCGTAGGCCTTCTCCATCGCGTCGAACACCGGGCGATATTGCGCCAGAATCTCCTGACCGCGCTTGATTCGGCTCTCATTCACCAGCACGTCCAGGTAGTCCCAAACGGCTTTGGTGAACTCCGGCTGGGCATCCATGAGGTCCATGATGCGCAGATCTGGCGTGAGGTTGCGCGTGTAAACCTCGAAGGTTTCGCGTGACACGCCGCGGCGTGCGGCATCAGGCCACAGACCTTCCAGGCAAATGTTGAAGTTCGCGGCGGCCGCGAGGATGGCCTCCGCGGTCATCAGCGGATGGCCGGAACTGCCGGATTGCCCGCTCCAATCGGGCGCGCCGGAACCCTTCGGGTCTGGAACCGAGCCGGTCACTGCCGGCGAGGCGGGCGCCAGAAACGGAAACAGCCGTTCAATGATCTGCGCCGTCGCGCCTGCGGTCGCGGCCACCAGAGTGCAGCCCACGCATGCTATGCCAATCAGCGATCTTAGGTCGACCATTGGTACTCTCCCGCATCGCCGCCGCGGACCAAGCCCCCTTTATATCATGGCCGATATTGTCAATTGACGAACGATTTTGGTTGACGGAGGCTTACCGCACGAACTTATAGTATTCGGCTCTCAATGCGCCACTGCGGAACGTGTTGCGCGGTGTCGCCGGAGTCGCCGTAAGCATTCCTGTTTGGCCACGAAAGTGACCATCGAAATTCCGACGAACCGCCATATTCTCCGCGCCATCCCTCATGAAGCCCATTCGCAAAGCCATCTTGCCGGTCGCCGGCCTCGGTACGCGTTTTCTGCCCGCCACCAAAGCCATGCCGAAGGAGATGTTGCCGGTGGTCGACCGTCCGCTGATCCAGCATGTGGTCGACGAGGCCCGTCAGGCCGGCATCGAGCATTTCATCTTCGTCACGGGCCGCAACAAGGGCGTCATCGAGGACCACTTCGACCGCCAGTTCGAACTCGAACTGACCTTGACGGAGCGCAATCGCCGCGCCGAGCTCGAACTCCTCGCGCGCGACTTGCCGGGCGCCGGCCAGACCAGTTTCACCCGCCAGCAACAGCCGCTTGGGCTCGGGCATGCGGTGTGGTGCGCGCGCGAAATCGTCGGCGATGAGCCGTTCGCCTTGCTGCTGCCGGATGTGCTGGTGCAGGCGCAGCGCAGTTGCCTGGCGCAAATGCTGGATGCCTACCAGCAGCTTCCCGACAATGCCAACGTCATCGCGGTCGAGGAAGTCCCGATGGACCGCATCCATATGTACGGCGTGGTGGGAGTTGGAAAATCGCAAGGTCGGGCTTTCGAGATCACCGAGATGATCGAGAAGCCGCCGCGCGAGCAGGCGCCGTCAAGTCTCATCATCACGGGCCGCTACATTCTCCAGCCGGAGATCTTCAACATTCTGGCCGACCAGACCCGCGGCGCCGGCGGCGAAATCCAGATCACCGATGCGATGATCCGGCTCGCCCGCAAGCAGCCGTTCTACGGGCTCAAATTCGAAGGCCGCAGCTTCGATTGCGGCAGCAAGATCGGTTTTCTGACCGCCAATATCGCTTACGCGCTGGAGCGCGACGACATCGCCCCGGCGCTGCGTGCCGAGATCAAGTCGTTGCTGGGATGACGGCTCAGTTGGGCCAGGAATTCGCAACCATCGAAATTCCGCCACGTACGTTGCCCGAGCCCGATCACGGACTGGAGCCCCAGTTGGCAGGACTGACGTAATAAGAACCAGTAATTGCCCCCGCGGCCTCCTTGAATTCATGCTTGATGTGTGACGTAGCTCACATTCAAATTGTCAAAAACCTGTAACCTCGTGGCCTAACGACCGCAACGCCGAAGGACTTCCCAAGAGGGAGTTTGATAAAGAGATTATTGCTGCACTGATTTGTACCCATCCTCAGGGCCATGCCCCAACCGGCCCTGGGCATAGATGGCGAAACCCACCCCAGCTTAAGGTTCCGTCGCTCAACTGCTGCCAGTGCTCGCATGAGATTAACGCGAGGGCATCGAACGGACCGTCTTCCATAAATACAAAAACGTCGAGGGTAATATGGCGAAACGCAAAGCATCAATTGGAAGCAAGAAAAAATCCGATACCGCCGCGGTCACCGGCGCGGCACCGTATCAACCAAAGATGTCCACTGCGGCGGCACGGTCGGCAGTCGCAACGACGATCGGTCAGCGGGTTGAATTGGCCAAGTATCGATCCACGGTCACCCCCCTCACCATGGAGGAACGAGACCTCCTGATAGAGCAAGCGGCGGCGATGCTGGAGCAAATTTATGCCCACCTGCCGCTCAAACGTTCTCTACATGCAAACGACCCTATCCAGTTGCTCCGGCTGCTCCGCCTCCGCCATGCAGGGCTTGACGAACGAGCGTTTCAATCGGCCTTGATGGAGATATTCCTCGGCCTCCGGGACTTGCATACAAATTATATTCTTCCCGCGGTGTACGCTCAAAAGTTCGCTTTTCTGCCATTCCGAATCGAGGAATTCTATGAGCCTGGCGGAGTATTCGTGGCTGCGGCGCCGCAATTACGGAAGTATGTCGTGTCATGGGTTTCCCCCGTAAATACGGTCGGAACCCTCAAGGAGGGAATGGTTGTCACGCACTGGAACGGAAGTCCAATCGAGCTGGCGGTTGCAAGGAATGGGGACCGCGAAGCCGGCAGCAACGCTGACGCTCGCCGGGCTCAAGGAATCGAGGCCCTTACTCTGCGCTGGCTTGGGATGTCGTTGCCGCCCGATGAGGATTGGGTGAATCTGACGTACACAGATGGCAGCAAGACATACGATTCCAGATTTGACTGGGAGGTGATCGATCTGTCTGACCGAGCGGCGTTGCTGGCAGGATTGACCCAGGCCGTTGGCACTGCGCCGACAATTGGCCTCGATCTGAAACGCTTGCTTCTTGACCGGAGTCGCAAGCTCATCTTCGATCCCCAGGCCGTACAGGTCGAACGAGAGGTGACGGCCCACCTTGAAAAGGCTGCCGCTGCGGTCCCTTCCCCTCCACGGGCAGACACAAGTCTCTTTCCGGACGTTTTCCCTCGGTTTGGCGAAGTCATGACCCCTTCAGGCAACTACGGGTACGTTCGCCTGAAGTCATTTGCCCCGCAGTCGGGCAATATTTCCGGGGTGGTCGATGAATTCGGTCGAATCCTGAGAACTCTGCCTCAAACGGGTCTCATACTCGATGTCCGCGGGAATGGCGGCGGGTACATCAACATCGGCGAGCTCATTTTACAGACGCTCACGCCTGGGAAGATTTCCCCCGAACCGTTCCACTTCCTGGCGACTCCGCTGGCTCTGAAAATCGTGTCGGAGCCAAGTAACGACGTTGGAGAGTGGAAAGAAACGATCATTCAGGGGCTTGAATCCGGGGCGAGCTTCTCCCAGGGCTTTCCTCTGACGGATCCAGAAGAATGTAACGAAATTGGGCAGGTCTACCAAGGACCCGTCGTTCTGGTCACCGATGCGCTCTGCTATAGCACCACAGACATTTTTTCGGCTGGGTTTCAAGATCACCGGATAGGGACTGTTCTCGGCTGTCACTCAAGCACCGGTGCAGGTGGGGCAAACGTTTGGGATTATGAAACCCTTCAGAGCATGACCGCGAGGTTTGAAAACCCGTTCGTTGCCCTCCCGGGAGGGGCAATGATGCGCGTGGCGGCCCGGCGATGCACGCGCGTTGGCGGCAGGTCCGGTACCCCGGTCGAAGATTACGGCGTAGTCACGGACATCCGCTACTTTATGACCAAGCAGGATGTGGTCGGGAATAACGCCGATTTGATAGCCGCCGCCGCCAATATCCTCAAGTCGCATCCCAAGCAGACCCTTCGGCTAACCCCTGACTCGGCGAACCCTTCTCAAAAATTTGCGATTGATTACTCCAACGTCGACCGGATCGATTTGTTTGTGAACGATCGACCGGTCTTGTCGCAGGAGGTAGCTGCCGGCCCGGGCCGTTGGCCGGTCCAACTTCCATTCGCGGCAACGGCAGGGAGTGTTTTCAGGGCGAGCGGATACCGCCAGGGAGAATTGGTGGTCAGTACCCGTCTATCAATTGGCCCATAAATGGCCAACACAAGTTTGACGTAACTGTCGCCCGCAACTGCGGTCTGTGCTAGACGTCGAGAACAACTCCAATCCCGCAACCGGACCACTCCCGTCTCACCATGCCGAAATCTCTGCTGCGCAGTGAAGACCAGCCCCTGAGTGAAGGCGACGACGTACTGATCGCCTGCGCATTGCGCACGCTCGAAGCCGAAACCGGGGGTCTTGCTGCGCTCAGCGCCGCGATCGAGAGCGGTCTCGGGCAGGCGTTCATCCGTGCTGTCGCCATGATCAAGGCTGCGCGTGGCCGCGTCATCGTCAGCGGCATGGGCAAATCCGGTCATATCGGCAACAAGATTGCTGCGACCCTTTCGTCAACCGGCACGCCGTCATTTTTCGTCCACCCGGCCGAGGCGAGCCACGGCGATCTCGGCATGATCACGTCGGACGACGTCATCATCGCGATGTCCTGGTCGGGCGAAACCGCCGAGTTGAAGAACCTCATTAACTATTCGCGCCGGTTCCGGATCGGCCTGATCGCCATCACGGCCGACGCGGCGAGCACGCTCGGGAAAGCCGCCGATATTGTGCTCGCGCTGCCGCAGGCGCGTGAAGCGTGCCCGCACAATCTCGCGCCGACCACTTCGTCGCTGATGCAGCTCGCGCTTGGCGACGCACTGGCCATCGCGCTCCTGGAAAGCCGCGGCTTCACGGCGCTTGATTTCCGCGAATTGCACCCCGGGGGTCGGCTCGGTGCGGCGCTGACCTTCGTCCGTGACCTCATGCACACCGGGCCTGAGATGCCGCTCAAGCCGATCGGAACCCGTATGTCGGACGCGATCGTTGAAATGTCCGCAAAGGGTTGGGGCTGCGTCGGCATCACCGATGCGGCCGGCCATTTGGTCGGCATCATCACCGACGGTGACCTGCGTCGCCACATGCGTCCCGACCTGCTCGAAGCCCTCGTCGAGGACGTCATGACGTGGGGCCCGAATACGGTGCGCCCCGATCAGCTTGCCGGTGAAGCACTGGAGATCCTCAATTCCCTGAAGCGAACCGTTTTGTTGGTGGTCGACGGCGAGCGTGCGGTCGGCCTCGTTCACATGCACGATCTGCTGCGGGCTGGGGTAGCTTGATCAGGGATCAGTAATCAGAGGTCAGTAATCAAGATATCAGAAGCACCATCTTGATTGCTGATTACTGCTCTTGATTACTGACCTCTGATTACTGATCCCTGATCAGCTCTACGTGGAGCGCCGTTCCCTCGACCCGCACGACCTTGACGCGGCTGCCGGCCGGGACATCGGCCCCGGTGATCCGCCACACGGTGTCGTCGATGGGTATCGTGCCGGAGCCATCCACAATCGGCTTCTCCAATGTGAAGATGCGGCCGACAAGGGCCTCGGCGCGGCGATTGAGGAACGGCTGATCGGTTGTCGTGCCCACCTGCATGGAAAGCCGACGCCACAATGGGATCGCGGCAACGGAGAATACCGCGAAAGCGATGAATTGCGCCTGCCAGTTCCAATCCACGAACATCGAGATGGCACCGACCAGCATCGCGGCCAGTCCGAGCCACAGCATGAATACGCCAGGCGCCAGCACCTCAAGAACGAGCAGCAATCCGCCGGCAATGAACCAGTCCCAAAATCCAAGCGAGGCGAATAGGGCTAGCATGGAGGCACCTCAGCTCGTCGGACTCGTGCCCGGACGCGGCGGATTGGCGTCCGGCGCCGGAAGGCTCGGTCGCGGCGGCGCGTTCGCGGCGGGACGGCCCGAGTTTCCACCGAACGTCGCTTTGGCGATTTCTGCGATGCCCGCGAGCGAGCCAAGTATGCTGGTCGCCTCGATGGGAAGCATCAGGACCTTCTGGTTCGGCGAATGGGCGATCTCCGTGAGGGCGCGCAGGTACTTGTCGGCGATGAAATAGTTTATCGCAGCGACCTCGCCCTTGGCGATCGCCTGGCTCACGACTTCAGTGGCCATGGCCTCGGCCGTGGCGGAGCGCTCGCGTGCCTCGGCGTCACGGAAGGCGGCTTCACGGCGGCCTTCGGCTTGGAGGATCTGGGCCTGTTTGGCGCCCTCGGCCCTCAGGATCGCGGACTGCCGCTGGCCTTCCGCGGTCAATATTTCAGCGCGCTTCTCGCGCTCGGCCTTCATCTGCCGGCCCATCGACTCGATGAGGTCTGCGGGCGGTACGATGTCCTTGATCTCAATGCGGTTGACCTTGATGCCCCAGGGCGATACCGCGGCGTCGACGACGCGCAGCAGACGTTCGTTGATTTCGTCGCGATGCGACAGCATCTGATCGAGGTCCATGGCGCCCATCACGGAACGGATGTTGGTCATGGTGAGCTTGACGATGGCCGGCTCGAGAGATGAAATCTCGTAGCTCGCCTTGGCGGCGTCGAACACCTGGAAGAACGCGATGCCGTCGACGGTGACGCTGGCATTGTCCTTGGTGATGACCTCCTGTTCGGGAACGTCGATCACCTGCTCCATCACGTTCATCTTGCGACCGATCCGGTCGATGAAGGGAACCACAAGATTGAGGCCGGGCCGCAGCATTCTCGTATAGCGGCCGAATCGCTCGACGGTCCAGTTATAGCCCTGCGGCACCGTCTTGACGCCCAGGAAGACGGTGAGGACGGCAAGGAGGACGACGATGGGGACGAAAATGTCGTAGCCGCCGATCATTTGCTAACTCTCCTTGTCGATTAATCAAATAATGCTCCAGGCGACTTAAAACTATCTTGCTTTGCGGCTTTTCGCATTTTTCTCGCATGCGATAAAGGTTCGTTGGATCGAAATGCG
>WNFF01004538.1_pt1 | contig 13253 bp, 9 predicted proteins | sample 5400441 | NCBI WGS metagenome assembly WNFF01 (sample SAMN13153345, study PRJNA577476) | soil metagenome | isolation source: 120 cm saprolite under Douglas fir tree site 2 hole 3 replicate 1 | place: USA:California | collected 2015-04-18
GAGCCGCGTCTATCGCGCGCGCATCGAAAGCCGGCGTGGTCACGCGGCTGCGGCGCGCGCGGAGGCCCAGGCGGGGCTGGCAATCAAATCTCCCGCAGTGCAAACGCGCGTCTCCTGGCCCGATGCGCCAGCGCGCGAATCGAGTGCCGCTGAAGAATTGCGGGCGCTGGCGGGCCAAGCAGCGCATTAGGCGATGCCGGCAAGGAAGCACCCTGACGCCGCGGCAGACTAAAGTTGGGGCACCCAACGCCCAGTCGATCTTCAAACAGTTGGAATCCGGGGCGAAATCAGGTATCTTACGGTCCGAGTTTAGAATAGGGCCTAGCAATGCATTGAGTATGAATCGGAAATTCATCTCCGCCATTTGCTTGCTGGCGCTTACGGCAACCTACGCTGCGGCGATGGTGGGGCCGCTGGTAGCCGGCGAGGACCCCGACTGCTGCAGGGGGAGCATGTGCACACTCCCGCATCGACATCCGACCCCGAACAAGCCTGATTGTCACGCCTCCGGCGGCTCACTCGGCGATTGCTCGATGCACTCCTGCTCTCCGCCAGAGCATCGCAGCGTTGGCCTGCGGCCTTTCCTTCTTGCGGTGCCACTCGGCATCAACGGCCAAGCTCCGCTAGCCTTTGAGGCTCCTCAGCCGGTCTTGTTTTTCCCCGCACCATCCGCGGACATCGACTCCCCTCCTCCCCGCTGCGTCTCCGCCTAGCCGCGCGAGCGCTATTCATTCAAGTATCTAAAGCTGACTTCCCTGGTCGTTCATTCTTGAGCTACCCGGATGATTTCAGTCCTTGACCTAAGCGAGGAGAGCAATGCACCTGCGAATCATTCTGATTTTCGCTCTTGTTCTGCAGCTCGGCACGCCGCTGAGCCAAGCGACGATCTTTGGAACGGTTCGTGGAATCGTCCACGACCCGCAGCACCGTCCGATCGAAGGCGCGCAGGTCGCGCTTCGCGCGCGGCTCTCCAATTGGTTGCAGCAGGCCCAAACCAACTCCGATGGCGAGTTCACGATTGGTGCTGTGCCCGCGGGCGAATATACGGTGCGCATCGAGCACGCCGGTTTTCGCGCGGTCGAGCAAACAATCACGGTAGCTTCGGGCAGCGCGCCCATCCTGCATTTCCCCATGGAGCTTGGTGTGGTGCAGGAGCGAGTCGAGGTCACAACGGACTTGGCGGCGATCAATCCGGAGTCCGCAACCACGCAGAGCGCGGTCAACCGCCAGGAGATCGAATATACGCCCGGTGCCAGCCGCACCAACAGCCTGGCCATGATCACCGACCGCGTGCCCGGCGCCTATCTGGTGCACGACCAACTCCACATCCGCGGTGGCCACCAGGTGAGCTGGCTGGTGGACGGCGTTCCCGTGCCCAACACTAACATCGCCGGCAATGTGGGGCCCCAGTTCGATCCCAAGGACATCGAAACAATCGAAATTCAGCGGGGCGGCTATTCAGCCGAGTACGGCGACCGCACCTACGGCGTGTTCAACGTGGTGACGCGCTCTGGTTTTGAGCGGAACCGCCAAGCCGAGCTGGTGGCCAGCTACGGCAGCTTCAACGAGACCAACGATCAGTTGAGCTTCGGCGATCACACTCGGCGCTTTGCCTACTACGCCAGCCTCAACGGCAACCGCACCGATCTCGGCTTGCAAACGCCGGCACCCGAAGTGATCCACGATCTCGGGAGCGGCTTTGGCGGGTTTACTTCGCTGATTTTCAATCCCAATGCTGCGGACCAATTGCGGGTCGTGAGCTCGCTGCGCAAGGACCACTTTCAAATCCCGAACGGGCCGGATGACCAAGCGGCTGGAACTCGCGATATCCAGCGCGAGCGCGACGGCTTCGTCAACTTCTCGTGGGTCCATACGGCTGGAGCAGGCGTATTGCTCACCGTTTCGCCGTTCTATCACTACAACCGCGCCGCATTCGATGGGGGCCCGAACGACCCGCCACCCATCACGACCGACCATCGCACGTCGCAATACGTCGGCGGACAGGTATCGCTCGCGGCGGTGCATGGCAGGCACAATGCGCGGGTCGGGTTGTATGGCTTTGCTCAGCACGACGATCACTTTTTCGGGCTGCAAAATAGCGATGGCAGCAGCACAAACCTCCGACGAAAACTGAACGGGGAAGTCAGCGAAAATGCGGCGAACCCCCGCGTAGGCGCGGCAATACGCATCCCGGGGTTAGGTTGGGTCCTGCGCGGGTCCTACGGCCGCTACTACCAGGCTCCTCCCCTGGTGACGGTCTCTGGGGCGCTGCTGGCGCCCCCGCAAGAATTCCTTCCGCTGAAGGGTGAACGCGACGAACAGTACGAAGTCGGCCTGGCGATTCCTCTCTACGGTTGGGCGATTGACTCCTCCCTGTTCCGCACGCATGCCCATAATTTCTTCGACCACGATGTGATTGGAAATTCGAACATTTTCTTGCCGCTCACCATCGACAGGGCGCGCATCCGTGGCGGCGAAGTCACGGTGCGTTCCCCCAAGGTGCTGCGCCGGGCGCAATTCCACCTGGCGTACTCGCACCAATTCGCCCAAGGCCGTGGCGCGGTCACCGGCGGGCTTACTTCATTCGACCCGCCGAAGGATTTCTTCTTCCTCGACCATGACCAGCGCGACACGCTGAGCTTCGGTGGCCAAGTCTCGCTAGCGTGGCGAAGTTGGATCTCGACCAGTGTTGCCTACGGCTCGGGCTTCCTGGACGGCAACGGCCCAGGTCACAAGCCGTCACATGCAACTTTCAGTCTGGCGATGGGGAAGTCATTTGGCGAGAACTGGTCGGTTGCCTTCACAGCGCTGAACCTTGGCAACACGCACTTTCTCCTGGACGATAGCAATACCTTCGGCGGGACGCATTTCAACAACCCGCGCCAGTTCTCAGGGGAAGTGCGCTACCGCTTCCATTACTGACGTTGCCGGCTGGGTCGCAGGTTCTTCGCACGCTTGCGGGCCGGGCATCCCGACGATATAGTTCGTCCCGTGAATGCAAGCGGAGGAGGCCCACATGTCCGGAGTACCGGCCAACGTTTTCAGCATTCCTAAACCGCCGACCTTTGCTACCGTGGAAGAGGAGCGGCAGCATCGCAAACAGCGGCTTGCCGCTGCCTTCCGGCTCTTTGCCCGCTTCGGCTTCGATGAAGGAGTGGCAGGCCACATCACCGCCCGCGATCCAGAACGCCGGGATCACTTCTGGGTGAATCCTTTCGGGATGCACTTCGGCCAGATCCGCGTCTCTGACCTGATCCTGGTGAATCATCGCGGCGAGGTGGTGGAAGGCAAGTATCCCGTGAATGCCGCGGCCTTTGCCATCCACTCCCAGGTGCATGCGGCGCGTGCGGACGTCGTCGCCGCAGCACATGCCCACTCACTCTACGGGAAGACCTGGTCCTCGCTGGGCCGCTTGCTCGATCCCATCACCCAGGATTCCTGCGCATTTTACGAAGACCACGGCCTGTTCGCCGATTTCACCGGCGTGGTCTACGAAACGTCCGAAGGAGAGCGAATCGCCAAAGCGCTCGGCAGCTACAAAGCCGTGATCCTCCGCAACCACGGGCTCCTCACGGTCGGGCACACGGTGGATGAGGCCGTGTGGTGGTTCATCACCATGGAGCGGAGCTGCCAGGCCCAGCTTCTGGCCGAAGGCGCTGGCGAGCCGGTGAAGATTGACCCGGCCAACGCGGCGGCGACAAAGCAGCAGATCGGAACCCACATGGCGGGATGGTTCCAGTTCCAGCCGCTGTGGGCCCGCATCACTCGCGAGCAGCCCGATTTGTTCGAGTAAGCTTGCCCAAACTCTGCCCCTCGAGCATTAGAGTGACTCCCTTTGCTACCCGTGTGCGGTTTCATGCCCGGAATTGTCTGCGTCCAAGGAGAACCGTAATGGAGGGCTCCGGAATCGCACTGCCGCTTCCATCACTGAGGGTTACCGAGGGGTTCTACTTGAGCCGCGCTGCCGCTTTGGGTGTCCCCAGCGATGAAAAGGGGTTGCGCGATGGGCAGCAGAGTGGTAGGTTAGCGGCTAGAAGCGAACAAAAGGCGAAGATAGAACGGCGGAAAGAAGAGTCCATGCCCCAATCCCTAGCTGTACGTCCCTCGCCGGCCGGGCTGACCCAAGTGCATGACATCGTCGAGCAGCTCACTACAAGCGAATCCGCTGGCGAAGCGCTGACCGCTCTCCGCCACCTCCCGGCGCGCGAGGCGCAATGGGCGCCAATGCCGACCTGGGTACGGCCTGAACTCATCGCCGGCTACCGCGCCAAGGGCGTCGAGCAACTCTACACGCATCAGGCCGCGGCGGCCGAAGCTATCCGCGCGGGGCGGAACGTCGTAGTGGTGACCCCCACCGCCTCAGGCAAAACGATTTGCTACAACCTGCCAGTGCTCAACGCCGTGCTCGAAGACCCCGACACCCGCGCGCTCTACATGTTTCCCACCAAGGCGCTGGCACAGGACCAACTCGCAGAACTGAACGACCTCGCGGAGCGCGTGGGGGACTGCTTCGGCGTGTTCACCTACGACGGCGACACACCCTCGGACGCGCGCAAGGCCATCCGCGAGCAGGGCCACATCGTCCTGACCAACCCGGACATGCTGCACACCGGAATTCTGCCGCATCACACCCGCTGGACGCGACTGTTCGAGAACCTCCGCTACGTCGTGCTCGACGAGCTGCACACTTACCGCGGGGTTTTCGGCAGCCACCTCTGTAACGTTTTACGGCGACTGGGACGCATCGCGCGGTTCTACGGCTCCCGGCCCCAGTTCATTTGCTCCTCCGCGACCATCGCCAATCCTGGCGAGCTGGCCTCGCGCTTGCTGGAAGCAGAGGTGGACGTGCTGGACTCGAGCGGCGCGCCCGCCGCTGAAAAATTCTTCATCTTCTACAACCCACCGGTGGTCAACCGCAATCTTGGCATCCGCCGCAGCTACATCAACGAATCCTTGCGGGTCGCGCAGGAGTTTCTGAAACGCAATCTGCAGACGATCGTCTTCGCCAACAGCCGGCTGCACACCGAGGTGCTGCTTACCTACCTGCACCGGGTGAACCCGCAGCCGCCCGGCCAGCCCGAGACGATCCGCGGGTATCGCGGGGGCTACCTGCCCGGCGAGCGCCGCGAGATCGAGCGAGGCCTGCGGGAAGGCCGCATCCGCGGCGTGGTTTCAACCAACGCGCTCGAGCTCGGCATCGATATCGGCACGCTTGACGCGGCAGTGATGGCAGGCTATCCGGGCACGATCGCGTCCACTTGGCAGCGCGCGGGCCGCGCCGGGCGCCGCAGCGGCAGCTCCTGCGCGGTGCTGGTGGCCAGTTCCGCGCCGCTCGACCAGTTTATCGTCAAGCATCCTGACTATTTCTTCGGCCGCTCGCCCGAGCACGCCTTCATCCAGCCGGATAATCTGGAAATCCTGGTCAACCACCTCAAGTGCGCTGCCTTCGAGCTGCCGCTTTCCGCGGAAGAAAAATTCGGCGACGTGAGCCTGGGGCAGCTCTGCGAGCGGCTGGCCGAGGCTGGATTCCTCCACCGCGCCGGAGACCATTGGCACTGGACGCAAGAAGCCTATCCGGCCGATACCATCAGCCTGCGCTCGGTCACTTCCGACAACTTCGTCATCATCGACATCACGGACCAACCGGAGGTAATCGGTGAGGTAGACTTCCCCAGCGCGCTCACCGCCGTCCATCCCAAAGCAATTTATCTCCACCAGGGAGAGCAGTACCACGTCGAGCGGCTGGACTTCGACGAGCGCAAGGCCTACGTGAAGCGCGTGGACGTGGACTACTTCACTGACGCCATCCGCTACACCCAGGTGCGTGTGCTCGAAATCGGCGAGGAAACGCATCTCGCCGCGCCCGCGAATCGCGCGCACGGCGACGTTCTGGTGCGCTCGCAAGTGGTCGGCTTCAAGAAAATCAAATTCTTTACCAACGAAAACGTCGGCGCGGGCCAGCTCGAGCTGCCCGAAAACGAGATGCACACCACCGCCTATTGGATCACGCTCGAGCGGCCACTCGTCGAGTCACTACCCTTCACGATCAGCGAGCGGCAGAACGGCATGTTCGGCTTGCTCTACGCGCTGGAGTCGGTAGCCACGCTGCTGCTGATGTGCGACCGCCGCGACCTTGGCACCGCCATTGGCGAACGGCCTCCCTCGCCCGCCATGGAGACCGGGCGCGAGGAAGCGCAGGAGTTCAGCCACACTCCGGGCTATGCGGCTGCCGAACAGAAGGAACTCTTCGAGCCGAATCTTTATCTGTACGACGCCTACCCCGGCGGCATCGGCCTTTCTGAGCCGCTGTATCGCGTGCATGGCCTGCTCGCGCGCAAGACGCGCGAGTTAATCCTTGGCTGCGCATGTGAGAAGGGCTGCCCGTCGTGCGTCGGCCCTGCGGGCGAGAATGGCGAGCGTACGAAGGAGGCTGCACTGGCCATCCTGGAGCGGCTGGAGGAGTAGATTGGGAGGCACAGAGGAAAGTCAAAGGGAAAGAAGACATCGGTGATCTGTGCTCTGTGCCCCTGTGGCGACCTGAGGTCTTAAATTGAGTTCAAGCCTCGAAGATAGATTCGCGCGCCTGGCGGCGCTCAAGCCAACGCGCAAACACGCTGCGGCGCAAGACCGCCTCACCGCGGGCGGGTCGGATGAATTCGACCGCTTGGCGCAGCTGCTCGGCGGGGTTGTGGGCCGCAACCGCTACGGCGAGCACCTGGTGGTGCGCCGGTGGTACTCCTCGCCCGAGCCGTGCGAGCCGAGCGCGCACGCCCTGAGGCTGCTTGCCCCGGCCACGCCGGTTCGCAGGCTGAGGAAGGGGGAACGATCTAAGCGCGTGGGTTATCTCGGGACTGGCAGCGCGCCTGCGCAATACCCCAGCGATGCGCTTGAGCGCATGGCCGACCCCGCGGAGTGGCTCTTCCTTGATACGGAAACCACAGGTCTAGCCGGCGGCACGGGCACCTACGCGTTTCTTGTGGGCCTGGCGTGGTGGGAAGCAGGCGGCTTGCAGGTTGAGCAAGTCTTCATGCGTGATTACAGCGAGGAGCATTCGCTGCTGCTCGAGCTTGCGCGGCGCATGGCCGAGCGGCGGGTGCTGGTCACGTTCAATGGCAAGAGTTTCGATTGGCCGCTGCTCGAAACGCGCTACACCATGACGCGGGCCATCAAGCCCCAAACGCCCGTTGCGCACCTCGACTTGCTGCATCCCGCGCGGCAACTTTGGCGGCTGCGCCTCGGCTCGGTGCGTCTCACCGAACTCGAGCGCCGCGTTCTAGGATCGGAGCGTTTGGGCTGGCACCGCCGCGACGATATTGACTCCGCGCTGATCCCGCAAATTTACTTCGACTATTTGCGCGGCGGACCGGTGGAGCCAGTGGCCAGCGTCTTCCGCCACAATCAGATGGACCTGCGCGGCTTGGCGGCACTGACTGGCAAGATCGTCTCCCTGCTCTCACAAACCGAGACCGCTGAGGCCTCAGACCAGGACGCTTTGGAACTTTTTGGGCTCTCCAGGCTATTGCACCGCCGGGGAGAGACGGCGCGGGCCCGGCTGCTCTACGAGGGCGTGCTCCGCGCAGGGCTGCCTTCGGCACTAGACCGCGCGGCGCGGCGGGAACTGGCGCTGCTGGCCAAAGGCGAGCGTGACTTCATCCGCGCCACTTCCTTGTGGGAAGAACAGATCCAGAAGTATTCGGGATCATCTGAATCGCGCGGGGTGGGCTTAGCTGGCAAATTTGCCGGCGCGCTGCACCTGCCCCGAGCGGAAGTGGTAGGGGCAAAGCATGCCTTGCCCCTACATCACCCCTATAAGCAGGCTGGGGACTCAGATGACGGTTTCCGCGCCTGCCTGGAAGCCTACGAACATCTGGCCATGTATTACGAGCACCAGGCCCGCGAGCACTCCAAAGCCGCTGAACTCACTCGCGAGGCTTTGGCCGCGGTGCGCAGAGCCCTCCGCGCTTGCCCCGAGCGCGGCCCAGGGGTCGGCTGGATCGATCTCAGCCGGTGGCGCAAGCTGCAGGCGCGGCTCGAGCACCGGCTCGCCCGGCTCATCCGCAAATCCCGCCGCCCCCTGCTGGAGCCTGATTTTCCTGAAGCGCGCGGCAACCCTAATGAATCCAATCAGGAACCGAGGAAGGGTGGCCAGATTCTGAGGCCGAGGTGAATTTGAGCGCAAGATCCGGATGGCTTGCGGCCTGAATACACCTTATGTTCGACTCGGAGGGAAAAACAATGGCTGCAATCAGTGATCAGTTTCTTCGCACGCAGTTAGAGGAACGCCGGCAAAGGCTCGAGACCGCCATCGCGAGTTCCGGAGAGAGCGCACCGGTGGTACAACTTCTACAGGAAGTGGATTCGGCGCTCGAGCGGATGGAAAAGGGCTCCTACGGCATGTGCGAGACGTGCCACGATTCGATCGAGAAAGAGCGGCTCATCACCGATCCCTTGGTCCGCTTCTGCCTCGACCACCTGACCTCCGAGCAGCAACGCGCGCTCGAGAGAGATCTGGAGCTGGCGTCGCGGATCCAGCGGGCCCTGCTCCCGAAGCAAAACCTGCAGTACGCGGGCTGGCAAATCCATTACCACTACGAGACCACAGGCCCGGTGAGCGGCGATTATTGCGACCTGATTCATCCGGATAACGGAACGGGCGAGCTCTATTTTCTGCTGGGGGATGTTTCCGGAAAAGGCGTGGCAGCCTCCATGCTGATGACTCAATTGCACGCGATGTTCCGCAGCCTGATCAGCGTGGGCTTGCCGCTGGACCAGTTGGTGGGGCTGGCCAATCGCGTGTTCTGCGAAAGCACGATGGCCGGTCAGTACGCCACGCTGGTGTGCGGTAAGGCGAGCCGGTCGGGAGACGTGGAGATCTCCAGCGCCGGACATTTGCCATCGCTGCTAGTTCGCAAAGGAGGGGTCTCAAGTATCGGAGCCACGGGCGTGCCGCTCGGCATGTTTCAGACCGGACAATACCCGGCGAAGACAACCAAGCTGGATCCGGGTGACACCCTTTTCCTTTACACCGACGGCCTCTCAGAAGCGCGCGATCGCGCCGGCGACGAATATGGAATCGGACGTTTGGTTAAATTCGTCGGCGAGCGTCATGCCCTCTCGCCGGACGCACTGACCGCTGCCTGCCTCAAGGAAGTGAAATCTTTCGCTTTGGGGACATCCCGGACTGATGATCTAACCATCATGGCCATCCGGCGCACCGGCTAGGCACTGATAGCTCACGAGCGTAATGCGATGTTCCTGGGACACTTCGGCGTGGCGCTGGCGGTTAGAGAATTGGCGCCTAGAACTTCGCTGGGGACGCTGGTCCTCGCCGCGCAATTCGCGGACCTTCTCTGGCCCATCTTTCTGCTCGCCGGTCTCGAGCAGGTTCGCATCGCTCCCGGAATCACTCGGGCCACCCCGCTTGATTTCGTCCACTATCCCATCACGCACAGCCTAGTTGGGCAGGCGCTATGGGGCGTTGCGCTTGGCTTGCTCTATTTCTCGCTGCGACGGAACGCGAAGAGCGCGGTAATTGTTGGCGCGTGCGTGGTGAGCCACTGGTTCCTCGACGTTATTGTGCACCGGCCCGACTTGCCTGTATTTCCTCAAGGACCGTTTGTTGGCCTCGGATTGTGGAATTCCCTGCCAGCCACCGTGGCCATCGAGTGCGGTTTGCTGGCCCTTGGCCTCACGCTTTATCTGCGCGCGACCCGGGCAAGAGATCGTATCGGAGTCTACGGGCTGTGGTCCCTCATAGTCGTGCTAGTCGCAGCGTGGATAAGCAGCCTGTTCGGTCCCCCGCCGCCGAGTGAACGGGTGCTCGCCTATAGCGCGCTGGCCATGTGGCTCGCTGTGCCTTGGGCCGCCTGGGCCGACCGCCACCGGGAGATACAACCAGCTTCGCACTGAAGCCATGACGTCCTAGAGAGCCTACGCGGGCACGGCATGCCGTGCCCCTACCAAAAATCGCGATGGGGAGGTTTAAGGAACAGGAGCAAGCAGTGCAGTGGTTTGTGATTCAGCCCGTGGCGGCAGGCGCATCGTGGTGACCGTGGTCTTTCGCGGCGTGCGGTAGGGGTTGGGGCCTGCGCTGGGGTTAGCTGGCCAGCCGATGGCGCGCGTGATTTTGTCGAACACGTCGCGTCCGGCGCCTTCCAAACTCAGGCACTGGTCGGCCAGGCAACGCAGGAACACGCCCCCGTCATCGCTCTCAAACGAAAAAAAGTTGGGCCGCCGGAACAGCGCGCGCCGCTTGTCGTACTTGAGCTCCAGCGCCTCGCTGTAGTTACCGAAGAAGCGCGCAGCTTCCGCGGCGCCTGCCAGGCGCAGGCGGACCACCAGGAGCATCTGCTTGCTCTTTTCGTGCTCGAAGATGGCATAGCGGTCGCCGGCCCACGCAGGCGCAAGGCTCCGGGCACGCGTGTCTCCCAAGAACTGTTTCAGGATCTCCCGCAGGCCAAACTCACCGATAAGATTCTCGTCGAGCTTCTTCCATCCGTCCGGCAGAAGACTGCTTAGATCGGGCAGGGTAACCGGTTTAGGCGCGACGCCGCTCAGGTAGAAATCGGGGTGAAGGATCTGCTGAGTCGAAACGGGCGGGTTCTCGAATACTTTGCGAAAGCCGGCCCAACCGTCCGTGGTGCGTAGAACGTGCTGGGTAAAGGTAGTGCCGGCGAGATAAGGAAACAGCAACTCGTCGCGCAGAAACGGCGGAGCCTTGGCGAGCGTGGGGCTTTTGTCCACATCGCCCAGGAGCATCGAAGAGTCCAGGTCCGGGAGGTCACGCACGCCCTTGGGCATGCCGCGGAACGTGTAGTCCACCATCGCCGCCAGCGCTGAGCCTTCCAGCACGGCGTCCCGAGCGAGCTCGGCGTCGTCGTTGGGCTTGGCGGCTTCGAGCCACGGGTCCACCTTGAAGTGCTGGTCCTGCAAAGCGTGGGTAAGCTCATGCGCCATCACCACGCGCTGCTCGGCCGGATTGATCCAGTCGGCGATGAAAAACTCCCCGCTCTTGGGGTCGTAAAGCCCGGCAATTTGCTCGGTGAGCAGTTCGACCAGGAAGGGCTCCAGTTGGAACCCTTTCGGGATGAGGCCAAACTTCTCGAGCGCTCTCTGGTCGGCGTAGCGCTTCTCAGGTTGCTTCTCTTCCTTCATGCGGCGGATTACGTATTCGCGGATTTCCTCGCGCGTGCGCATGCTTTTCTTGAGCGGCGAGAGTACCGGCAGGGAGAGCAGCTTGCTCATCTCCGCCAAAACCTCGTCCGCGGCCTGAAGGAATTCAGCGCTGGGCGCGTTGACCGGCGGCGGTGTGGCGGCCGGGGGAGAGGCTTGCTGTGCCGTCGCACCGAGCGCTAGAAGGAGGAGAGTGAAGACCAGCGGGGCAGCAATGCGTTTCATCGCGGTCGAAAACTCCGTGGCGCGAACGGGAATAGCCCCCACGCATTTCACGATATGGATAACCCATCTCACGGCGTTGCCGTCAGTCAGAGAGATTCCCCGCACAGTTGCGCGATTATTGGGCACCCACGCCTTTAGTCAGGAAACCCAGCTCCCGCTGGGTCCTCAGTCACACCAGGTTTGATGCCGCTTCTAGAATAGCAGGTTTGAAGTGAAAATCTTGCGGATCGCAGCGCGCATGGTTTCCCACCAGCGATCACACGGCAGCCTTTACGCCCCATCACGCGGCGATACTGGAAGCGACGAAAGATCTAGCGACTCTGGGCGGAGGACTTCTGCACGCCGCCGCCGCTCAGGACGCGCACCAGGACTGCCAGCACATCGATCACAGTGAGGATTCCGACCAGCCGGCCGCCTTCCACCACCGGCAAGCAGCCCACTTTATTCCCATTCATGAGGGCCGCCGCATCGCGCAGCGGCGTGGTAGGTGTGATGACCAGCGGGTTGGGAGTCATAACGCGTTTGATCGGCGTGTTCTGGAAGATGTCGTTGTACTCTTCCTGGGTAATTCTTGTGAGCATCGAAGGGGCGACGCGCTGAACGTCGCGTTCACTGAGGATCCCAACGAGGGTCTCACCGTCCACAATGGGGAAGTGGCGATACTGGGTGCGCCGGAAAGTGAGAACGGCATCAAGCAGTGACGCGTTTTGCGAAAGGCTGGTGGCTGGCGCAGACATAAAATCGCGAACAAGGAATTCTTCGCTCATTGGATCTCCGCTCCTCAAGTGGAAGGGGGAAATGAAAACTCAACCGCCATAGTTTCATTCTCACCGGGTCAAGTCAACGAGCGGAGCCAAAGCGGGATTATCGTTTCGGAACAGGGAGGCTAGTCTGCTCGACGCGCTTCCAGGTCGCGCCGTCCCAGACATAGCGGTCGCGCGTCATGCGCCGGCAGATGCGCGGGTTGTCTTCATCGGTCGCGGCGCAATAGGTGAGCCGGAATCCGTCCGCGCGGGATTCGTAGCTGGATTGCGGAAGGATGTCGGAAGACCACACGGGCGTGACGCGATTGCCATCGAGGCGCCAGGCGGTGAATGAGCCGGTTTGCAGGTCGTCAGTGCGCCCGGTGACGGTGACGAACAACGTCAGGGACGCGGTCACCGGGATGAGCTCCAGATATTCGTCAAAGAAATCTGTTTGTGTAAAGCGGTCAACCCGCGCAGCCAGCCCATAGCGTCCGCTGGCAAGGGTGTAAAGCCGAACCGCCGACGGGCCGCCCAAGCCAAAATTGGCCACCAAGGCGTACGGGGCGGGTTGCCCGCCCAGCCGCAGGACGCGATAGTTCTCGCCGACCGGTGGCTGTTGAGTCGCCATTGCATCCAGGCGCTTATTCAGGGCCTCAAGATTGGGCCCCTGCGGGGCGTTCAGCGCCTCCAGTGCCAAGCCGTCCAGAATGGCAAGCGCCTGCTCCTGTAGCTTTTGGCCCTCGTCGGCGCCGCCCAGGCGCTGCTCGGCGAGGCGCGCGGCAAGCCGCGCAAATTCGGATTCCGGCTTCTGGACTTGGACGCGTTCGAGCGGCCCGCGAGCGCCCCCGGGAGAGCTCGCCGCGGCAGCCAGGATGAAAACCAGCGCGGCAAGTGCGCTGGCTCGAGTATGCGTTCTCAACGGCCACCCCGCGGACCCTTCCCGGGTAGAGCGCGCAACTTCCTCCGTAACGGGGTGCGGCTGTTTGTTTTTCCGCCCGCGCGTTCGGGAAGGACGCGCGCGGCCAGGACGAGCGCTTCCCAAGATGCGGGGAAACCCGCGTAGGGAGCGATGTGGAGAAGGGTCTCAACGATTTCCGGGCGGGTAGCCCC
>WNFF01008728.1_pt1 | contig 13253 bp, 13 predicted proteins | sample 5400441 | NCBI WGS metagenome assembly WNFF01 (sample SAMN13153345, study PRJNA577476) | soil metagenome | isolation source: 120 cm saprolite under Douglas fir tree site 2 hole 3 replicate 1 | place: USA:California | collected 2015-04-18
CGTTGAACTTGAAGTTTTCGTAGCCCGAGTAAGGAGCATCGCGGCGAAGGTCAATATCGATCCCACTCCCACGCAACGTCGGACCGCAAGCGCCCAGAGCAATCGCGTCTTCCGCGCTCAGGTAGGCGACGCCCTTGGTACGCATCATGAAAATCGGATTCCCGGTCAGCAGTCCTTCATATTCATCCACGTTCCCGGGGAAGCGGTCCGCGAACTTCTTCACCTTCTCGAAGAATCCGAGAGGCGGTTCCAAAGCCAACCCGCCAATGCGAAAGTAAGACGTCATCATCCGCTGCCCGCTGACCATCTCGAAAAAGCGCAGCACGTCTTCGCGCTCGCGGAAGCAATAGAGAAAGACGGTGATCGCGCCGAGATCCATGGCATGCGTCCCCAGCCAGACCAGGTGCGAATTGATGCGCGTCAACTCATTCATCAGAACCCGCACCCACTGCGCTTTCGGAGGAATCTCCAGCCCCAGCAACTTCTCCACCGCCAGGCAATAAGCGAGATTGTTGGTGAGGGGGCAGAGGTAGTCGATGCGATCGGTCAGCGGCACAACTTGCTGGTAGAACTTGGCCTCGCAGGTCTTCTCAATGCCAGTGTGCAGGAAGCCAATCTCCGGCTTGACTCGCACCACAGTTTCCCCATCAATTTCCAGCACCAGCCGCAGGACCCCGTGCGTCGAGGGGTGTTGCGGCCCCATGTTCAGGACCAGGGTGCGATCTTCCGATGTCCGGTCCTGGCCGGGCTCGGCGACGGTAGCAGGAAATTGCGTCATGTCTTAGTCTTACCGGTAACCTTCCACCGGGTAGTCCTTCCGCAGCGGATGGCCTTCCCAGTCGTCGGGCATCATGATGCGTTGCAGGTTGGGATGTCCGGTGAAGCGCACGCCAAACAGATCGAACACCTCACGTTCATAGAAGTTGGCCGAGGGCCAAACCGACGTGACTGACTCGATCGCCGCGCTGGAACCGTCAAGGCGGACCTTCAAACGCACGCGCTCTTTTTTCGCAATCGCAAGCAGATGGTAAACCACCTCAAACCGCGGCTCTGAGGGATGCCAATCCACGCAGGTGACGTCGCACAAATAATTGAATGGGCAATCCGGAGAGTCGCGCAAAATGGCGCAAACTTCGCGGATGGCGCCCTTCTCGATCCAGATCGTAAGCTCGTCGCGATCAAATTTCACTGCCTGCACCACGGAGGCGTTCCATCCCACCAGGCGGCCCAGGGCGGGATGCGCCTTCAACTGCTCGATGTCAGTGATTGGAGGAGCGAGCGGCATCAGATATCTCCCCGCTTCGCCTTCGTCAGTCCCCAGTCGAGCACGCCTTTTTTCCATACATAGAAGAGGCCGACCAGCACGATCGCGATGTACACCATCATCTCCCAGAAACCAAACATCTTCAGTTCGCGCAGGATCACCGCCCACGGATAAAGGAAGACGGCTTCCACATCGAACAAAATAAAAAGCATGGCAACCAGGTAGAACTTGACGGAGAATCGTCCCCGAGCATCGCCGATGGGCTGAACCCCGCACTCATAAGGCGACATTTTCGCGAGATTCGGCTTATGCTGCCCAATCAGCCACGAAAGCGTCACAATCGCGCTCGCAAGGGCCGTGGCGATGCCGAAATGCATCAGGAGGGGCAGGTAGCGAGCGAAATAATTGTCCGGCATAGGAGGAGGTATATATAATTTGCGCCAAGCACAACAGTAAACGTTCTAGACTAAATTTTGGCTGACAGAAGTGTCAAGCTAAGTACGCGTTTTAACAGTAGTTTCATCCGGTGGAACCTGTCTTGACAGGACTGTCTACACAACCAGGAAGAGCCCGAACCGCATGATCTTTGGCTTTAATACCGACATTCGGCACGACGACACGGTCTACCACGTGCAGAGCGAAGCGCGCGAAGGCGAACAGTTGCTGCAAACGCAAGTCTTCGTTCGGGGCCGCTGCAGCGACGGCAAACTCGATTCCATCTTCGACAAGCGGGATACACCGGAAACGCTGGCGGCGCTAAAGGAGCTTGACCTCGAGTGGATCAATGCCAGGTCCGTGCATTCGAGCGGAGCGTTGACCATGCACATCCGAGTCACCGACGGAGGCGCGACGGTCGAAGGTGCTCGCCTCACTCTCCGCTTCGCCCGGCCCGACGCCGCACCCTACTACGCGCAGGTTCTCACCGACGCCAAGGGCGACGCGGAGATGAGCGTTCAGGTGGATGAAAACTCGCTCTCCGATTCCTCAGTAGTCGTGCAAGTGAGTTTCGCCGGCCGAACCGCCACCCGCAAGTTCCAGCTGCGCGCCGCCAACTAAATGTATCGCTTGTAGAGACGAGGCTTGCCTCGTCTCCGCTCGCACCAGCATTGCCTGCGGACAGAGAGACGCGGCAAGCCGTGTCTCTACCGGAGATCAGCCTCCGAAGCATGCGACAATTGATCCGATGAACCTTACGATCAACGGCGAGAACCAGGTCTTTTCCGCCGAAACTCTGGGCGCGCTCGTCGAGCATCTCGGCATGAAGCCGGATCGGGTGGCGATCGAACTGAACCGCGAGATCGTGCCCCGCGACCAATGGCCGCAAACTTCATTGCACGATGGAGATCGGCTGGAGATCGTCCACTTCGTCGGCGGCGGCTCGAGATACTAGGTAGGTTTGGCAACCCGTTTGGCGACCTGCTAACCTGATTTCTTGAGGCCCCGTCGTTCAACGGATAGGACTTCAGTTTCCTAAACTGACTATGCAGGTTCGATTCCTGCCGGGGCTACCAGACCCTTCGCGACCATATACTTCGCATCTCGCGGGGAACAATTTTCTCCCGACCGGTCATCCTTGCACTGTGCAAATTTGCTCAGACCACCCGAAGTAACTGGTATATCAATGACTTAAGGTTGGGTCCCTGGGTTTGGCAGCGGACTTGCACCTTATGGTGTTCAGAGGCTAAGCCCTCCCCAAGGAGACTGCAATGAGGAAAATACAATTCGGGCTGTCCATGATGTTGCCAGCGATGGCGCTGAGTGTCGCCCTGTGTTTCGCAAGCCAACCGACGCTCGCCCAGAGTGCTCCCGACCCTTCGCGCGACACGACAAGTCAACAGCCGATGCCGAGCGATCAGGGTGCGGCTTCAGAGAAGACGTTTGAGGGAAAGGTCGTGAAATCCGGGAACAAACTTGTCCTTACGGCCGCTGATGGCAAGACCACCTATCAGCTCGACGACCAGCAAAAGGCCCAGGACTTCCTTAACAAGAGCGTGAAGGTGACTGGAGTTTTGGACGCCTCCACCGGAACGATTCATGTCAGCGCGATCGGGCCAGCTTGATCCCCCTAAAGAAGGGCGCCTTCCTTTTTCCCTCCTGAGTTAGGTTTTGATCTTCTATTATTCTATTTCCAACTGGCGTTTGAACTTGCCCGAACAACCGATCTGAGCGCCGGGGCGTCAAATTCCTGGCCGGAGGACTATGTATGCGATTGTTGAGCGTTCGCCTCATCGTTTCTCTTATTGTCGGCATCACGCTGGTCTCGTCTGGTTTTTCGTACTACGAAGTGTTGACTGAGAAGCGCGCTCTGCGCAGTGATCTGGAGCGTCGCGCCGAGATGCTTGGTGAAAGTCTCGTGGGCAATGTCGAGCGGTCGTGGAATTCAGCTTCGGATCCGGAACGCTCGGAGAAGGAACTGCGACGGCTGGTGCAGCGCTTCGGGAACCGGGAGCACATGTTGGGCGTCGCCATCTACGACACGCAGGGGACACTGGTGGCTACAACTCCGCAACTCGAGAAAACGCTCACCGCGAGTCCACCGCCGGTAACGCAGGCCATCGCCCAGGGCCACGAAGAAAGTTCATTCGTCCGGCTGGGAGGCGTGCCGGTTCACATTCTCGCCTTGCCCATTCGCCGTCAGGATGAATTGTTGGGCGTCCTGGCCGTGGTACACGATGTGAGCTACATCCGTGCGCAGAGCCTGTTGGTCTGGCGCCAAGCATTTTTCCGCGTGCTGGCTCAGGTCTTCCTCATCGTTCTGATTACGCTGCTCATCGTCCGCTGGAGCATCACCGGACCGATTGCACGGGCGGCGCTGTGGATGCGGGCGCTGCGCACGGGAAAGGTCTCTTTCCACCAGGAACTGCCGGACCTCGACATCTTCCGGCCACTGGTGCGCGAAGCAGCCACCATGGCCGAGAGCCTCAGCCATGCCCGCAACGCAGCCGAGAACGAGGCCCGCCTGCGCGAAGCGGCGGAATCCATGTGGACGGCCGATCGTCTCTCGGTGCAACTCCGCACGCGTCTGGAGGACGGGCACCTGCTCGTCGTCTCGAATCGTGAGCCTTACATGCATCAGCGAAGCGGCAAGTCGCTCGACGTAGTCGTTCCGCCGAGCGGCCTGGTCACCGCGCTCGAACCCGTGCTCAACGCCTGCGATGGGACCTGGATCGCGCACGGCAACGGCAATGCCGACGCCGAAGTCGTGGACGCGCACGACCGGCTGCGCGTTCCTCCTGAAAATCCCCGCTACAGCTTGCGCCGCGTGTGGTTAACCAAGGAAGAAGAACAGGGTTACTACTACGGCTTTGCCAACGAAGGGCTCTGGCCCCTGTGCCACATCGCGCACACCCGCCCGCTTTTTCGGGCAACCGACTGGCAGTACTACCAGGATGTCAACCGCAAGTTCATGGCTGCCGTGCTCGACGAAATCCAAAATGTTGCGAAACCTGTGGTGCTCGTCCAGGACTATCACTTCGCCCTACTGCCTCGGCTCATCAAGGAAAAGCGGCCGGATGCGCGGGTGGCCATCTTCTGGCATATTCCATGGCCCAATCCCGAAGCCTTTGGCATTTGCCCCTGGCAGCGCCAGTTGGTGGATGGTTTGCTCGGCGCCGACCTGATTGGATTTCACATTCAGTCGCACTGCAACAACTTTCTCCAGACCGTTGACCGTGTCGTCGAGTCGCGCATAGACTGGGAGCACTTTTCCGCACTGCGCCAGGATCACCGCACCATCGTCCGTCCTTTCCCCATCAGTGTTGCCCTCACCGACGATGATGCCGCCGAAAGCGACAATCGCGGCTCCACCTACCTCGAACGTTCAGCTCTGCTGCGAAGTCTAGGCGTGGAAGCGACCTTTATGGGGATTGGCGTGGATCGTGTCGATTACACCAAGGGAATTCTTGAGCGATTCCTGGCGATCGAGCGCTTCCTCGAGAAATACCCCAGCTATCAGGGGAAATTCACCTTCGTGCAGATCGGAGCCCCCAGCCGTACGCACATCAAGCGCTATCACGACTTGCTGGCTGAAGTGGAGGCCGAGGCGGAACGCATCAATTGGCGCTTCCAGAGTGGAAAGTGGAAGCCCATTGTGCTCCTCGTGCGCCAGCACAGCCATCAGGAGATCGAACCCTATTACCGTGCCGCCGATCTCTGCCTGGTGACTTCGTTGCACGATGGCATGAACCTCGTCGCCAAGGAATTCCTGGCCGCGCGCCGCGACGAACGGGGCGTGCTCATCCTCAGCCAATTTACCGGAGCGGCTCGCGAACTGCGCGACGCCCTGCTGGTCAATCCTTACGACATCGATCAGACCGCCGAAGCCATCCGCGCCGCTTTAGAGATGGAACCGGAAGACAAGCAGTTGCGCGTGCATCGCATGCGCAAGGTTATTAAGGAGCACAACATATATCGCTGGGCCGGGAACCTGGTCACCGAACTTTGTGAGGTCCGCTTGGATGCGCCCGAAGACGTGCAGGAAAAATCTCGCGCCAACGTGTCCGCAGCGTGATTCTGCTGTTAACGAGCCGTCAAGAAAAAGAAAGGAAAGGACCAACGCATTGAGGCCAGAAGCGCTCTCCCAGCTGACGCCGTTTCTGCATACGGTCGCCCAGGCATCTCAGGCGGTACTGTTGGTCGATTACGACGGAACCCTCGCGCCCTTCCGCGCCAAGCGCGACCAGGCGTACCCGTATCCCGGAGTTGCGCCCCTCCTGCAAGCGATCATACGCAACGGCCACACGCAAGTGGTTGTCATCTCCGGGCGAGATGCAACCGACGTGCTCCCACTGCTCAATATTCACCCGCATCCTGAAGTTTGGGGAATCCATGGGCTGCAGCGCCTGAAGACAGATGGGAGTATGGAGATGCCGCCCCTCGATGAGCGAACGCTCACTGGCTTGTCCGACGCCGACCACTGGCTCGGGTACCAGCAGCTGCGCCATACCGCGGAATTCAAGGCCGGAAGCGTTGCGGTTCATTGGCGCGGGCTGAGCGAAAGTGCTGCCGAGGATCTCCGGGCCCGCGTCTTGCTCGGCTGGCGGTCCATTGCGGAGTCGAGCGGGCTCGACCTGCTGGAATTCGACGGTGGGGTAGAAATTCGCGCCTCCGAGGCCGACAAGGGTGATGCCGTTCGTACGTTTCTAAGTGAAATCAGTCCAGACACGCCGGCTGCTTATCTAGGCGACGACACCACCGACGAATCCGCTTTCCGGGCCATGCAGGGTCGCGGCCTCTGCGTGCTGGTGCGACCCAGGTGGCGGCGGACTGCGGCGCAATTGTGGCTGAAGCCCCCCGACGAACTCCTCGACTTTCTCGGCCTGTGGCTGAAGACCCGTGTCGAACACGATACCTTTGACAGCGGCGCGGCCGCGGCGGTGAACGGATGACAACTACAGCGCAGACAATTTTTCCACGAACGCCGGCAAAGCCCTTTTACTTCAATACCTCGGGGCATCTCTTACGCATCACCACGCAGAAGGCGAATACGCTCGCAGAGCTTCTGGCGGCCTTGCGCGTCTGTCCGGACGAATCTATCTTTCAACACACCTTCCGCACTCTGCAAGAACACCACTTTATTCGCGAGGGGTATTCCAACGACTTCGCGCACTGGGCGCTCGCCGCCTGCAACGAGCCCGGTCTGGCTGAGCAGTTGGCGGGCGTGGACGTGCGTGAGTTCACCTCCCTCGGCGAGTTGCGCGAGCGCTTCATCCAGATTGTGGAGAAACACCTCCAACTCAATCCCGCGGACGGCCCGCGGATGGCCGAAGAAACGTTTTATTTTTGCGCGTCTGAAATCGAAGTTATGCCAACCAACTTTGTTGCCGAGACCATGCAGGACTTCACCAGGGGCTTGAGAGAGGTGAGCGTGCATTCCATCCATCATCATTTCATTGAGGCGCGCCTGCGGCTCAAGCTCATGTCCAATGATTTCTCACAATGGCTGCACGAGGATGTGGGACTGACCGACGCCGCTCGCGCCCTGAACCGGATCGATATTTACACGGCCACTCTCGAAGATGTGCGCCGGCAAATGGTTCGCCTCCTGGAACGGTCGTTGACTTAACCGCGAGTTCGCTGATCTCATTGCTTGACTGGACTTAGACGATGAACCCGCAAGCAAAGCCGCAAACTGCAACCAACGAGCCATTGCCGCACGAACACGACGGGCCGGCGCTCTCCGCTCAGCCCCTGCCTCTGCACCCGGAGCGGCGCAAGGCTCCGCGAACCTGGGAAACGCCTCCCGCCCCAGTTTCAGCGCCGCACCTCGACGACTACAAAACCATTATCGGCGCGGCCGAGATCGACGAACTGCGCTTTCTCGCTCGCAAGCTCAAGGGCAGGACGGTCAAAATGGTCAACTCCACCGCCGTCGGCGGAGGCGTGGCCGAAATGTTGAATCGTCTTGTTCCCCTGCTGGGTGAACTTGAAGTCACCACGCATTGGGATGTTATTACAGGAGGGAACGATTTCTTCGAAGTGACCAAGGCTTTCCATAATGCCCTGCACGGCAGCGAATACCATCTGACTCGAGCGGCCCAGGAAATTTTCCTCGCCTACAACGAACAAAACCGGCAGCGCATGCAGTTCCCGGAGGACTTGGTCGTCATCCACGATCCGCAGCCCGCGGCGCTCATTCTTTCCCGCAAGGAAGCCTCGCGCAAGGAATCACCCGCACACTGGGTGTGGCGCTGCCACATCGACTTGTCGAATCCCAGTCCCGAAGTGTGGGGATTTCTGCGCCCCTTCATCGAACAATACGATGCCGCAATCTTTTCTTCGCAGTCTTTTGCCCGGCAGTTGCCCATCCCGCAGTATCTGTTTTACCCCTGCATCGATCCGCTCTCGGAGAAGAACAAAGATCTCGACGAAGCGTTCGTGCAGAGAGTATGCGACGAATTCGGCATTGATCGCAGGCGGCCGATTGTGATGCAGGTATCCCGTTTCGACCGGTTGAAGGATCCCGTCGGCGTAGTGCAGGCCTTCAAGCTGGCGAGAAAATATGTCGATTGCCAACTGGTGCTGGCTGGCGGCGGTGCCAGCGATGATCCGGAAGGCGCCCTCGTACTCAAAGAGGTCAAAGAGGTTGCCGGCGACGATCCCGACATCATCATCCTCGACTTGCCGCCGTGGTGCGCGTTTGAGATCAATGCCCTGCAGCGTGCTTCGACCATCGTGGTCCAGAAATCGATCAAGGAAGGCTTCGGTCTCACCGTCACCGAGGCGCTGTGGAAAGGGAAGCCGACCATCGCAGGCGCAGTCGGAGGCATTCCCAACCAAATCATCCACAAACTGACCGGCATGCTGGTTCATTCCGTCGAAGGATGCGCTTATCAGATCCGTTATCTCCTAACTCATCCCGAGTTCGCCGCACAACTGGGCCGGAACGGTCGCGAACACGTCAAAGAAAATTTCCTGATGACCACCAACGTGCGGCGCTGGCTGTTACTGGGTCGGATTCTGCTGCGCGACCGGATGGTCTGAAGGCACTTTCAGTTTCCTAAACTGACTGTGCAGGTTCGATTCCTGCCGGGGCTACCAACCGAAAACGTCCCGCGTGCCTTCGGTCTGATTCCTCTTTTCTTCGTACCGATTCACTCGTAATGTATTTACCAGTTAGTTAAGGGGTACCCCCATTCTTGTTCGGCTTCATGAGCTTGATCGTGTTTAGTTTGCTTTGTGCACGAATCCGTTCTCAATTCATTGAGAAGCGCCGCACTATGATCGCGATGGGCAGCCCGACACAGAAGATGTGTATGACTATGCCAATGGCCATCATCTTGACAGAAAACGGAAATTTTATAGCTCCAGAGAGCGGCACCACAACGCGATTCATGAAGAAGTAGACAGCGATGCCATACAGGACACCAGAAGTCGCCGCGTGCTCAAGAAGGAAGGTAACCCAACGGGTCGCCGTAAAGTAGATAGTTGCTGCGCAAAATGCGATGACAAACTGACAGAAAAGCCCAAGCAAAGCGGTTGCGATCCCGCCCTCGAAGGACCGCGGACCCAGCAAGCCCGCGGCGATCCCTTGCAGTAGCCGCATCGGTGGCCGTCCGTAGTGACCATAGACGACGAGCGCGGCGGTAATGTCGAGAACTCCGCAAGCGAGTCCGGCGCACAGGATTGCGAATAGAGAGTTCGGACCCTGCAATGATCCTGCAGCAGTAGCTGGATTCATGAGTTTCTCCGGTCGAGTTATATTTGAGCTAATCGGATTCAGAGCGCGCAACCCTGGCATATCGTCCATCCCTAACTTGAATGCCTCTTATGTCCTACCTGCACGATCTCCTTAGGTGGACCATAACCAAGACTGTGCGCTTGATCAGAGACCGCGTACATCTTCAACTCGCTCCAACGCCATCGACTGGCAATGGGTGGCCTGCCGCAGGAACAGTACAGGATCCATTCTTCCGAGAATCCGGCGGCAAGGGGCATCAGGTACGACCCGTTACGGTATGGACTGAAACCAACCAGATACCGAGTGAGGCATTTCGGACATTCCACACAATGGCGAACGCGAGACATAGAGATGCCCCATGGCGACGAGGGGTACATCGATTGTTATTCCCAAAGTCGTCCAAACAATGGTCGGAAACAATACCCACTTGACGCAATTTGGACATAACCATTATGATCCGGCGCAATGAAGAGAGTAGCCTCCGGGATTCTCCCCATGATCGCGGTTAACCGGAAAGCTCCGCGGGCTCTTCATCGACAGATCTATGACGCGTATCGCGCGGCCATTGTCAACGGCAGCCTGCGGGCAGGGCAACGAATTCCGTCAACCCGAGTGCTCGCATCCGAAATCCGTGTTTCGCGCTTCCCGGTTCTAAATGCGTATGCCCAGCTTCTCGCGGAGGGCTATTTCCAGAGCCGCGTAGGCGCAGGAACCGTCGTTTCTAGTTCTCTTCCGGATCAACTGACGTCGAGCGAGCCAACCGGCGCCACACACGTGCCAACCCACTCCGGACCTCGGCCGATCGCAAAACGCTCTTCGGTCCTTCCCCGTGTTGAAGGTGTCCCTTGGCTGAAGAATTGGGGTGCATTTCGTGTAGGCCAGGTGGCTATTGATCAATTTCCTCTCCGCGTCTGGTCCAACCTGGTTGCGCGCCATTGCCGAATAATGGACGCGCAGTCTTCTCACTACGGCGAGCAGATGGGCTCCAAGGCTCTGCGCGAAACGATCGCGAACTATCTGAGGACCGCGCGTTCACTGCGCTGCGAAGCGGAGCAGGTCATGGTCGTCAGCGGTTCGCAGCAAGCGCTCGAGATCTCGGCTCGGGTTGTCTTGGACCCTGGGAGTCGCGTGTGGGTAGAAGAACCCGGTTACCGCTTGGCACGAGATGTCTTCGCGTTGAATGGCTGTCATCCTGTTCCCGTTCCTGTCGACACGGAAGGTCTGGATGTTGCCGCCGGCATCAAGCAATGTCGCAAGGCGCGAGCCGCATTTGTTACCCCGTCTCATCAATTTCCGCTCGGCGTAACCATGAGTGCCTCACGCCGCCTGCAGTTGGTGGACTGGGCGCAAAGCTCGGGATCCTGGATCATCGAGGATGATTATGACAGCGAGTATCGGTACGAGAGCTTGCCCATCGCATCTTTACAGGGGCTCGACGCAAACTCGCGCGTGATCTACATCGGCACCTTCAGCAAAGTCCTCTTTCCGTCCTTGCGTCTCGGTTATATCGTCATTCCTTCGGATCTTGTCGACCGTTTTCTCGCCATCCGCCGGGTGATGGATTTAGGTCCGGCAAGCTTCTATCAGGAAGTGCTCACGGACTTTATTCAGGAAGGGCATTTTGCGCGCCACATCCGAAGAATGCGGGTCCACTACGGCAAGCTAAGGAGCACGTTGGTGGGCAGTCTCACCAAAGAACTCGGGGCCACAGTCGAAGTGGTCGGGGACGAAGCTGGCATGCATGTGGCTGTGACGCTGCAAAACTGGTGCCACGATCTGGAAATCGCCGAGCGAGCCGCTCGCCAGAACCTTTCCTTATGGCCTCTGTCTCCTTCCTATCTGGGCAAGGCGTCGCGCCAGGGCTTCATCTTGGGCTTTGGCGGCACGACGGTTGCGGAGATTCCCAATGCTGTTCGCAAGCTTCGCAACCTGCTGGCCATGAACTGAAGCCAAAATTGTGGAACATGGCCATGATGAAAACCTGTCAAGTGGCTATTGCCGTTGCGCACAGGTAAACGCGATCATTTCCGGAACCGCGATGGTTGATGAGCAGACCAGTCGCTTGTCGGGGATGCCTGCGAACTCGCGCATCATGGATCAAATTGTCAAACAGGGCCGATTTTTTTTGGCCGTCGCGCTCATGGCCTCTGGTGCTGAGCAGCTGATCTGCGCCAAGGGACCACCCGCGTATCTTAGGAGAAATCAATGAACAGAAAGATAGTCAAGACGATCGCATTGGAAACCTTCGTGCTGGTTGTCGTGCTGAGTGCACCGTGGCAGACTCGGGCGCAGGACACCAAAGCACCGTATCCGAGCATGGCCCCGCTTGACCAGTACCTGATGGAGCGAAATGCCGAGATAGCCATGGCGCGGAGTGCGGCTCCGGAGTCCATATCACGCGATGCCGAAGTCTTGGTCCTCGGACGGCACGGCTACGAAACTGCCGTCAAAGGCAAGAACGGTTTCGTGTGTGTCGTGGAACGATCGTGGATGGCCCCATTCGACCACCCGGAGTTCTGGAATCCCAAGATGCGGGGTCCGCTCTGCTTCAATCCTCCGGCCGTTCGGTCGATCCTACCACTCACTTTCAAAAGGACAGAATTGGTTTTGGCGGGGCTGTCCAAAGCTCAGATCATCGACGCCATCAAGATATTCGTTAAGAAAGAGCTGCCACCCCTGGAGCCTGGCGGGATGACCTACATGATGTCGAGTCAAGCGTACCTTGGAGACGACGTCGGGCACTGGGCTCCACATCTGATGTTTTACCTTCCCCTGACAGACGGTATGACCTGGGGTGCAGACGTGCCTGGCTCTCCCGTTTTGCTGAATCCACAATTTCATGGCGCTCCCGAGCCGATAAGCGTGTTCATGATTCCAGTGTCCAAATGGTCGGACGGAACGGCACGCACAGATACTCACTGACTGTCCGATCTCGGCTATTCGCGCGGGAGGTCACCATCGGGCTCGCCAACCTTCTATCAGGAAGTTCTTGCGGACTTTATTGGCGAAGGGCATTTTGCCCGTCACCTTCGAAGAATGCGGGTTCTCCATGGCGAGCGACGGAGCGCGCTGGTAGACAGTATCTGCAGCGAACTCGGACCCGTGGTCGAGGTGCTCGGGGGCGAGGCGGGTATGCATCTGGTTGTGGCGCTGCCGGACGGCAGACGCGATGTGGAAATTGCCGAGCGCGCCGCCGGCCACAACCTGTGGATATGGCCTCTTTCTCGCTCTTACATCGGCGAAATGTCGCGCTCGGGGTTCATTTTGGGTTTTGGCAGTGCCACGGTAGCGGAGATTCCCCGCGCGGTTCGCAAGCTCCGCGAGATGCGGCCGACGTGCTCCCCCTTCTCAATATTCACCCGCGTCCTGAAGTTTGGGGAGTCCATGGGCTGCAGCGCCGGAAGACAGACGGGAGTATGGAGATGCCGCTTATCGAAGAGCGAACGCGCCATGCCTTGTCGGATGCCGACCGCTGGCTCGGCTACCAGCAACTGCGCCACACCGCGGAATTCAAGACCGGAAGCATTGCCGTTCATTGGCGCGGACTGAGCGAAAGCAGCGCCGAGGATCTTCGGGCCCGCGTCTTGCTCGGCTGGCGGCCCATTGCGGAACACGGCGGGCTCGGCCTGCTCGAATTCGACGGTGGGGTAGAAATTCGCGCGAGCGAAGCCGACAAGGGTGATGCGGTTCGTATCTTTCTGAGTGAAATCAGTCCCGACGCGCCGGCGGCCTATCTGGGCGACGACAGCACCGACGAATCCGCTTTCCGGGCCATGCAGGGCCGCGGCATCAGCGTGCTGGTGCGTTCCA
>WNFF01003307.1_pt1 | contig 13251 bp, 10 predicted proteins | sample 5400441 | NCBI WGS metagenome assembly WNFF01 (sample SAMN13153345, study PRJNA577476) | soil metagenome | isolation source: 120 cm saprolite under Douglas fir tree site 2 hole 3 replicate 1 | place: USA:California | collected 2015-04-18
GCACCTCCGAACCCGCTCGGGCACGGCGCTCGCAGCTCCAGCGCGGAATGAACGATATCGAGCGGGTGATCGAAGAGTTGCTCGCGAGGTGGCCGGCAGGCTTTCGCAACAAGCATCTCGCAGCGGCGCTCGGCGTGTCGCGACCGCGAGCCTGCCAGCTGCTGGCACCCCGCGTCTTATCGGGCGAGCTCGAAAGAACCGGCGAGGGACGCGGTCGTTACATCCGTGGAAGGGACAGCGCGAAGAGTCGCACCAGCTTTGCCCGCGGCGCCGTTCACGGAGGTTTTTGGAGGGCCCTGGTGGCGAGCTACCCCAAACTTGCGTACCTGGCGCTCGTCAGCCTCGGTTTGACAGATCTGCGAACCCGGCAACAAGTCCGAAGCGCCATGCGCGGTCTGCCCGAGCACCCTCACCATTTTCTGATTGTCGATTTTGAAGGAGTGCGATCCATCTCCCAGTCGGCAGTCAAGGAGTTGTTTGTCGAAGTACCGCTGCACGGCCTCCTGTACGTTGAGGCGATCAATATGGAAGCATCTGTCGCGCAGACCGTGTGGCGTGTGGTCCGCTTCGAAGAGCGGGTGGGCTACCGCAATCCGGGCGAGCACCCTTTAACCTGATGATTGCAACCTTTAAGGGAAAAGCTCCCGGTATGTGCAGAGGTGAATGCCCCGAGCCTGGACCACCTGCCGGATCCTCGGGCTGCAGAGCGCTGCAAGCTCCTCATCCCAATTGTATTTCCATTCTGGCTCTTCGGGCATTGCTTCGACCTGCGAGCCCGGATGGCAACCCAGCTCGAAGTCACCGTCCGGTAGCTCGAGCAACAGGCGAAACAATGCGTCTTCGTCGAGTCCACCGGCTTCGAACAAACCCACGCCGGCCACCTTCTGCGCCGGGCCGGTAAGGACGTACGAAAGACCGCTGAGAAGCAAGCTCTTGAACCCGGGGCCTGGTTTGAACAACCAATCCAGCTTGGGGGCTTCGCGCGGCCAGCGCACCGGCAGCGAAAACTCCTCCGAGATCGCCTGGACCACTTCCGCCACGCCCGGCAGCAGGTGCAGGTGCTGATGGGCATCGAGGTGGTCGGGCGCGGCGCCCAACTCGCGGGCCAGCGAAACCTGCGACCGAAACTCAGCGCCGATTTCCTCGACGTCGAGCTGCTGGCCCATCCACACGCCTAGCACCTCCATCCAGCTTTTTCGAAATCGTCCCCGTGGCGCCAACGAGGGCACTGTCGACGGATTGCTCGCCGGGACAAGGCTGGAGGTCAAACAAAGGTGAACGCCCAACGCTAAGTCCTGCGCCCGCGCCTCCTGCACCGCGACGCGTGCCGAGCGGCCGGTCACCAACAAAGAAGCGCTGGTCACGATGCCCTCGCGGTGCGCCTTCAGGATGCCGCGGTCAATCGCGGCGTCAAATCCGAAGTCGTCGGCGTTTACCACCAGCCGAGTCACTCGACCCTACCCGCCGCTGGCCTTCCTGGACCCAGCGCGCAATGGCTTGACATTGGGCAACTCCACCTCGGACCGAAGCGGCCTTTCCGCTCGGGGGTGCTTGGTCTCGGAGTAGAGCAGAGCGAGCTCTTGGAGCAACTTTGCGATCACCATCGGGGTGGCGAGTGTCGAGATGCCGCGCGAGCGCGGAAAGTAATCCACTCCCATTTGAAAAACCCGAAACCCACTTCGGACCGCCTTCACCACCAGCTCGGCATCGATGAACGAGCCCTGGCTGCGCAGCTCAATCGACTCGAGCACCCGCCGATGGATTACCTTGAAGCTGAAGTTGATGTCCTTGATCTTCACCCCGAACAGCGCCCGCACCAGCCAGTTGTAGACGAACGAATACGCAATCCGTTGGATGCCCTCGCTGGTCCGGTCCAACCGAAAGGCGCAAATCATGTCCGCCTCGAGGTAGGTGAGCAGATGCAAAGCGCGCTCGATCTCATCCAGATCGAACGGGAGGTCCACATCGGAGTAGACCACCACGTCCTTGGTGGAGTGGGTCAGCCCGCTGCGAATCGCGCCCCCGAGCTTCTGATTCACCGGGTGATGGATGACCTTGACCTGCGGATGCCGCGCGGCGAGCTGATCGGCGATTTCCCCAGTCTGGTCGCTCGATCCGTCGTCGACGATCAGGATCTCGAAATCGGAGCTGAGCCTGGAAAGGACGGCCATCGCCCGGTTCACCGCTCGTTCGAGGTAGTCCTCCTCATTCCACGCTGGGAAAAAGAGCGAGATACTCAGGCCAGCTGCCAAGGTCCGTGTTCCTCCTCGTCCGGTTTCCGTTTGCGCACTAGCAGAGCCGAGGGATCGTCGCAACGCATCGGTTCCGAGCGCTCGATAAACAAAGTTCGCGCCGCGCTTCCTTGCTCGCGTCGCCGCCAGGTCGGCGCACCTTGCGCCACAACCGGACCGCGGTTCACACAGCGCTATCTGCCTTCAAGGTCTGGTCTGACTCTGAGACGGGCCTTGGGGTATGATCTGACCTGGCCGTCAGATTTTTTCGGCTGAAAATTACCCTGTTTCTGGGGACTTAATTGCGGGCCGCGCTGGCCAGTGGGTTGCAATTGCCCCTCAGCGTGCTCGAGGTCCAAATGGCGCAGGCGGTTGCGAAGGCGAAACCGAGAGGACGCCTTCTGCTCGTCGATGATGAGGAAAACATCCTTCGATCGATCCAGCGCCTGCTTCGCCGGGGCGCTTGGGAGATCGAAACCGCGCGCGATGGAGTGAAGGGAATCGAGTTGCTCACGCGCTTTCGGCCCCAGGTGGTGATCTCCGATTTTCGGATGCCGGAAATGAACGGAGTGGAGTTTCTCAGCCGGGTCAAGCAGATCTCCCCGCGCACCCAGCGGATCATGATGACCGGGCATGCCGATCAGCATGCGGTCGAAGCCGCGATCAATCGTTCGGAGATTTTCCGTTTCGTTTCCAAGCCGTGGAATGACGCCCAACTTTTGGTGACGGTCGAGAGCGCGTTCGAGCAGTTCTACATCATCGCCGACAACGAGCGCCTTTATCAGCTCACCCAGCGGCAAAACGAGGAGTTTCGCAGGCTCAACTCGGATCTCGAAGAACGGGTCCTGCAGCGCACCCGCGCGCTGGTGGAGGCCAAGCGCGACTGGGAAATGAGTTTCGATTCGATCGATCTGCCGCTGGCGGTGGTCAATGCGTCCGACTACGTGTTGCGCCGGGCCAACGTCGCCTACGCGCGCGCCAGTGGAAAGCCGATCCAGCAAGTTGGGCAGCGGCCCCGCTGCTACGAGTTCTTGTTCGGACGCGACGCTCCGTGCGACCGATGTGCGCTCGCTGCTTCGCTGCGCAGTGGCGAGGAACAACAGGCGGAGATTTCGGATCACGACCGCACCTACGTCCTTTCCGTCTATCCAATGATTGAAGAGGGACAGGCGGTTTGCTCGTACCGCGACGTCACCGAGGAGCGGGCGATGACCCGCGGGTTGATCGAAACCGAGAAAATGGCCGCGGTCGGCCAGCTCGCCGGAGGCGTGGCGCACGAAATCAACAATCCGCTCGGTGGAATTTTGGCCTTCGCCCAGTTGATGAAGCGAGATTCGGGGCGCTCGCCCAGCGATCTCGAGTCCTTGGCGCTGATTGAAGAGAGCGCGCTGCGCTGCAAACGGATTGTCGAGAGTCTGCTGCGATTCTCGCGCAAGAGCCAGCTCGAGGATCGCCGTCCGTGCGATTTGTCGCGCTGCGTGGAAGATGCCGCCCTTTTGTTTCGCACTCAGCTCAAGAGCGCACCCCGGGCGAAGCTTGAGCTGAGGTTGGCGAGCGACATCCGGAAGATCCAAGGCGATCCGATTCAGCTGGGACAGGTGGTTCTCAACTTGTTGCAGAACGCGCTGCACGCACTGCCGGACGGGTTCGGCACTCTGGTGGTGGAGACCGGCGAGCAAGAGGAGCGCTGCTACTTTCGAGTCACCGACACCGGGACCGGGATCGAGCCGCACCATCTGCCGCATATTTTCGAGCCCTCTTTCACCACCAAGCCGCCGGGCAAGGGAACCGGGCTGGGATTGGCGATCGCGTACCGGATCGTCGCGGACCACGGCGGCAAGTTCGATGTCCAGAGCGCGGTGGGGAAGGGTTCGAGCTTTACCGTTTTCATTCCTGCCTTACCGGTCGGCGCGTCGTGAAAAGGAGTCTCAAATGGGTAGTCCAGCCAAAGTCCTGGTAGTAGACGACGACAAAGTCGTCCTTCGCGCGGTGAGTGAGATCCTGCAGCGCGAAGGCTACAACGTGCTGGCGATCGACGACGCGGTGGAAGGGCTGGCTGCTTCGAAGGATCCCTCAATCGACGTGGCAGTCCTGGACATCAAGATGCCCAACCTGTCCGGACTCGATCTGCTGCGCGCGGTCAAACAGGCGCGGCCGGAGGTCGAGGTGATCATGATGACTGCCTTCGCCACCGTGGAAACGGCGGTCGAGGCGGTGAAGGCGGGCGCCTACGACTACCTCACCAAACCGTTCGAGAACATCGACGACCTGAGCATGACGGTGGCCAAGGCGGCGGAGCGAAAGGCGCTCAAGGACCGCGCCCGGGTTCTCGAGGAAGCCCTGACCGCGCGGGATCAGTTCGAGGATCTGATCGGCCAGTCGGCCCAGATGCGCGCGATCTTCAAGATGGTGGAGACGGTGAGCTACTCCGGCGCCACGGTGTTGGTGCAGGGCGAGAGCGGTACCGGCAAAGAGCTGGTGGCGAGGGCCATCCACTACCGCAGCCCGCGCAAGGACAAGCCCTTCGTGGCAGTGAATTGCTCGGCGCTCACCGAGACCCTTCTGGAGAGCGAGCTGTTCGGACACGTCAAAGGCTCTTTCACCGGCGCCACCGGAAACAAAAAGGGCCTGTTCGAGGCGGCCGACGGGGGAACGATCTTCCTCGATGAGATTGGCGATGTCCCGCCCGCGACCCAGGTTCGGCTGTTGCGGGTGCTTCAAGAAGGAGAGGTCAAACGCGTCGGGGCGAGCGAGAACATCCGGGTGGATGTGCGGGTGATCGCCGCGTCCAACGTGGACCTGGCCAAGGCCAAAGAGCATGGAAAGTTCCGCGAGGACCTTTTCTATCGGCTCAACGTGATCTCGGTCCAGCTGCCGCCATTGCGCGATCGGCCGGAAGACGTCCCGTTGTTGGCCCAGCACTTTCTCAAAATGTACGCCGACAAAATGGGCAAGAACGTATCCGGAATCTCCTCCGCGGCGATGGAGGCGCTGACCTGCAACCGCTGGGTTGGCAACGTGCGCGAGCTGGAGAACGTGATCGAACGTGCGGTGGTGCTCACCTCGAACCCGCTGATCGACGTGGATGATCTGCCGCCGGGATTCCGAGAGGCGCCCAAGGGGGCCGGCGAGGTGGAGGTTTTCAGCCTCGCCCATCTGCCCTACGCGCAGGCCAAGCGGCTGGCGATGAGGGCCTTCGAGCGGCGCTACCTTTCGGCCCTGTTGGAGCGCAGCGGGAACAACGTTTCCTCGGCGGCCAGGGCCGCCGGGGTGGATCGATCCAACTTTCGCCGGCTGTTGAAGCAATACGACGTCGGAAATCGCTCGCGCAACAAGCCAGACTCGGACGACTCGGGCGACGAGCCGATCGAGAATACCGGCGCCTAGCCCGGCTTGCCCTTGGCTTGGAGAAGTTGCTCCAAGCGCTTGCGGAGCTCGGCCTCGAATCCATTGTCCGAGGGTTGGTAGAAGCGCCGCCCGCGCAGCGATTCGGGTAAGTACTCTTCCGGGACGTAGTTGCCCTCGTAATTGTGCGGGTACTTGTACGCCGAGCCATACCCCAACGACTTCATCAGTGGGGTAGGCGCATTGCGAAGGTTCAGCGGCACCGGCAGTGGGCCGGAGTCGATCACCGCGGTTCGAGCCGCGGAGTAGGTGGTGAGCACGGCGTTCGACTTGGGCGCCATCGCCAGGTAGGTGACGGCCTGGGTCAGAGGCAATGTCCCTTCCGGCAATCCCACCAATTCGAACGCTTGCAGCGCGTCCACCGCGACGCCCAGCGCTTGGGGATCCGCGTTTCCGATGTCTTCCGCGGCGAAAATCACCATTCGCCGGAGGACGAAGAGCGGGTCCTCCCCGGCCTCGATCATCCGGCTCATCCAGTACACGGCCGCATCCGGATCCGAACCGCGCATCGATTTGATGAAAGCCGAGACGACGTTGTAGTGCTCTTCTCCGGCCTTGTCGTAGAGCAGCGTTTTCTGCTGCAGCGCCTCCTCCGCGTTGGCCAACGTCACCGGTCCCTGCGCGTGTTGAACCGCTACTTCCAGCGCGTTCAACGCCCTGCGCGCGTCGCCGCTCGCGGCTCGCGCAATCAGCTGGAGCGCGTCCTCGCGCACCTCAGCCTTGCCGTCGAAACCTCTCGGATCCGAGAGCGCGCGATGCAAAACCGTGATCAGCTCGTCCTCCTCGAGCGGGCGCAGGGTCACCACCCGGCTGCGGGAAAGCAGGGCCGAGATCACCTCGAAGGAGGGATTTTCGGTGGTGGCGCCGATCAAGGTGATCGTCCCCTTTTCCACGTGCGGAAGCAGCGCGTCCTGCTGCGCCTTGTTGAAGCGGTGAATCTCGTCGAGGAAGAGGATGGTGGGCTGCAAGTGCAGCTTCCAACGCTCTTCGGCCTTGGCAACAATTTCGCGGATGTCCTTGACGCCCGCATTCACCGCCGAAAGCGCGACGAAAGCAGCGCCGGTCGAGCCGGCGATCACCCTGGCGAGCGTGGTTTTTCCCGTCCCCGGCGGTCCCCAGAAAATCAGCGAGGGAATCTGCTTCGACTCCATCGCTCTACGCAGGAAGTGCCCCGGACCGGTCAAATGCTCCTGGCCGATGAATTCATCGAGGGTCCGCGGCCGCATCCTTTCCGCGAGGGGCTCTCGAGCCGCGGCTTTGCTCTGGCTGGCGCGATCAAACAGATCCATCTGCTAAACTTTTAGCAAGCTGACATCCGGCCCGCGAGGGCCTAGAACCTAGGGCCGTGAAGACGATCGGGCTCGTGGCGAAGCCGCAGAAGGTGGAGGCCATCGCTTTGGCGCAGGCTCTAAGGGCCCGCTATCCCGACCGGGTGTTTTTGGCTGAGCCGCCCCTGGCGAAGGTGCTCGGCTGGGAGCTGGTGGAAGAATCGGAGCTGGTGAAGCGGGCCGAACTTCTGATCGTGCTCGGAGGGGACGGCACGCTGATTCACGGGGCGAGGTTGCTCGCAGGTCGACCGGTGCCGATCCTCGGCATCAACCTCGGAAGCCTCGGATTCATGACCGAGATCCCCAGCTCGGAAATGTACCCGGTGCTCGAGCGCGTCCTCGCCGGCGACTTCCAGACCAGCTCGCGGATGAAGCTCTCCTGCAAGCTCTACCGCAATGGCCGGATTCTCCTCGAGGACCAGGCCCTCAACGAGGTGGTGGTCAACACCGGGGCGCTGGCCAGGCTCGCCGATCACGAGCTTTTGATGGGTGGCCAATACGTCACCACCTTCAAGGCCGACGGGGTGATCATCGCCACGCCGACGGGCTCCACCGCGTACTCGCTGTCCGCCGGCGGGCCGATCGTCCACCCCAAGGTCGACGCGATGATCGTCTCGCCAATCTGTTCCCATGCCCTCACCCAGAGGCCAATCGTCACCCCCGGAGACCAGACCCTGAGCCTCTCGGTCAGCAACGAGGTTCCCGATTTCTACCTCACCATCGATGGACAGGCCGGCCAGCCGGTCCAGCGAGGGGACCGGCTCGATGTCGAGCGCTCGCCCAATCGCGTGCTGCTGATCAGCAACCCGCAGCTCGACTACTTCGCGATCCTCCGCCAGAAGCTGCGCTGGGGCGAGCGCTAAAGCCGCCTTCAACTCTCCGCGCTGAGCCGCTATATTGGTTGGGTGCACCCTCGGCCCGCTAAGATCCTGATTTCCCTGAATGTAAATGGGGACAAATACGACGATGTGGCGGTCGAGCCGAGAGAGACCCTGCTCGAGGCCTTGCGCTATCGGCTCGAGCTCACCGGCTCAAAGCAAGGGTGCGACAAGGGCGATTGCGGCGCCTGCACCATCCTCGCCGATGGGCGACCGATTCTCTCGTGCATCACCTTGGCGGTCGAGGGCCAAGGCAGAAAGCTGGTGACGATCGAGGGATTGGCTCAAGCGGGAAAGGTCCATCCTGTCCAGGATGCGTTCGACCTGTGCGGGGCCCTGCAGTGCGGCTTCTGCCAGTCTGGGATGATGATCAGCGCAGCGGCCCTGCTCGCCGCAAACCCCAAGCCGAGCCGTCAGGAGATCAAACAAGCGCTCTCCGGAAATCTGTGCCGCTGCACCGGCTACACCAAAATTCTCGATGCGGTCGAGGTCGCCTCGGGGCAGCGCCGCCTCGACGAGTACGATCCGCGTCCAACCACCAGCCTCAGCAATCCATGACCAACGAGAGGAAATATCGGGTCGTTGGAAGGAGGCTACGCAAGACCGACGGACTGAAGAAGGCCACCGGGCAGGCGCTCTACGCGGATGACCTTCGATTGCCGCGGATGCTCCATTGCAAAATTCTGCGGAGCCCGCATGCGCACGCGCGAATCAAACGGATCGACTTCACCCGCTGTCGAGCCTATCCCGGCGTGGTGGAGGTGCTCGAAGGGAAGGAGATGCCAACCCGCTACGGCGTCATCCCCTGGACTCCCGATGAGCAGGCGCTGGCGGTGGAGAAGGCCCGATTCATCGGAGATGAGATCGCCGCGGTTGCCGCGGTGGACGAGCTGGCCGCGGAGGAAGCCCTCAACTTGATCGACGTGGAGTGGGAGATCCTTCCCGCGCTGGTGGATCCGGAGCAAGCACTCGGCGAGGAGCAGATCAAAATCCACGAGGACGCAAAAAAGGGAAACATCTCCAAGCATGTCGGGCTCAGCTTCGGCGACGTCGACGGCGGCATCGCGCGCAGCGCCGCGTTGGTGGATGAGACCTTTTTCTACGAGGGATCGACCCACACGCCGATCGAGCCGCACTGCGCGATTGGCCACTACGAATCGGACGGCAATCTGACGGTTTGGTCGTCGACCCAGATTCCCCATTACGTGCACCGCGAGCTGGCCCGGGTTCTGGAGCTTCCCGAAGCGCGGGTGCGGGTGATCCAGCCTTTCATCGGCGGCGCGTTCGGCGGCAAATCCGACCCGTTCAGCCTTGAATTCGTGGTGGCCAAGCTCTCGATGAAGACCGGGCGGCCGGTGAAGTGCCTGTTTACCCGCGAGGAAGTGTTTTGGGCCCATCGCGGGCGGCATCCGATGAAGATGCGCTTCAAGGTTGGCCTCTCCCAAAGCGGCAAGATTGAGGCGGTCGATTCAAAAATCCTGATCGACGGGGGTGCCTACAGCTCGTTTGGACTGGTGACGGCCTACTACGCGGGCCAACTGCTGACCGGCCCGTACCAGTTCAAGACGTATCGGTTCGATTCCACCCGGGTCTTCACCAACAAACCACCCTGTGGTCCGAAAAGGGGTCACGGCAGCGTGCAGCCGCGCTTTGCCTTCGAAGTGGCTCTGGACATGGCTGCGGAGAAGCTGGGGCTCGATCCGATTGAGGTCCGCCGGATCAATTTCATCGGCAGCAATGTGCAGACCGTCAACGAGCAATTGATCACTTCCAATGGATTTTTGGAATGCCTCAAGGCGGTGGAACAAGCGAGCGGATGGAAACAGCGCAAAGGGAAACTGGGCTACGGCCGCGGGCTGGGGGTCGCCGGCTCGATGTACATCACCGGAACCGCCTATCCCGTCTACCCCAACGAGATGCCGCAGTCCGGCGTGCAGGTGAAGCTGGATCGCTCAGGCAAGGTGACCATCTTCTGCGGCGCGTCGGACATCGGTCAGGGCTCGAATTCGATTCCCGCCTACCTGATCGCCGAGGAGATCGGCTGCGATCCTCGAGACTGCACGGTGGTGGTGTCGGACACCGATCTGACGCCGGTGGATCTGGGCGCCTATTCGAGCCGGGTCACCTTCATGGTCGGAAATGCGTGCATCGAGGCGGGCCAGCGACTGTGGGCCCAGATTTCCGACGCGGTGGCTGAGAAGTGGGCAGTGGATCGATCGCGAATCGAGGGCGAGCTGGGCACCCTTTACGTGCCGGACACCGACCTGAAAATGTCCTTCCGCGATGCGGTGCAGCTCACCGAGGCAAAGTTTGGGACGCTCGGGTCCACCGGCTCCTACCGGACCCGCAAGCTCGGCGGAAGCTACCGCGGGGGAACGATCGGCGCATCGCCCGCGTACAGCTTCACCGCTCACGTGGTCGAAGTGGAAGTCGATCCGGAAACCGGAATCTGGCGGGTGGAGCGCGTCTGGGCCGCGCACGACTGCGGCAAAGCCCTGAATCCAACGCTGGTCGAAGGCCAAATCGAAGGCTCCGTGTACATGGGCTTCGCGGAAGCGGCGATGGAGGAGATGACCTACTACCCCTCCGGCCTTCACCGGGGGCCCTCGCTACTCGATTATCGAATTCCCACCAGCCTCGACACCCCTGAGCTCACCGCGCTCATCGTCGAGTCTCACGATCCCAACGGACCGCACGGCGCCAAAGAAGCCGGCGAGGGCCCACTGCACCCGGTGATTCCGGCAATCTCGAACGCGATCCACGACGCGGTGGGCGTGTGGCTGACCGACCTGCCCTTTCATCCCGGCAAGCTTCTGCGCCTGATGCGCGAGAAGGGGGGACCGCGCGCAATCCTCCCGAGCAAGCCGAAGCGCCCGTCGGATCGGCCGAGCGCGCCAGGCTCCGGCGCCTGAGCTCGGTCCGGACGCCGCATGCTCACCCTTCCTCCGTTCGAATACCACTCGCCTCGAAGTCTGGAAGAAGCGATTTCATTGCTCTCGAGATTCCAGGGACAGGTGAAGGTAATCGCTGGAGGGACCGACCTTCTGCCGAACATGAAGCACCGGCTTTTCACCCCCGCGCACGTGGTCGGGCTTCGAGGAATCAACGGGCTGGACTCGATCCGCGAAGAAGCGGGAGTGATTCGGCTCGGCGCGATGTGCACCATCGCCCAGCTCGCAGAGGACCCAACGGTAAGGACAAGGCTTCCGAGCCTGGCGGATGCCGCGTCGCAGATTGCCGGACCTCAGCTGCGCGAAATGGGAACGCTTGGCGGCAATCTCTGCCTCGATACGCGCTGCGTGTACTACAACCAGACCTATTTCTGGCGACACGCGCTTGGCTTTTGTCTCAAGAAGGATGGGACGGTTTGTCATGTGGTCCAGGCCGGCAACCGGTGCGTCGCGGCGGCCTCGAACGACACCGCGCCGGTGCTGATGACGCTCAACGCGGGGTTGCGGCTGGTTGGACCGAAGGGGATACGCGACGTCCCGGTGCTCAATTTCTACACCCCGGACGGGATCCAGAACACGGTGCTCGGGCCTGACGAATTGATGATCGAAGCGAGGGTTTCGGTTCCCAGCGCACGTACCCTCGCCGGCTATCAGAAACTGCGGGTTCGCGCTTCGATCGACTATCCCGCGCTCACCGTGGCGGTCGCGGCCGAGCTGAACGACGTCCAGGCACTCAACTGGGTGCGGGTGGCGATCTCCGCGTTGGGCGCGCGCCCCCACCTGATTGGTGGCCTCGAAGGGTTCGCCGGTCGTCCTCTGGAGGCGCAGACGATCTCGGCAATCGCGCAGATCGCCCACAAGCAGTGCCACCCGCTCACCAACATCAACGTGGATCCAGCTTGGCGGCGAGAGATGATTCCGGTCTTCGTTCGCCGGGCCTTTTCGCAGGCCACAGGCTCGAGCCCGAATTAGGCCGCTTCTTCCACCGCTTCGTGTGCGTCAGGCCGCCCAGCGCCCGATCCATCGATCGCTTCACACTTTCGTTGATACATCGCTCGCAGGGCTTCCAAACATTCTTGCGCCTCACGCGTAGAGGCCCCCGGCCGGAGCGTATCGAGCGCATGCTTCAACCCCTCCGCCTCATTCTTCTCACGCTGCGCGAGCAAGTCGACGAATCCCTTCAGGCTGCTATAGAGAGTCTTCAGCTCGTCGTTCTTGCGAAGCGGCCGCATCGTCGGAATTCGCCCGCTGGCGAGCACGCCCAAGTAGCGATTCATCACGAAGATCGGTCCGGCAATCCGGTGGGTGACGACCACGCCGAGCGCGGTCAACAGCAAAGAGATCAGCAGCGTGCCGACGAAGACGTATCCGAGGATGGAAGTTGATCTTTGCAGCAGCTCTGCGCCCACCGTGGCGCTGCAATAGGTTCCAATTTCTCTCTCGATTTCGAAATGCTGCAGGTACACCATCGTCATGTAGGTGAGAGAAACGACAACCGTGAAGGCCACCACCATCATCGTGTACTTGAACTGGAACGCGCGATCGATGATTCGCGATCGGCGCCGGTCCGGAACGGTCGAACCCGTTTGGTTACTAGCCATGCCCGGAGTCTACCGAAATGGCGTTATCGGGGGCTTGGAGCCAGTGTCGGTCTTGGCCGCCCCGGGCTCGAATTCGCAGAGCAAGTTTCGGCTGCGCAGCTAGGCCAATCCGCGCACATATGGTATTCGAAAGGATCGCCTTGCGACAGAACCCTACTGCGGCACCCGCGCTCGAAACGCCCACCTCCGCGGCGGAACCACTGCCCGCCTGGCTGGTGCAGCTTCGCGAGAGCGTTCCTTCGACCACCTACAAAAAGGGACGCGCCTACGCGAGCTCCGGCCGGGTTTCGCTGCTGAGTACTCGAGCGGGCAAAGTCGGCGCGCGGGTCCAGGGCAGCTCGGGGGAGGAGTATTCGGTTGAGTTGCGGATCACCGAGCAGACGGTCGAGTCTCATTGCAACTGTCCCGCCTGGAACAAGTACGGCCCCCATTGCAAGCACGTGGTAGCGGCGGCATTCGCTTTCTTGGAGCGAGCCTCCGGCGAGCGAGCCTCCGGCCCGACCCCAGCTTCACCTGATCGTGCGTTGCCGCCGATGCTTTCCAAGCTGGAGGACTGGCTTGGGCTGTCGCCGCTGCCGGATCCTGGCTTTCTCTACCGGCTCACCCCGGTGAGAATGGGGGTGAGCGCGCGCCAGTGGCTGATCGATGTGCGCCGCCAAGACGCGCAGGCCAAGGGCCCGGTTCAGATCAAGCGAACGCTGGGGGCGGGCCTTCGCCTCTCTCCAGCGGATGAGCGCATTTTTGGCGAGTTGGCCCAACGCGAGACTCGGTACGACGGCAGGGTCGTCCTCTCGGACGAGGACCTTTGCGAGCTGCTCGAGTTGCTGAGCGGCAGCCGAGTCATCTACCGCGGAACT
>WNFF01003308.1_pt1 | contig 13250 bp, 9 predicted proteins | sample 5400441 | NCBI WGS metagenome assembly WNFF01 (sample SAMN13153345, study PRJNA577476) | soil metagenome | isolation source: 120 cm saprolite under Douglas fir tree site 2 hole 3 replicate 1 | place: USA:California | collected 2015-04-18
AATATTTGACAGATCCATCGGGCATCAGCAGCCGATGTTCAAAATCGAACTGTGCCCTCTCGCGTGAAACGCGTTCGATGAGTTGCTTCACGGCCGATCTGTCGTCCGGATGAACTCGGTGGAATACCAACTCCAATGTGGGCTTAATCGTTCGATCGCACTCAAAGATGTTGTAAGTTTCCTCTGACCAATAGATTTTTCCACTCGAAACGTCCCAGCCGAAGCTGCCCGTGTGGTTCATGCCCTGCCCTTGAGCCAGGAAAGCTTCGCTGCGTCTCAGATCAGAATAGAGGTTGGCATTCTCCAGCGAAATCGCGGCTTGCGATGCCAGCATCTCCAGCACTGCGAGTCGTTCCGGCGTGAACGCGCCCGGAGTCAAATTGTTCTCCAGATAGAGTGTGCCAATGAGTTTCGCCTGCTTTACAATGGGCAGACACAAGACGGATCTGGCGCGCTTCGCCTGCAGATACTCATCCTCCGAGTACAAGTTCGCAGCCGAAGCATCATCAAGAACAACGTGTTCCCGGGTCCGCATGACGTAATGAAGGACGGACTGGGGGAGATCAGATGGCGTCATGGCTGCCTGTCGAACGAAGACCTCAACTCTGCCGTGACCAGTGGTGGCCTCCGCCTCGATCTGCGGCTCGTCACCCCGGAGAAGAATGAACAACCCCCGCTCGGCGCCTGCATGCTCAACCGCGATTCGCATGAGCTTCTCGATCAGTTTGGGGAGGTCAATCTCGCTCGAGAGTGCCTGCGAGGACTTGATCACGGTCTCGAAGTCTAATCGCGCGGCGGACGCGCCGATTGTGTTAATGGTGGAAGTAGAAACGCGGTCCTGGTGCAGCTGTGGATAGAGTTCGTCGAGTTGCTTCACTTTGCCGAGTGCACCCCAGCGGTCGTAGCAGCTCCGCGCGTTGCGTAGATACGTGTGACATATGGTCTCGAAGCCGCGTTTCGCGTAGAATCGTGCAGCCAGCTCACTCGCCAGCGCTTCGTTCTGTACGAAACCGTTCTCGCGAGCCGATTGAATGGCCTCCTCGTACAAATGCATCGCGTCGAAGACCCGGCCTTCAACGCCAGCGATCTCAGCCGACACCAACGCGAGCTTGTCACCAAAAGTTGGTGGAAAATTCTCCGCCCACTCGCGCAGTTGTTCCCGATGCAAGGTCAGGAATTCCCGCCACTCTTGTTGCTCGTCGGCCGAGGCGTTGTCATAGAGTGCCGCCACAGTCAGCGCGGCATAGTAGAAGTAGTCCAGCTGCTGGATCTGAGCGACTGAGGTCCAAAGCAGCGCCTTCACCTTGCCAGCTGCCGCGAGAGCCTCGGCGTAGTCGCCCGACAGGAACCGTGCCTTCAGTTTGAGCATCCAGTACCAGAAGACCATCAGCGCCATCCGATTCCCTGTCAGTTGCGCCTCAAACGCCGCCTCGTCGAACTGCGCGTCGCTGAAAGTGGAAAAGGTCGTGGTCCGGCCTTGCATGTTCGCGATAAAGCGTTGCTGGCTCCGGATGATATCTGCCACGTCACCGTACTTGGCCCTTTGGGTAAACTCCAGCGCCATCTCCGACTCGCGCCACACCACGTCCAGCGGATCGTTCCGCAGGAGAAGGCCTGCGACACATGGCGTCAAGGCGTAGCAAGCGAAAGTCAGATCACCCGTCTCAATCGCCTTGCGAAAGGTCGCCCGCATGAAGTCGATAGCGTTCGAGATTGGCTGCGTCCAAGGGGTGACGGTTCCCATTCCGTGGTAACTCTTCGCCTGGTAGGCGATGAAGCCGTGCTTTTCGACAAGGTCACACGCGAGTTTGGCGAAACGATAACCATCGGTGTAGCGGTGAAAGACCGGGCCGAGGAAGCTTCCAAAATAGCCAAAGGCTAGCGCGGAAGCGCCGCTCGTGCCGTGCTGCATGCCAACCTTCACCATGCAGCACGCCTGGAAGCAACACAAACGGAAGTCGGTCAAGTAGGCGGGGGGGCCAACGACTGAGAGTACTTGCATGGCCGCCTGCATCTCCGGATCGGTCATCAGCGGCAGATCGATCAGGCTCTCGATCGGCCGCATATCGAGCGTCTGCCAGACCGTGTCGTATTCGGTCTGGACCTGCTCCTGGGTGGGGTGCGTCGGCAGGTCAATGCCGAACAGGCGCAAGCAGGTGAGCGCACTGGCCACAGCCTCGTGGTTTTCCGACTTCATAATATGCAGCTGGATCTTCAGGTGGTAGACCGCCGCCTGGTCGACTTTCGACGCCCCGCGTTGCAACAACTCCTCAATCAGTTGCTCGGCTCTGTCGAAATTACCCATAAGAAACTCGCACTGCGCGCGTTCGAGCCACAGGCTGAAAGTCAACTCGTACTGGCTGACCCAGTCCCTTTCGTCAAGCAGCACCATGCCGGCAGAAAAATACGCGAGCGCCGATACATAGGCCGCAGACGACTTGGCTTTTCGCCCGGCGCGCAGATTGATCATCGCCACCTGCGCTTTCTCGTCCCGATCGATTAGCAGTGTGGCGCCCCGATCAAGCTGGTTCGCGACATCGAACGGATGCTCGGCGAGCTGATCCGCCGTCATACTCTCCAGCAGCACTCGGCCAATTCGAAGGTGTGCCCCCGCGCGCTCGCCTTTGGGGATGAGCGCATAGGCCGCCTCATGAATACGGTCGTGGAGGAACGCATAGGAGTTCTCTTGGCGCAGGATCAACCCTGCGCGAGCGGCCTCGGAGAGCGCCGTGTGGATCTCCTCTTCCAATTTCCCCTGAACCAGAGTAAGGGTGGCGAATTCGACCACGTTCCCGAAACAAGCGAGTTGCTGTAGGGCGGTCTGCGTCGCGCTGGACAATCGCTTTAGCTTCCCCATCATTAGATCCACAACGTTGTCGGTGTAGTTTTTGACACGGATGCCATTCATGTCCCATTGCCAAGCCCGCGTAACTGGGTCGAATGCCAGAAGCCTCTCTTCGGCCAGCGTAGTGAAAAACTGGATTGCGAAGAACGGATTTCCGCCGGTCTTCTCCTGTACCAGTTGCGCCAAGGGACGTACGCGCTCCGGCTCGCTATGCAGGGCATCGGAGACGAGCGCGCCGACATCGTCTAGCCTGAGGGGCAGCAGCACGATCTCCTGCATTTTCGTTCCGGTCTTGCGAATCGCACCCAGCATCCGCATGAGAGGGTGAGATGGAGTCACCTCGTTGTCGCGGTAGGCTCCGACGAGCAACAGGTTTCCAACTTCGGAGTGCGTGATCAGATGCTCAATGAGGTCGAGCGTCGCTGCATCTAGCCATTGCAAGTCATCGAGGAACAGAGTGAGCGGGTGCTCCTTCCGCGCGAACACGCCGACGAACCGCCGGAAAACCATCTGGAACCGGTTTTGCGCATCGCGGGGCGGTAGGTCTGGAACAGGTCGTTGTTTCCCGATGAGGACCTCCAGTTCGGGGATGAGGTCGACGATCAGCTGGCCACTCGGACCCACGGCCTCCGCCAGTGCGCCCCGCCACTGGTCCACTTCCGCTTCGATCTTGACGAAGATTTGACGGACCAACGTCTGGAAGGCCTGCGCCAGGGTCGCGTACGGAATGTCGCGCTTATACTGGTCGAACTTGCCCGCCGCGAAAAGCCCGCGCGGAAGGACAAGCACCTTGTGCAGTTCGTTCACGACCGAGGACTTGCCGACGCCGGAATAACCGGATACGAGCACCAGTTCCGGTGCGCCATGGGCCACGACCCGGTCGAAAGCCGCGAGCAGTGCGTTGACCTCGCGCTCCCGCCCGTACAGTTTCTCAGGGATTAGCAGTCGGTCCGGGATGTCATGTGTGCCCATCGGGAATGGACCGATGCGACCATAGGACTCCCATTCTTGCAGGCACTGCCGAAGATCGGCTTCAAGACCGGAAGCACTTTGATAGCGCTCCTCGGCGTTTTTGGCGAGGAGCTTCATAGTGATAGAAGACAACGACTCGGGGACTGCTGCGCGATCAACAGGTGGTATCGGCAGACACGCAATTTGGCAGTGGACCCACTCCAAGGGGTCAGTGGCAGAAAATGGCGGTGCGCCTGTAAGCATCTGGTACAAGGTGACGCCCAACGAGTAGAGGTCGCTGCGGGCATCAATCGAGCGATTCATGCGGCCGGTTTGTTCGGGTGCCATGTAGGCGAGCGTGCCTGCAATCATCTCAGGTGGCCCAAGTGCCTGACGTTCGTGCGGCAGTTGCGAGGCAATCCCGAAGCCTGTAAGCCATACGTTGTCGGCGCCGTCGACGAGCACATTCGCAGGCTTGATATCTTTATGTATAAGGCCGCGCCGATGGACTTGGCCGAGTGCCGTCGTCAAGCCTATGGCGATGCGCAGGAAGCGAGTCAGATCGACCGGTTGCCCTTGGTTCCGCTCAAGAAACAGATCCAGCGGCTCACCGCCAGGGTCATTAAGTAAGAGGATTGTCCGCCCTTCAAGACGAGTGAGCGCCAGAGGCTTGGCCGCCCACGCGGGATCGAGTTCGGCTGCGAGCGAGTATTCGTGCTCGAGCCGCCTCAGGGTTTGAGGTGACGACTGTTCTGCGGAGAGCGCTATCGCCAGGACTGACGATGGGTTGCCGTGCTGTCGGCCGCGGTAAAGGGTGAAGTCCGCACCTTCCCGGAGGGGCTCGAACATATACCCAGAAGGCCCCGAGATGGACGACATTCTCGTTGCCACGGCTGCACGACCTCAGGGCTTTCATTTTGACGAGAGGCTAGGAGAACGTCAACAACAGATGCCAATTCCGAACCGACGCGGGCGCAGCGAGCGCCGCCAGAGTCATCAAAGCGGCTGGAGATCGTCTTCTCTCTTACCGTTCTCTTACCGTTCGCAGCGAGAGGCCGCATCCGAGATCACTGTGAAGTTAAACCTGGGCCGCCTGCTTGGCAGGCAGACGCTCTACTGCCTTTCGGGTCTGATCGTGAATGCTGGCCCGACGCTCGTACGGAAGCACAGCAATCTCTCCTTACCACGTTCTGGATGCACTAACTTGATGGCCGATCCAAGTTGCTGTCGTGCGAAAACCGCACTCACCTAAACGTTGATGCGGGGAAGCTAGATTTCCTAATGCATACGATACTATGCATATAGCACCATAAATGCCCCTGATAAGGGCGCGGTCGGTGGTTCAAGTCCACCCAGGCCCACCATTCAAATCACCAGTAAATAAGCGAGTATTCGCAGTTTTGCTCTTTTCGGGGATCTCCTTCAAAAAACCGTTTTGTCAACCGTTTGTCAACTTCCCGTTTGGCTGGATGCGAAGGCCTCGAACCGGACTCCGTCTTGCCGGACTCAGCAGGGAGTGCACGAGAGTGTCGGCCAGCCAGTCCTGGTATTTCTGAGGAGACCACCCACGCTCCCGCACCAGCATCCGGTACACATCCCTCCCGGTAAGCATCCAGAAGATATCCCTGGCGGTCTGATGATTAAGTCCCAGTCGAAGCCTTTTTGCGTCGCGTAGAGAAATGATCATTCTCTCCTGCCTCTCATAGCGCAAGCGTTCTCGCTGTTGTTCCAGTTTTGCTAGCTCGGGCGCCACGACGCCCGCACCTCGCAACAGATCGAACGTGGCACTCAGCGGCTCATGGATCTGCCTGGCAATGCGGGCCGCGAGCCGCAAACGAGTCTCGGGATCGCTCCCGCTCATCGCCTGCCGTACGGCTTCCTCGTACTCATCTCCAAAGGTGGACTGATCGAGAAGCTCCGTGAGAATTCCCGCCTTGGACTTGAATAGGGCATAGACGCTTTGCGCGGACACCTGCGCCCGCTGCGCGATTGCTTCGACGGTCATTCCATCATAGCCCGCGCTCTGCAAGAGCTGCCGGGCGGCATCGACGATGCGCCGGCGCGTATCGCCGGCCTGGCGCTTGCGAACCAATGATTTGTAGGGACGTTTCTTCATTTTCGCCGCCCCCCAAAGTGTATGTAACCTCTATTGAGTATAGTCATCTAAAGCGAATATGTAAGACACATCGACACGACATAACGAGAAAGAAAGAGGGGGACACATTGGAGATTATCTTAATCGACAAGTTCATCGTACCTGAAGAATCGAAGGAGAGATTTCTTGAAGAAGTACATAAGTCCGCGACTTTTCTTAGGATATTGCCCGGATTTGTGGAGGGTTTCGTTTACGAAAAGAAAGACGGCGAGAGCCGCCACAACGTGGTGACGACGGCGGTCTGGCAAGACGAAGAAGCATTCCAGAACGCGAAGAAAAGTGCAGCCGAGGGATTCAAGAAGATCGGCTTCAATCCTCCCGAGATAATGAAGAACCTGAACGTCGAAATGGAAAGAGCCATGTATCGCCGGTCGCCATACTGACCGGCGCTACGAGGCGTTTTGCGCTAAGCGTTGTGGAAAGCGAGGCAGTATGAAGCTGGTTGTACTGGGGGCCACCGGGAGCACGGGGTTGGAGATCGTTCGGCAGGCGATTGAATATGGGCATTCGGTCACGGCATTTGTTCGCTCGCGGGAGCGACTCAAGTCGTTTCGTGATCGGATCAGCGTCAAGGAAGGAAATCTCTTGGATGCTGCCGAGCTTGAACCAGTAATTAAAGGGCATGATGCGGTTTTATCAGCCTTCGGGCCGCGGGTGCCCATAGCGAAAGGGGACGCAAACCTTTTGCGGCAATTCGCCGTCGCGCTGACGAGCTCCATGCCACGTGCCGGAGTTAGACGCGTTGTGGTCGAGTCCGTGGCTTTCCTGTTTAAGGACGCGATCATCCCGCCAGCGTACCTCCTTGGCAGATTGTTCTTCCCGGGAGTTGTTGCGGATGCGTCCGGCATGGAAAAGGTGTTGGAAAAGAGCGGGCTCGACTGGACCATCGCGCGGCCACCTAAACTGACGCCTAAGCCCTACACAGGGAGATACCGGGTGAGAGAGGGACACTTGCCTCCTTTCGGTTTCAGTATTTCTTACGCGGACGTGGCCGATTTCATGATCAAAGCCGTTCAGAACCGCTCGCTAATCGGCAAGGTCGTAGGGGTCTGCAGCTAATCGGAGATAAGGAAACCATGACAGTTTATTCGCTCGTTTTGTTCTTGCATGTTGGGGCTGCTCTGGCACTCGCCTCGGTCCTGAGCATCGATGCCCTGATCCTGTTTCAATTGCGGCGAGCTACGAGTCCCACTCGGGCGAACCTTTGGCTGGAGCTCTGGCCTGCGGTTCCCTGGATAACTAGCGGTTCGGGCCTTCTGCTGCTCCTTTCAGGAGGATACTTGGCGGACCGAATGTCCGCTTGGACGCTCGCTTGGCCAAAAGTGGCTCTTGCGGTGCTGATTCTGATAGGCGTTCTTGGGGCGGTTACCAGCACGCGAATCCGTGCGCTACGACGAGCTTCTGCACCTGATGAGTCCGAGGTCTTTAGACGTCGAGAGGACCCCATTCTAAAGATTTCCCTGAGCGTCCGAATTGCGCTCGTGTTCGCGGCTGTCCTGCTCATGAATGCAAAACCGCAATTGCGGGAATCGCTCAGCATCGTCGGTGCGGCCGTGGTTCTTGGATTGGCTGCAGCCTTTCTCATCCCAAACAGAGGATCTGCGTTGTCGACGGCAAATTCGGATGCAGGCAGTTAGTCGAAGATCGTTTACGAGTGGCGTATCCCGGACGTCATGGGGTGCGTATAGATAGATATGAACAATGCCGAGTATACGGACGGGTCCGGTCCGTTCGAAGCACGTTATCTGGCGTTCCTCGAGACGGTAACCAATCTTCGTCCGAGCTTGCACCGCTACTGTTCGCGCATGACCGGGTCTGTGCTGGATGGCGAGGACGTTGTTCAAGATGCGCTATTCGAGGCCTATCGAAAACTGGACCAATACGACGACAGCCGTCCTCTTAAGCCCTGGCTTTTTCGGATTGCGCACAATCGATGCATCGATTTCCTGCGCCGGCGCGGCGTTCGGGTCGAGGCGGAAACTGCCGCCCTCAGTCCGGATTCGGTAGAGCCCGCCGAACCCGCGGTCCTTGGTCTTGGTCGCGCCATCGAACATCTCGTGACTAGCCTTCCTCCCAAGGAACGCGCTTGCGTGCTCCTCAAAGATGTTTTCGATTACACCCTCGAAGAGATCGCGGAACTGGTCGAATCCACCGTTGGTGGCGTCAAGGCTGCGCTCAACCGCGGCCGATCAAAATTAGCAGCATCTCCTTCCCCGGTGAAGTTGCCTCGGACGGCGAACCCGGAATTGACGCAGGTACTGCAGCTCTATGTCGAGCGATTCAACCGCCGCGACTGGAACGGCTTGCGGGAATTGATTGCCGCCGATGCCCGTCTGAGGGTGGCCGATGCGTTTGCTGGGGAACTCGTCGATTCGCCTTACTTCGGCAATTACGAACGATTCCCGATGCCATGGAAGCTGGCTGTGGGCGAAGTGGATGGCGAACCGGTGATAATCATTTTGCAGCGCGGCGCTGATACCTGGACGCCCTACTCAACCGTCCGACTCCATGTGACGGAAAACCACATCGACCGCATTGTGGATTACGTGCACTGCCCGTGGGTGATTCTGGCTGCTGCTTCCGTAAGCGTCGCTGCACGCTCCTGATTTTCCTCGCGAAACGTATCCTCGCTCCGGCGCAAACCGTAATAGAGATGAATGGAGGTCTTATGACGAGGTACATTCGCATCGATTATTCCGTGAAACCAGATGTTGATCTCGGCGAGCTTAAGACTGCCATCGGCGAGTTCGTTGCGGGCATCCGCAGCCATCACTCGCAGCACCGATACACTTCATTTCAACACCCAGCCGATCCTTTTCGGTTCATCCACATTGGCGAGGTGGTGGAGGAGGTGCTCCCGGATCTCTAGAGGCAATCCTTCTTTCAGCACTTCACGGGCTATTTGCGGGAACGGTGCTCCGCCGGACCCGAAGTGACCCGGCTGGATCGCGTGGCCTCGACGGCTGCTCAGCCGGCGGCGGCGCCCGTTGACCGGTGAGCAAACACGTGGACACAACCGGAGGAAATCTGGACAACGTATCCTCAGCGGCGGCTGGATCGTAATGGAGATTGTGTTTAAGAAATTCAGGTAACTTCAGAAAGGAAATTCACATGGAAATGAAACGATATCGATATGTACTGTCTTTCCTGCTGGCCGGCCTGGGCGCGGTCGGCATGAATGCACAAGGTGCGAAGTACCCGCCGCTCGGCGAGTACATGATGGCACGAGACGCCGAAATCGCGCTGGCGAAGAGCGCGGCGCCGGACAGTATTTCCGGCCACGCGACGATAAAGGTCCTGACGGCGTCCGGTTTCCAAATCGCTCAGGATGGCGATAACGGCTCTGTGTGCATGGTCATGCGCGGGTTCTCGGCACCGACCTACACGCCCGCGCAGTTCCGCGAGATCGTCTACGACCCAACCATCCGGGCGCCGATCTGCTTCACCGCACCAGCAGCGCGCATGGTGATGCCCTATTACGAACTGCGAACCAAGTTTGCGATTGCGGGGAAGAGTCCGGATCAGATTGCCGAGAGTCTTCAGGCGGCCTACGTCAAAGGAGAACTTCCGAGAAGAGACGGCGTCAGCTTTGCGTACATGTGGTCCGCGGATCAGAATCTTGGATCGGGAATCGGTCATTGGCACCCACATATGATGGTCTTCTGCCCTTATTACGAAAACTCGATGGTCGGCGGCAATGAGTTTGGGAGTCTGCTCCCGCAGGTGAGCGACGACGCTGGAACACCATTTACCGTGGTGGTCATTCCAATCGACGACCGGCTGGCCGTCAAAGCCCGCCCGAAATAGTGCGGTGGACGGATCTCGGGAGAGCGGCTCTTTTCTAGTAGACGAGTCATGCTTCTTGAACTCAAAGAACGGTGGTAGGTCAATTTCTGAGTTGCCGACCATCTTGGAATTGAATCTTGAGGAGTCCTGACCAAGCATGAACGGAGCCACTCTACATTGAGATACCTAGCGTAGGCTCTAGCGGTAATCACCGTCTTGCTGACAGACGCCTCAAATGCGACCGTGCCCAGTTACACATCACCTGCACCTCCGCATTTCGGCTTGCTTGACACAAAGCCGACATAAGATGTATATACATACTATCATGCACGGGCCAATTCGCAGCGTTCATCGTGCCAGCCGACTTTTTCCGCTGCCTTGCGCATGTCAAAATCTTCGGCGTCTCACACGACTGATCACGCGGATGTACGACCAGGAACTCCGCAAGGCCGACATCGAAATCACCCAGTTTGGTCTGCTGACCGCCCTCGGCACCGTCGGCGAGGCTAATCAAAAGGCGCTGAGTGCCGGCTTTGCCATGGACAGCACAACGCTTACCCGCACTTTGGCCCTGTTGCGCAAGCAGGGCTGGATCCACGTCGAGCCTGGAAAAGACAGACGGGAACGCGTCTTTCGTCTTACGGAAGCGGGGAAGCGTCAAATCGCGGCCGCTCAGCCACATTGGGAAGCTGCGGAGCGTCACTTACGCGAGACGTTGGGATCTTCGGGTTGGAAGCAAATGCAGACCACCGTGGCCCAAGTCACGAACGCGGCGACAGAGGCGTAAATCTTTGTACCAATAATAGATGTATATGCATCTATTCTTGCGAAGGGATCATCCCTCGGAAAGGATTTCCCCCATGCGAAAGCCCATCTCTCTGTTGGTGGTACTGGTGCTCGGCGCGGGACTTCTGGCTTACTTCGGAAAAAATAGACCGACCAGAGTCAGCGCGGACCAGACTCAATCCGTCTCTTCCCGCCCGGAGCTCGAATACCTGAAAGCGGTCAACCGTGCCGCACCTCCAAAGGATCCGCAATTGCTGTTCCTTCTCATGGGGGCATACGCCAATGCCAACCAGCAGTTGGAAGGCGCCGAATTCCTCTCCGCGCGCTTGAACGAATTCGGCCCTCGTCTTAGCGATCCGCAAAAGGCTCTTTATCTGAGCGCCATCGGTTTGTTGCGGGCCCAGCACGCCTCCTCGGTTTCCCTGCTCCACCGCATCGGCTACGTGAAAGACACCGTTGCAATGCTGGACCAGGCCAAGCGGCTCTCCGGCGGCCAAATCTTCGTGGTGAACTGGATTTCCGGCGTGGTCCGCGCTCAGCTCCCAGGTTTCTTCCATCAGAAGCGGGCCGCGCAGGACGATTTGACATGGTGCACCGCGAACATCGCCAAAGCGCCAGACGTCGGGTGGCTGCGGGAAGTGGATTTTCATTTGGGAAAGCTCGCTCTCGCCGATGGCGACCAGATTAAAGCGAGGGATTATCTCCGCCAGAGCGGCTACAAAAGTTTCGAAAAGCCGATTGTCCTTACTACACCATTTTCAGAAGACACATTGTCGGGGCACGCTTTTGCTTCACGGCGCATCGCGGAGATCATTCCGGGCCGGGTCTATGGGCTCTCGGGTTTCGAGTTCACGGAATACTATTTCGTCGTTTCCGACGATCGGAGAGAGTTGATCGGAATAGACGCGGGAACCCGCGCCGATTCCGCAAAGACCGCCTACGAAGCATTGCGCGCCTATGCTCCCAATCTACCGGAGCTGACCACAATCTTCGTCACACATTCGCATTGGGACCACATCGGCGGACAAGCCTATTTTCGCGGTCTAAATCCGAAACCGCGTTTCTACGCTAGGAGCAACTATAAGGAAGAGATTGACGGCGAACTCGACGCGCCAGGGTCTATCGCGAAGCACTTTTTCGGTGAGCGCTTCAACGTCGACGATGTGCGCAGTTTCAAGCCGGACGCAACCATAGACCGTCCAACCGAACTAAAAATTGGCGGAACACGCATCGAGTTGATTCCCGTTCACGGCGGAGAGACGCACGATGCCATGTTCATCCATCTGCCTGATTTGGGCGTGCTCTTTGTCGGAGATTTCATCATGCCTTACCTCGGTGCGCCGTTTGCTGTGGAAGGCGACTTTCAGGGCCTGCTCGACGCAATCGACATTGTGGTACAGAAAAATCCTCGCTATATGCTGCATGGACATGAGCCCCTGACGCGGAACTTCTCCTCTCCCGCTATGCTGGGCCAGTTGAAGACCAACCTCAGTTGGCTGCGCGACCAAGTGCTCACGGCAATCCGCCGTGGTGACACACGCGCTGCGATCCATCAGGCGAATCTCATTCCGCCCGGCCTTCTCAATGGACGCGCCGACGCGCTCTTGCCGTACCTGATCCTGCGCGAACACGTGATCGACCGGCTTTATCACCAGAATGTGGGATATTGGCAGGCGGACCTCGAAGGCCTCGATCACCTAGGTGATTCCGATCGCGCGGAACTTTTGGTTGATTACTTAGGACTGTCAGAAAAACGTCTTGTGACCGCGGCTGAACAAATGGCGGCAGACGGCAAATACGAACTTGCCGCTTCTTTGCTCGAAGCATCTGCAGCCAGGTTCGGCCGCACCGAGACCATCGCCAAAGCTGAGCAGCTCGTCTACCTCAAACTAATGGAAAAATATCAAAACACCGACCCGTTTAAATACATTCTGTACTCGGCCAAGATTGGCGAGCAAACCCCAGCCATGACCACAAGCAAATGATCGGCAATCTATCGGCCAACCGGCAATGATTGATCGATCACGAATGCAGCGAACCTTATGACCTCGGCTTTAGAGGGAAAAGGCAGCAATTACAATGAAACGCATGGAACTTAGAATCCCAGGTGGGCTCGCGGCTAGGCGCGTTGGCTGCGTCCCCACGATCTCTGATGCCTAGCACGAACTTAAGTTGTGGGAAATCTGAGGCCCTCTATGCGTTCTTGTGATGCCAACTTTAGGCGGTTTTCCAAACCGCCGCCGAGCACAACGGTTGTTACGCATCAAAATCTGAGTGCGACCGGTTGATGCACTCAGAAGAATTGTTTACAAGAGGTCGCAAATAACACACCTGCTTGGCAGGCAGACGCTCTTCTGTCTTTCGAGTCTGAATGCTGACCCGATGCTCGCACGGAAGCGCAGCAACCTCCTCTTCCCACGTTCTGGATGCACCGACTTGATGGCGCCGGTCCCAAGTTGCTGTCGCGCGAAAATCCTACTCACCTAAACGTTGATACAGGGACGCTGAATTTCCGAATGACCATGATACTATGCATATAGCACCATAAATGACCCTGATAAGGGCGAGGTTGGTGGTTCGAGTCCACCCAGGCCCACCATTTCAATCGAGAGAGCCGGCTGCCGAACGAACAGCGCACAGCGGAAGTGGCAAAACGCCCGGCGGAAGACCTAGCAAACCAGGCCCGGTATCTCGATCAATTGGGACGACATGGCAGCCAGTTCATCG
>WNFF01011181.1_pt1 | contig 13250 bp, 5 predicted proteins | sample 5400441 | NCBI WGS metagenome assembly WNFF01 (sample SAMN13153345, study PRJNA577476) | soil metagenome | isolation source: 120 cm saprolite under Douglas fir tree site 2 hole 3 replicate 1 | place: USA:California | collected 2015-04-18
AAGCACCGGGTCGGTACTACTGAAACAATGTATTATATCTAACCAAAGGTGGAATATTTGTACATAGGTAGGTGTTCTCATAAGTAGCAATACCGAAACGATGTATTATATCTAACTACAGGGTGGAGTGGTCTGCGGAAATATCAATCGGATCATGGCAGAGCCTCATTTGTCAGACCATCTGGGAGTAGCAACTGGAAGTTGCGCTCATCTTAATTGTGGTTACCCTCATTGCGCGTACCCGCCCACAGGGAGAAGCCATGACACATTGGGCAAAGGATGTCACCGAACTAATTGGCCATACACCCTTATTCGAATTGAAGCGGTTTGCATCTGAAATACCCCTCTCACAACAGACCACCATACTTGCCAAACTCGAAATGTTCAATCCAGGCGGTAGCGTTAAGGATCGTATTGCTTTCCAAATGATTTGCGAAGCCGAAGCGCAGGGTTTATTGCGTCCCGGCGGTATTATTACCGAACCAACCAGCGGGAACATGGGCATATCTCTGGCATGGATAGCTGCCGCTCGAGGTTATACCTGTATCTTGACTATGCCCGATACGATCAATATAGAGCGCCGCCTCCTCCTGCAACGTTTTGGAGCGAAAATTCTACTCACACCTGGTAATCAGGGTATGCGAGGAGCGATCAATAAGGTAATCGAACTACGTACGACACTTCCTAATGCCTGGTTCCCACAGCAATTCTATAATCAGGCAAACCCACGCGCGCACCGTGAAGGAACAGCCGTCGAAATTTGGGAAGACACCGCCGGGGCAGTAGATATAGTTGTGATCGGTGTTGGCACTGGAGGGACTCTCACTGGTGTCGCAGAAGGACTCCGATCACACAAACCTGGTGTCGAAATTGTTGCGGTTGAACCGGCTGCTTGTGCTGTTCTTTCAGGTGGACGACCTGGACCACACAGAATTGAAGGACTCGGCGCAGGCTTTCAACCAGATACACTGCGTGTTGACCTCATTGATCGCATTATATCCGTTACTGATCAGGATGCAGTGGCAACTGCTATCCAAATTATGCATAAGGAGGGACTCTCGGTTGGAATTAGTAGTGGGGCTGCAGCATGGGCTGCCCTGCAAGAGGCGCGTAAAGTTGAAAATCAAGGGAAAGTAATCGTTACGATTTTTCCAAGCGCCGCCGAACGTTATTTGCAGACTATCCTTTTTGAGGATCTTAGGAGTGAATTGCGGCAAAGTTGATATGTTGTAGGTGCGTTCTATGAAGCTCAGAATATATGTAACTAGCCAAATGTTTTATTCGTCTTAAGAAAAGCATACGCTGGAGTGTTAGGGGAAAACCAGGGATCAAGGTAAATAGATTACAGAGATACCCCAGTGAACAAAAAGATTTGCTACCAAACAGGTACTACTGCTTTCCTTAAGAGGATATATGATACACATGCTGGCCAATGACTATGTTTTTTATCTTAGCCATACTTCTTATAAACGTATACGCTTGTTAGCCTGGTTGCTTGTGCTGGTATCTTTAACGATAGCTATTGCTTGTGTTGTGCTTGCGATTAGCGTGTGGCCCTCCTACGTACACACATTTACACCGTACCTGAAGTGGCAAGATGCCCTACTTGCTACCTTATGCTATATTAGCCTCATATTGGTAGGTGGGAGCGCCATGGTCGTGCGTTTTCAGTATGCATTGCGCGCTGGATTTTATCAGGGTATGTTCATTCTGGAGGGTGGCTCTACCCTCATTGTTCGGGATCTCTCGCCTAAAAATCTCTCGAGTATCTATTGGGCTGTCGGAACAGCTTTCTCATGTTTTATAGCTGCGTTAGCCGGGCTGATTCCGGGGATGTTAATAGGCTGGACTATACATTTGCCCCATCCGGCGCTCGTTGTGATATGCACGGGAGTTGCCATTCTGTTGAGCCTGGCAGGGCTGGTTGTTACCCTGGTTGCTACTTCATTCATCTTGATAGGTTGGGTTGGCTGCGTCTCATTCTGTCGTAAAATGGGCGCGCCGCAAACCTATCAACTAGGCAGCCAGACCACATTGAGACTAGATGGCTTTGTTCTGTCCATAACACATCCTGATCAACAGGAAACCGTGTTCGACCTCAATCTGTTAGATGTGAAGGATCAACACCATCTTCTTTCCATGCTGCACAAGTACTGGCTTGATGCTGAACACCCCTGGAATCCTCGTTTAGGTGAAGAGATCGAAGCTGTACTAAAGGAAGCAGATCACTTTACAATGCTGGTATAATGAAAGTTGCGGATTCTAGAAAAAAGGCCTAAAGAACTATTGACAAGCTGTTGTGGAAGTAGTATACTACATCATGTCGGATTGTCTGTAGTGTTGTGTGTGATAGAGCACATGACTCATGACCTGATAAAGAACCAAAGGTAAACAAAACACTTAACGATACATCATTCCCCACTACCTATATACATATAAGGGTACTGCACGTGTTAAGGATGCCACGTAAACCTGCAAGAAATTTAGTCCTTCTTTGGCGACAGCAACAGGCTATGGCAATTGTGTAGGCTATCAGTATAAAAGATTTGGTAGGGAGACATTAGTACCACAATATAGGAAAACTGTAGGGTGTTTTGTTATTATACATGGAATACGCTTTTGTTTAAATATGTGGGGATGTGTACGTGGATGACCTGAAAATAACGAGTACTTGTAGGGACGTAGGAGTAACCGCTTGTGAAAGCACAGAGCGGTTACTTTTCTTGTCATAAAATGTTTTACATCAGTAACATTATTGGCGATTATTATTCTATCTTCTTCAGTTTACATTTTCATTAAAGGAGGGCACAAAGGGGACTGCAAGAGTTACCTTTGTTACCACGTGAGCGAGTGTCTGCAAGATACATCGCCTCTATCGTATCCTCCTGGGTACCCTGGTGGGAGGGCGCGACCTTGCTATCCACTACCGCAACGACGCTGGTGATCTTTGAAAACCATCTTGCCAACGGAGTTTTACTCCTGGTCTGTTGTTCAGGCAAGATGTAGAGAAGTATCTACTCTGCATGCCGGTGTTAAAAGGTAGTACCGCAAGGGATAGCCCCTATAGTGAGAGGAGAACACTACCTATGTCAGTAAGCAGCAGGGCCGTGGCATTTCCTGAGCGCGTATCATTTGCGCGTATTCCGGATATACGGCCAATGCCGGGCCTGATTCAGATCCAACTTGATTCTTTTGAATGGTTTAAGAAAGAAGGTCTACACGAACTTTTTGACGAAATCTCTCCCATCGAAGATTTTACCGGAAAAAATCTGAAACTCGAATTTATCGTTCCCCCCGAGCCTTTTGGTAAGCCGAAGTACTCTGAAGATGAGTGTCGTGACCGCGATACCACGTATTCGGCACCCTTAACTGTCAAGGCTCGACTGACTAACAAAGAGACAGGCGAAATCATCGAGAAGGATATCTTCATGGGTGATTTCCCACTCATGACCAAAGAGGGTACCTTTATAATCAATGGTGCGGAGCGTGTTGTGGTAAGCCAACTAGTGCGTTCGCCAGGTGTTTACTATACCGCCGACGAAGATGCTACTACTGGCCGTAAACTCTTTGCCGCCAAGCTCATCCCTGGGCGTGGCGCCTGGTTAGAGTTTGAGACAAGCAATAAGAACTTACTGACGGTGAAGATTGACCGTAAGCGTAAGTTGCCTGTCACGACGTTGCTGCGCGCAATTGCAAATCTGTCGAAAGAGCAGTGGCACGGTGAGGAGCTTGATCTCTCAACTGATCAAGGTATTCTCGATGCATTCCGTGAGGTAGATAACGATGTTAACATACGTTACATGCAGGCAACATTGGATCGCGACCCCGTTAAGAAAGAGGAAGAGGCTCTACTCGAACTCTACAAGAAGATGCGCCCCGGTGATCCGGCTACCATTGATAACGCTCGTTCGCTTGTCAAAAACATGTTTTTCAATGCACGTCGTTATGATCTTGGCAGCGTCGGGCGATACAAGCTCAATAGGAAGCTTGATCTCTCTATACCGCAGAGCCAGCGTAACTTAACGCAGGATGACCTGGTCAATATCGTTCGTCGCTTGATTCAATTAAATAATGGCCATGGGCGCAAAGATGATATCGACCATCTGGGAAATCGTCGTGTACGCTGTGTTGGCGAGCTGATTCAGACGCAGTTTCGCGTTGGGTTGTTGCGCATGGAGCGCGTGGTCAAAGAGCGCATGAGCATTCAAGAGCCAGGACAGGCGACACCCAATGCGCTCATCAACATACGCCCTGTCGTCGCCGCAATGAAAGAATTCTTCGGCGGTAGTCAGCTTTCGCAATTTATGGATCAGACCAATGCCCTTGCTGAAATTGGGCATAAACGGCGTCTGTCGGCACTTGGGCCTGGAGGATTATCACGAGAACGAGCGGGATTTGATGTACGTGACGTGCATCGTTCGCATTATGGCCGTATCTGCCCGATTGAAACTCCAGAAGGTCCGAACATTGGTCTAATCGGTAACCTGGCGACGTATGGTCAGATTAACCCTTACGGTTTTATCGAGACCCCCTATCGCAAGGTCTACAAACGCGTGCGAGCTAACGACCCGACTTTGATAGGTCGCGAATTTCGAGGGGTTGTTGGTCACGAATATGAAGATGTGAAATCCGCCGACGATGAGGTACTTGTTAAAGCACGGACGAGTGTGCGAGTTGACGAAGCGTTGTTTGAGAGTTTGTCGAAGGCGTTGGGTGACACTGAGGTAAGGATCAAGCCTTTTGTTACCGAACAGGTGGACTATCGCACTGCCGACGACGAAGAAAACTTCTGGATCGCACAGGCAAATGCGAAGCTGGACAAAAAAGGTGAATTCACAGAGGATCGAGTTCTTGCGCGTTATCAAGGTGAGTTTGTCATGGAGAACGCCGATACTATGGACTACATGGACGTATCACCACGGCAGATTGTTAGCGTCGCAACTGCACTCATCCCATTCCTGGAGCATGACGACGTAAACCGGGCTTTGATGGGTGCGAACATGCAGCGCCAGGCTGTGCCGCTCCTGCGCCCGCAATCGCCAATTTGCGGCACGGGTATTGAGCGCCAGGTAGCAATTGATTCCGGACAGGTGGCAGTGAGCACAGTAAGCGGCGAAGTTGTCGGTTCATCATCTCGTCAGATTCAGATTGTAGATGACCAGGGTGAAGTGAATACCTTCCGTTTACGCAAGTTCGTACGTTCCAACGCTGGAACTTGTATCAATCAGCGACCAATTGTACGCAAGGGCGATTATGTCACCGCCGGTCAGGTAATAGCTGATGGTTCATCGACAGAAGATGGAGAACTGGCGCTTGGACAAAACATACTCGTTGCTTTTATGAGTTGGGAAGGTGGCAACTACGAAGATGCCATTCTCATTAGCGAACGTATAGTACGTGAAGACCTCTTCACCTCAATACACATCGAAAAGTACGAGATCGACGCACGCGATACGAAACTTGGACCTGAGGAGATTACACGGGATATTCCAAATGTAGGTGAAGAAGGACTGCGAAACCTTGATGAGCGCGGCATCATCTACGTAGGCGCCGAAGTGGGGCCGCAAGATATCCTTGTTGGCAAGATCACACCGAAGGGCGAGACCGAACTCACTGCTGAGGAAAAGCTCCTGCGAGCCATCTTTGGTGAAAAAGCCCGTGAGGTTAAAGATACTTCACTGCGTGTACCGCATGGTGAGCGCGGCAAAGTTGTTGAAGTGAAAGTATTCTCGCGAGAGCAAAGTGATGAACTGCCGCCAGGCGTTAATCAACTGGTGCGTGTCAGTATTGCCCAGAAGCGAAAAATCGGCGCTGGCGACAAAATGGCCGGACGTCATGGCAACAAGGGCGTCATATCGCGGGTATTGCCGATTGAGGATATGCCATTCTTGCCCGACGGTACGCCAGTGGATATTATCCTGAACCCGTTGGGTGTGCCACACCGTATGAATATCGGGCAAATCATGGAAACGCACCTGGGCTGGGCCGCTGACGCGCTGGGCATTAAGATTGCCACACCAGTCTTTGATGGAGCTACAGAAGAAGACATCGAAGAATACTTGCGTCGTGCCAATCTGCCAGATACAGGCAAGATACAGCTGTTCGATGGAAGAACTGGCGAGCCATTCGATCATCCGATCACCGTTGGCTACACCTATATGTTGAAGCTGGCGCACCTTGTCGAGGACAAAGTCCATGCTCGTTCAACGGGTCCATACAGCTTGATAACGCAGCAGCCGCTTGGTGGTAAGGCACAGTTTGGTGGTCAGCGTTTCGGTGAAATGGAAGTATGGGCGCTCGAAGCCTATGGCGCGGCGAACATCCTGCAGGAAATCCTGACCGTTAAATCTGACGATGTCGTGGGACGTGTGAAGACTTATGAGGCTATCGTCAAGGGCGAAAATATTATGGAACCAGGAGTGCCGGAATCCTTTAAGGTCTTAGTCAAAGAATTGCAAAGCCTGGGTATTAACGTAGAGGTTCTCAACGAAGATGAACAGAAGATTCAGTTTGTCGAAGATACCTCGAATGACGTAATGCCAGAGTTGGGCATTAATATATCCGGTTTCGAAGGGGATCAGTAACACCAGGAGGCATCATGCTCGAAGTAAACGATTTTAATGCAATACGTATCAGCCTTGCCAGCCCTGAGCAGATTCGTGGTTGGAGTTATGGTGAGGTAACGAAACCGGAAACCATCAACTACCGCACACTCAAGCCGGAGAAGGATGGCTTATTCTGCGAGCGCATCTTCGGCCCAACCAAGGACTGGGAATGCTACTGCGGAAAATACAAGCGTGTGCGCTTTAAAGGTATTGTGTGTGACAAATGCGGCGTCGAAGTGGCTCGCTCAAAAGTACGCCGTGAGCGTATGGGACATATCGAACTCGCCTCCCCGGTAAGTCATATCTGGTACTTCAAGGGGACGCCGAGCCGCATTGGTCTCTTACTGGATCTCTCGCCACGTAATCTGGAGCGCATTCTCTACTTTGCCCTTTATGTCGTCACACATATTGACGAAGAAGCCCGGCAGCAGGAATTGATGCGTATAGATGAAGATCTCATCAAACTCGATCAAAATCTGGATGAGAAGGTCGTCGAACGCATCGATAGCTTGAAAGAGAAGCGTGAAAGCGAAATTCAAAACGCGCTCAATCGCATCACTGTCGATCAGCAGGAGATTGAGTCGCGACGTGAGCAAGAACTGGAGGCGGCCAGGCAGGGCGAAAGCGACACACTCGCCGAGTTACGCGCAGCGATGGGCCATGAAGCAGAATTTGACATTGTCTTTGCGACGACGGATGGGGTGATTGTCAAGCAAGGTGACATAGTTACAACGAAAGACATTGAAACGCTAGAACGGGTCGCAGAGACTCGCCGTAACGATATCGCCGAAAATGCGCACCGTGAGATGCGCTTGAAGGTAAATTATCAGGGGCAAATCGACTCGGCACAGACACAGTTAGAGACGCAACGTGTCGACAGGAAGCAGCGCCTGGAGCAACTGCGGCGTGATCTGGAGGGGCTCAAGAAAATGGACCTCATTCAGGAGAACCGTTATCGTGAATTGCGTGATTCCTTGGGTCCCACTGTATTCCGGGCGGGCATGGGCGCAGAAGCGGTACGCGAACTGATCAGTGCGCTGGATATGGATAAACTGGCTACCGATATGCGCAAAGAGATCGGCTCTACCGTTGGTCAGCGGCGCAAGAAGGCAACGAAGCGATTAAAGGTCGTAGAGGCATTTCGCAAGTCAAACACTTCGCCAGAATGGATGATCATGACAGTCTTACCTGTCTTGCCGCCAGATCTACGGCCAATGGTGCAGCTCGACGGCGGGCGCTTCGCGACATCAGATTTGAACGATCTCTACCGGCGTGTGATTAACCGCAATAATCGGCTCAAGCGCTTGCTAGATCTGGGCGCGCCAGAGATCATTATTCGCAACGAAAAACGTATGTTACAGGAGGCTTGTGATGCCTTGATCGACAATGGTCGACGTGGTCGTGCTGTGGCTGGTTCCGGTAATCACAAGCTGAAGAGCCTCTCCGATATGCTCAAGGGTAAACAAGGCCGCTTCAGACAGAATCTGCTGGGTAAGCGCGTTGATTACTCGGGTCGTTCAGTAATTGTGGTTGGGCCAGATCTCAAATTGAATCAGTGTGGCTTACCCAAAAAGATGGCTCTGGAACTCTTCAAGCCATTTGTTATGCGTAAGCTGGTAGAGCAAAACTTCGCACACAACATTAAGAGTGCGAAACGTTTTGTGGAGCGTGTCAAGCCGGAAGTATGGGACGTACTTGAAGAAGTGATTAAAGATCATCCTGTATTGTTGAATCGCGCACCAACGCTGCACCGACTGGGTATCCAGGCATTTGAAGCTGTACTGGTTGAAGGTAGTGCGATCCAACTACATCCGCTTGTCTGTTCAGCCTTTAACGCTGACTTTGACGGAGATCAGATGGCGGTTCATGTGCCACTTTCCGATAAAGCTCAGGACGAAGCGCGTCGACTCATGCTCTCAACGCGCAACCTGCTCTCTCCGGCAACGGGCGAGCCGTCCATTGGCGCAAGCCAGGACATGGTGTTGGGATGTTTCTACCTGACACAATATCGTCCCGGTTTGAAAGGTGAGGGGCGTGTTTTTACTGATACCACCGAAGCCATGATCGCCTATCAACATGGGGTAGTTGACCTACAAACGTTGATCAAAGTACGTCTCGGCGATACGGATATATATGATGTGCCACCGCCTGCAAAGGCTACAATGCACGCAGACGGGAAGTTGGTGGAGACAACCGTAGGACGTCTCATTTTGAATGACGCATTACCGGAGCGACTGCGCTTCAAGAACTACGCGATGAAGAAAGAGAACCTCAAGCAGATTATTGGCGAGTGCTTCAAGGAATACGGGCGGGCTAAGACTGCTGAACTGGCTGACGAAATTAAACGTCTCGGTTTCTCTTATGCTACGAAGGCTGGTACGACCATTGCTATCAGCGATGTCAAAGTGCCGATAGGGAAGCAAGAGGAACTTGCAAGGGCCGATGCCAAAATTGTCGAACTCGAAGATCAGTACCGCGATGGTCTTATCACCGAGAATGAGAGATATCAGCAGACGGTTGATGCCTGGAACGAAGCTACCGAGAATGTCACGAAGATGGTAGAGTCAACCCTTGACCCATATGGATCGATTTATACGATTGCGAAGTCAGGGGCAACTAAGGCGAAGTTCCAGCAGATTCGACAGTTATCAGGTATGCGCGGCTTGATGGCAAGCCCATCAGGCAAGATTATCGACATCCCAATCCGTGGTAATTTCCGCGAGGGCCTGAGTGTGCTTGAGTACTTTATCAGTAGTCACGGCGCTCGTAAAGGCTTAGCTGATACCGCACTACGAACCGCTGAGTCTGGCTACTTGACCAGACGTCTGATTGACGTAGCGCAGGATGTGATTGTGTCTGAAGAGGACTGTGGCACCACAGAAGGAACCCTGATTACTGAAGCAGACAGCAAAGAAATGATGCTGCCGAGTATACGAGATCGCCTGATTGGCCGTGTTCTGGCCGACCCCATTCCGGGCTTTGATTCGGTAGAGGTCGGAGACGAATTGACCGATGAGGTAGTCGATCAAATCGTCGCTGCGGGAGTTAAGGCTGTGCGTGTACGTTCAGTGCTCGGATGCCTGGCGCCCCGGGGGGTCTGCCGCAAGTGTTATGGACGTGATCTTGCTGCGAATGCCCTTGTTGGTATTGGTGCAGCAGTAGGAATTATTGCCGCGCAATCGATTGGTGAGCCTGGCACGCAGTTAACGATGCGTACCTTCCATACTGGTGGTATCGCAGGAGCGCAAGGAGACATCACACAAGGCTTGCCGCGTGTCGAGGAACTGTTTGAAGCGCGTATACCGAAAGATAAGGCTGAGATAAGCGAAATTGATGGAGTAGTAGAAATCGTCAAAGACGAGAATACAGGCGTCCGTACAATTCGCGTCGTCTCCAGCAATGTCTTCTTCGATGAGTATCATCTACCCGAAGGTAGCCAGGTACATGTCAACGATCAGAACAAAGTGCAGAAAGACCAGGTTATTGCCTTGATGCCTGCCGAAAATGGCAATGAGCCTGTACCTGTGCTGGCTCGTACCGAGGGTGAAGCATTGATAAATCCTGATGGTCTGCTCTCGATTCGCTTTGAGGAGCGAGAAGAACGTTCGTATCCAATCCCGGCTGCGCGTAACATCGTGGTGAATCAGGGCCAGAAGATCCAGGCAGGTACGCCAATCACTGCTGGCCAGCGTGGCCCGCAGGATGTGTTGCGTATCCAGGGACGCGAGGCAGTACAGATGTATGTGGTCAAGGAAGTGCAACGCGTCTATCGCAATACAGGTGTGTATATCAATGACAAACACATCGAGGTAATTATTCGCCAGATGCTACGGCGTGTAAAGGTGGACGAGCCAGGCGATACCGAGATGTTGCCAGATGACCTGGTGGATCGTTTCGTCTATGCGGATACCAATGCTCACGTGTTAGCAGAGGGTGGCGAGCCTGCAACTGCGCAAACGGTACTGCTTGGTGTCACGAAGGCTTCACTCAATACCGATAGTTTCCTGGCGGCTGCATCTTTCCAGGAGACCACACGTGTGCTAACGGAGGCTGCGATTGAAGCACAGACAGACCACCTGGTAGGACTCAAAGAGAATGTGATTATAGGTAAGCTCATTCCGGCTGGCTCAGGCATTGCGCAACGGCGTCGTGAACAGATTGCTCGCCAGCAGCAGGCAGCGGCGCGGCTGACGACATCGACGACTCTTGAGAGTGTTGGAGTTGGAGCGGGCGCGGGCGCAAGTGCTGTAGGAAGCATAGTACTTGACAGCCTGGAGAATGAGTGATAGTATATGACTCCGCACACACGTGAAATACCGGGCGCGGTTTGTTGCGCCCAATAAATTGATAGGGAGAATCTTCCATTGCCGACGATCAATCAATTGATCCGAAAGGGTCGTTCGAGGAAAAAAGAGAAGGTAAAGGCTCCAGCGTTACGTTATTCATTTAATGCGCTGAAAAACCGAACTTCATCCCTGCGTGGGTCGCCACAGAAACGTGGAGTCTGCACCCAGGTGCGTACTATGACGCCCAAGAAGCCGAACTCGGCAATGCGTAAGATTGCCCGCGTTCGGTTGAGTAACCGGATGGAAGTAACTGCTTACATTCCAGGTGAAGGGCATAATCTGCAAGAGCACTCGGTTGTACTTATTCGTGGTGGCCGAGTAAAGGATTTACCGAGCGTACGCTATCACATTGTGCGAGGTACGCTGGACAGTGACGGAGTTTCGAAGCGTCGCCGTGGTCGCTCCAAGTATGGAGCCAAACGGCCAAAACCAGGGCAAGCTGCCGCCTCAAAAGGGCGGTAGGAAGTAGTAGGGGCGTGATAGGTTTCGCCCCGGAGGTATACTACCCGATACCACCTGAACGCCTCAGGTAGGTCGGCAAATCACGCGTCATCGCGAACACATGTGAGAAAGGGCCTTTACGGGCTTGCGCTTCAATCGCGATGGGAGTCGAGTGTTCTCCACAAGGTGGAAAGGCACTTGCGTGTAGGCGTCTGTTGAGATTGTAGAGGGTCTCCTTTACAGGTACCCACTCAATCGAATCGGCGCCTTTTCTGGTGTTTAGCAGGAGGAGGCAAACCTTGCCAAGACGTAAAAGAGTGGTGCATCGGCCGGATGTACCGGATGCAAAGTTTAAGAACCGGAATGTGGCCCGCTTTATCGGTAAGTTAATGTTAGACGGGAAACGTAGTCTTGCTGAGCGTATCACCTACGATGCGTTTGACATTATTGAGGCCAAGCAGAAGCGCCCCCCGCTCGATGTATTTGAGCAGGCGCTGAAGAATGCGACGCCTTCACTGGAAGTGAAGCCCCGACGTGTTGGTGGTTCGACTTACCAGGTGCCGGTCGATATACGCAGGGAGCGCGGCAATGCGTTGGCAATGCGCTGGCTCATTCGCGCTGCTCGTGCCCGTACAGGAAAGTCAATGTCAGAGAAACTTGCCAGCGAACTGATGGATGCGGCAGCGGGGCAAGGTGCGACAATTAAGAAACGTGAGGAGACCCATAAAATGGCGGAGTCTAATAAAGCCTTCGCTCATTATCGCTGGTAGAGCCTCTTGCCCGTTCGGGTAACACCGCAAGGCGGCCAAGGTGCTCTACGAGCACGCGGCCCGAACGAGAGGAACAACAATAGATATGTCTAGAGAATTTCCACTGGAAAAAACCCGAAATATTGGTATTATTGCTCATATAGATGCTGGTAAAACGACCACGACAGAGCGTGTGCTCTTCTACACCAAGAAAATTCACCGTATGGGTGAGGTGCATGAAGGTGCGGCTACTATGGACTGGATGCCCCAGGAGCAGGAACGCGGCATTACGATTACATCGGCAGCGACAACTTGTTTCTGGTTGGATCATCGCATCAACATCATCGATACGCCCGGCCACGTAGACTTTACTGCTGAGGTCGAGCGTTCCTTGCGTGTACTAGATGGTGGTGTTGTTGTCTTTGACGCGGTTGCGGGCGTAGAGCCACAATCCGAGACAGTATGGCGTCAAGCGAATAAGTATAATGTCCCTCGTATCTGTTTTGTAAATAAGATGGATCGCATTGGCGCTGATTTCTGGCGTACAGTGGAAATGATTCGTGAACGCCTGGGTGCTCTGCCTGTTCCAATTCAGATTCCGATTGGACAGGAAAGCAATTTTAAGGGTTTTATAGATCTGATCGAGCAGCAGGCGGTTATCTTTACTGATGATCTTGGCACGAAGTCTGATCACACACAGGTGCCTACGAGCATGGAGGCTGAATTCAAGCAGCAGCGTGAGTTGCTGATTGAACGAGTTGCTGAAACGGATGAGGAGTTGACCCTCAAATATCTTGAGGGTGAGGAAATTAGCAAAGAGGAACTGATTGCCGCGCTCCGCCGAGCAACAATAGCCGGCACACTGGTGCCGGTGCTTTGTGGTTCAGCCTTGAAAAATAAGGGCGTGCAGGCAATGCTGGATGCTGTGATTACCTATCTGCCTTCTCCGCTAGATATTCCTGCTCCGACTGGTATAGATCCCGACACAAATGAGGTTGTTACTCGTGAGGTAGACGATTCAGCGCCTTTTAGCGCATTGGTTTTCAAGATTGTTTCCGATCCCTTTGTGGGTCGCCTGTCGTACCTGCGTGTTTATTCGGGTACGCTTG
>WNFF01012634.1_pt1 | contig 13249 bp, 12 predicted proteins | sample 5400441 | NCBI WGS metagenome assembly WNFF01 (sample SAMN13153345, study PRJNA577476) | soil metagenome | isolation source: 120 cm saprolite under Douglas fir tree site 2 hole 3 replicate 1 | place: USA:California | collected 2015-04-18
CCAAAAAGTAGGCGCCGACCTTGGCCGCGTTCTCCACCAGAAATTCTTCTTCGATGATGTGCATGTAATGCGTCGAGCGGACCATGTCGGTCAGGTTTCCGCCCCAGGTCGAATTCAAACGGCTCGGCAAACGAAACGCATTGTCCTTCACTTCATCCAAGCGCGGCCCGGCCATCACGCCGCAGGTCTGGGCTTTTTTTCCGAACGCGAGCAGATCGGGCAGCATGTCGAAATGTTGGCAGCACCACATTTTACCGGTAGCGCCCATGCCGCATTGCACTTCGTCGAAAATGAGAAGGATGTCGTTGTCATCGCAGATCTCGCGGAGTTTCTTCAACCATTCGCCCCGGAAATGATTATCGCCGCCCTCGCCCTGGATCGGTTCGATAATGATGGCGCAGATGTCGATCTTCCGTTTGTCGACGTAATCCCGGATCTCCTGTTCTGATTTCTTCTCCCGCGCAATCACGTCTTTCTCACGCTCGCTTTCCGGCAAAGCGAAATCGATGAACGGACAAGAAACCCGCGGCCAATCGAATTTGGCGAACAGATCCGTCTTGCGCGGATCGGTATTCGTCAGGCTCATGGTGTAACCGCTGCGGCCGTGGAAGGCGTGACGAAAATGCAAGATCTCCGTCCCGCGTTCACCGTAACCAGCCGCCATGTTTTTGCGCACCTTCCAATCCATCGCCGCCTTGAGCGTGTTTTCGACTGCGGCCGCGCCGCCTTCAATGAAGAGATATTTGTCGAGCGGCCGCAATCCGGCGACGCGCGCGAACGTTTCCACAAATTCCGCATAGGCCGACGAATAGACATCCGAGTTCGCCACCTTCGCTTTCGCCGCGCAAAGGAGATCGCGCCGGACATCAGGCTGATCGAAATAGGGATGATTAAACCCGATCGGCATCGATCCGAAGAAACCGTAAAGGTCGATCAAACGATGACCGTTGGCTGCGTCGTAAAGATATGAGCCGCGGCTCTTTTCTTGATCGAGGACAATCTTAAAACCATCGAGCAAAATATGATCGCCCAGCACGTGGAGCACACGAGACGGATCGACAGATTTTTTATTTTTGCTCTTACTCAAACGCGGCCGCGAGGTGCGGGCCGCCTCGGTGAGCATGGGCGGCATACTCATCCGTTGAGAGTAGCTTTCGCCGGAGAATTGGTCAACCGACGCTGACTGGGGCGGCCTACTTCTTTTGCGGCGAGAGCGAGTTCTTTTCCGCAGTCGCTTTGGCCAGCGCGGCATTATACTCAGCCACCTCCGCGTTGTAGGCGATGTTGCCTTGCACATCGCTGTGTAGAAGATCACGCTTTTTCAAACGCAGCGCTTCGCTCCACGCCGTCAGCCGTTCAAGCTCTTTTACGTTAACGGCGCGCCGTTCCTCCAGGCTCGGAGCGGCGATCGCGATCTTTTCGAGACCGTAATGGTTCGCCGGAGCCGATGGCACTTCCTTATGTTTAAAAAATTGATCGAAATGCGAGCCGGAAAGCGATGCTGGTCGCAGCACGAAATAGGCAAGAATACAAGGCAACGCGACTAATCGAAACGTTCTCGATACCGGCGCGAGGTCCGGATAGCTCAGCCGAAACAGCAACGGCCCAAATGGCAGAAAAATGCCCAGCCCCCACCAAACGCTAACTCCAAAAGCCGCTCCGATGAGGAGGATCCGCCCGATCAACATGCACAGTAGTCCGATCGCGAGAAAAATGAGGGCCGCCACGGCCCTGATTCAAGCAGGCGCAGTGCCATTACGAGGGGTGGTTGAGGCCAATCCGCGCGGGCGGCTGGTGAAAAACTGCCCTATCTCACGATTCCTTCGCGCAGCGTGGAATGTTTGCCGGCCAGCAGCTCTTGAGTGACTTGGTAGCCCCGTTTGTCGACATTCCGACGGGTCCCGGCAAAGTAATTGTCGATCCGCATTTTCGCGGACCGGCAGAAATAATTCGCGACTGACAGAACATCGTCCGGAGATTCGCCGTGATCGATTTTGTATTGCGCGAAAGAACAGGTTGCGCTGATCGCGAAAAGTTCGGTGGCGATGCCGACAAAGCGCGAAAGCAATAGTTGCTCCCGATCGAGCTTCGGACCGAACCGCGCCATGGCGTGAAATAATCCGCGCGCCAGTTTCTTGCTCGTCCGCGCGGCGTAATCGACATGCTTTTGCAGATCGCGATGGAGATTGTCGATCTTACCGGCGCCGCTGGAGAACCACTGCCGCGGATACCAGCCGGCGTAGAATTTTCCAGACGTGAACACCGCTTTCGCGCGCTCCGACATCGGCAGCTGGGTGTTGAAAATCGCGCCGCCGACTTTCAAATGCGGATCAAGCGCTTCACGGGCGATGAACAGGCGCATGATTTCACTTGAGCCTTCGAAGATCGTGTTCACGCGGCAATCGCGCAGAAATCTTTCCACCGCAATCGGTGGTTCACCGCGGCCGGCGAGCGACTGCGCCGTTTCGTAGCCGCGGCCGCCGCGCACTTGCATTGCGTCATCGGCAATTCGCCAGGTCCCCTCCGTTGCCCACATTTTGCACATCGCCGTTTCAATTCGAATGTCGCCGGCTTTGCGGTCGAGCAGCGCCGAGCTCAAAAATGTCATCGCCTCCATGGCAAATACGTTACCGGCCATTTCCGCGATCTTGCCGGCAATGGCCGCGTGTTTCCCAATTGGCACGCCCCACTGAATTCGTTCGCCAGCCCATTTGCGTGAAATTTCGAGCAAACGTTTGGAAACGCCGACGCACGCCGCCGGCAATGTGAGGCGTCCGGTGTTCAACGTCGTGAGCGCGACTTTCAATCCCTGACCTTCCTTGGCGATCATGTTCTCCCGCGCCACGCGGACGTTCGTAAATTTCACGACGCCGTTGTAGAGCGCGCGCAATCCCATGAACCGGCATCGATAAGTGATCTCGAGTCCCGGCGAATCGACATCGACAATGAACGCAGTGATTTGCTTTCGCTCTTTCCCGTTAACAATTTTCGGTGGCGTCCGCGCCATCACCACCAGCACACCCGCTTTTACACCGTTGGTGCACCAAAGTTTTTCTCCGTTCAGGATGAACTCGGATCCATCGGGCGTCGGCTCCGCCCGCAGGCTAAGTGTTGCCGGATCAGAGCCGGCATGGGTTTCAGTCAATGCGAACGCGGAAATCTCGCCGGCAGCCACGCGCGGCAAATATTTTTGCTTTTGTTCTTCGGTTCCAAACAAAAGCAACGGCTGCGCAACGCCGATGGATTGATGCGCCGAAACGAGCGCTGCCACGTTGCCATCCCAGCTTCCCAACAAAACCGCGGCTCGCCCATAATTCGACTGCGACAAGCCGAGTCCCCCATATTTCTTGGGGACTTTGATTCCGAATGCGCCGATCTCGGCCAGGCCTTTGAAATTTTCCGGCGGAATCTCGCCGGTTCGGTCGATTTCGTCCGGATCGACATGCTCGCGCAAATAAGTTTCAATCTTTTCCAAAAACTCGGCGCCGGCCGCGCGGTCTTCTTCGGTCTGCGCCGGATACGGGTAGATCCGGTCGAAATCGTAGCGACCGATAAAAAGATTGCTCGCAAAACTGCCGCGGTCGTCCAGCGGATCGCGCGAAGCTTCAGCCAATTCGAGCGCTTCGCGCTGTCCTTTCGACATTTTGGAAGTGTCGATCACTGACGAAGGCGCGGCTTTCTGCGGTTTTGCGCTGGTCTCCTCCGCTATTTGTTTCTCGGGCGCTTCCAGCGATGACTTCATGACTCGTAAAATTTCGTTCCGTCGCGCGCGTGCTTCTTCAAAATGTCGCACGGTTCGAATCTGTCATCCCTCTGCGCCAGCCGATTCATTTCGTCGACAATCTTCTTCAAACCGAAATGCTCGGCGAAACGCAAAGGCCCGCCGCGGTGCGGCGCGAACCCCGTCCCGAGAATCATCCCGTAATCCGCGTCCTCGGGCGCCTCGACCACCTTTTCTTCGATGCAACGCGCGGCTTCATTGACCATCAAGAATATCAGGCGGTTCGCCAGATCGACATCATTCCTGGCCGAACCTGCGCGCCTCAATTGCACGAGCGACTCGTTAGGCGATTGCTCCTTGCCCTCATACTTGTAAAAACCAGCGCCGCTCTTCCGACCGAGCAGCTTCGACTCGCGCATGCGTTGCAAAATCTCCGGGGCGCGATCGCGTCGCCCGTACGCTTTCTCAAGCGTCGCCGCGATATCGAGTGTGACGTCGATCCCGATTTCGTCGATCAAACGCAACGGGCCCATCGGCATTCCCCATTTCAGCAATTTCTCGTCGATCCTCTCCAATTCCACGCCGCTCTCAAAAAGCTCGACCGCATCGAGCAGATACGGAAACAAAACGCGATTGACCAGAAACCCGGGGGCATCGCGCACAACGATCGGCAGTTTTCCAATTTGCCGGACGAACGCGAGCGCGTGTTCTTTCGTTTCGTCCGACGTTTCTTTGGCAACGACCACTTCGACGAGTTTCATCCGGCTGACCGGATTGAAGAAATGCAAACCGATCACGCGGTCGGGCGAAACGGTGCAATCGGCCAGCTCGCTGACCGGAAGCGCGGAAGTGTTCGTGGCGATGATCGTTTTCGGGCCTGCCTGCATCGATAGCTCGCGGAAAATTTCCTTCTTGATGTCGATCTTTTCCGATGCCGCTTCGATCACAAATTTGACATCGCGTAGTTCCATCGGCGCGGTCGAAGCAACGATACGGGCGCGGCCTTGCTTGGCTTTTTCTTCCGCCACCAAACCGCGCTTCACCGCGTCGGCGTAAGTTTTTTCAATGTTGGCCAGACCGCGATCGAGCAGTTCGCGGTTCACGTCCCGCAGAATCACAGTCACTCCTCGCGCGCTCAGCCATTGTGCGATGCCCGAGCCCATCACGCCGGCACCGATCACAGCTGCGTGCGCAACTTTCTCGAACTGCGCCTTCGATGTTCCTTTTTTATATTTCTCCGCCAGGAAAAAATTGCGGATCAAGTTTTGGGTCGATTCCGTTTTTCCAAGATCGACAATCGCATCAAGCTCCAGCTTGAGCGATTCGTCGATCGCATTGGCGCCGCCGGTCGTGATAACGTCGAGAGCCCTTGCGCGAGCAGACTTGGGGTCAAACGGAACCTGCGTCTTTCCTTTCGACCGTGAGATTTTCGCAGGTGGACGTTTTCCTTTACCGATCAAACGCCGCGCTGCGTCGAGCAGCTTTTCTCGCGTTACGACTTCGTCGACCAGCCCAATCTTTAACGCCTCGCTCGCTGAATAAAGTTTGCCTTTCAAGATTACTTCCGCGGCGTTGTCTTCACCAATCAAACGAGGCAACCGCGTGCTTCCTCCCCACGCCGGAATCAAACCGAGCGTTGTCTCCGGCAAACCGATTCGCGTCGCCGGATCATCCGATGCGACGCGCCAGTCGCTGGCCAGCGTGACCTCGTAGCCGCCGCCGGCGCAGGCGCCATGGATTGCGGCCACGCTAGGAATTTTCAGCGCCGCGATCCGATTAAAAACGCGCTGCCCTTCGGCGATGAACGCGCCCAGCTCGCCGGTTCGCGCTTGCTTGAGCAGCGTCTTCAAATCCGCGCCCGCGATGAAGATCGACTTTTTCGCTGACGTAATAATCAATCCGCGGAGCGACTGGTCGCCCTCGATAACATCGACATGTTCGCTCAGCTCGCTCATCGTGGCCGCGTCGAAAATGTTCGCGCCTGATTCAGGCCGATCGAACGTCAGCAGGCAGACGCGATCGTCACCGATCTCTCGCCGAATCATGGAACGGGTCGCAACTGCGGGCATGAGGTTCAATTTGGAATCGTTTCGGCCAAATTCCAAGCGCGGAACAATTGCTCTTGGCCAGCAGGAATGTTAAAAGTCGGGCGGCAGCGCGCCGGAGGCTCTCTCATGGTCGGCACACTTTTAGCACCCGAAATCAAAACCTTGATCGACGCGCGCGATTTCAACGGCCTGCGCGACCTGTTCAAGGAATGGCCGCCAGCCGACGTCGCCGAGGTGATTCTCGATCTTCCCGAAGATGAGCAAGTCATCATCTTCCGTGTCCTGCCCGCAGCTTTGGCGGCCGACGTTTTTGAATACATCGGGATCGAAGAGCAGCAAAATTTGTTGCGGGCAATGGCGCACGAACAGGTGGTCGGGATTTTGAACGAAATGTCGCCGGACGATCGCACCGCGCTGCTCGAGGAATTGCCAAGCGAGGCGGCGCGTCAGTTGATCAAACTCCTCACGCCGGAGGAACGGCACATCGCGCAATCGTTGCTCGGTTATCCCGAAGGCAGTGTCGGCCGATTAATGACGCCGGACTTTATCGCCGTCCATGAGGACTGGACAGTCCAGCACGTCCTCGATTACGTCCGGGAATTTGGACACGACAGCGAGACGTTGAACATCGTTTACGTCGTCGATGATCATAACAAATTGATCGACGACGTGCGGATGCGCGAGTTCCTGCTCCGGCCGCTCACGGCGAAAGTCAGCGAAATTCGCGACCAAAATTTCGCCGCGCTAAAAGTGAACGATTCGCAGGAAGAAGCGCTCAATCTTTTCCGAAAGTACGACCGCGTCGCATTGCCGGTGGTCGATTCCAGCGGAGTGCTCGTCGGCATCGTCACCAGTGACGACATGCTCGACGTGGCCGAAGAAGAAGCGACCGAAGACATTCAAAAAATCGGCGGTATGGAAGCACTCGATGAGCCTTACACGACCATCCCGCTGCTGCGCATGGTCAAGAAACGAGCGACCTGGCTGATCATTCTTTTTCTCGGAGAAATGCTGACCGCGACCGCGATGCAAGGTTACAACGGCGAGATCGAGAAGGCCGCGATTCTCGCGATGTTTTTGCCGCTGATCATTTCCAGCGGCGGCAATTCCGGATCGCAGGCGACGACGCTCGTTATTCGCGCGATGGCTCTGGGCGAATTGCGTCTACGTGATTGGTTTCGTGTGGTGCGCAAGGAACTTCTCTCAGGACTTTCACTCGGCCTGATTCTTGGAACCTGCTGCGTCGACTTGGACTCGATCCAGCAACCTCATCGGCGCCATTCGTAGCTACGCTGGTCGATGTAACCGGATTAATTATTTATTTTAACGTCGCGCTGTTCATCCTTCGTGGCACGCTGCTTTGATGAGACGACATCTATGATCTCAATCGGCAGATTTCTCGGGCACGACCAGAAATTTTACGACCTGCTCGAAGCGAGCGCTCAGCAAGCTGACACCAGTGTCCATCACCTAGTCGATCTCCTGGCCAAGATCGACAATAAAGATTCCTTCCGCGATCTGGAGGCGTTTGCCGAGAGCCGGCGCGAAGATAAACGCATCACCCAGCAACTGACTGAGGAGCTGACCAAGACATTCATCACGCCGCTCGAACGCGAAGACATTCAGGCGCTCGCCGCTTCGCTCTACAAAATCCCTAAGACGGTGGAAAAAATTGGCGAGCGGATGCTGATTTGTCCGCAGGACCTGCCGAAATTGAGTTTCGGTAAACAAGTCCAATTGCTCGATCAAGCCGCCGAAGCAGTGCTCGCGATGGTAAAACAACTTCGAAAAGGAATGAATCTCCGCACCGCGCGCGAAATGAATGCACGTCTGCAAACGATCGAAGGCGAGGCCGACGAGCTCGAGCTGGAACTTTTGCGCGACCTTTATCAGGGCAATTACGATCCAAAACACATCATCTTTCTGCGCGATCTCTACGAACTGCTCGAAAAGGTGATCGACCGATGTCGTGACGCGGGCAACGTCGTTTTCCAGGTTGTGTTGAAGCACACATAACCTCCGCGCGCCCGCGCAAGATCGACATGTTGCTTTTCATCATCGTCGTCCTCGCGGCGATCATTTTTGAATACAGCAACGGTTTTCACGACGCGGCCAACGCCATTGCCACTGTCGTCTCGACCAAGGTTCTGACGCCGCGCCAGGCCATCGCCATGGCGGCATTCTTCAATCTAACCGGTGCGCTGCTCGGCGGCGCGGTCGCTTCCACTGTCGGAAAAGGTTTGGTCGATACCGAAATTGTCACGATGGGGACCGTGCTCAACGCGGTGCTCGCCGCGTTCATCTGGAACATGACCACGTGGTGGTTTGGCTTGCCCTCGAGTTCAAGTCACGCGCTGATCGGCGGGCTTTGCGGCGCGGCGTTCGCAACCGCAAAAGGAAATTGGTCGGTCATCAAATGGAACGCCGGTGTCTGGCCAAAAGTGATTTTGCCGATGATTACCTCGCCGGTTGCGGGATTCATTCTTGGCGGATTGGTAATGTTTCTGCTGTTCGTATTGCTGCATCGCCTGACACCGCACTTCATCCATTTGTTTTTTGGAAAGGCGCAAATCGTGAGCGCGGCATGGATGGCGCACAGTCACGGCACGAACGACGCCCAAAAAACAATGGGCATCATCACGCTCGCGCTTTTCACCGGCACCAAAGCCGGCCGGTTCGATCATCTCCCGGCGTGGCTCGAATTTTTACGGACGCCGGTGTTCGCGATGCCATTGTGGGTAAAAGTTCTTTGCGCCGCGACGATGGCCGTTGGCACCGCCGCGGGCGGTTGGCGAATCATTCGCACGCTCGGCCATCGCATCGTAAGATTGCAACCCGTCCACGGCTTCGCCGCCGAAACCAGCGCGGCGTTGATCATTCAAGCGGCGAGCATTTACGGGATTCCGCTTTCTACGACACACGTTATCTCCACTTCGATCATGGGCGTCGGCGCGGTTAAACGCTTCAGTGGAATGCGCTGGACCGTGGTCGAACGAATCGTCTGGGCCTGGATCTTCACTCTGCCCGCCACCGCTTTGCTCGGCTACTTGCTCGAACGCGCCGCGGCAGCGTTTTAGCCAAGTTCGTCCACAGATTTCACAGATTGTTGAAAACAATCTGAATTTAATCTGTGTAAATCTGCGTAATCTCTGGATCAAAGATCGTCCGGCGGCTTGATCCCAAACTTCTCGAACATCTTTCTTACTCGTTCGCGCTTTTCCGGTGTATCCAATCGCGCTTCTTCTGGATTCTCCGCCCAGAAAAGCACGTCGCGATAATCGCGCTTAGCCACCGCCACGAGGTCGCGCAGCTTTTCTTCGTTTCCTTCGCTCAGTTTCAGAATCGCAAGCTGCACGCGCTCCCGTTCGCGCTCGTACGATTCAACGCCATAATCATCAAGCAACTCCAGCACGCGCGCATGAGCGCTTTCGGGAAACGTTTTCTGAACAACTGCAACAACTTCGTCGCGTGAGAACGCCATTTATCGATGCCTAACGAAACAAGAATCTAGAGGCAGTTATGAAAAATAGCGCAGACAAAGGCCAACGCATAGACGAAGAAGATCATTCCAACGATTAGGATGTAGCCAGCGCAAAGCACTAGTCGCGCCACCACGCATAATGGGCCAACAGCCAACTAATGCGCACAGAACATCGCGATGAAATCGACCCGCGCCTGCGAAACAGCAGGAATATAATGAGTCAGGACGAGGTAACTGGTGAAGAATGCTATGGGAAGGACGACAGTCGCAGTGTCCGCATCAGTGGTGAGGATGTCTCGGCTTCGAACTGATCTTTCACTCTCTAACGAACGTTGAAGGCCCGATCACTTTTTAATCGCGACCCATTCTTTGCGGGCGCGGGAGTCGGCCACGGCTTGGACGACGCGCATGTAACGGACGCCGTCTTCGAAACTTGGACGCGGACGAACGCGGCCTTTTGATTTCACCGCCGAAATGAAATCGTCTTCCACGCGCCACTCGGTCACGAGTTCTTTGGGAACATCGAGATCTTCCATTTCGCGGGCGCCGTACTTCACGCTCCGGACCCGTTCGTTGGTGAAATCGTAAAGCAACGCGCCGCGGTCGCCGAAAATTCGGAGCCGATCGTTGGGCGCGCCGGCATGGACGCCGCTAAACTCGAGCACGCCTTCGGCGCCGTTCTCGAAAACGCAAAGCACGTTGAGCATGTCGGGAACGATCACGTGATACCCGCGACGCTCGGCGTTGAGAATTTTTCCGCGCGCGAACACGCCTGCGATGTCGCCAAGCCAGCGTTGCATTACTTCCACGTAAATCCCGAGCGTGAGCACGTTGAGCCCGCTGATCTCGATCTTCTGCCGCCAATGCGCCGGCGCTTCCGGATTCAAATAGACACCGGTGAAACTTTGCAGCCGAATCGCGTGCGGTTTGCCGATGAAATTTTCAGCGAGCAATTTTTTGACCAGCAAATCCGCGCGTATTCCAAACGGCGGCGGACAAAGCATCGTCACTAGCTCGGGAAAACGTTTCGAGGCGGCGAGCATTTCTTCCGCTTCGGCCAGGTCCATCGACATCCGCGCCTGACAAAAAACGTGTTTGCCGGCTTCGAGCGCGGAAATCGTGACCGCCGAATGCATGTAGGGCGGCGTGCCGATCCAAATGATGTCGAGATCGGGCAGCGCGAGCAGATCGGCCCAGTTCGCCATTGGCGTCGCGGACGGGCAATTTTCTTTGCAGAATTGCTCGCTGCTTTCATAGGTCGAGTTCGAGACGGCGACGATATCGACGTCAGGATTCTTTTTCAGCGCCGGCAAATGCCGCGTCCGAACAATGTTGCCCGCACCCACGATTCCGATGCGCAACTTCTGATTACTTTTTTGAGCCATCTGCTGAATTCAATCACGAATGTACACTAATGCACACGAATAAGGACTAACGACCCGGTTGTCACATCATTTGTGTCAATTCGTGTCGATTCGTGGTTAAACTCCGAAAGCCTTGCGAGTAAATCGCTTGACAATCGACGCGCGCGCGGCACCTTTTGCGCCCCCATTTCAGCACCATGTCGAAAGTTTGCACCATCACCGGATCGAGACCCATGCGCGGCAGCGTCATTCACCGCCGCGGTATGGCCAAAAAAAAAGGCGGCGTCGGCCGGCACGTGACCAAGAATGTGGCGCGCTGGTTTGTGCCGAACCTGCACGAGCACCGGATCTGGGTGCCGGAGCTGAAGAAATTCGTTCGCGTTCGCGTCACTGCGCGCGGATTGAAGACGATCAATAAGAACGGCGCTTATAAAGCGCTGAAAAAAGCCGGCGCGCTTTAAACGTTCTGGGAAGCGCACGCGCCTCGCGTGCGGATTTCGGCGCTTCGCCGAAATTATCCTGATCACGGTCTTTGATTGGAAAAGCAGAACCGTTCGCGATCGCGAGGGCGCGATCGCCAGCACGCGAGGCGCGTGCGCTCCCCAGACGCTTAGCTCCCGCCGATTTCCGTTTCTTCTTTGGTTGTAGAGGCGTCCGCCGCGGCGGACGCCTGTTTATTAGATTCGGTGCTTGATACAAGCACCGCTACAACTTCTTCCGCCGATTCGTTCGCGGCCGACACGGCCGCCGCTACAGCAGGTTTCGCTTTTGCGCGCGGCAGGTCGAGAGAGCCGTCGTTGAATTCAATCACGTAACCTTCGGTGACCAACCAGCGAAGATCGGACGCGAGCGCCATTTTCACTCGCTCTGTCTCTTCAGCCGACAAATTGACAATCAATTTATCGGCCAGCTCTTTGCGGCCGATTCGCGGCTTCGCTGTAATCGCCTCGAGAATTGTTCGGACTTGCGACGAGACACCGGTTTCTTCGTGCCGGAAATGGCGCGGATAAATCGACGAGACAAAGAGCATTCCGTGACGATGTCGAAAGACGTGAACGCCAGACTCACGAAACCGCGCGGCAAGTTCCTGCATCATTGGCGACGGCGACCGCGTCTCGCGCGTCCATTCGTTTTCGATCAGCCGGTTCAACACGCGATCATGCAAACGGCGACTGGCCGGGCCGTCGATGACCAATTCCGAAACCGGGCGAACGAGATCCGGCAAATAATGTTGCTGGAAATGCCGCTCCGTTTCCGTTGCCGACGAAAACGTGACCGGCGTTTCGTCGCGCAAGGTCGAGAACGTCGTCACTTTGCGCGCGTCTTCCTTCCATTTCTCGATTTCGGCCGGATCGGTGACGATCTGAATTTGGCGTTGGTAATCGGCGAAGCTCATCCGCCGGCTAAAGCGCTGCTCGTACAAATTGCGGAGCCGGCGCTGATAATCATGATGATTGGTCGGGCCGAGGAGCGTCCCGCTCAATTTGCAGCGGGCGACGTTGGTAAAATTTCCTTTGATCGGCTCCGTCTCGGTGATGTCGATCTTGTAAAAATCCTTTTGAGCAAAACGAAACGCGTTCCGCTCGAGAAATTGTCGATCGACCGAGACGGCGCCGTTTTCCCCCAGTTGAAAAAGCGGCGATTCTGCCGGCGCGGTCAATTGAACATCGTGGCGGGTCGCTTTTTCCAAAAAGAGCCGCGCGAGCGCAAAGAGCGAGTAGGCGACTGAGCCGGATTTGATTTGCGCGACGACATTCTCAAAAGCAGAAACGCGCGGCAAAAATTTGACCGCGATCGGCGGTAACGGCCGCTCGACAGCTGGATGTCGATCTTTCCGATGTCGATCCTGCGCACGCGGAGGGCGCCGATCCGGGCGATCGAAACTCGGCCTTGGACGTTGTCGATCCGGTCCGCGCTTATCGCGCGGTCGCCGATCACGCGGGCGTCCGTCCGCACGATCCTCGCCTTGATGTTGCGCATAACGTTCGGCCGGCGCGGGCTCGCTCACCCACGCCGGCAGCATTTTCAGGTCGACCAATTCGTCGAGATCGAGACCGGATTCGGGCACGAGTGTCTTCTACCCCAAGGCGAAAATAAAACCAGCGCGTTGTCGAATTGGGCTGCCCAATTTTGACCAATTCTTTTACTTGCGGTGCGGCAGCGCGTGGGGTAAGCGTTGCGCTCCAACCGAAAAATTTTTTATGGCTGAAAAAACGACTGAGGAAAAGGTCAAAGACATCATCGTCGAACAGCTCGGGGTGAATCCGGAGCAGGTTACGCCCCAGGCGTCGTTTATCGAGGATTTAGGCGCCGATTCGCTCGACATCGTGGAACTGGTGATGGCGTTCGAAGAAGAATTTTCTGTGGAAGTGCCGGACGAGGACGCCGAAAAATTGCAGACCGTCGGCGACGTCATCAACTACATCAAAGAACGCGCCAAGACGCAGAGTGGCGGCGAAGGCGGCGGCAGTTAGCGGCCCGGGCGAATTGTAGGGCAAACGGTCGCCGCGGCGACCTTGCCCCAATTAAAACAACCGCAACCGAGCGGTTGTCCTACTTTTTCTTTCGCGGTTGCGCGGGCGCGCAACGCGCCCAGACTAACGACAATGGATTTCGGGCTGCTGCAAAAACCATT
>WNFF01003310.1_pt1 | contig 13248 bp, 12 predicted proteins | sample 5400441 | NCBI WGS metagenome assembly WNFF01 (sample SAMN13153345, study PRJNA577476) | soil metagenome | isolation source: 120 cm saprolite under Douglas fir tree site 2 hole 3 replicate 1 | place: USA:California | collected 2015-04-18
GTCGCCTTCGAGATCCTGCTCAACTTTCCGCTCGTTTCTCTGGAGGAGCGGCTCGCCCATGGCCGGGACTACAGCCGGCGGCAATGGGCCGAGGTTCGCCTGGCGGGTCGTTTCTCGCGAAGGATTCCGCCCGAGGTCCAGCAAGAGGCGGCGAGGGCGGGAGCCGACGCCGACCTCTACATCGCCCAGTACAACATCTGGATGCACCACCTGCTCGCCGGGGGTGAGCGGCTCTTCCCACGCGGGTTGCGCCTGATCAGCCACTGGAATCTGCGCGACGAGCTCAAGGCCGACTACGCGGACCCGCATGGAGCGGAGAAGCAGAGCCAGATCCTCCGGGTGATGGAGCGGATCGTCACCCAGACGATCCCCGCCGAGGTGATCGACAACCCGCGGCTGGACTGGGATCCGGTCGCCAACTCGGTCGCGGTGGCTCCGCCGGGAGAGGTGGAAGAGGGAGCGCCAAAGCGCGAAGCGAAGGCGAGCGACGCGCCCGAGCCGAGCACGCGCTACGCGAAGCTGCTCGCCAGTTTCCAGGCGGCGAGGAAGGCAGATCCCTATTCGCCGATCGCGCCGACGGCGATCGCTCGAAGCTTTGAGGGGCGCGAGATTCCCGAAGAGCGCGTCGTATCGCTGCTCACCGAAGTTCTCACCTCTCCGGTTGTCCCCAAGGTCGCCGAGCTGATTGAAAAGCGGCTCGGCCGCAAGCTCCAGATCCAGGACCTCTGGTACAACGGCTTTCAGCCGCGCTCGAAGCATCCGGAGAAAGAGCTCGACGCGATCACCCGTAAGCGGTACCCGAATCCAGAGTCGTTCGCGAAGGACATTCCCCGCATCCTCCAGAAGCTGGGGTTTGAGAAGTCGAAGGCGGATTTCGTCGCCGCGCGCGTGGTGGTCGACCCGGCGCGCGGGGCCGGACACGCGATGCCGGCAGCCCGCCGCGGCGATTTTCCGCACCTGCGTACCCGGATCGAAAAAGATGGGATGAACTACAAGGGCTACAACGTCGCCGTCCACGAGTTGGGCCACAACGTCGAACAGGTCTTTTCGCTCTATGAGGTCGATCACACGCTGCTCCAGGGCGTTCCGAACAACGCCTTCACCGAAGCGCTGGCGTTCGTCTTCCAGGCGCGCGATCTGGAGCTGCTCGGGCTGGACAAGCCGGATGCGGAGTCGGATCGCTTTCGTGTTTTGAACGATTTCTGGCAGACCTGGGAAATCGCCGGCGTCGCCCTGGTGGACATCGCCGTTTGGCACTGGATGTACGATCACCCCGACGGCACTCCCGCTCAGCTTCGAGACGCGGTGGTCCAGATATCAAAGGACCATTGGAACAAGTTCTACGAGCCGGTCCTGGGCGGGAGGGACACTCCCTTGCTCGGAATCTACTCGCACATGATCGCCTATCCGCTCTACCTGGCGGATTACCCGCTCGGCCACTTGATCGCCTTCCAGATCGAGGAACAGGTGAAGAAGGCGGGGGTGCTCGGTCCGGAGTTCGAGCGGATGGCGAAGTACGGCTCGGTGGTTCCCGATCTGTGGATGGTCAACGCGACCGGGTCGCCGTTGAGCGCCGGTCCGTTGTTGCGCGCGACCGAAAAGGCGCTGTCGGGCGAGCACGAGGACGCGCGGCCCACTGCGCCGCGGAAGGCGAAGCCGTAAAAGGTTTCGGCCCGATCTGCTCGACCAGCGAGTCGAGCGACATCACCGGGTCGACGAATCACTCCGCTTTGGCTGCCTCGGGGTTCGCGTGAATACATCTCCGGCTGAACTTGCGTTGTTTCTCCGAAGACAGTGAAAGTTACCCAAAACCGTAGTTCTCGGCACGCCCGCGGTTCGAAACTGTTGTACATTTTGCCCCGTAAACCGGGCTAAAATGTACAACAGATGCGCCACAGCAGGCGCTCCGTTCGGAGTCGACAGGGCAGCGATGAGGGTGTAGCCCAACTGGCGCGCATGCCGCTGGAGGTTGTTGACGACGCGCGGCACGGTTGGATGATTTAGGAAACCTCCGCTGAAGAGAGGGCGACCGAGTCTCCCAGCCGGCTGCTCTCCGCAGGAGACGAGAGAGCAACCATGCGGAGCTCGATCGCTTTTCGGAAAACTTCCCCCTGGTGATCCAACGGCCGTGGGAGTCTGCACTTACTTTCGGCGCGCCGCATCTCAGGCCAGTGCTTGTTTTTCGATCTCTATTTGCCTCTTCAGCGCCCTAGGCTTCCCATCCCACCGTTGCTTCCGGGCAGTATTCTCGGAGCAGCGTCAAGGCGAGCACGTTCCAGGAAATGAACGTTCCTCTCACCGGCCAGAGCCCCCGCCCGGAGTCGTCGTAACACTCGCGCAGCGCCCCGTCTCTCGCCAGTCCCTGAACGAGCAGGCGCGCGGTTTTGATCGCCAGCTCCCGCGCCTCGGAGCGACAGCCATAGGCGGCAAGGCCGGTGGCGAGGTAGTAGTTCGACAGGATCCACACCGGACCCGACCAGTTGGAGACCGGTCCGCGCGCGTCTTTCTTGCGGTCGAAGAGCATCACCCGCCGGGCCTGGTGGAAGAGGGGATCGTCCGCCGGCGTCGTTCGAGCTCCAAAGGGGCCCCAGTACGACGAGGGGTCGAGAAGCCGTTGACAGATCCGCTTCGCCCGCTCCTTCGAAGGAACGCCGGCGTAGAGCGGCAAGAAGGAGATCCAGCTTCGGCTCGGCTTGAGCGTGCCGTCAGGATCCACGCTCTGCACGATCTCGCCCTCGAGGCTGCCAACGCCGTGGATCCAGCGCAGCGCCACGTACCGGCCGCCGCGTTGATCCTCGTACCAGAGCAGACGCTCCATCCGATCGGCCAGTGCCTCGGCCTTCTCCACCCACTCCGCCGCGGCGGCAGCGCCGTGCAGCATCCGGAACATCTCGCCGAGCGCGCGGTACTCGAGCACCATGAACGCATTGGTGTCCGGGGCCTCGACCGATTTATCCGGAAAGCCGGCGCTGAGCAGATCGGAATCGAAGCCGGTTTGGAGCGATGAATGGGTAAGAATCAGGCCGTGCAGGCCGCTGTACTGCTCCTCGAGGAACCGGATGAAGCGGACCACCCGCTCGAGGACCTGATAGCGTTGAAGCCAGGCGGGACCGTCCTCGCCGAGGGCGCGCACGACCCGGAGAGCGTACTGGGCGATCACCGGTTTGGAAGGCTCGGCCTCGCGGCTCTTGTGCGACAGCTCGGCGCGGTGCACGCGGCCCGAGGGCTCGGCGCAATCCAGAAGGCAGAGGAGGCTTCCGATCGCCGCCTCCCGCAGGGACGCGTGCCGCAAGAGCTCGATCGCCGATTCGCTCGCATCGTGGTGAAACAGGCCCAGGCTGTAGTCGCCGGAGACGAAATTGTCCCCGGTGCTCGGCCGGGCGAGCGCCGCTTCGATGCCGGGGCGAAGGGCGGGCTGCTCGCCCTGACGGCGTTGTAAGTACGCCTTCGCCGCTTCGCTCGCCGGCATCGGCGCGAGCCAGGGGTGGCGGAAGCGATCCACCGGCGGCCGGATGCAACTCGCCGACTGAGCAATGAGGTAGCGGTAGAGCTCGTCGAATTCACCCGGCACGATCGACGACGTTTCGGACAAGGGAGCTATTTTTCTATCGAGAGGAGCTCGATCTCGAAGATCAACGTCGCACCGGGCGGAATGGGCCCTCCCGGGGTGCCCCGGTCCCCGTAGGCGATTGAAGCCGGGCAGGTGAGCTTGGCCTTGCCGCCGACCTTCATCTTCTGGACGCCCTCGGTCCAGCAGGGAATGACCCGGTTGAGCGGAAACTCCGCCGGCTGCCCGCGCGTGTAGGAGCTGTCGAACTCCTTGCCGTCGGTGAGCGTTCCCCGGTAGTTCACCTTCACCTTGTCGGTCGCGGTCGGAGACGGGCCCTTTCCCGCCCTGAGCTCTGTGTAGCCGAGCCCGGATGCAGTCTTCACTTCCTTGGCGTCCGCCGTTTTTTCAGCTTTGGCCTTGCCCTTATCGGTGCCTGCGTCTGGCCCTGCGATGGCCAACGATGCTGACGCGAGAACTGCGATCACGACCGTCTTGAACATGATTCCACCTTTCCGGAATTCGGGTGGGCCCTTATACACGTAATTCTTGACCTGCAAGGAGGCTCACCTACGCTTCCACGCTCAAGGGAGGAAGTGCATGATCGAGAGGCGGGCAGCTCACCGGGCTCGGGTGGACATCTACCTGAACAACTACGTCGAGGGCGTGCCGTACATGGCGCGCGCCTGGGACATCGGGCCTGGAGGACTAAGTCTGGCCCATCTGATCGAGCCCAAGCACTCGGACCAGCGGGTCGGTCTGCAGTTCCAACTTCCGGGATCGACGGAGCTGATCTACGTCGAGGGCGAAGTCGTGCGGCGATGGTCCGGGAAGAACTGCGAGCGCTCGGGCGTGAAGTTCACCCTGATCGCCGAGCGGCACCGGAAGTTGATCATCAAATACATCGAGGAAACGTTGCCTCGGACGGAAGGACCCCGGGCGGCTGCTCCTTGACAGATCCGGCCGGCGCCCATTGAAATCGCCTGCGTTGCGATCGCCGACCCATCAGGCTCCGTTGCAGCGCTGCGCATGGCTTGCGTCGATGGCGCTCGCGTGCGTGGCCCTCGCTCGCCCCGCGACCCGCCCCGACGGTGGTACCGCGGCGCCCTCTCGTCCCGCCGATCATCGCCCCGCGACTCGCCCCGACGGTGGTACCACGGCGCCATCTCGCCCCGCCGATCATCGCCCCGCCGCTCGCCCCGCCGCTCGCCCCGACGGTGGCACCGTCGGCCTGCCGACTGGGATCGATTGGCAATCCTTCGTCCTGCGAGCGACCGGCTCCGGCCCACCGGACGTCAATGCGCTCAACCCGGCACAAGCCCGGCTTGGCGCGGAAAAGGCCGCCCGGGCGGACGCCTTGAAAGGGCTGTTGAGCGAGGTCCGCGCGGTGCGGATCACCGCCGATCGCTCCGTCGGTGACGCGATGGCGGACGAGGAGCTGCGTGGAAAGGTCGAGGCAGTTCTGCGCGGGTTCAAGATCCTCGCCAAACGCTACTATTCGGACATGGGCATCGAGATGGATGTCGACGTTTCGCTGGCCCCGTTGGCCGACCTCTTCGCGGATGCGCCACCGGCGGCCGAACCTGCCAAGCCGGTCCGCCCGAAATTCACCGGGCTGGTGATCGATGCCCGAAAGCTCAAGGTCGTGCCGGCGCTCGAGCCGCGGCTGCTCGATGAATCGGGGCACGTCATCCACGGGGTGGGAGTGCTCAGCGCGGAGTCTCGAAAAACCGCGGGCGTGGCGAGCTACTTTTACCGGATGGACGAAGCGCTCAAGGACCCGCGCGTCGCCGACAAACCCCTGCTGCTCAAAGGAAAGAAGAGCGACGGCTCGGACATCGTCCTGGGAGCGGAACAGCGGAAGAGGATCGCCGAGAACGCCTCTCTTCTCGCCAGCGGTCGGGTGATCATCCTCGTAGGTCAATGAATGCCCTGCCGATCTGGATTCGCCGCTCCCGCTGACGGTGGCCGGAAGCTGAGTTAACCTATGCCGCGTGGGCACCGCGAGCTGGTTGAATACTCCCAACAGCATCACCCTTTTCCGCATCGCACTGGTGCCGGTCTTCGTCGTTTTCCAACTGACGAACCAGCCGGAGTGGGCGCTGGCGTGCTTCGCGACGGCCGCGCTTTCGGACGGGCTGGATGGTCTGATGGCGCGACTGCTCAACCAGCGCACCAAGCTGGGCGGCGTCCTCGATCCGATCGCGGACAAATTCCTGATCCTGGCTGCGCTGCTGTGCCTGGTGATGGAAAAGCGCCTGCCGCTGTGGCTGCTCTGGCTCACTGGCGGGCTCGATCTGCTGGCGGCGGCGGGGGCGCTGGTGGTGAAATTCAAGAATCTGGAGATCCCGACCGAACCCAGCCGGATCGGGAAGTACGCGACTTTTTTCATGGTCTGCACGGTGATTCTCTCGCTGATCAGCGGGATCCAGGGGACGCCGGCTGCGCTACGGGCCTACGTGGCCGTCCTCGGCTTCGTCGCCGCGATGTGTCTGGTCGTCAGCGCCGCGCAGTATTTCGCCCGCTACGGGCATCTCTGGATTGCGCCGGCGAGGCCCCGGCCGATCGGCCTCGAAACCGAGTCCGAGACGGAGCATCCCGACAAGATGAGCGCGTGAGGACCGTGAGGGTGCCTTCGCCCAGGGCGGGAAACGAAACGCTCGACTTGCTCCATGAGGAGCTGACGGCATGCCGGGCCTGCCCCCGCCTGGTGCGATGGCGCGAGGGCGTAGCCCGAACCAAGCGCAGAGCCTACCTCGACTGGGACTACTGGGGCCGGCCGGTCCCCGGGTTTGGTGACCCGCGGGCGGCGATGGCGATCGTCGGTCTGGCTCCGGGGGCGCACGGCGCGAACCGGACCGGCCGCATGTTCACCGGCGATGGCTCGGGCGATTTTCTCTACGCGGGGTTGCACCGCGCCGGCTTTGCCAATCAAGCGCGGAGCACCGACCGAGGCGATGGATTGACGCTCTCCGGAGCATTCATCGTCTCGGTCGCGCGCTGCGCGCCACCCGCCAATCGGCCCAGCCCGGCGGAGCTTCACCGGTGTTCCTCATTTCTCGATCGGGAGCTCGCGCTGCTGCGCGTCCGGGTCTTGCTCGCTCTGGGGGCGATCGCCTGGGGCGGAGTGCTGGGCCATTTCGAACGGCGCGAAATTGCTCTACCGCGTCCCGCGCCGCCCTTCGCGCATGGAGCCGAGGTGGCTCTTCCCGGCGCGCCCGTGCTCCTGGCCTGCTATCACGTCAGCCGGCAGAACACGCAGACCGGCCGGTTGACCGCGCCGATGTTCGACGCGGTCCTCGCCCGCGCCAGGGCTCTGCTTGGGTAGAGGGTCCGCGCGCTACTGCGTGGTGAAGGCGTAAATCTGATTGTCGCCCGCGATGTAAATCCGGCCATTGACCGCGATCGGAGCGAGGAAGCTCCTCAGCGGTCCAATCACCTCGTCGTCACCGCCGCCGTCGAACAAGACGGTCCCTGTCTCCGCGTCGTAGGCTTTCAATCGGGTCGGCAGTCCGGACGAGATGGTCCAGAGCACCGCCTCGGAGCTGCCATCGGTGGTGGTGATGATCGGCGCGTAGCGGCCGCCAACGCTGGCGCACCAGGCGATGTTGATGCTCGGCGGCGAAGTCGCTCCGATTTGGAAGGTGATCAAGTTGCCGAAGGTCCCTGGGCATCCGATCCCAATGGCGGTCGAGGCGACGGAAACGAAGGTCCCCGACGCGGTGGTGAAGGTCGCCGGCGCATGGATCACAATCGGATTCGCAAGCCGTACGCTGGTGAGCTCGCCGCCGATCCCGCCGAGATTGGCGCGGTCCAGCAGATAGGCCATGCCGTTCTTCCCCACCGCCACCATCAACTCGGATGGCAGTGCACCCGCGACGCTCACCGGAACCGCGGCAACCCCACCGATGTCCGCGTCGGTGCTATCCAGGGCGAACCAGTTGGTCGGCGCGAAATAGTCGGCGGTATCCCCGCTGAACGCCGCCCCGTCTCCGAGCCGGAAGACCGCTTCTCCTCCTTGCCACACCATCGCGGTTCCGAACGTGTTCCCGGTGGTTACAAACACCGAAGTCCCATCCGATGACAGCCCGGCTGGCGCCCAGATGCCGCCTCCGCGAGCGTCGGTCGCGAACGCGACCGGATTCGACGGATCGGCGACCGGCACCGCGACCACCCAGCCGTGGTAGACGCCGCAGTCCCCGTAGTGGCCGCCGTAGGGAACGTAGAGATAGCCGTTCAGCAGCAGAAGAGCGCCGCGCTGGTGCTGGGGCGTCGACTGGAATGGCATCCCGCCGAACGAGACCGATGCGGCAACGTCCACCGGCCATCCATCGAGGGTGGAGCCGTCGTCGATCGATAGGGCGTAGATCTTATGGCGCGGGGCGGAGGTGCCATCGTTGGTATTTGCCGCGACGTAGATCGTTCGCGAAGCGAGGTCGATCGCCGGGGTGCTCGTGATGCCCACGTACGGCGAGATGTTTCCGCAGGGAAGCTGGGAGCGGTTTGCCGGTGGGTCGAGATCCCTCTGCCAAAGCTGCGCTCCGGTGGCGGCATCGACGGCGACCACCGCATTCTGTTCGGTCACGGCGAAGATCGCCGCCGCGCCGCCTGGACCGTTCTGCACGTAGAGCGGCTGAGCGTAGACCTGGCCGGTCAGCGTCGCGTTGAAGGAGGTATCCCGGTGGGTGTTCGCCGCGGCGGCCTGGGTAAAGAGCGGATCGACGTACAATCCATCCTTGGAAAGATTGTTGTGGTGCTGCAGAACGTCGGTGGTCGCATTGCTCAACCGCCTGGCGCCCCGATCGAGGTTCATCGCGCCTCCGCAGGCGAGGATCGTTGCCGCCGCTCCCACCGCTGCCGCGCCGAGGCATTTATTAATTCTCAAGATGGGCCTCCCAGGCAAAGCATCGTCCTTAGCAGAGGCCGCCAAGCGGGAGCCAGCGGCAACGCAACGCCCGGCCGTTCCTTCGGCACCAGTTGCGCGTATTCCGCGGTTACCTTGACAGGCCAGGTGCCGCGCGGTTATCTCGCGCCCTTTCCAAAGGGTCCTTAGCTCAGCGGTAGAGCACTACCTTGACACGGTAGGGGTCAGTGGTTCGATCCCACTAGGACCCACCATGCGAATTATCGGGTGGCGCTCGCGGGGGGCCGCCCGTCGTTTCACGTCGAGGCTAAGGCGCAGGATGTCTGAACAGATCACCGTGACCCTCCCCGACGGGAGCCAGAAAAAGGCTCCCCAGGGGACGAAGATCGCCGATTTCGTTAAAGAGAAGATCGGCTCCGGGCTGGCCCGGGCCGCGGTCTTTGCGCGCGTCAACGGCCAGGACAGCGATCTGTCGCGTCCTTTGCTCGAGGATGCAAAGCTCCAGATCTTCACCACCAGCGCTCCGGAGTCGCTCGAGGTGATCAGGCACGATGCCGCCCACGTCGTTGCCGGCGTTGTCCAGCGGCTCTTCCCGGGGACCCAGGTGACGATCGGCCCCACCGTGGAGGACGGTTTCTACTACGACTTCTACCGCGAAAAGCCGTTCACCCCGGACGAGCTGGAGCGCATCGAAGCGGAAGCGAACGCCGAGATCGCCAAGGACCTGCCCTTCGTGCGCCGCGAAGTCTCGCACGAGGAGGCCGAGCGGCTGTTCTCCTCGATGGGCGAGAAGTTCAAGGTGGAGATCATCCAGGACATCGTCGCCAAGGGGGCGAAGACGCTTTCGCTCTACAGCCACGGGGACTGGGTGGACTTCTGCTTGGGTCCCCACGGTCCTTCCACCGGAAGGATCGGGGTCATCAAGCTGCTCTCCTCGAGCGGCGCCTATTGGCGGGGCGACCACCGGAATCCGATGCTCCAGCGGATCTACGGCACCGCGTTCTTCGACAAGAAAGCGCTCCAGCAGTATCTCCACCAGCAGGAGGAGGCGAAGAAGCGGGACCATCGCAAGCTCGGCAAGGAGCTGGACCTGTTCCACTTCCATCCGTTCGCGCCCGGCGCCGCGTTCTGGGCCCCGAAGGGAACCACGCTCTACCAGATCCTCTCCGATTACATGCGCAAGCTGACCCTCGAGAACGGCTACGTCGAGATCAAGACGCCGTTGCTCTACAACAAGGGGCTCTGGGAGATCTCCGGGCACTGGGGCAAGTACAAGGAGAACATGTTTCTCGTCCTCGATTCGGAGACGAACGAGCACGACTTCTCCCTCAAGCCGATGAACTGCCCCTCGCACCACCTGTACTATGGGTTCAAGAAACACAGCTACCGGGACTTGCCGCTCAGGCTCCACACCCAGGACGTTCTGCACCGCAACGAAGCGTCCGGTACGCTCGGCGGCCTCACCCGGGTGCGGCAGTTCGCGCAGGACGACGCTCACATCTACTGCGCCGAAAGCCAGATCGGCGATGAGGTGAAGCGGTTCGTCGGACTCCTGGACAAGGTGTACAACGCGGTCGGGCTCAAGTACTCGGCGAAGTTTTCCACCCGCCCCGAGAAGCGCCTCGGCGATGACGCCCTGTGGGATCGCGTCGAGGGTGTGCTGCGGGGTGCGCTGGATGCGCTCGGGCTGGCCTACGAGCTCAAACCGGGCGAGGGCACCTTCTACGGGCCGAAGATCGACTTCGACGTGTCGGACAGCATCGGCCGCAAATGGCAGCTGGGGACCATCCAGTTGGACTATCTGGCGCCCGAGCGGTTTAACTTGACCTATGTCGGGGAAGACAACGCCGAGCACCGACCCGTGGTCCTCCACCGCGCCATCTATGGCTCGTTCGAGCGGTTCATCGCCATCCTCATCGAGCACTTCGCCGGGGCATTTCCGACCTGGCTCGCCCCGGTGCAGGTCGTGCTGGTCACCGTCGCCGATCGGCAGCTCGATTACGCCCGCAAGGTCCGCGATGAGCTCCGCGGCCTGGGCCACCGGGTCGAGCTGGATGAGCGCGGAATGACCCTGAATGCGAAGATCCGCGAGGCCCAGCTGGGCAAGGTGCCGTTCACGCTGGTGATCGGCGACAAGGAGGTAGAGCAGGGCTCCGTCTCGCCCCGGCGGTACGGGGGCGAGGACCTCAAATCGATGCCCCTGCCGGAGTTCGAGGCGCTGCTCGCCAAGGAGGCGGCGATGCCTTAGCAGTTTACATGGGCGTCGCTTGACTCCTCGTTGTAGAAAAGTATCTTTCCCGGCTTGCTTTTGATTCCCCGTATTTCAACTCATATCTGGAGGTAACTTCACATCGCACGCGACCAAAGAACCAACCGCCGCATCCGCGCACGCGAAGTGCGCGTCGTTGGGCCCGCCGGAGAGCAATTGGGGGTCCTGTCGATCGAAGCAGCCCTGGCGCAGGCGGCCGAATTCGGGTTCGACCTCGTCGAAGTCAACCCGATGGCCAAGCCGCCGGTCTGCAAGATCATGGACTACGGCAAGTTCAAGTACGAGGAGAAGAAGCGGGCCTCCGAGGCGAAGAAGAAGCAGGTGGTGGTTCATTTGAAGGAGGTCAAGCTCCGGCCGAAGACCGAGGAGCACGACTACGAGTTCAAGGTCCGCAACGTGAAACGCTTCCTCGAGGAGGGGAACAAGGCGCGGGTGACGATCATGTTCCGCGGCCGCGAAATCACGCACAAGGAGTTGGGCCAGGCAATCCTCGATGACGTGATCAGCGACGTGAAGGACATTGCCGTGGTAGAGCAGCCGTCGCGAATGGAAGGCAGGCAGATGTACATGATTCTGGCACCCAATCCGAAGGTGGCGCAGCGGGCGCGCGACCAGGCTCGCCAGCACCTGGCGGCGCTGGCCGCGTCGAAGAAGCACGCCCAGGAGCCGCCAAAGGCTGGGTCATCCTCCAAGCCGGTGCCGGAGCCCGGAACCGACCAGGAGCCGCGCGCCGCGGCGGCGGTGCCGAGCGCAACTGAGTAGGGAAAGGGATTTCAAAATGCCGAAGTTGAAGACGAAGTCGGGCGCGAAGAAGCGCATGCAAGTGATGAAGTCGGGCAAGGTGAAGCACGGCATAGCCTTCGCCAAGCACCTGTTCACGTTCGGCAAGACGCCGGGCTCGAAGCGGCACAATCGCGGCACGACTTATTTGAGGTCGATGGACGCCAAGAAGGTGAAGAAGGAAATGTTTCCCTACGGAGCGAAATCCTAATGCGCGTCAAGCGAGGTTTTAAAGCACGCCGCCGCCGCAACCGGGTGCTGAAATTGTCGAAGGGTTTCCGGGGTCGCCGGAAGAATTGCTTCAAGCGAGCGAACCAGGCGGTCGAGCGCGCGCTGGATTACGCCAGCCGGGATCGGGCGCGCCGCAAGCGGGATTTCCGTTCATTGTGGATCGTCCGGATCAACGCCGCTGCGCGTGGAGCGGGAATCAGCTACTCCAAGCTCATCGCGGGGCTCGCCAAGGCCAAGGTGGCGCTAGATCGTAAAATCCTTGCCGATCTCGCAGTCACTGACCCGCAGGCGTTCAATGCCGTTGCCATCATGGTGAAGGCGGCGTGACCTGCGCGGTCGATAGCGTAACTGCGGTCAAAGGTCGAGAGTCAATAGCCCAAAGGAGCGGTTTCCCTGCTTCTTTCGGCGGGATGTCTTTCGGTTTTCGACGCTAAAGCATTTCCGTTTTGAGTTGAGCTTTCGACTTGCCGCTTGGCAGAGTGTCCCGATGCAGGATCGCCTGAAATCCCTCATCGAATCCGCGCGGAAGGAGATCTCGACCACCGCGGACCCGGCGCGAGTGGAAGAGCTGAGGATCCGCTTCCTCGGCAAGAAAGGGGAGCTGCCGGCGATCTTGAGCGGGATGGGGAAGCTTCCGCCCGATCAGCGCCGCTCGCTCGGCGAGGTAGCGAACTCGGTGAAGGCCGAGGTGGAGCAGCTTCTCGCCCAGGCGATCGAGCGCGCCGAGGCGCAAAAGCTGGAAGCCGAGCTGCGCGGTCAGAAGATCGACGTCACCCTGCCAGGGAGGTTTCGCCCGCCGGGGCACCGCCATCCCGTTTCGCGGACGATGGAAGATGTGGTGCAGACGTTCCGGCGGCTCGGCTTTGAAGTGGCGACCGGCCCGGAGATCGAGCTGGACTATTACAACTTCCAGGCGCTGAACATCCCCGCGGATCACCCCGCGCGGGACATGCAGGACACCTTCTACCTCGAAGCGCCGTGGGTGGCGCGCAAGCACCCGGAGCTGGCCAATTCGGTGTTGCTGCGGACGCATACATCTCCGGTGCAGATCCGCACCATGCTCTCGAAGAAGCCGCCGATCCGGATCATCGTTCCCGGGCGGGTCTACCGCCGGGATTCCGACTTGAGCCACACGCCGATGTTTCACCAGATCGAGGGGCTTCTGGTCGACCGGGGCGTCACCTTCGCCGAGCTCAAAGGGACGCTCGACGCGTTCGTGAAGGCGTTTTTCGGATCGGAATTCAAGACGCGCTTCCGTCCATCGTACTTCCCGTTCACCGAGCCATCGGCGGATCTGCACATGACCTGCGTGTTGTGCGGGGGCAAAGGGTGCCGGCTGTGCAAGTTCGGCGGCTGGATCGAGATGATCGGAGCCGGAATGGTGCACCCCAACGTCTTCAAAGCAGTGGGCTATGAGGAGGGCACGTACACTGGATTTGCCTGGGGGATGGGAATCGATCGCCTCGCGCTGCTTCGCTACGGCGTCGACGATCTGCGGATGATGTTCGAGAACGACGTCCGTTTCCTGGAGCAGTTCTGATGCGGATCTCGATTCGC
>WNFF01005361.1_pt1 | contig 13248 bp, 13 predicted proteins | sample 5400441 | NCBI WGS metagenome assembly WNFF01 (sample SAMN13153345, study PRJNA577476) | soil metagenome | isolation source: 120 cm saprolite under Douglas fir tree site 2 hole 3 replicate 1 | place: USA:California | collected 2015-04-18
AGATGGGGGCAGACGGCGGCTCTTCACCGTCACCGTATAGGAACAGCAGGTCAATATCCGAGCTGTAGTTGAGCTCGTTGCCACCCAGCTTTCCCAGGGAAAGAACAGCGAGGGGAGTGTTGACGGTGCGGCCTTCGGGGTCAAGGTGCCGGGGCAGGCCGAAACGGTGCTCCATTGCGCTTTCGGCGTCGCGCAGGGCAGCTTCAAGCAGTACATCACTCAGAGCTGAGATTTCCGCGGTGGTCTCGGCCAGAGGAGCAATTCGGAGGACATCGCGCAGCATGATTCGGACATACTCCCGTCGTTTGAAGCGAGCGAGCAGAGGCGAACCGTCGCGCTCGAAGGAGCGCGAGCGGAAGCGGGCCAGCGCTTCGGAGAAATCCTCGCGAGAGAAACTGCGATCAAGATGCTTTTCGCGAAGGAATGTCTGCAGGAGATCGGGATTGCGGAGCAGGGCCTCGCCCAGATACCAACTGTTGCCGAAGAGGGCGACCGCGTAGTGGGCCAGAAAGGGATGGTTTTCGATCAGCCGGAGGGTTTCCGGCGAAACCTCGTTCACTAGCCTGTCAAAAAGAAGAAGCGCGGAATCCGGATCCGGCGATTCGCCAAGTAATGCAGGAAGGGGCCGTACCAGAGCGGGAGATAGTTTGAGCGAGATACGCTCAAAATTCCGCCGGGCTGTGTCCGGGTCATGAAAAGCGACAGCTTCGAACCGGTACATCCAGGGTTTTTCGGGGTGTTCGGAGGATTGCATCAGGTCTTTAGTTCTTGGCTCTTGGCTCTTGGCTCTTGGCTCTAGCTGTGAGCTATGAGGAAAACCTTAACACTTGTGCCCAGCGGGGAGTCGGGGCTACGTCGCATCGCCTTACCATCTACGGGTGCCAAACGATTTGCGGACGCCGATGGCGTTATATCGGCCCCAAGGCCCGTTGGGACCAAGATCGGCGGCGCCCAGATTACGGTCGCGGGCACCGAAGCGATCGAACAGAAAATGCTGCGTGACTCGCATCTCGAACCCCTTGCCGAGATAAATTGCAGCACCCCATGAATGTTCCACCCCAATGCCGTCAAAAGACCAGGTATAGAGAGTCTGAGGCAGGTTCTTCCCGAACAGGAAACGCGGCTCGCCAAACAACATAAAGCGACGAAACTGGCCACGGCCGAAGGGCCGCACTTCAAGTAAGCCGGAGAACATATAGCGGGCAAAGGCGTTACAGGGGGCATTGGCCCCTCCGAAACTGCCGGCATCCGAGCGGCACAGGTTAGGGTCAATCTCGTTGTGGGGAGGCGCGAGGTCGAACTGGGCATAGCCGTAGAAGGTGTCCGAGGGCAGGAACATCCGCTCCTTGGGGTTCGCCTGCTGGGCGTGTGAGCCTGCGCTGACCAAAACATTCAGCAAGAAAACATAAAACAGCTTTAGCTTCATTCCATTCCTCCCCTGCCGAGTCCCGCGCGATCTAGTTTCTCGATGTTTGTGCGGAATTCAGAGTCCGCATTGTACATCCCTGTCCCTCGCTGCCTGCGTGACAATCGTTTTTGCAGGCTACGCACCTACGAAAAACCATAGCGGACGGCTCGGTTTCTCCAACAAGTTGGAGAGTCATTCACTGAGGAAAACGCTAAGTGCCGCTGAATCAGAGAAAAGGTTTTGGCGAGGCTATTGCATTAGGTCTGGCTAGGAGTAATCCAAGACAATGGGCCAGGAAATTTCAGTCTCGTATCAAGCGGTGAAAAGCAAAGTCTATCGTCTCATTGACAGCCTGGTCGAAGACGCCAAGAACACCGGGGACGTGCAGGAGTCCATGAAGCGGTGGTGGAAGCTGATTCACCCGGCGGACCGGCCGATTGCTCGCAAACATCTGCTTTCGGTGCTGGCCAAATCGAATGCGACGCTGGAGGCGATCTGCGACGGGCTGACTGACATGAAGGACTTTGAGCTTCACCAGATGCCTTCTGAGAGCCTGCCTCGGCTGCATACCATGCCAGATCCCTCGGTTCAGCGGATGAAGGCGTCCCTTTAGCGTTAACTTCCTGATTCCTTCGCAAGTAACAAGGCCCGGCTGCCGGGCCTTTATGCTTTAGCGTCATAGCAGAGGAGCTAAGAAAGGCTGTGGGCTGGCCGCCCCCCATCATCCCGCGCGCCACCTCATCGAGCCAAGTCGCGCTTGATCAGAACGAAATCAAAGTCCTGGTTCTGGTGCAAGAAGTAGGCATGGCCACCGGTGCGGGTCGCGAGCTGCCTGAGGTTTTTCCCTTGGGGCTTGTGCTCGACAACTGATGGCGCAACCACGATTACAGGAATTTCCGCTCTTTGCAGCGCCGCAATGGTTTCCGGCAAGCTGGTTTGGCTGGCATTGTCGTCTCCGTCGGAAAATACGAAGATCAATTTCCGTTTATCGGAGGACTCTTGTTTTGCAAGCCATTCTGCCGCTGAGACGAGGGCGTCGTACAGCCGTGTTGCGTGGTGGCCGGTGCGCGCCAGCTTCGCGGCAATCTCATCAGGTTCGGTTGAGTTCCTCGACCTCAAGGGAGAACTCCTCGCTGAAATTGACCAGGCTGCCGACATCCGAGGCGGGCCTCACGACCTCTTTCAAGAGTTGAGCGGCGGCGTTCGCCTGCTGTTCAATGCCTCCTGGCCACAGAGTTCTTCCACTCTTGTCGTTCAGAAGGACAGATTGCCAGGCCGTTGCGGGTGCCGTACCCGCTTGCTCGCCGTACACCGCAAGCGAAAGGCAAAACACGATTGGCAGAATGGAAATTTTCATTTGGCCGAGAATTCCCCTTTAACCGAGAACGCAACCGACTCGGGTTCTTGCCGACCAGCGTCAAATAAAATAAGACCCGGCTTGCGCCGGGCCTGCTCAAGAGCTAACACCTAGAAGCTAAAAGCTGCCTTTAAATGTCGTAGTAAAGGGCGAATTCATACGGATGTGGGCGCAGCCGGACTGCGTCCACTTCCTTGGACTTCTTGTAATCAATGTAGGTGTTGAGGAGTTCCTCGGTGAAGACGTCGCCTTTCAGCAGAAAGGCATGGTCTTTCTCCAGCGCTTCCAAGGCGTCTTCGAGGGAACCGGGCATCGAAGGAACCTTCGCCAACTCCTCGGGCCCCAAGTCGTAAATGTCTTTGTCCAGAGGCTGACCGGGGTCGATTTTGTTCTCGACTCCGTCCAGTCCGGCCATCAACATGGCGGCAAAGGCTAGGTAGGGGTTGCAGCTAGGGTCGGGGGGACGAAACTCGACGCGCTTGGCTTTGGGCGAGGCCGAGTACATCGGGATACGGCATGCCGCCGACCGGTTTCGGCGGGAATAGGCTAGGTTGACCGGGGCTTCAAAACCGGGCACCAGGCGCTTGTAGGAGTTGGTAGTCGGGGCAATGATCGCGGCTAGAGCCGGGCCATGCTTGATCAAGCCGCCGATATACCACAAGGCCATTTGCGAGAGCCCAGCGTATCCGTCGCCGGCGAAGAGAGGCTTACCGCCCTTCCACAATGACTGGTGGGTGTGCATGCCGCTGCCGTTGTCCTGGAAGATGGGTTTGGGCATGAAGGTGACGGTCTTGCCATACTGGTTGGCCACATTCTTGACGATGTATTTGTACAGCAGCATATGGTCGGCGGACTTTACCAGCGAATCGAACTTGAGATCGATTTCCGTCTGGCCGCCGGTGGCGACTTCGTGGTGATGACATTCCACATCCAGGCCGCAGTTGATCATGGTCATGACCATTTCGCTGCGTAGATCCTGGTAGTGGTCCATGGGAGGAACCGGGAAATATCCTTCTTTGTAACGCGGGCGGTAGCCGAGGTTGTTGTGCTCGCGGCCGGAGTTCCAGCGGCCTTCTTCGGCGTCGATGAAATAGAAACCGTGCTGCTCGCGCTGATCGAAGCGGATATTGTCGAAGATGAAGAACTCGGCTTCGGCCCCGAAGTAAGCGGTATCGGCAAGGCCGGTCGAACCGAGATACAGTTCGGCCTTTTTCGCGATGTAACGTGGATCGCGGTCATAACGTTGTTTGGTCACGGGATCGATCACGTCGCAGACCATGACCAGCGTCGGCACCTCGGTGAAAGCATCGAGCATATGGGTCGATGGGTCCGGAATCAGGAGCATGTCGCTCTCGTTGATCGCCGCCCAGCCGCGAATGGACGAGCCGTCCATGCCGAAGCCTTCTTCGAATGAGTCCTCGGTCAATTGGTTGATGGGGTAGGAAACGTGTTGCCAGAGGCCCGGCAAGTCGGTGAAACGAAGGTCGAGCAGTTTGGCTCCGTTTTTTTTCGCGAACTCCAGGACGGTTTTTGCATCTGCCATTTTGGAATGCTCCTTTAAGAAATCGGGGGACACACGGAAATAGATTTCAGACACACTGCGGTCAGTCAACTGCCATATTTCGAACTTTCACTTGGGAATCGGAAGAATTGTACACCTGCTACAATCTTTGAAACAGCGCGGGCGGAAATAGTCTAGTTCCTGCGGCGCAGGCACGGAAATTGATTGTTTTTATGGGGAGGATAAGGGGAGGTTATTCGGACGTCAGGCTCTGGGCTTTAGGCTTCAAGAACTCCGCTGTTTAGCCGACCAATATCGCAAACGCAGTGTGTTCGTTCCAGGTCTGAAGCGTGAGAATTTTGCTGCTGAACACCCCGGAATGGCGCTCGCATCCTGAAACCCAGAGCCTGAAGCCTAAAGCCTGATTCTTATGGATTTCGATCAGCTAGAAACATTTATTGAAGTGGCGCGGCTTTCGAGCTTCTCGCGGGCAGCGGAGAAGCGTTTTCGCACGCAGCCGGCTATTTCTTCGCAGATTCGTTCGCTCGAGGAGGAAGTCGGCGCCAAGCTGCTTGACCGCTCCGGCGGGAAAGTTTCCATAACCGCATCGGGCAAACTGTTCTTAAAATTCGCGGAAGATACACTCGACGCGCGCAAGTCGGCCATGACCAACATTGCCGAGACTGAGCGGGTGCCGCGCGGGGAAATCGTGGTCGGCGCCAACGAGGGCACGTGCCTGCACATCCTTCCCGAGGTGTTTGCGAATTTCAAGAAGCTGTATCCGGACGTTTCGGTCTCCATCAAGCGGGCGGACTACTCGAAAGTGCTGGAATCGGTGATTGATAATTCGGTGGACTTCGGCGTGGTTTCGATGCCCATTACCGACAATCGCCTGACCGCGGTCCTCATCCACAAGGACGAACTGGTGGTCATTGTGCCGCCGCGCCATCCTCTGGCCAAGTTCAAAACCGCCGCCGCCGCCGATATTGCTCAGTACCCTCTGGTCATGCCCAAGGTGGGCCATACCCGGGATGCGCTTGATGATCTGTTTCATGAACGCAAACTGAAGCCGCGTTACGCCATGGAGCTCGACTCCAGCGAGTTGCTCAAGCGCTTCGTGGCTGCCGACGTAGGTGTGGGGTTCATTCCGCGATCGCACGTTCAGGAGGACGTCAAGGCCAACGTGCTGGCCACGATTCCCCTGGCAGACATTCAGATTCGCCGCGATCTGGCGCTGGTGTTCCGCAAAGACAAGGCGTTGAGCCGGGCGGCATTAGCGTTTATTGATATTGCGGTGAAGAACAAGACCGCGGATACGGTCGCGTCGGGCAAGCGGTCAGCCGGGTACTGACTCCATTTTCCGAGTGGCCGACAACAACTCCCGGGGACGGACCGAGAGCCGACGGGTCGCCCCAGTCGACGCCCATCTGCAGGCTGCGCGAAGTGCTCCAATCGCCCCTCGCTCAGTTACCCCTCAGCATTAGTTGAGCATTCTGCTCGTGCTGAGAAATAAAGATCAAATCGGGAGGCCGTTGTTGTCGGTGTTAAGCGACTGGGTCGAGAACTTGCCCAGATAGGCGGAGAGAGAGCCATCGGCTTTGGTGGCAAAGACGCAGCCGTCTTGCCAGATGCCGTCCAAGTGCTGGAATTGGCCCGGCGGATCTCCTTGGTTGCAATGCACGTCGTGCACGCCTTTTCCGGTCGTGTAGGGGGCGCCGAAGGCAAATACTTTAGTCGCCCCGGTCACCATGGCGATCAAAGCGTTTCCGGCTTCATTGCCCGTCACATTGGTCCAAGTCTGGCCGCTCGTTTTGAAAATGGCATTCCAGATCGTCCAAATAAGAGCGAGACAACCCAGCGGTCTTTGGAGGATCGGGCTCCGGGCGTAGTCTATCGCGCCCGAGGTGGGATTCGAGTCCAAATGGTACCAGCCGTCTGGCAATCCCGATATTGGAGCGAATAGGCTGACGTCAAGTTTGTCGAAGACCTGATACTGAAATAGACCGTTGGGCTCGTTCACGTCAACGGCGGCTTGATACTGCACATTAGCTGCGTTGATATTAAGGTCGACGTGCATCCACTGACCCTGATTCGTCGTGTAGTTTACGTACCGCCCAACAACTACGCCATAATCTGGAAGCATGTTCCCTCCTGATCTGGCCGATCATACTCCAACCTGGTGCGAAATTCCGACGCGCAGTCAGGGATGGGTTTAGGGAGCTGACAAGCACGAAATCGGGAACTCGACCGGTCGCGGTACCTCCCTCGCATGCAGTTCGATCACGGGCGACTCGGAAACTGAGCCCAGCTAAACACCCGCTGGTTTCGAAATTCTGACGCACCTCTGTTGTACAATTCGCCGGTGGGCCGTCGAGTTTTTTGCACGCTCCTGCTTCCTCTCATTCTCTTCGCATTGTGCACTGGAGATTTGGCCCAGAGCGCGGGCAAGGGCAAACTCAGCTTTAAATTGCTTGCGATTAAAGTAAAAGGCCTGAATCACCTCACCGAAGACCAGATCATTGCTGCTTCCGGCCTGAAACTCGGTCAGTTCGCCGGCGAAAGCGACTTTAAACAGGCAATCGCAAAGCTGGGTGATACCGGACTCTTCACTGAGCTGACGTACAGCTACCAGTACTCTTCCGCCGGATGCAATGTGGAACTGCAAGTCGCAGAGAATGACAAGCTGGTTCCTATCCTCTTCGACAACTTCGTCTGGTTTTCTGACGAAGAGCTGATCAATCTTCTGCGTGCTCGAGTTAGTTTGTTCGACGGCCGCCTGCCAGTCTCAGGCAATCTCTCAGACCAGGTCGCTGACGCCCTGAATGCGATTCTGTCGGAGCGGAAGATAGCGGGGAAGGCGGAATACCTGCGGGCGGCGGCGCTGGAAGGGCCAATTGACTCGTACACCTACAAAGTCAATTTCCGGGCGATTGTGGTGCGCAACATGGACTTCCCAGGGGCTGCGACGGCGGAGGTCCCAGCCTTGCAAGCCGTCGCGAAGCAGCTCACCGGGCAGGATTACCTACGCACCAAAATGCGGGCGCAGGAGAAACTGAACTTTCTTCCGGTTTACCTGGCTCGGGGATATCTGAAGGCCAGCTTTTCAGACGCGCAGGCCAAAGTCGCTGAAGACGGTCCGCAAACACTGGTTGACGTCAGTTTTCCGGTCGCTCCCGGAAATCAGTACCGGCTCACCGGGATTGCCTGGGCAGGCAATACCGTCTTCCCAGACGGGCAGCTTCAAGACCTGATTCATCTGAAGACAGGCGAGCCGGCCAACGCCATCCAGCTCGATGACGACCTCGATCAGGTGCACAAGCTTTACGGGACCAAGGGTTATCTTTTCGCACATGCCGATCCCACGCCTGAGCTGGACGACGCGCAGTCCACCGTCCGGTATCAGCTCAGCGTGACCGAAGGCAGCCTCTATCGCATGGGCGACCTTCAAATTGATGGACTGGACGCTGAGAGCACCAGGAAGATGGCCACTCAATGGCAACTGAAAAAAGGCGATCCTTATGACGAGGGCTATTTGCAGAGGTTTTTCAAAATCATGTACCGCGACGTCGGGCTGCGAGCGCCGATGAATGTGGTCCCCAAGCAAGTCATTAACCAGCAAGATAAGACCGTGTCGGTGAGCCTGCACTTTGTACCAAAGAGCCAGGTAAACCTGAGCCGGTGTTACAAACATCCATTAGGATAGAACTTAAATCCATCCTCAGGAGATGACGATCCCATGAAATCCGTCAAACGGAATTTGGTCCTCGCAGTGATAACTCTTGCTGCAACCGGCGGGCTCGCCGCAGGCAAGTCCCAGACTCTTACGGGCGAGGTCAGCGACGCCATGTGTGGTGCCAAGCACATGATGGCGGGCAATGCTGCCTGCGCCCGAGCTTGCGTCAAGAAAGGAACGAACTACTCGCTGGTGGTCGGCGACAAGGTCTATACGCTGCACACGGAAGACAAAACTGCTTTGGGGGAGTTGGATAAGCTCGCCGGAGAGAAGGCGACCATTACGGGTGTCGCTGACGGGGAGATTATCGAAGTCAGCAAGGTGGCGGCAGCCAAGCCCTGATCGGGTGGTCGGGAAATCTGAACCGCGCCGTCTCCTGATCTGCTTAAGGCAGTTCAACTCCGTGGACACAATCTGCTCCGGTATCAGTTCGATTCTTTTTTTGCACTTTTCATATTCGTTGCGGACTAGCTATGGTAAATTTGACGATTCATTCATCCAAATACTCGGAGGATTTGAGAATTGTCCAAAGCAATGGTCCCCAAGCGGATTTTCTTTACCAAGGGGGTCGGTAAACACAAAGAGCGCCTGACATCGTTCGAGTTGGCGCTGCGCGATGCCGGAATCGCAGCCCAGAATCTGGTCCGGGTATCCTCCATTTTCCCGCCACAATGCAAATTGATACCGCGATCGCAGGGTCTGAAATATCTGGATCCGGGCGAAGTCGTATTTTCCGTGGTCGCCGAAAACTCCACCCATGAGCCGCACCGTCTGCTGGCTGCCAGCATTGGAGTCGCGATTCCCGCGGACCGCAACACCTACGGCTATTTGAGTGAGCACCACTCTTTTGGCGAGACCGAAGACTCTGCCGGCGATTACGCTGAGGAACTGGCCGCGGAAATGCTGGCGACGACGTTGAATGTCGAGTTCGATCCGGACCGGTCGTGGGATGAGAAGAAAGAGATTTACCGGATTTCGAACAAGATCGTGCGGACGGCGAACGTGACGCAATCAGCGGTTGGGGACAAGCGGGGGCTATGGACTACGGTGATTGCGGCGGCGATTTTTATTTTTGATTAGGCGAGCCGGACGGGCGAGACGCCCGTCCCTCCAACCTCGAATTCCTTAGCTTCCGAATCGTCACTACTTCTTCGCAGCAACCTTTTCGCGTTTCGCCTTGCCATTGCCGCTCTTGTCCTTTTTCAACCTTTCCAGTACTGCCGCGACAATCAGCGGCAATCCTACGGTGGCGTCCACGAACGCTTCACCGAACCGCCCGCCTTCTGCCGGAGGCACAAACTTGCCCCACGAGATCGCCTCGCTGTACGGGCTTCCCGACAACCCTCCCCAGTACACCGGCTCGGGGCAAATGCGAACGCCGTAGTGATAGCGCTTCAGCGGCAGGTTCTCGCCCAGGCGGCGGTGGCGAAGCTCGATAAACGGGCCAAACTGTTGCGACCAATTGCGTGGAACGCCTCCGCCGATGGTGAAAATCCCGAGGCGCTTTTGGCGCAGCAGGGTGGAAGCAAAATGCTCTAAATCGTCGAAAGGATCGAAACGAATCTTGTGCCGGCCAGAGCTCTCGCGCATGCGGTTGTGCAGGGCCACGTCTAATCCGAGCTCGGAATCGGTAAAAGCGGGAACGAATACCGGCACGCCTTTTTCATACGCCGACTTCAATATCCCGCGCTGCTCTTTCGAACGTTGGGCCAGGAACTCGCCGATGGCGTGGTTCAGCTTGTACGAGCACATCACCTCGGAGTGGTCCCAGTTATCGAGCACTTCCGACATCACGTGTTCCACGTCGTCGAGGTTCTGCTCCGGCTCCAGCGTGTCATAGACCCGGTTGTAGCCCTGTTCGTAGAGTTCGGTGTCAGGTACGTCAGGGTTGTAGCGGAAATGCGAGTGGCCGGTGGCTTCCACGAGTCCATGCGCCATCAGCGCGCCGGTGGAAACGATGGCGTTCACGATGCCTCGATCAATCAACTCGGCAACGATCAGGCCTTGCTTGGCCACGGTCATGGCGCCGGCGAGAGTCATCACGACGAAACAATCCTGGTCGCGGGCCATGGCTTCGAGCACGTCGGCGCATTCGCCGATCTGGCGTCCGGTGAAGGCGGTCTTCGACATGGCGCGGACGAGGCCGTCAATGGAGCGCACGTTGGCGAGGTCGAGCGGCTCGAGGGGAATCAGGCGATCTTCGATGGGATCGTGGAGCTTGCGGTCGATTCCTGCACCGTCGTGATGGTTGTTAGTCATGGCTGGCCCCCGGTTTCGGATACGAAGGATTACTTTACTAGAGTGAGAAGTTTGCAGCTACTAGCTAGCAAAACACTCTCGTCTTTCGACGAGATCGGGGCAGATCCTTCGACTGCGCTCAGGACAGCCTAAGGGGCGTCCGCCCCCACACGCTGATTGCTAGAAGCTAGTAGCTAGTAGCTAGTAGCTGTTGGTATGCTATCCCCTTCGCAGGAGGATGCATTCGAGAAGCGCGCGCCAGGGGTCTATCACAATACAGCAGTCATGATCGACGCGGACGGCAGCCTGCGCGGAATTTATCGCAAGATGCACATCCCTGACGATCCTCTTTATTACGAAAAGTATTACTTTACGCCCGGCGATCTTGGATACCGGGCATTCGACACCCAGGTTGGGCGCGTGGGTACCTTGGTGTGCTGGGACCAGTGGTATCCGGAAGGCGCACGGCTGACGGCGTTGCAAGGAGCGCAGGTTTTGTTTTATCCAACGGCGATTGGCTGGCATCCGGCAGAGAAGGCTGAATTCGGTGTCGCGCAGCACGATGCCTGGAAGACTATCCAGCGGTCGCATGCCATCGCCAATGGCGTTTACGTCGCGGTGGTGAATCGCGTCGGCTTTGAAGAAGGAGACGTTCGCGGCAAGAAGGCTTCGGGGCAGGGTCTGGAATTTTGGGGCGGATCGTTCATCGCAGATCCGTTCGGCCGAGTGATCGCGCAGGCTTCGCACGACAAAGAAGAGATTTTGGTCGCGGAAGTGGACTTGAAGGCGCTTGAAGACATTCGTCGCAATTGGCCGTTTCTACGTGACCGGCGGATTGATAGCTACGCGGCAATTACCAGCCGGTTGATTGACTGAATCCATGCGGAAACCCGTTTCATCGCCAGTCACGACGGCTTTCCGCATGCCTGCCGAGTGGGAATCCCACGCCGCCACGTGGCTGGCGTGGCCGCATTTTCGTGGCGACTGGCCGGGAAAATTTGAGCCAATCCCTTGGGTGTATGCGGAGATCATTCGCTATCTCAGCCGGCATGAGCAGGTGGAACTCATCGTCAAGGATGCGGCGGCGGAGAAGCTGGCGCGCAAGACGCTGAAGCGGGCGCATGCGCTGGATAAGAATGTGCGCTTTCATCGCTGGCCGACCAATCGGGTGTGGACGCGGGACTCGGGCTGCGCGTTTGTGCGCCAAACCTCCGGGGCTAAAGCCCCTTCTTCAGAAGGCGCTGCATCGGCACGGCTGGAAGCCGTGCCCTTTCACGAACCCGAGGGCTGCCTCGCGGCGATCAAATGGCGCTTCAACGCCTGGGCGAAGTACCCCAACTGGAAGCATGATGAACAGATCGGCAGGCTGATGGCCCACGCCTCGGGTGCACAGGAATTCCGGCCGATGTTTGAGAAAAATCGCATGGTGCTCGAGGGCGGATCCATCGAGGTCAATGGCCGCGGCAGCCTCATCACGACCGAGGAATGCCTGCTCAGCCGGGTTCAGCAGCGTAATCCGGGAATGAAGAAGAAGGACTACGAAAAGGTTTTTGCCGAATATCTGGGCGCGACCAATGTTATCTGGCTGGGGTCTGGCATCGTGGGCGACGATACGCACGGACACGTGGACGACATTACGCGCTTCGTTTCTGCGGACACGGTGGTTACCTGCGTCGAGGCCGATCCCTCCCGCGAAAACTATGAGGCGCTGCGAGAGAATATCCGCCGCCTGCGCGACGCGACCACCGAAGACGGTAAGCCTCTCGCGACCATTGATCTCCCGATGCCGGCTCCGGTGTATTTCGAAGGCCGGCGGCTGCCTGCAAGCTACGCGAATTTCTATATTGCCAACGGCATTGTTCTCGTGCCGGTGTTCAACGATCCGAATGACCGCGTCGCCCTCGACATTTTTGCGGATATTTTTCCCGATCGTGAAATTGTTCCCATCTATAGTGGAGATCTGATCTGGGGATTCGGCGCGATTCACTGCATGACGCAGCAGCAGCCGGAGATTGAAGCCTGAGTAGCCGACCAAAACAGCAGGTCTCTCGACTTCGGAGAATGATTCGCCAAGCGAATCATTCCCCTGCGCTCGAGATGACAAAGTTTATTAGAGCGTGATGAGCTGGTGGTCCACGCAGTCGGGTTGAATCGTTTCGAGCAATAGCCCTAGCAATTCCCTGCCGTGTTTTGCCAGAAAATAGACGCCGACGAAGCCGCGTTCTTGCAACGTTTTTTCAGGATAGAGATTGTTGCTGAGCAGGCGGGCGTGGCGCTCGGCGACTTCGCTCTGACGTGACTCGGCGCGGGCGGCGCGCGCGCGCAGGCTGGTGATCTGGTGGAGCATCTTTGACTCAGCGTTTTGCGCGGACTCGACCAGCGTTTTGTCGAGTTGCGCCAGTGCTTCCTTCACCGCGGCCATTGATCGCTCGACTCCAGCTGCCGCCTCATCAAATGACGACTGCAAGTTCGGACCAAGCAGGTGGGCTCCGATAGTCTCCCGCAAAGGCTCGGGACCGTGAAATACGTCCGTCAATGACAACTTGTATTTCTCGAGTAGTGCTTGAGGTTTGGCCTCAATCAGCGTGGCGGAGAAGCGCGGGACGATGGGCGTCACTCGTCTCAGGAAATGCTCGTACAAGACCGCGGCCTGGGCGAAGTATGCAACCTCGGCAGCACCGCCCACGTAGGCAAGCGTCGGCAGTAAGTAGTCCTGCACCACCGGGCGCAGCAACACATTGGGACTGAAGGTTTGCGGCGAGGAATCGGCAAGTGCAGCCAGTTCTTGTTTCGAATGCTTCGCGTCGCCGATTGAGAACGAACCCCTCGCATCGGCGTGGATTGGAATGCGAGAACCGTCGCGCATGGCCAACAGCGGCGTGGACGTCGGCGTGACGCGAACCTGCTGGTGATAGCCTGCGGCCTGCAACTGCTCGTCGCGCCGGAACAATTTCTGATTGAGATCGGGGGCTTGCTCGATCACTTGGCGATACAGCGGAGCGACGATTTGG
>WNFF01003311.1_pt1 | contig 13247 bp, 14 predicted proteins | sample 5400441 | NCBI WGS metagenome assembly WNFF01 (sample SAMN13153345, study PRJNA577476) | soil metagenome | isolation source: 120 cm saprolite under Douglas fir tree site 2 hole 3 replicate 1 | place: USA:California | collected 2015-04-18
GCGTCACTCAAGAACGCGGAGATCAACCTTCGTCTCAAAGCAGCCGGCGGCAAGTCAGATCAGGGCGGTGGGATCGCCGTGAGATTGAGTAACCCGCAAACCTACTATCTCATCCAACTGGATGCGCTAAGGGATAGAGTTCTCTTCTCGCTTGTGAGCAATGGCGCGTCAGAGGAGATCGTAGGGGTCGATGCGGATATAGCTTCGCACGCCTGGCATACGCTGACAGTTCGGGCCAACGACGACGAATTCGTAGTCTCGCTCGACGGGACCTGGGCGTTCACAGCGTTCGATAAAACCCTATCCCGCGCGGGCCGCATCGCACTTTGGACCGAAGGCGACAGCATTACGCGCTTCGATAGCATCGCAATCGCGCCTCTGTCGGCCTCAGAGGGGAGATACTGATGTCCTACACAATGAAAACTCTCGCGTGCGATCCGGCGCGTATCAAGGGAATGTCCGAACGGCTGATTGTCAGCCACTACGAAAACAACTACGGCGGGGCCGTGAAGCGGCTCAATCTCATCGGCGAGGAGCTCGCCGAACTCGATTATGCCAATGCGCCGGGCTTCCTGATCAACGGCCTCAAGCGCGAAGAACTCGTCGCCATGAACTCCATGATCCTTCATGAGCATTTCTTCGATAGCCTTGGTGAGGCGAGCGAACCTGATGCAGCCCTTCAGGAAGCCCTGACACGCGATTTCGGCTCACACGAACGGTGGCGCTCGGAATTCATCGCCATGGGCAAGGCGCTCGGCGGAGGCTCCGGTTGGGTGCTACTGTCGTGGTCTCCGCGCGACCGCAAGCTCGTCAATCAATGGGCATCCGATCACTGTCACACGTTGGCTGGCGGCACGCCGATTCTCGCGCTGGATATGTACGAGCATTCCTATCACATCGATTTCGGCGCCAAAGCCGCCGATTATGTTGGCACCTTCATGGCGGCAATCAACTGGCCAGCAGTACGACGCGCGTATGACGGAGTTCGGTCATGAACTGCCAAACGCTGCCTGTCCTTACGCTGACTACCCTTTTATCTGCGACGATTTGTGGATCGATCGCACACGCGCAGGAAATGTTCAAATTGCTTGGCGAAAAGGAAATCCGCACGAGGGTCGTCGGCAAGGACATTACCGATAGCTCTCATTGGGTGAGTTATCTCCGGCCCGACGGCGCCCTCCTCAGCAGCGAAATGGGCCGGAAATGGACCGGGAGTTGGAAGATCCAGAACAACAAACTCTGTATGTCGAATCCAAACCTGGAGTCGTCCGATTGCAATGAAGTCTGGATGTCCGGAGCCAACATAAGGATGCGCGCGAATAAGGATCAGGAGACTTTCGACGCGGTCGTCGAGACGCATAGAGCGAACTGATTACAATTTGACGTGGACAAGAGCAGGACGGGGCGATCAACCCAACCAAGGAGACCAAAAATGAGTAAGATGCTCTGGATTGCGGTTTCATTTTTCGCGGCTTCGTTTGCCTTTGGCGCGAACGCGCAGAAAATCGACTGGCAGATTTTCTCCGAGCCGTTCGTCACTTCGGCACATGCCCAGGAAATCGACTGGCAAACGGTCGACGACGCCTTCGGCAGAAAGCCCGCTGTATCAGGTGACGTGCACCGCTATGGCTTTCCGCGCACCGATCTCACTGTGACGCTGGATGGGGTCACGATCAAGCCGGCGCTGGCACTTGGCGGCTGGATTGCGTTCAAGCCGGCACACGGGGGAGCCATGGCTATGGGCGACCTCGTGTTGCTGGATAGCGAGATCAATCCGGTGATGCTCAAGCTGATCGAAGGTGGCCTCGAGATCACCGCCATCCACAATCACCTGCTGCGCGCCAGCCCTGCGACGTTCTACTTGCATGTCGGCGGCCATGGCGACCCGGCGAAGATGGCGGCGGTGATTCGCGACGCTCTCGGGACAAGCAAGACGCCATTAGCGACGCCAGCCGGCGCCACTCCTCCACCCGCTGTCGATCTCGACACGGCGCAGCTTGATCAAATCATCGGCGTCAAAGGCCAGGCGAACGGAGGCGTCTATCAATTTGCCGTACCCCGCCGTGATCCGATCATGGAAAATAGCATGCAGATGACACCCGTCGGACCGATGGGCGTGGCGAATGCCATCGGTTTCCAACCGACCAAAGGCGGCAAGGCCGCTATCACCGGAGATTTTGTTCTGACTGGTGATGAAGTGAATCCCGTGATCAAGGCGTTGCGCGCGAATGACATCGACGTAACTGCCGTCCACAGCCACATGCTGGACGAGCAGCCGCGACTCTTCTTCCTTCATTTCTGGGCCGTTGACGACGCATTGAAGCTCGCCAAGGGTTTGCGCGCCGCGCTCGACAAGACCGCGAGCGCCAAGAGCTGAGGCGCTTCCGTTTTAACACCGAGGAGAACTCTTATCATGAGAATCTTTGCGATAACGCTGCCGCTGCTTGCTGGCCTTTATGGAACCAACGATGCGGCACAGGCTCAGCAATCAAGCTGCAAAGTGTGCGGCGAGCAGCGACAGGCCTGCATGAAAAATTATGCCGGCCCGACGTGCAAGTCTGAATATCAAATGTGTATAAAATCTTGCGGGAAGAAATCGTGAAACGCCGACCTCAAGATTAGAACCCGCCATGAAGGAGTTACTTAAGATCATCGCTGCGGCAGCCGTGGCTTTAATCGCGATCGAGGTTAGCGCGGTTTCCGCCGAAAATTCCAAGAAGCTTTCTCGGAGCGATATCCGCGCAAGGTTCAGCGGGATGCAGCTCACAGACGAGGTACATTTTCGCGACGTCTACGACCGCGATGGCACGCTGAGAAGCTATTCTATGGGAACGAAGAAAGTCGGCAAATGGACCATCGAGAAGGACGAACTCTGTCTCTATTTCAAGGAACCAGACGATGGTTGCTATGAAGTGTCGCGCTCCGGGGACCACATTGAGATGAAGCCTTCTGGGTTGGGTTTGACCATTGAAGGCATTCTCCAGACGCCAACGGATCGCAACTGATCAGGAATGCAAATGTCCACGCAAGGTATATACGATCGCGCCTCGAGCGATACGAAGTTTTCGAATCCGGTCATCCGCTGGATCGATTTTCGGCTGCCGATCTTCACGTTTTTGCACCATGAACTGCACGAATACCCGACGCCACGGAATTTGAACTATCTTTGGAATTTTGGATCGCTCGCCGGCATCGTACTGGTGATCATGATCGCGACCGGTATCGTGCTCGCGATGCACTATGTTCCGACTTTTGGGAGCGCTTTCAATTCCGTCGAGCACATCATGCGCGACGTGAACTACGGGTGGCTGATCCGATATGTGCACACGACGGGCGCGTCGATGTTTTTTGCCGCGGTGTACATCCACATCTTTCGAGGACTTTATTACGGATCATACAAGGCGCCGCGCGAACTGCTGTGGATAATGGGTGTCGTCATCCTTCTGCTGATGATGGCGACGGCCTTCTTCGGTTACACCTTGCCTTGGGGCCAAATGAGCTTCTGGGGTGCCACTGTCATTACGAATTTGTTTTCCGCCATCCCGATCGTTGGTGACAGTATTGTCACCTGGTTATTGGGCGGGTTTGGGGTTGGCGATGCCACGCTCAACCGGTTCTACGCCCTACACTATCTGCTGCCATTCGTGATCGTTGCGGTCGTGCTCCTGCACCTCGTTGCGCTGCACCGTTTCGGCTCTAACAATCCGGACGGCATCGATACCAAGGGATCTCAGGATACCCTCCCGTTCCATCCCTACTACACGATCAAGGATCTGTTCGGTCTCGCCGTTTTCCTGATCGTATTTGGATGGTTCGTTTTCTATGAGCCGAGCGCACTGCTCAATGCTGACAATTCAATCCCTGCTAACCCGGGCGTGACGCCGGCGGAAATCGTGCCCGAATGGTACCTTCTGCCGTATTACGCCATTCTGAAATCCGTTCCGAACAAGCTGCTTGGCGTATCCGTCATGGCCGCGTCTATTTTGATACTCTTCGTGGTGCCGTGGCTCGATCCAAGCCCGGTCCGCTCGGCCCGCTTCAGGCCGGTCTTCAAAGTCTTCTTCTGGATCTTGGTGGCTGACTGCCTTCTTCTCGTTTTCGCAGGCGGCAAGCCTCCTGAAGGAACTTGGCTGATTCTAAGCCGATTCGGTGCCGCGTATTATTTCCTGCATTTCCTGGTGGTGCTGCCCTCGTTGGTCGGCTCGAAAAGCCGCTGCCGCTGCCGACCAGCATCAGCCAACCGGTTCTGAGACCATCCAATGGCAGGGTCGAGATTCGAGATATCACAACGGGCGGGGCATGACATGACGACGACTGCAACGACAATTCCGAGCGGCCGAATCAGCGAGTTGGTGCGGTACTTCCTGCGCCTCGGATTTCTCGGCTTCGGAGGACCTGTTGCGCTTGTAGGACAGATGGAGCGCGAGCTTGTCGATGAGCGTAAATGGCTCACGAAGGAGCAGATGCGTGAGTCAATCGCGATCTGCCAGTCGCTTCCCGGACCTCTCGCGATCCAGGTTGGCATCTACGTTTCATATCTCCGTGGCGGTTTCTGGGGAGCCTGGGCCGGTGGCTGGGCTTTTATCCTTCCGAACTTCGTCATCGTCGCCGCACTGGGCGCCCTCTATGTCTATCTCGGCGATCTGCAGCCGGTAACCGCCATCTTCTATGGCGTGAGTCCCGCTGTCATCGCGTTGATTCTGCATTCCTGCTACCGGCTCGCCAAGCTTGGCATGGAAGATTGGTTGCAATGGGTAATCGCAGCGGTCTGCCTCGCCGTCACCGTTATCCTTCAGGCTGAAGTGGCACTGCTGTTCATTGGCGCAGGCATCGTCGGCATCCTCTATTACGGGAGCCTATTTAAGCGAACGCCACCAGCGGCCCTCTCGGTAACCGTCGTGCCAGTTCTGGCGCAGCTCGCGCCCACCGCCTCGGGCTCGATCCTGGGCAAGCTCTTGCTATTCTTTCTCAAGGCTGGCTCGCTCACCTTTGGGAGCGGTCTCGTCATCGTGCCCTTCCTTGAGCAGGGCCTTGTTCAGCAGTTCGGTTGGCTGGATCAACGCCAGTTCCTGATCGCTGTTGCCATCGGCATGATCAGCCCGGGACCGGTTGTGATCACCGCGACCTTTGTCGGTTATCTCGTCGCCGGATTCTGGGGGTCGGTCGTCTCGACGATCGGTATTTTCCTTCCATCGTTTCTGTTGGTGCTGATCGCTGCACCACTGCTGGCGCGCCATCGTGGTAATCCTAACGTCCAGGGATTTGTGAAGGGCGCCTACGCCGCGGCGATTGGAACGATCCTGGGCGCCTGCATCTTGCTGGGACGGATCGCCGTCGGTGATTGGCTGACCGCCCTGATCGGGCTGGTCTCGCTCGCCATCCTGTTTCGCTGGAAAGTCAGCAACCCACTCCTGATCGCCGCGACCGCGGTCGTCGGCTTGATCGCGTTTCCGCTGCTGCAACCCACTTGGGTCATGACGAAATTCTAATCGAAAGGCGAAATGGGGCGATATCAACCCACCGATGGAGGTCAACATGACTCGAAGAAAGATGCTGTTAATGACTGCCGGCGCGACGGTTCTTGGACTCGCAGCCTTGATAGGCTTTGCCGACCACAACGCCATCTTTGCGGACGATGATGACGACAAAGGACAGGAGGCGCTGATTAAACTGCTGGGCACTTCGAAGATCAATCTGCAGCAGGGTCTCGCGGCGGCCAGCGAACAGCAGGGCCAGCCGATCTCGGCTAAATTCGAGGTCGACGAAGGCAAGCTCCAGCTTTCGGTCTATACCGCGAAGGATGGCAAGTTTTCGGAAGTGCTGGTCGACTATACAAACGGCAAGGTGATGAAGGCCGAACCAATCACCGAGGGAGACGACCTCGCCGCGGCCAAATCACAGAGCGCAGCGATGGCTAAGGCAAAGGCCACGCTGAAGGAGGCCGTCGACAAGGCCGTGACCCAGTCTGGCAACGCCCGGGTGGTTAGTGCGGTGCCCAGCCTGAAAGATGGGCGCCCTCTCGTTTCGATAGCCCTCCTCGACGGCGAAAAATTAAAAACTGTTCAACAGCCTTTGGATTAGGGACGCCCTGCACTGAAGCAACCTGCCGACAGAGTGATGGTTCGCGTCCCTTAGGAATGGTTTGGCTATGGTAATTCCAAAGATAATCGCCGCGGCGTTAGTCGGTGTCATGGCGCTGGCTAGCACCGCGGGCCAAGCTTCTGCTCAGTCCGCGGATACAGGTCCGCTCCAATTCGAAACCAAAATTCCGCTGGGCGACGTGGGTGGCCGCATCGACCATATGGCGGTCGATTTGAAGCGGCAACGACTGTTCGTTGCCGAGTTGGGCAATGATTCCGTTGGAATTGTCGATCTCCCAAATCGCAAATTGATCCGCAGGATTCCAGAACTGAAGGAGCCCCAAGGCGTGGGCTATGAGCCCACGACCGATATGCTTTATGTCGCCAATGCTGGTGACGGCTCGGTGCGTTTGTTTGAAGGGAGCGATTACAAGACAGCGGGACGAATTGAGCTCGGCAGCGACGCCGATAACATACGCGTTGATGCCGCGGCGAATCGGATCTTCATTGGATACGGCAGCGGGGCGCTCGCGGTCATCGATCCTGCGACCCGCAGCAAGGTTGGTGATGTTCCGGTGAAGGCGCATCCCGAAGCCTTCCAGATTGACCCGGACACCAGCCAAATCTTCGTCAACGTCCCAGGTGCCCGCGGCATCGCGGTCGTGGACCGGGTCTCGCAAAAGCAAATCGGAGAATGGCCGCTGGCCGATCGGGGTGCAAATTTTCCGATGGCCCTGGACCACGTTCGGCGCCAGGTCCTCGTGATCTTTCGGGCTCCTGCCGCGCTCGGCGTCTTTTCCATAACGGACGGCAAGCGGATCGCGACCGCCGAGACCTGCGGTGATGCCGATGACCTGTTCATCGATGCCAAGCGCGGCCGCGTTTACGTGAGTTGTGGCGATGGCTTTCTTGATGTTTTGGAAGCAAAAGAAACGACTTATCGACGGATCGCGCGTATGCCCACGGTTTCGGGTGCGCGCACTTCGCTCTTTGTACCCGAGATGGATCGTCTGCTGGTTGCTGCCCGGGCGAGTTCCGGAGAGCCAGCAGCCATTTGGATATTCCGACCAATGCCTTGAGTCAGTAGCCGCGGCACTGAGGACCAACATGTTTGCGAGCCGGCAGAGTTCGAAACAGAAATTTCCGAAATGGCTCGTGTCGGGACTAGTCATCGCCTTGTGTCTGGCCGCATCGTCTGGTCCTGCCCGGGCTTATCGCCCATTCGACGGAACCGATGCGGCGGTAGCGGCGCCGGGAGAGGTGGAAATTGAACTACAACCGGCCGGGCGCCTCCGTGAAGGAGGAAATACCACTCTGGTCGCGCCGGCAACGGTCTTTAATTACGGGTTGAGCCAAGGATGGGAAGCAGTCTTTCAGGGGCCAAACTCCGCTGTCACCATCAGGTCCCACCAGCCTCACATCTGCGGGTGCGTTCCTCAAGCATGTCCTCCAGCCCGGCAGCCTGCAGGATAAGACCGGGCGGCCGAGCGAAGCGGGATCCATCTGTCGATCTCAAGGACGCTTTACGGGCTACAGGGGAACCCCAGCATCACAGGGCGATGCCACTTCAAGAGTTGCCAACGTTCTTGCAAAACTTGGAAAGCTACAGCGGCGAGCAGCAAACCAAACTGGCGTTGAAGCTCGTGACCCTGACGTTTCTTCGAACAACTGAATTGCGCGCAGGGAAGTGGAACGAATTGGAGAACCTCGATGAAAATTCCGCTCAGTGGCGTATTCCCGCCGAGCGCATGAAAATGCGACTTGAGCATTTGGTGCCTTTGTCACGCCAAGCTGTGGCGGTGTTGCGCGAGCTACGTGTCCTCTCTGGCAGCAGCCCCAATATTTTCCCTTCGCCTGGCAAAGGCGGCTACATGTCCAGCAACACCATGCTCTATGCCCTCTACCGGATGGGATATCACGGCCGGGCCACTACTCACGGCTTCCGCGCTGTGGCTTCCACGATCCTAAATGAGAGCAATTTCTTCAACCGTGACTGGATCGAACGTCAGCTTGCGCACGTGGAAAGAAGCGAAGTGCGGCGCGCCTACAACGCTGCGGAATGGATACCCGATCGTCGACGAATGATGCAGTGGTGGGCAGACCACATCACTGCCACGGCCCTAGAAAGCAATAAGATCGTTCCGCTACCGCGAGCGGGCTAGAGCTACATCGATCGCATCGAAGCAGTGAGTTCAGTATCCCTACGCACTGGCAGCGCGGAAAGGTTGTTCGCTATTTTTTACGCAGATGGCGCGCCATTTTAGGGCTGATCCCGAATGTTGCGCGAAAGCCGCGCGACAGGTGGCGCTCGCTGATGTCCAATACCGAGGCGAGCTTAACGCTGGAATTTTGCGGCAACATACACAAGGCAAGGTCTCCCGAGCCAATCGTTTTCGGGAGAGGTCAATGCAGTTCGAGAAGCAGTTGTCTGACGGCCGGTCGCCATTCGCGCTTGCCAGGCGGAGAAATAGGGCGAGCCGAGATTCGATCCACTTGACGAAGGAGATCAGCGCGCTCCCGGCGTCGTCCGAGGATAATGCCCCGCGGCGCTCAACCGTCGCGGCAGCGTCGCAGCTGATAGTGAAGACTGTCGCGGGCTTTGGGGCGTGCGCTGGAATAGCATTTCCGAACTTCCTGTTCGCGGCCGTGTCCTGGACATTTGCGCAGGTTCTCGCGGGCTGCGCTGCCTATGGCGAAGCGATGTATCCGGGCCTTGTCGGCGCGGGTGAACCCGTAGATCAGCGCGATCCGCTGCGCGGCACGCAATCCGAGCACGGAAATCCGAATCAACTTCAGGGCCGGACATCCGGTATCATCGCCACGGACAGGGCGCAAAAGGGGGACTCAGAGCCAGGCCATCGGCCGTTCCAAAGGCGGCATGACGACCAAAATTCTGGCGCTGACCGACGCGCTCGGCAATCTCGTCCGCTTCGTTCCCATGCCCGGCCATCGTTTCGATACAGTGGGCGTCGCTCCGCTCATCGACGGTCTCGCTTTTGAGGGCTTCATCGCCGACAAGGCCTTCGACAGCAATTCCATCATTACCGACCTCAACGAGCGCGGCGCCAAGATCGTCATCTCACGGCATCCACGCCTCGCCTCGCCTCTGCTGATCCACGCTGAGATCTACAAGTGGCGCCATCGAGAATTTCTTCTGCAAGCTAGGGAGGACAAGCAGGCCGGGGAGAATAGTATTTTAATCTCGGGAGTTTCTCAATGAATACTTGTGCTGAGTTTCAGATGATCTGCGGCGAAATGCGGTAGTCTCACGATCAAAATTGAAAATCCAGAAAACGCGCCTCGGGAAGCAATTGTTTACTGCGGGCACCGCGGCGCTTCACGAGGGACGATGGGTGCGTTGAGAGACCTAGCCGTTCGAACAACTCCGCATCCGTTACTGCCCACGAGATCAAGGCTTCCGTCCTTAAGTTACCGCCAAATGGTCCTGATCCGCTCCGACAGCTGTTCGCGTGTCCTTGGAATTCCTCATCTGGCGGCCCCGCCACCGTTATCGAGGCGAAGCAAGACCGGCTGCAGTGAGCGGTCACATGATCAGGCTTATTGTTTCGATCGCGGCCAACGTACCATTGGCCATTGCCGTCAGCTGGGTTGCTCTGCCTCTTATCGGCTTTTAGCTGCGAGCAATTTCGGCGCCCGGCCGCGTTTTTCGGGGGTAAGTGGTCTCGTTTAAATGCCTGCTATTGGCCGATAGTGTTTTGCGGTCGCTCTTGTTGATCTGCATCTTGAGCACCGCCTTGGCATGGCGCGCGTCGATGCAGATCACTGGCAGGCCAAGTCGCTTGAGCCAAGGCCGCGGTGGTAAACGTCCAGGCACCGCTGCTGTTCGCTGTTGCGGTGCCGATCTGGGTGGTTCCGTCGAATACCTTCACCGTGCTGTTCGCCGCGGCGGTCCCGGTCAGAGTTGGCGTATTGTCGTTTGTGATGTGGTCACCGACAACGCCGCTGTCGGTCGAGAAGGCGGCGATGACCAGCGCGGCAAGCGAGCTAGACCCAGACAAGCCAGAAGAACCAGAAGGAGGAGTGACCCGATCACAGGATCCACGGCGGATGACGCGGTGCTGACGTTGCCCGCAACGTCGGTCGCCTTCGCCGTAAGAGAATGTGAGCCAGTCGACAGAGCGGAAGTCGTGACGTTCCAGGCGCCGCTCGAGTTCGTCGTCGCGGTGCCGACCTGCGTCGTTCGGTCATAGACCTTGATCGTGCTGCTAGCTTTGGCGTTCCCCGACAGCACCATCTGATTGGCGGTGTTGACCGAATCGCTGACTATAGTGGGCGCAGCCGGCGCCTTGGTGTCGACCGAGACTGTCAGCGGCGAAGAGGCAGCGCCGGTCTGACCAGACGAGCTGGTCGCGGTCGCCGTCAGCATATGCTTTGCGTCCGTCAGGACCGCAGCGATGTGATCCCAGCTGCCTGTGATCTGGGTCGAGCGGTCGTATACGTTCACGGTGGTGTTGGCCGCGGCGGTACGGGTCAAGGTCAGCATGCTGGCGTTGGTGATGCCGTCGCCGACGACGCTGGTGTCGGGGAAGAACAATTTTATCACTGGCTGATCCACCCCCACCGGTGGGGCGGAGCTGCTTGGGGCGTCAATGCGGGCGCCAGTGACCAAATTAATGTTTTCAGAATAACTATCTCCAGAAGTCGGGTCAGGGTAGAAAAAGGTAGGTGACCCCCGCTTGGCTATATAATTGTCATGGACAGAAGCTGTGGTCACGCCGCCTCCACCGCTCGGATATCCTGAGATGTGAGGCAAGCCGGAGCCGTCCGGCGAAGCGATCATAGTGTTGTATGCGAGAGTCCCAGTTATATTCCCGGTTCCATTGTTGTACATCTGGAACCCTTCACCGCCGGAAGGATTGGACGTCGGCTGATACGTCGTGTTGAACTGGACGGTCACCGGATTGTAAGCAGCATCTGAAAAGAATTGCAGGAAATTAAGGTGCTGGCCGGTGGCCCCGCTTCCTCCATTTTCTATCAGGTTGAATTGATAATCGAGACTACCAGCTCCGCCGCCCATCTCAACGACGTGTTGGTTGAAGTTCTTGAACCAATTGTATTGGAGCGTTGTCGTTCCAGAACCGTTGCCCCCGATCAAGGCCGTCTGATCCGCCGCCGCGTGGCCCAAGGTCGGCCCATTTCCATCAACTACGCAATATTTGAGTGTGAAGTTGGAAGCCGTGGGAGTCACACCAATGACACTGTAAAGCATTAAGGGACTGTAGACGAAATTGCTATTCGAGATCGTATCATTGCTTCCTACAATGACAACGTGAGCGCCGCCGTGCAGGGAAAAATCATATCCACTAAGCGTTACGTTGTTCCCTTGGACGACGACCAGACCTCTTGGAGCCGTTGATACCGATACTCCCGCTTGATTTATGGTTTGCCAATCTTTTAATGCTAGGTAGGCCGGGTAACCGACGGCATAATCTACACCTGCCACTTTCCATAGCGGTCGAACCGCATAGCTGTATAGCAGCGCCGGGAGCTGCGCTGGTCCGACCGGAGCATTGGCAGAGCCGTCGTTAATTGCCATCTAGCTCTCCTATTTAACTTCGATCGGTCTGCCGATGAGGCATGCTCTTAATTTCAAGGTTGCTTCCCAGGCAAAATGTGGTGCAGGAGGACGAATGGGCGATTGTCGGGGGCCTTTTAAACCCGAGGGGCACCGTCAGCTTTGTAGCCTTTGTGACCATGTCATTGAACAGACAGAACCTTTGTGACATTTGTCATGGGATCAATCTTACACCTGGCGATGCCGAATCCCCTCGGGGCGAAACGCGTAACCCAGTACGAGAAACCCATGCTCGGCCTGATGGCGCCAGCTCTGTTCCGTGGCCGGGTCCAGTTCCTCTCGATTTGAGGTAGTACTCGTTGAGAGACGCGCGAATCCCGATGAAAAAGGCCCACATGCACCAGGGCGCATTCCAAAAATGAATGGTCACTCCGACGAACAGAAACACCACCACCATCAACGTAGAGCCTGTTCCCAAATGATCCATATAGCGATCAGTCTTCCGACTCTTGAACGATGACCCAAGCTGCGAAAATGAAGCGATATTGGTCGCGACCAACAAAGCCACGGCTGGAAGACCGAAGCGCAGTGCAAATACCAAATAAACACAGTCTACCGAAGCTTGGTCCCAGTAATCGTCGGGATCTCCATATATTTTGAAACCGTAGCCAAACCACGGCGACATCCCAATATTAACCCATGCGTGAGCCCAGGAATTCAAACGAAACCAGCCATTCGAGGGATCAAAGGTGAGATGCCCGACAATCGATCCAACGGGATCGTTGGATATCATAGAGAGAGCAAAGTAAAAAGCGGCGAGCAGACCGATGAACAATTTCCATCGCCACGCAACTTGCGCCAACGCGCGATCATAAAAATACGCCGATGTGACAATTACAGCGGCCATGAGCGGCGAAGATGAGAACGCCAAAATGCATCCCAAGACGGACAGGCCAACGTACATCGCACGTCTGATTGGGGACCGTTCGGAGTAGAAAAATATGGCAGCGGCACAGGCACAAAACGTTCCAAGCCAGTGTGAACCATCGAATGTTGCCGTCGCCCTCACCATACCCATCCTTAACTCGTTAGGGGCGCCAGTCGTAGGGAGAACAGCTGAGATGGTATCATACACGATGTTTCTTCCGGAGGCATTGTCTAGCAGCGCCAATGCGACCATGACGATGATGAGGATCTCCAGCGCACCAACGAACGTTTGTAGCGCGGGCCGTCCAAAGACGTAGGCGCGCCCAATGAAGTAGGCTCCGACGAATTCCAACGCCTCAATAAACGCCGATGTTTGAAACCCGTCTGCTACAAATGTTGCGCCTATCATCCAGGCAGCCGTTGCGACGGCAAACAGGTCACTGACAATTATGCGTCGGTCCGCTTGAGCTAATACGGATAGTGCCGGAAACAGCAAGCAGATGATGGCAATCCGCAAGGGCGTTAATTTCACCCCGGCAAGAAATAATGGTATCGTTGGAGTACAGAGCGCTATCAGTATCAACCAGATGGCCAAGCGCTGGCTGATTTCCGAAGCACGATGGATTGGGATCGCTTGCCGTGTACGGCCTTCCGGCTGTGACAGAGAAATGTTCTTAATTCTGGTAGCTTTGCTTGTCACTGGC
>WNFF01003312.1_pt1 | contig 13244 bp, 8 predicted proteins | sample 5400441 | NCBI WGS metagenome assembly WNFF01 (sample SAMN13153345, study PRJNA577476) | soil metagenome | isolation source: 120 cm saprolite under Douglas fir tree site 2 hole 3 replicate 1 | place: USA:California | collected 2015-04-18
GCACAGGATGCTGTTTTAGAGGCGGAGGCTCGCGCACGAGCACTGGCCGATTTGCACAACCGTGACTTGACCACCCAGCTCGAACAACTCTCCGTGGATCAGATGATTGAGCAGCAGATGCAAGATCTCAAGGCCAAAAATAAGCCTTTACGAGACCTGCCTTTGCTGCACGAAGCAAAGCCTCAACCATCACCCCTCCTCCCTCCAAAACCACAGGAGAACATACCTGCAAAGAAACAGGTGGAAGGTAAATTGCCTGGGCAAAAGGAGCCTGTCATTCCAGCTTCACCAACTCCACTTCAGGAGCCTGATTTGACCCGCTTGAAGCAGTTGCTTGAATAGCTATCTATTCTAACTCTTCAGGTTTCATTAATTTCTTGAATCCTTGACTACTCGCTGCCTGCGGCAGTTCGCAAACATTTTTAGTTGTGGCAAGGTTTTTGCCGCCGCTGGCTGCAAAAACCTTGCCACAACATAAATAGACGAGCCGCCTGCGGCGACTCGTAGTCCTGAATAATTACCGGCGATTAGCCTCTGATGAACCCGGCGAAGTAGAGTATGGTGAAGAGGATGATAAATGCTAAGCCAATACATATTCCTATGATGAAGGACCTTCGATTTATTTTTTGTTCTTCGTCAGTTGGCGCTGGTTTATTACTCATGTTTACTGCCTTAATAACTCTTCTTGACTTCTTGCCGCCTGCAGCTAGCGTAATGCTGCTCCCAGAGCACCTTCGACATTCGCCATCACTTCCAGGCTCTCTACGGGGTCCGACTCACGGGTGGTGATCAATACCTGGAAAGCTTCTTTGTTGCTACCGATCAGCCGCAGCAGAATATGCCGGTCAGTACTGGTAATCACAGTATCCTCGTGATCGCCCCAATGCTCGTGTCCCAGTGAAATGACTACACCTTGCAGAATATTACTGAAGTATCCACATATCGGCGAAATGTCGAGATCGTCAATCGCTACCTGGGCAATTGGTTGTCCATCTAAGCTCACAACGGCGGCAGCGATAAAGCCTGGAATCGAATAACCCAGGGTTTGTAAGGCGGCAACCAGGGCTGCATAGTTGCGCTTTGAGGAGTGTTGCGGTCCCGCTTTTCCTGTATTCGATAGAGCGAGGGAAACGCTCTCTTCCTTTTCATGCAGAGAGAGCGCATCGCCTGTCTTATAGGATGTGGGGATGCTTTGCAGCGATCCATATGTTGATTTGGTCTTCTCAGGTGGCAGCCACTCTGGCGAACTGGGGTACTGTGGGTACTGTGGGTGCTGTGGGTGCTGTACTGCTGGATTACTCTCTTGAGAAATTGCTTTTTGGGCTCCGCTTGCCTGTTTCGGCGACAACTGCTCAGTTGCCTTCGCTTGAGGTGGCGTTGGTTGCCATTCAGCCGGCGAGGGTTTAGCAACGGGTGCAGAGGCTGGTGCGACCGGCACCTGGCCAGTGCCTGTAAGTGATGAAGGGCGTAACATAGGCATATCAGACTTTGTTGGTTGATCTGTCAACCAGGACGGGAGATCGCTTCGCTGACTTGCTGGTATCTTACGCACGGTAGAAGGAACAATACTCGTTCCGTTAGCAGCAGCTTGTCCGCTAGCCAGGGATGTCTCGCTTGCTCCGGCAGTGAGCGATTGCAGGCTCCCATTATCGCTGCTGGTGTTGAGCGCGATAAATCGGGCCCCTACGGTTGGCACCTTTCCTGATTGCTGCCACCATTCTTTATCTCCTCCATTGCCACTCCCACCACTCCCACCACTCCCCAGGGTACCCGCAAGGGGTATCCCTACTATGGACGAACCCGTTGGTTCATGTTCTGCTTTCTTGTTAGAAACGCTGTCCTGCTCTTCTTCCAATACCATGAAAGGGCTATCTTCCTCGTCTGCCTTCCAGACAGCGGACGGAGGGAGCGGAGTTACGCGGGCAAGTGCCTCCTGTTCGCCTGTGGGCGGCTGTACAGGGGAGATGGCCGCCATGGCACCCGCAAGGGCATCCATGGCACCCGCAAGGGGTGCCACTACTATGCTCTGTTCGCCTGTGGGCTGCTGCATTGGGGATGTGGTGGCATACTTGGTACGATATTGGAGGGCTTGAAAAATCAGGCGTGAAAGCGGTTGTTTGACGTTTGGGACAATCTGTTCATTCCAGAGCTGGTGAGTGACGGTGCCATTTTTGTGTGCGGCCAGGGCGAAAAAGGCTTCTTCTCCGCGCAGCATGCCGTACTCTGCCCAGATTAATTCTCCCCCCTGGAAACGCAATATGCCGCGCTCTTCCAGCCCGGTATTCACCAGTAGCGCGATGCTTTTGCGGCTCATCGTAATAATTTGTATCACATCCAACAGGTCAAATGAGTCCAGGCTGGCTGAAAACCCTGTCTGCTGAAGCAAGCGGCGCAGTTCTTCTTTGAGCAGATGAAGATCCAGGGGCTTTTCTAAATAGCTCACCACTCCAGCTTCTAACGCCTGTGTACGGGTCGCGGCAGAACCGAAGGGGGCAACCATTATCATGCGTGTTTTGGGGCGATATGTGCGCAGCCATTGAAGCAGCTCAAAGCCATCTGCTCCTGGCATTTTGAGGTCGCCAATCACGACATCGTATTCTTCCGACCAGACGATGCGTATTGCCTCTGCTCCACTCCTGACGCCCTGAACGAAATATCCGTCTTTGCGAAGCGAGTTGACAATACTCTGGTTGAGATTGTCATCATCTTCAACCAGGAGAATGCGCCACAGTTCAGACATAGCTGCTACCGCCTACAATGGTTTTGCTTGTGCGATTTTTGTATTACTTGCAGAGTGTATCACGATGCTATTCCGATGACAAGTGAATAGGAACTGGTACCATTTTGAATTTCCAACAGGAAGGCGCAACAATTTGAGCATTCCTGTTGGAAATTCAAAATGGTATTCTCTTATCAAAAATGCTATACTCGGAACAAATATCACAAGGGATTGTAGGGGCGCAATGAATTGCGCCCAACAGGAGCAACGATCAATAATGCAACACGACATGCAGCAAGACAGTTGGAAACAACTAGCCGGTGAAGCTGCCGCCAGGCTGATTGAAGATGGCATGGTGCTGGGTTTGGGTACAGGCTCTACAGCGGTCTACCTTATTCGTAGACTGGCCCTGCGCATCCAGCAAGGGCTGAGCATCAGAGGAGCCGTGCCCACTTCAAAAGCTACCGAGCAACTTGCCAACGATCTCGGCATTCCCCTCACCAGCCTGGATGCCCACCCTGAGCTTGACCTGGCAATTGATGGAGCCGATGAAATTGACCCCCAGTTAGCTCTGATTAAGGGCGGGGGCGGAGCACTGCTGCGGGAGAAGATCGTCGCATCGGCGGCACGTCGCTTTGTGGTGATTGGAGACATAACCAAGCAAGTTCCACGCCTGGGCAGCAACTCCCCATTACCCATTGAAGTTGTGCCCTTTGCCATCACGCCTGTACGCAAACGCCTGGAGGCTCTTGGCGCGGATGTTCGCGTGCGACAACCGGCGAACCAGGTGTTTGTTACCGATAATGGCAATATGATTCTCGACTGCTCCTTCCCCAACGGCATTACACACCCGGCAGAGCTACAAGCACAGATCAAGCGTATTGTTGGGGTGGTAGAGACGGGCCTCTTCTTCAATATGGTGGAGCTGGCAATTATTGGTGGGCCAGATGGCATAAAGACGCTCTTACCTTGAGACATGCTTGTTCTCTTCAAAATGCAGCGTGTTTGTCCTATAAATTGGGGGTAACTCATGTAAAGCAGCCTGCTGAATCATCCACTCAATAACAACCTGCTGAGCAATGCCATCAAGTATAGCCTTGCCGGAAGTGAGATTGAGGTCGGTCTACGACGTATAACAGGTACAGTTGATGAGGCATTGTTTTGGGTCAAAGATGATAGCAACCCTAAAGAAATGACAAGAGAGGCGTCGGCCATGGTAGATAGAAATCAACGATGTTGGGGCGCGATACAGCCCCACATGGGCCTCTACGGGTTGTTCCTGGTACTCACTATTGCTTTTTTGGTTTCGCCTTCACATGCATCAGCCCATGCAACACGCACATTGGGCGCGATGCATCGGACGAGCACGATAGACGAGGGCGTGATAAATCGCGCCCCTACATTCCAGGTGAGCGCGGGCTTTAATGCACGTTACAGAGATGGAAACTGGGTGCCATTTCAAATTGCATTGAGCAATAGTGGTGCGGATTTCACTGGAAGCCTCTCAATCACTGCACCCTCTCCCTTTGCAGGGCAAGGTAATGCAAATTCGTTCCCCTCTCCGGCTTATACATCACCTATTACTCTGGCTAATGGCGCCCAAAAACAGATCACGATGTACGTTCCCATCACCCTCAATTCACCGGGGTCTACACAAAATATCAGCATCAATTTACTGGATAGCAATGGGAAGATTGTGAGCAGGCAAAGCAGCACTATTGCTGCGCTGGGGCAAAATGATATCTTCGTTGGCATACTTTCCGATCAAAATACGGGCTTTAACGCCCTGTATAGCGTGCCGCTGCCCAACCAGGGTGGCACGATGATTGTGGAGGCATTGAACGCCAGCACTCTGCCGCCTTCGGCAGTGGTGCTGAAAAACTTTGATCTAATCGTACTGGATAACTTTACCAGCAGTAGCCTGAGCAACGAGCAGCTTACTGCTTTACAAACCTGGGTGAATCAAGGTGGTGCCTTGATTGAGGCCGGAGGTCCCGAATGGCGGCGCACGCTGAGCGCGCTTCCCGCGAGCCTGCTGCCGGTCACCATCAACGGGAGCGGCACGCTGCCGAGGGGCACTCGTCTCTTGCCCTTTGGGAGCGCGATACAGCAGGCGCCGACGGGTACGATTGATGCTCCCGTTACGGTAAGTATAGGGAACGTCCCAAGGAACGGGGGCGCGAACGGGGGCGCGAAAAATCGGGCCCCTACGAGTATTGTGCTGGCCTCTGGTGGGATACCGCTGATTGTGCAGGAGCATGAAGGACAGGGCATGATTTGCTATGTGGCCTTCGACCCGACGCTTGAACCGGTTGCCAGTTGGAGCGGCGCCAATACGCTGTGGAGAGGGCTTGTTCAACGCACACTGGGCGATAAACTGCTCAACTCAAATAACGGCTTTTTACAGGTAAACCCCTTGCAAACAGGTGGATTGGGAGGATTACTCCAGAATCTGTTGTCAAACGCTTTCCCATCGCCATGGCTACTGCTGCTATTGGTGCTTGGCTACCTGGTGATGCTTGGGCCGGTGCGCTTGCTAATTGTACGCTGGAGCAAGCGGCGCGACTGGAGCTGGCGCATCGTCTTAAGCAGTATCGTGGTCTTCTCTCTCCTCACCTATGGGCTAGCCATACAGCAGAAGGGTGCGTCCATTTTGAGCAATAGCGTCTCGATTATCCAACTCAACCAGGGGGCATCATCGGCCCACGTTACCACCTACGTAGGGGTCTTTGTGCTGAATCAAGGTGATTACCAGGTGCATATTCCTGGCAATGGCTTAGTGCAACCATCAATAGATCAAGTGAACCAGTCTCCAGATTCAGCACCACCGGCGACAATTTCGCCTGGACAAAACGGCACTGATGTGAAGCTGCAAGGGGTGACGTTCTCGACGACCCGTTCGCTGATTGCGGATCGAGATCGTGCCATACAAGGTGGTATCGACTCCCAATTGGCGTTGCACAATGGGGTGCTGAGCGGTACAGTTACGAACACGCTCAGCTATGGGCTGAACGATGTGTATGTGCTGATGAGCAATGGCTTTGCTCGCGTTGGCCATTTGTCAGCAGGACAGAGCGCACAGGTCAGGCTGGTATTGAACAGCTCATCGAACAACGCCGGTACGAGCCTCGCAGACCAGCTTGCCGCAAGCAATAGATTACCCACGCCCTTCAATGGTTCGCCACCGCAGAACGAGCTGGAGCGTCACATGGCAATCTTAGCCGCACTGAGCGGTGAAGGAGGCTACTCCTCCTATGTTTCCTGTGGTGGCGGCATATGTAAATCGGCACCCTACTCTGTAGTGTCTCCATCTGGTACAACCGTCTTTATGAAGGGAGGAGCGGGGCCAATCACCTTCAATGTCAATGATCCACTGTTAGTAGCTGGTTCACCCGCTACGCTGATTGGTTGGGCAGATACGCCGACGGATACAACCAGTAATGTGACGGTGAATGGCACCAGCCCTTCTGGCCTGCAGGAGACGCTTGTTCAGTCTCCACTCAATATCGATTTTTCCAGCACGTTGAACCTGCCCTCAAACTTTATGACCGGGCAATTAGTTGATGTGCAAGGCAGCAATATACAGGCACAGTATCCCGGTGCCTACACGATGACTACGGGCAGCATGACCTTTGAGTTCGCCGTAACTATTGGTTCAAACATGCAGGTGAGCAACTTAAGCGTTTCTGAACCTGCTAATCTGGCACAAATAGGAGGGCCGCCTTCCACATCGGGAGGCCCGGTGGTAGATGCAAGTCATTTGCAAGCCTACCTCTTCAATTGGCAGACGAATGCGTGGGATACGATCACGCTGAGCGGGTTCACATTCTCAACGCCAGATACGAAAGCCTATATCAATGCTGATGGTCGAGTGCTCTTGCGGCTTGCCAACCAGGATAGTACGGTGGGTACCATTTTCTTTGGCAAGCCGACATTGAGTTTACAATGAACAGTCTCTTAGTGGGCGCGATAAATCGGCCCCTACGGATACAGATAAGTCGGCGGTGGGCGCGATAAATCGGCCCCCACGGATACAGTTAGATTACGGTAAGAGATAGATGATCAAAATACAGCATGTGTCTAAACACTATCGCAAGGTTGATGCGCTGAATGATCTGAGCCTGGAGATAGCGCCGGGTTCGATCTATGGGCTGATTGGTCCTAATGGTGCTGGCAAAACGACCTTGATACGCATCCTGGCAGCTCTGCTGACGCCCAGCAGTGGCGAGGTGTGGTTCGACAACGAGGAGGTAGGCAAGACGCCCACGCTCATTCAACGCAAGGTGGGCTATATGCCCGACTTCTTTGGTGTCTACCCTGATTTGACCTCGGTGGAGTACCTGGAATTTTTCGCGGGGATCCATGGGATTGCGCGCAAGAAACAGGCCAGCACGGTCAAGGATCTGCTGGAACTGGTTGATCTGACTACAAAAGGCGATGCGCTTGTGGAGTCGCTGTCGCGTGGTATGAAACAACGGCTATGCCTGGCTCGCGCTCTGGTGCATGACCCGGAGGTGCTGCTGCTTGATGAACCGGCCTCGGGACTCGATCCCCGCGCCCGCGTGGAGTTGCGCGAACTGCTGCGGACTTTGCAGGCAATGGGCAAGACGATTATTATCAGTTCGCATATCCTGCTGGAGCTGGCGGAGATGTGTACGGACATCGCGATTATGCAAGCGGGCCGGCTGGTGGTCTCTGGGGAGGTCGAACAGGTTACGCGACGGCTGGGAGGAGGGCGTCAGCTTGAAATTCGCGTGCTGGAGGGCGTCCCTGAGACGGTTCAGGTACTCAAGGATGTGCCAGGGATCAGTAACGTCATCAGTGAAAATGGAGACTTGCTGCAAGCCGATTTTATTGGCGATGACCGCGCCCTGCATGGGGTACTTGCCTTACTGATCAACCAGGGCATCCCCGTCGTTTCTTTCGCGCCGCGCAGCAGCGGAGGTCGGCTTGAAGAGGTATTTATGAGTATTACGGAAGGAAGTAGTCCATCATGACCCGCCCTACCACCCTTGCAGCATTATTAACCAAGGAATTACGCCTGCGTTTGCGCCGCGAGCGCACGATCTGGGTGATGATCACTTATTTGCTGGTAATGGGTCTATTAGGCACCCTCTACATTAGCCGCAGCGGCGGTTACAATAGCGCTTCAGTCAGTTCGTTGGGGACTGGTCTCTACGCGCTGCTGGTGTTTGTGCAGCTATTTCTGATTATGTTCATTACTCCGGCGTTTACCTCCACCAGTATCAACGGCGAAAAAGAGAGACAGACATTCGACCTGCTCTTGTGTTCGAGGCTCTCGGCCTTTTCGCTGATTACCGGCAAGCTGATAGCCGGACTGGCAAATGCGCTCTTGCTGATCGCAGCGTCTGTGCCACTTTTTAGCCTGGTGTTCTTCTTCGGTGGCGTAGGGCCAGACCAGGTGCTGATGGCGACGCTGATTTTTATTGTGACGGCCATACTGGTCGGCACTTTTGGCCTATTTTGCTCAACACTCTTGAAACGTCCTGCTGTATCGACTGCCATGGCCTACATGTTTTGCGTCATATGGGTAATCACCCCATGGTTACTGAGTGCTTTGCTGCAACTGAATGCGCCATTCGGTGGTGGTCCTCGGGCCAATCTGCTGTTCATAGGCAATCCTATTCTCGCTCTGCTCAGCACTATTAGCTTTGGAGGTCCGTCAATTGGCACGTCGTATCCACTCTTTGGCATAAATCTTGCGCCATGGCAAACCTATATCATGGTAAACCTGCTGCTCACCGTGGTGCTGGTCTTTCTCAGCATGTGGCTGGTGAAGCCCGACCCGATTGGCCGCCTCTCTCGTCGCATGGAGAAGCGTCCTGCAAAAAAGAAAGCGACGGCAACCGTATAGTGTATAATTCGTATGGAAAAGGATGGGCAGATAATCCGTAGGGGCGGGGACGCTTGCGTCGCCTTGGGGAGTGAGGTCGGCCAAGGAACAGGACGAGGGCGACGCAAGCGTCCCCACACCACCCAACCCAACCCCCGCCCCTACGGAACGAAGGAGTGATCGAGATGGCAACCCTGGCACCATCAGGCAGAGGAAAGACCCGGAGGGTCATTCCCAACATCAATAGAGAGCAGTTGTCGGCGGCCCTGCATCCATGGCGCAGGCGGCTATCACTCCAGCAGAGCTTGACCTGGACAGGCAGAGGCATGATTACAGGACTGATGCTGGCATGTCTGTTGCTGCTCGTCTCACGCTTTCTCCCCTGGGCCAGCGCCTCCTATTGGGCCTTTGGTGCGGGCGCGGTCTGCTTCCTCGGCGCATTGGCTGCCGCGCTGTGGTTTCGCCCATCGTTGTCGCACACAACACGCCTTGTGGACAGCAGGTTAGCATTGCATGATCGGCTCAGTACAGCATGGGAGATGAGAGACGAAACCGCTCCCCTTTTTGGCATGCAGCGACGAGACGCCCTGAAGCAATTGGGCAAATACACCCCCGGAACAGCTATTTCTCTTCGCCCTCATCGCGCCAGCCTGATAGCTTTTGCGGTTGTCGTTGCCGCGCTTGTGCTGCTTGTATTCCTCCCAAATCCTATGACTGCTGTACTCCAGCAGCAGGCAGCATTTCAGGCACGTATAGCAAAACAGATATCAGCTATCGCTCATGTACGTACACAACTGGTACAGCAGACAACGACGAGCGCACAACAACGCGCCCAGATCGACCAGATTCTGCGTGACCTGCAAACCAAATTACAGAATGCCAAAAATGAGACGCAGGCCCAGCAGGCACTTGCCGAAGCCCAGGCCAAACTCAATCAACTGCGGGACCCGCAGGCGAGCAACCGGGCACAAGCGCGCACGGCAGCCAGTTCATCGCTGCAGAGCAGCCCCAATGCCAGCCTGAACGCGATTAGCCAGGCACTCGCCACCAACAACAGCAAGCAACTCGCCAACGCTCTACAGAGCCTTGCTTCTCAAGTGAACAAGATGACTCCCGCGCAACGGGCACAATTGGCGCAGCAACTAGAGCAAGCTGCGAACCAGGCGCACCAGGACCCCAAACTCAGTGCCTCCCTGCACCAACTCGCCAAGTCGATTGCCGACGGTAGCTCAAGCGAGGTCTCCGACGCCAGTAACGCGGTACAGACCGCAGCTTCCCAGGACGCGACAGATCAATCCCAATCCAACAGCATTGACCAGGCCTCACAGAGCCTGCAGCAAGCAGCAAATGCACTCGCCTCAGCAACGGACGGCACCACCGCTCAAAATCAGAATCAGGGACAAGGACAGGGGCAAGGCCAACAACAGGGACAGGGGCAGGGACAGCAACCAGGGCAGGGGCAAGGGCAAGGACAGGGAAACGGCGGCAATGGTGGACTGGGAAATGGTGGAGGACATGGCAACAACACTGGCAGCAAATCCGGGCAGAATGAGCAGGTTTTTGTGCCAGGACAAATTGGCTCCGGTTCCAGTTCACAGAGCAATGATGGAAACAACGGCCTTGTGCAGAACGGAGACGCGGTTCCCTACTCGCGAGTCATTCAACAGTACGATCAGTTGGCACACGATGCCATTGACAACACGAATATATCACCCGACCTGAAAGATCTCGTTCACGGCTATTTCAGCGCATTAGAAGGACAATAATAAAATCTATGACAAATAAAAGTGAAAATACCAGTCCAGATGTTAGCACGCAGCTAGAAGATACCAGCAAACAAAATGGCCATGATAAACAATCCGCTATCAGCGATCCCCAAAGCGAGGGACCAGGTGAGTCTGACGTTGCGGAATTTATAGAGATCGCTCAACAGTTAGAAAACGAACTCACTTCGATTGTCATAGGACAGGAGCGCGTGATTCGAGAGTTGCTTTTAGCACTGCTTTCAGGAGGACATGTACTCTTAGAAGGCGTGCCCGGCCTGGGCAAGACCTTGCTGGTGCGCACCCTCTCTGACGCACTCTCGCTCAAATTTGCGCGTATCCAATTTACACCCGATCTGATGCCCGCCGATATCGTAGGAACAACCATTGTGAGCGAGCAGGCCGACAGCAATTCGGCAGGCAGCAAGCGCGTTTTCAGCTTCCAACCCGGCCCCATCTTCGCCAATATTGTGCTGGCGGATGAAATTAACCGCGCCACACCCAAAACACAATCAGCCCTGCTCGAAGGTATGCAGGAGCGCACCGTCAGCGTAGGTGATGCCACGCGCCCTTTGCCAAAGCCCTTCTTCGTGCTGGCCACGCAGAACCCTCTGGAGATGGAGGGCACCTACGCCCTGCCGGAGGCCCAGCTTGATCGCTTCCTGCTCAAAGTCATGGTACGTTTCCCCAACGCCAAAGACCTGCTGCATATCGTTGATACCACCGTGGGAACACGCACACTGCGCGCCAAACAGGTGGCATCGGGCGAACAGCTCACGAAACTGATAGAGACGGCCAAAGCTGTGCCGGTCGCAACGCATATCAAGGAGTACGCGATACGCCTGCTGCTGGCTACCCATCCCGATCAAGAGGATGTGCCGGAGAAAGTGCGCAGCTTTGTGCGTTACGGAGCCAGCCCCCGCGGTCTGCAAGCCCTGATTATGACCTCCAGGGTTCGCGCCTTGCTCGAAGGCCGCTTCAACGTCTCCAAGGAAGACATTAAAGAGGTCTCCTATCCAGCCTTGCGCCACCGCCTGATCCTCAACTTCGACGGTCTGGCAGAGGGAATAACGCCGGAAGAGATCATTGAGACGGTTATTCAAGAGACGGAGAGTGAATAAACATGCCTAACGAGAGCACTCTCCCCCGTTTCCCACTGGACGCCAGCGTGCTGCAACGGCTGGACAGCCTGGCATTGCTCACGCGCAGGCCGATGGCTACGGGACGGCCTGGGCGGCGACGCTCTCCACTGGCCGGCTCCTCTATGGAATTCGCGGACTATAGACGGTACACGCCGGGGGATGACTTCCGCCGCATCGACTGGCGGGCATACGCACGACTGGAACGGCTCTTCCTGCGCGTCTTCGAGGCAGAGGAGAATCTCACCGTCACCGTACTCATCGACTGTTCCGACTCAATGCATCACGGGAACCCGCCGAAGGCCTCTCTGGCAACTGCACTGGGAGCTGCCCTCTCTTATGTCGCCCTTAAATGCGAGGACAGTGTGATCGTTGGCGCACTCACCGACCGGCTGGCGGCATACCGCCGCGTGGGAAGTGGCAAAAACGCCGTCTGGACGGTTGGGGAATTTCTCAATCGCTTGCCGCGTTCGGGAACAACCGATTTGAACAAAGCACTGTACGACCTGGGCAGGATTGTAACCAGTCCTGGGCTGACCATTGTGATCTCGGATTTCCTGGCACCGGGGGGTTATCAGACCGGTATACGAGCGGTGCGCCAGTTGCGACAGGAGGTGGCCCTGCTGCAAATCCTCGCTCCCGACGAGCTCGAACCGGACTTGCAGGGCGATTGGCGTCTGCAGGACAGCGAGGGCATGGGCAATATCGATGTCAGTGTCTCGCCCGCCGTACACCAGGCATATCGCCAACGCCTGGCGGCGTTCACACAAGAACTGGCCTCATTTGCCCACACATACGCCATGACCTATACCATGATCCCCAGCGATACTGCCGTTATCGATGTAGTGCAGCGCATATTACGCCAGGTTGAATTGGTGAAGTGAGAAAGTCAGTGACCCAATCCCCTGCAAGGGGATGGGCTTGCATGTAGGGGTGACTTCTGCCCGTCTCGTGCAAGCGCTCGCTGACTAGCCTTGGTGCTTGAAAGAGCACTCCGTTCGAGAGGTCATGCTACCTAGGAATGCTTGCTCTAGTTCCTGGCTCTAGCGTCGGTGGTTAAAAGTCCTGATGGGTAGGGGCGGTGCTGCCGACATGACAAGCCTCTTGAACCTTGGCGAAGGGCACCCTACATTCGTGCGGGAATGGGCCTCATCTTGCTTGGGGCTACATCGAGCGTCAGACCGCATTTCTGGCTCTCCCCCGCAGGGGATATGATCGTACAGAAAGCTCGCCTGCGGGCGCTTTCGTTTCCTCCCATAGCCTGAAGGCATAGGGGTATCCACGAAAGGGTTTGGATGAATTTACTGGTTCCGGCGGCACTCGCCTTTGGCATTATCATCCCTATCATCCTCTTGCTCTATTTCATGAAGCCCAAGCGGCAGAATCGCGTCGTCGGCAGCACCTTGCTCTGGCAACAGGCATTACAAGACCTGCAGGCTAGCCGCCCCTGGCAGAGGTTGCGCATCACGCCGCTGCTCCTGCTCCAACTGCTGGCTGCCATTTTCATCGTACTCATTCTGGCCCGACCGGCTATTTTCTTGCGCAGCCCCATCAGTGGCGACACCATCATCATCCTGCAAGCATCGGCGAGTATGCAGGCCACCGACGTGGCACCAAGCAGATTTGAGGCAGCGAAAAGCCAGATAGCCAACCTGGTCGATGGCCTCGGCCCCAATGATCATCTCTCCATCATCACGATGGCCCATACGCCACAGGTATTGATTTCCGCGTCGCAGGACAAAGGACAAATTACTGCTGCACTGCAACGG
>WNFF01003314.1_pt1 | contig 13239 bp, 12 predicted proteins | sample 5400441 | NCBI WGS metagenome assembly WNFF01 (sample SAMN13153345, study PRJNA577476) | soil metagenome | isolation source: 120 cm saprolite under Douglas fir tree site 2 hole 3 replicate 1 | place: USA:California | collected 2015-04-18
TGTCAACGGCCATCACCAACGTCTTCTTCCTTGGTTGCATCATCATGCTGCTGGGTTTGTTCTCGGTGCTCTTCCTGCGCGAGATCCCGCTGCGTAAAAGTAATACTGCTCCAGTAGCTGAGGTACCTACATCGGGAACAAATCGCAGCCGGGCCTTGCTTGGCCTGACCCTGGCACTTGTCGCTCGTGAAGCACAGAAGCCCGATGCGAACCCACAGATCCTGGAGACACTTTCCAATTCTATGAATGGTCAATACCCACATGAGTGGAGTGACGAGCAACGAGGCAGAGCAGTGGCTCAAGACATCATCGAACCACTGTCCATTTCTCTCATAACCTCCTCAATCGGCAATGGAAGAGAGCTTACCAACGGAGCAACACCGGGAACCACGGAGGAAACCACTCCTGATGCAAATGACATGCTATCAACAGGCGGCTTTATTGGATAATGAGCATACGCATAATTAGCATATGCTCCTGGAAACATCGAGGTTTAACACATGCAAACAACGCGACCATCCATTGGCAAATACATCTGTGGAATGGCGGCAAGCCTCATCATCTTCCTTGCGGGAGGATGGCTGATCCTGGCACCATTCGCGCTCGGGTACCAACCTTACGGAGCTGACTGGGTAAGCCAGACAACGAACAGCTTTGTGATTGGCATCTGCGTCGCCGTGGTTGCCCTGGTAGCTTTCGTCCTCTTTTTCATGTCACTCCTCGGCTCCTTACGCGCCACTGGAGTGATCACTGCCCCCACCAAAGAAGTGGCACAGGCTGCCGCACCATACCAGGCACAAGCCACCATGCCTCAAGACTCATCAACGAATCAAAGCGATCTTGACAAGACGCTGGCAACGTTGGCAGCAGCCCTCGCTGCTGATCTCAACGCACGTCGCCAGACGGGTAGCGATCAACAAAGCGACCAGAACAGATCGATTGTGAACAGGAGTGAAGGACAATGAGTACAAGAGATGCAGTGAGGCGGCTTATTCCGCCAGGAAGCTATGTGTTGTTTCTATTCTTCCTGGCTGGTATCTGGTTGACTATCTCGCCATTTGCTCTGACGACCCAGCCATCCGGATCGCACTGGATAACCCCGACCATCAATAGTGTCACTGTTGGTGCAATCATGATGGTCGTTTCGTTACTCGGAATCCTGGGTTACATGTTGTTCGCTTTACGCGACATGATCCGAGAAGCGGAAGCAAAGCAGGCAGACGAACAGCAAGCTTCTCAATTAGCAGAGTAACCCATTATTCCCCTGAAACAGGCGAATAGTTCATAAATATAAGCACCAGGTCTCTACGGTGAAAGGGGACCTGGTGCTTTCCTCAGGTTTTTTTTCGCAGATATCGCCACGAGTGGCCTATGGAATACAATACAGACAGCAAGCACATCAGCTTGCATCCTTAATGTCCTCCCTGATACAATAAAAACACACTGGTTGGCTGGATGTCCCTTTGAGGATTTCCGTGGGATACTATATGCTATGATATGTGTTTCTTGGGTCAATGAAAACTACGAGACCTGATTGATGTTAAAAGAGGTCGTTTGAGAAGACTAACCAGCGTTATATGCGGTTGGATTGTTGTACTGTGGATTTACCTGAAGGTGTGCTGGCACTTTTGTCAGTGGCGAATACAGCTCTACTTCCGTAAATCACACATGGTGGAAAGAACTCATACAGGTATGAAACAAACCCTGCTTTTGATTCGGCATGGGCAAACTTCATGGAATGTAGAACAACGTCTCCCTGGACAGATACCAGGAGTTGAACTAAATGAAACAGGTAGACAGCAGGCTGCTCGCCTGGCGGACGCGCTTACTATCATTCCAATAAGCGCCATCATCAGCAGCCCACTTGAAAGAGCACGCGATACTGCCAGGATCATAGCACAGCCGCACGAGCTTGAGATTCAATTTGAACCTGACCTGATGGACATTGAGTTAGGGCACTGGACAGGACAAAGTTATCTTGAACTCTCCAAAAATGATTCCGCCTGGAAATCATTTGTGAAAGACCCAACAATTGGCCCTGCTGATGTTGAAACATTTCCCCAGGTACAGGAACGGGCAGTTGCTGCAGTCGAACGCTGGCGTAAGCTTGAGTCAATCGGTGCATATCCAGCCTTTGTAGCTCATGCAGATGTTGTTAAATTGCTAATTGCCCACTATACAGGTCTGGAAGCAAGACGGGCTGGATCATTCATGATCGATAATGCATCTGTGAGTCTTGTGGAATTGGATCCCGAACGCAGTCCAAGAGTTCTCGCTATTGGCTGGAATCCGCAACCAGGTTGGCTCAAGATACCGATTCCTGAAGCAGAGAAACCGGAAGCAGAAAGCCAGGCTGCTGGGGAACAGAAGGCATAGAGAGACATTTCACCACGTCGAAGGGAAATAAAGCATGTTTGATCCACGTGATCCGTATGAACGCTACTGGTGGCACTATGATTCGAGACGGCAACTCTCTACGGCTCAAATTATTGCCCTGGGTAGTGTCGACGCGAAGACTGTCGCTATGGTCTGGTTGTTGCTGGAACATGGAGCATCACTCACCGTTGCAGGTCCGACCGATCCACAACCCGGGATTGGTAAAACAACTACGCTCAATGCCCTCCTCCAGTTTTTGCCGGTAGGAACAGCCTTAGCCTACATGTCCGGTATGTATGAGGATTTTGCATTCACCCAATTACCCGATATTGATCCTGAAAGTACCTACGCATTATGCAACGAGGTAAGCGACCATCTACCCATATATATGTGGGGACGCGTAGCACGACGCTATTTGACTCTGCCAACCAGGGGATACCATATAGCAACAAGCGTACATGCCGACACCATCGACGATGTAATTCATATGTACCAACACGACCTGCGAGTAAGCGTGGAAGATGTGCGTCGATTGGGACTCGTTGTAAACATTGGACTGGCGGGACGCGTCTATCCAGTACGTCGCCGCTGGCTGACTACATACTTTCTGCAAACTCAGGCTGATCCCAAATGTCCTGATGCCGTCATCCCGCTTCCACTCTCTCTGTGGAACGAATTCGATGACACATTTGAACATGCAAAGCAGCCCATCCTTAACGAATTAGCAAACTGGGCCGGTATTACACCCGCTGAGTTTACAGCGGCTCTTCAGCAGCGTATAGATTGCCTGGAGAAGCTATCACAGGGAAAGGGTACCGATATGCTTGAGATGTACAACGCCATCGACAAACTACGGAAGCGCGCTAAAAAGTCTTCACCATGATTAGAATTAATTCATCACAATAGTTGTTACACCAAATAGGATAAAGAAGAAAGGAGATAGCCCATGCTCAAATTCATCAAACTGGTGAGCGAAGGACGCTGGCCACGCATCTGCAATGAACGTTAAAAACAATCGATATAGAGGAGAATCCTTGTCATGAGTTATTCTGTTGCCATGCTCAGCATCCACACATCTCCACTGGATATGCCCGGAAGAACCCGTGATGCTGGCGGCATGAACGTATACATCAACCAACTAGCACGAGAATTAGGTCAATATCAAAATTCAATCGATATCTTCACCCGACGAACTAGCGAATATACCCCCAAAGTCGTTCAACTTACACCTCAAGTGCGGGTAATCCATATCCAGGCCGGACCGTCAGTTCCCATTCAAAAACATGAGCTCCATCAGTATTTGGCTGATTTTGCACAACATATTGACGAATTTCGGCGCAATGAAAAGATACGTTACGATGTATTACATAGCCATTACTGGCTATCGGGCGTTGCCGCTATGCATCTTACGCAACGTTGGGCTATTCCACACATTACTATGTTTCATACGCTTGCCCATTTTAAGCAACTGGCAAGTCCTAACAAGACAGAACCTTCAATACGATTGGAGATGGAGCGCCGCTTGATTCAACAAGCTGATAGCATCATCGCATCTACCAACGATGAGCGCATACAAATCATACGCCATTATGGAGCTACTCCTGGGCAAGTACGAGTAATTCCTTGTGGTATTGATCTCAAGCTATTTAAACCTCAAGATCAACAGCAGGCGCGTGAAAAACTTGGCTTAAGGCGCCATCAGCCTGTGCTGTTATTTGTGGGTCGGCTTGATCCATTTAAGGGACCTGATCTGCTGTTACGCACTGCTGCAATGATGGAAGAAAAGGCTCAAATCGTGATTGTGGGAGGAAAATCCTCTAACGATAAAGATATGACGCAACTTAAAGAACTGGCAGCGCAATTGAAGATAAGCAAACGAGTGCATTTTATAGGCGCACGACCACAATACGAACTTCCGGTGATTTATAGTGCTGCAGATGTGACAGTAATTCCCTCGTATCATGAGAGCTTCGGGCTTGCCGCTGTTGAGTCATTAGCTTGTTGCACCCCCGTAGTGGCGACACGCGCGGGTGGACTTACGACAGTAGTTCAAAACAACGAGACAGGATTCCTGGTTCCACGTGGTCCTGGTTTTTTCGCAGAGAGACTGGATTCGCTCCTGCAAAATCCTGTGTTGCTCAAACAGATGAGCAAGGCTGCACGCCCATCAGTGCTCCAATTTAGTTGGAAAAATGTTGCCAGCAAGGTGCAAGATATGTACGAAGATGTGATAAACGAGGATGCTAAGCAACTGGTGGCACTTTAAGGGCAGAACACAAGGTGCCTTTGCCCTGTATTTTACAGGAAATATCACAAACTGCTCACACAGTTTCGCACTCTCAAAACAGGTCAGATTTGTTGTTCCAAATTTGCTAAAAGGGTGGACATTCACCCTTGCTTATGGTATAATCAATCCATTCTAACACGAAAAACGAGATGTTAACTGACGAGGTTAGTTGCTATGGACTCGCTATCATCAACATCACGAGGTGTATCGCTGAAAGAGTCAGTGATAGTTCGAGGTGTGACGTAAACAGAAATACTAGGGACAGTTTGCCCTGGTTTTTTTTTATCCTTTTTACCTTTATTTATACGCACAAAGGTGCCGGGCTCATCGATTTTTTCTTCATTCTTTGGGCCAACTCTCTGAGCGCTTGTCGGATACGAGCGAGCAGCAATTTTACGAAAGGAGGAAAGAAGAGTCTCTAACGAGCTAACGGCGCATTCACACTTAATCTTAATGGTGCGTGATTATGTGTAAGCTACGCACCAGCATGCGTATATAGAAACGAAAAGTGGCCGCGGAGTGGTTGCTAGATTTTAAGGAGAGTACCGACAGTGAATTCAAGTATGATCAATAAGATCGCAAAAGCTAAGCGTTACGCGGAAGAACCTGAACGCATTCAGTTTACTCGCTTCGAGGCGACGTTCCGGGGCGAGAATGATGTCCATACCACAAACTTTGACAACGGTGAATGGAACTGTACCTGTCGATTCTTCCATGACTGGGGCGATTGCAGCCATACTATGGCAATGCAGCGAGTATTGGGCGTGACTATTCCAGCAGTATATCGACATGGTATTCCTGCAGGTTTGGGCACCGGCCCCTTAATACACTAACCCTGGCTTCGCATCTGGCTTGGAGGTTACATCGATCTCTACGAAAGCCACTCGTCAATATGCATAAAAGAAGCGCTGAATCTAAAAGATCTGATCAGCGCTTCTTTCTTTTTGAAACTCTACCTGCCTATCGCAATACAAAAAACAACACAATCAGTATCGAGAACATAATAGCTGCCAGGATCGCAATATAAATCAGATCATTACGCACATAACGATAGTGTTCTGCAGTAATGAGAGTTGCGGCTGAACGCTGCGTTTTCTGCGATGCTTGACGACGAGCAGCGAGGCGGGCTGAAGCGCTCGTTTTAGGCGCCGTAGCAGTAGCGGCAACAGATTTTGTACCCTCGTTCTCAATCTCTGAAGCTGTAGTTCTAGCTGTCGATGTATCTACTCCATTGCTCGCCTGTTCCGGGCTACTATCAATATCAACCTCAATTTCCTTCTCTGTTGAGGTCTGATGCACAAGTTCAACACTCTTCTGCGTTTTTGGTTTGTTGCGCTGTGCTGTTCTACGCGTTTGCGCTGTCTTTTTAGCCAATGTTTCACACTCCCCGCCCGGCAGACCTCTTAAAATATTTCAGGCTTTTCGGGCTTATTCTTTGATTTGATATTTGTTAGCTACACCTATCCGTAGAACTTCTAACTTCCCTACAAAATAGATTGTTTCGCTTCAGTTTTCACGATATTAGAGGCTGGACCTACTTTGTTGATCTATTGGAGCCATTATACACGAAAGAGGGTTTATAGTCGAGAGTTATTTGACAATCTAAGCACTCTGTGCTACCCTTTACATGGCACGAAGGGGCATCACCAGCCAGCACACACATAAATGTAGGTATGAGTAACAACAAAGACTAGCCCACGGGTTAGTCATTTTTTCTGTAAAAATTAATCGGATTCATCATCATATATCACAGGAGCAGAAACCATGGCGAGAATAGTCGTCGCGATGAGCGGCGGCGTAGATAGTTCGGTAGCCGCCGCGCTACTTAAGGAAGAGGGTCACGAGGTGATTGGCATGATGCTACGCCTGTGGTCCGAAACCGGCGATATCGAAGACGATGGCATCGTGCGCGTAGCACAAAATAAATGCTGCTCTCTGGAATCGGTCGATGATGCAAGACGTGTCGCACGCAAGCTCGACATACCCTTCTATCTTGTCAATGTTGAGCAAGAGTTTAAGGAGAACGTGGTAGATTACTTTTACCAGGAATACGTTGCGGGTCGCACACCGAATCCCTGCCTGACCTGTAATCGCCACATTCGCTTTACCTTACTGCTTAATCGCGCACTCGCGCTAGACGCCGAGTTCCTGGCAACTGGCCATTACGTACGTGTCGATACCGACCCACTCACAGGCAAGCGCAGGTTGCGACGTGGGCTTGATCGAGAGAAAGATCAATCATACGTACTTCATGTACTCAATCAAAAGCAGCTTACCCATGCTTGCTTCCCTCTCGGGCCTTATACAAAGTTACAGGTGAGGGCTATGGCAGCAGAACGAGGATTGACCGTAGCAGCAAAGCCTGAGAGTCAGGATATCTGCTTTGTCGCACAAGATGACTATCGAGGGTTCATCGATCGCTACGCCGTGGCACTGGCAGAGAAAGAGCCTCTTGGGGTTGGCGCGACAACACAGGCAAATGGAATGATCCATCTACCCAAACCCGGACCAATATTCGACCTGAGCGGAAAGTCCCTTGGTCGTCACCGGGGATTGGCTTATTATACTATCGGGCAGCGTAAAGGACTTGGCATAACTTCACTTGAACCCCTACATGTACTCAAAATTGACTCAGAACAAAATGCCCTTATCGTAGGCCCTGCTAAGGAACTGGAGAAGACGAGTTGTACTGTCGCTAAGATGCATTACATCAGCGGCGAAACGCCGTCAGAACCCTTTAAGGCTCTGGCACGCATACGTTACAAGGCACCAGAACAGGAAGCAGTGGTTACGCTCCTGGATGGGCAGTGTGCGCATGTAACATTCTCGCGCCCACAGCGTGCAATTACTCCTGGACAGGCAGCCGTCTTTTATGGCGGTGAGGATGGAGATGAAGTGTTGTGCGGAGGAATTATTGAATGACAGATCAGGCACATATTAGAAATTTCTGTATTATTGCCCACATAGATCATGGTAAATCCACCCTCGCTGATCGACTATTGGAATATACAGGAACCGTATCTAAGCGCGAGTTGATGGAACAGACCCTGGATCAGATGGAGCTGGAACGCGAGAAGGGTATTACCATTAAAGCGCAGGCTGTGCGCATGCTTTATACCTCCCTCGATGGCGAACAGTATGAGCTAAACCTGATCGACACTCCTGGTCATGTCGATTTCACCTACGAGGTATCGCGCAGTCTTGCTGCTTGTGAAGGCGCTCTACTTGTGATCGATGCTACTCAGGGTATCGAGGCACAAACCCTTGCTAATTTCTACCTTGCGTTGGAGGCTGATCTGAATATCATTCCCGTCATCAATAAGATCGACCTGCCAAGCGCTGAACCTGAGCGAATTAAACAGGAAGTCGAAGATGTAATCGGCTTACCTCAAGAAGAGAGTATTCTGGCATCGGCAAAAGAGGGCATTGGCACTCAAGATATCCTGGAAGCCATCGTTCAACGTATTCCACCTCCCAAAGGCAATCTTCACCAGCCGCTACGCGCTCTTGTCTTTGACTCCCATTATGACTCGTACAAGGGAGTCATTGCTTATGTCCGAATCGTCGATGGGGAGCTACGTGAAGGTGAGCGAATCGTAATGATGGCTACAGGTAGTTCTACCGAGATACTGGAAGTCGGCTACTTTCAACCTCGTTTAATTTCATCCACTACACTTTCCGCCGGAGAAGTTGGTTATATCGCTACAGGCTTTAAAAATGTAAAAGACTGTCGCGTTGGAGATACAGTGACTACCCCTGATGCTTTTGGGCATGTCGAGACGCTGCCAGGGTATAAACCCGCCAAACCGATGGTCTTCGCTGGTATTTATCCTGTGGAGGGGAATGAATATTCGCTGCTACGCGATGCGCTGGATCGCCTGAAATTGAATGATGCATCACTCTTCTACGAACCAGAGACCTCAACCGCCCTGGGCTTTGGTTTTCGCTGCGGCTTCTTGGGCCTGCTCCACATGGAAATTATCCAGGAACGCATCGAACGTGAATATAACCTGGACATTCTTGCCACGGCACCGAGCGTTGCATATTACGTCACTAAGATAAATGGTGAAACCTTAGAAGTGGATAACCCTTCCCAGGTTCCTGATGCCGGGGAAATTGAGAAGATCGAAGAGCCATGGATGGATATCTCTATCTTCACACCCACCCGCTATATTGGAACAATAATGGACCTGGTAACAACAAGGCGCGGCACTTTCAAAGAAATGAAATATATCGAGGCAGAGAGGGTATTGCTGAACTACCAGATACCTCTTGCCGAATTGATCACCGATTTTTACGATCAGCTCAAATCACGCACCCAGGGCTATGCTTCACTCGATTACAGTTTCGGTGGCTATCAAGAAGCCGACCTGGTGAAACTAGACATCCTCGTCAACGGTGTTCCCGTGGATGCCTTATCACTCATTCTCCACCGCGATAAAGCCTATGTGCAGGGACGTCAACTGGTTGAGAAATTGCGCAGACTGATACCACGACAACTTTTTGAGGTACCGATTCAAGCTACAATCGGTTCACGCGTTATTGCTCGCGAGACGGTAAAAGCCGTACGCAAAGATGTGCTCGCCAAATGTTATGGTGGCGATATTACACGTAAACGCAAACTATTGGAAAAACAGAAAGAAGGCAAGAAGCGTCTCAAAATGGTGGGTAATGTGGAGATACCGCAAGAAGCATTTATGTCAATACTTTCACTCGGTGACTAGCTTAAGTTTCGCCAAAAGCAGAAGGACCTGGAGACTTAATCTTCCAGGCCCTCTGTGTTTTTTTCTGCACAACTCCCGTGGCACGTTCAACCGAGTTCTATCACATAGAAGGGGCATTGAATAAGAGTTATGCCCTTAATAATGTCCTCTGGGTACTCCCGCCATGCTGTGACGTAAGCCGTCGTAAAGACCGGTTATTCTGCGCAAACAAGAGATAAACACGGTAAGCCAGGTAATGGTCAGCAAGCTCAGAGGCTCGGTATGCCCGCCTTCACGGGCCCTACTGGTCGATCTGAAATACCATCCCTAAAAGGCGTATTGGTTTCTTCATTGGTTTCATAAATTCTCCTTTCGGATTACCAATGCGAGGCCTCTCGCCAGGTGCCAGGGTCTATTTATTTCCCTGGATGTTCCTTTGCGGAACATAATAAGCATACCATGATACCTCATACTATGTCAAGACAAACGTAAGTTCCAAAATGCGAAAAACTTATAGTCTAATGCTTGAGTTATTCTTACTTAAATAGCTTCCTGTTGAGCCAGAAACGTCTTAGGAGGCCAAATAAAGACTAGATAGTAGGAAGGCGTGGAGAGTACTCTCTGCGCTTTTCTAAATCATTGTTTCTTTAGGTCTCTTCACTAATACGTTGTATCGCGAACGCTTTCAGGAGGCATTATTCGATTGCGAGAACTTGTGTCTGCATTCTCTAGTGGTATAATTGCATTCCGCTGCTAACCACTTTGAGAATATAGGAAATCACCCGACGTAATATAAGGGAATAGCCCTATTCCTAAGGACTTGCATAAACTCCTATAGTATGGAATAGAATACAATAGAGGTCTGGATAGCAATTTTGCAGTATAGACTCCTGAACCCATCATAAAATTGGATCAACTCACGAGTTTATGTTGTAAAAGCAACGATGAGACTAACACCAAGAAATGATATTTTAATGTGAGAGGATGTAATGCGATGAATAGTAAGCGACTGAAAATCCTGTTAATGTTTCTGGCTGTTTTAGCGCTAGGTAGTATTTTACTGGCAGCCTGTACTCGCCCTGGCACTATTACCGCTACCACAGGGAGCACTCCAACGGCTGGCAGCGGTAGTGGAGGTGGCGGCGGTGGGGGAGGCTGCGCGAGTGGAACTGTTCACATGGATTCGTCCAACTTTGTACAGAAATGCGTCAATATTTCCAAAGGATCGAAAGTTACGCTTGTCGATGATGTCCAGGTTTTGCACATTATTACAAATGGGCAATGGGTGAACGACACTCCCGCACTGTCTGTACAGCCAGGAGCGCCTACAATCCCCAATGTGAATATTGCAGGGGGCAGCGTCGATATTGGTCCATTTAATACAGCGGGCAAGTTCAACGTCCTCTGCACAGTTCACGTAGGTATGAATCTAGTAGTCAACGTTACATAAATCCGTGTAGAAGCTTGATCAGAAGCAGGTGACCAAGAGGCTTAACAGTACTTGTGGCACCAACAATAGGAAGGTGGTACCCCCGTTTTTGATTTCTAACACGTCTAATGTAATATAGACATTGAAATGAGTAACTGATTGAATGCTGGAATATAGGTTACAAAGTGTAACCTATCAGACATGATCAACGTATTGAGTATTGAAAGCCTTTTCAAGGGGAAAGCGCGATAACTCCTGGCAATGGAACTACCATTTGCTCATGTAAATAATCTCGTCGAAACCGTAGTCAACGCCCTTACAAAACGAGGTGAACTGATTGATGGTAACCACACCTGAAACACCTGAAGCAAAACTGAATCGCGCATTAGAGCTGATTGGCGGCTCTATCGACCCTGAAATCGCCGAATCATTCTCCTCTCTGGAGGAGCGTATTCTTGCCCAGGCACTTGAAAACGTCGAATTGGCTGAGCGACGTTTGCGCGAAATCCAAAAGCTGGTGGGCGACCTCACCGAAGTCCTGGTTTAAGCAAGATACTATGACCTGCAGCAAGTTGCTCACACTTCCCAAATAGGGAGAGTCTGTCCTTATCTGGCCCCTACACCCCATTGGATAAATTCTCAATTGCATAGTACAATAAATGTATGTCCGCATTAATAGCACTACGCTCTTACCTGTACCGGTACAGAGTCGCCATGATTGGCGGCTTTTTATTTCTCATATGTGCCAACATCGCTGCGCTATTCCAGCCCTACCTCATACGTTTAACCATTGACAGTCTCCAGACAGGCGCTAATGGGGCAATACTGGTACGCTACGCTCTACTGATTATTGTTGCAGGCGCTGTGCAGGCAGTTCTGGCATTTTATGGACGCTATTTCCAGGCAAAAGCGTCACGGCAAATAGAATACGAGCTGCGTGCTAACCTCTTCAAGCATTTTGAGAAGCTCGAACTGGATTACTTCCAGCACCACAAAGTGGGTGATCTTGTTGCCCGAGCCACCAATGATCTAACCGCCATTCGCAGTATGCTCGGACCAGGCATCAGTAACCTCATGAACACCATCGTGGCATTTACAGTCACCATCACCTTTATGCTCACTATTGATATCCAGCTTACGCTATATGCTGCCGTGATACTCCCAATGATCACAGTTGTCTTTATTGTGGTCGGCCGCCAGATCGAGCACCGTTATAAGGCCGTACAGGATCAATTTGGCGAAGTATCTGCACACGCCCAGGAGAATTTATCAGGCATTCGCATTATCAAAGCATACAGACAAGAAGACCTTGAGCTGGAAGCATTTCGAGCAGCTAATCATGAATATATGCGCCTGAGCATCAGCTACGCCAGGGTCTACGCAATTCTTTGGCCAGCAATGTTCTTCCTGGCAGGTATTGCTTCCGTCATACTGCTCTGGCGTGGTGGGCTGGATGTCATACATGGTCGTATTTCGCTCGGTCAACTTGTACAATTTATGGGATACCTGGCGCAACTCACCTGGCCGATGATTGCCTTTGGCTGGGTCGTGAACCTCTTCCAACAAGGCTCAGCCTCCATGATACGTATTAATGAAGTCATGCATCACAACCCCACGATTGCAGATACTGTCAAGCCAGGGGGGACACAACCTGAACTCCACCTTCACGGGAAAGTGGAGTTTCGTCATGTATTTTTCTCGTATGGTGAACATGAAGTTTTACGTGGCATCAATATCGAAGTAGAAGCAGGGGCCTCGTTAGCGATTGTAGGACCTACTGGCAGTGGCAAATCCACACTGGTTAACCTGATGCCACGCCTGTTTGATGTCAATCAGGGGCAGGTACTCATCGACGGCATAGACGTGCGTGAGATACCGCTGGCTTCGCTACGTCGTCAGATTGGTTTTGTACCACAAGAAACGTTTTTATTCTCAGTCCCACTATCGGAAAACATTGGTTTCGGAGTGCAGTCGTTGAGCGAGCAACGTATGCAGGAGGTCATGGAGTTCGCACAACTTGGAAAGGATGTGAGCGATTTCCCACAGGGCACCGCTACCATGGTCGGTGAGCGCGGGGTCACCCTTTCAGGAGGCCAGAAGCAGCGCACGGCTCTGGCTAGAGCAATTGCCAAAGATCCCGCAATCTTAATTCTTGACGACGCCATGTCCAGTGTCGATACCCATACCGAAGCTGAAATACTGAGACACCTGCGCAATGTGATGCAGGGACGCACAACGATTGTAATCTCGCACCGCTACTCAACAGTGAAAAATCTCGATCATATCATCGTACTCGATGAGGGACAAATTGTCGAAGAAGGCAATCACGAAAAGCTGTTGCAGGAGCGCGGCCTTTATGCAGAGATGTATCGACGGCAATTGATTGGCGAAGAGCTAGAGGAATCAGACAATGGCGACCTTTTTTCAGGAAGATGAAATACTTG
>WNFF01007094.1_pt1 | contig 13237 bp, 9 predicted proteins | sample 5400441 | NCBI WGS metagenome assembly WNFF01 (sample SAMN13153345, study PRJNA577476) | soil metagenome | isolation source: 120 cm saprolite under Douglas fir tree site 2 hole 3 replicate 1 | place: USA:California | collected 2015-04-18
TTTCCTGGCGTACCACACCCAGCACCCAAGGCTCCTCGAGATCGCGCGAGCGCGCTTTTTCGGCGAGCACTTCGCGATAAGGCGCAAGGTAGCGGACCGAGAAGTTGTGGGCGAAGACCGTCTTGTCCGCGGTGCCGATGGCCCGATCCCAGGCTTCGTTGCGCCGCGCGAGCTCCGCCGCCGCGAGCAGTTTCCGGTCGTCCATGCCGCGGATGGTCCAGAGCCACTCCTTCGTCGCCTCGGTCCGCATGTCCAGGCGATACAGCGCGAGCGCCCGCGCGAGGCCGGGGATCGCTGCGGCCTCCGCGATTTCGCTTTCGGTGGAAAGAGGAGCCCGGGCCGGAATCCGCAAGCTCACGCCGAGCTCTTCGGCGGCAAGGCGCCCGTAGAAATTGTGTTCTTCTGCGATGCGCTCGAAATAGCCTTCGGCTTCCAGAGGGCTGCCGAGCTCGCGCTCGGCCCGACCGTACCAGTAGATCCAGGCCGGATCGTTCTTCGCCAGCGGCGACATCCGGTCGATCGAGCTTCTGACCTCGGCCCACCGCTCTGTCCTCATCGCGATTCGCGCCCGCCAGGCGAGCTGCTCATCGGTGAGCGCTCCCGCATCGCCGAACCAGTCAAGCGCTTCGGGCACGTGTCGGAGCGCGCCGTTCATGGCCAGCATCAGCCAGACGTATCTGCGGTCTTCGACGGCGAAGGCATCGCTCAGGCCGCTGCCCCAGAACCCCGCGGCAGCCCGCGCGTCCGCATCGGCGGCCAAGGTGAGGGCAGCGATGACCAGCTCTCGATCCGTCACCTTGGCCAGATCGACCTGTGGATTGCTGAGAAACTTGACCGGCGCGCGGATGACAGCGCCGAGTCGTTTCGCGTCGATGGCTTCGCCGCGCGGCAGAAACTCCATGGTGCGCTTGGCCGCACCCATGAGCCCCGCGCCGGTCAGCACGCGAAACCGCTCCCATGCTTCGCGCGAGCCGAGTTGGCCGGCCTTGTGGATCACCCGGGCCAGAACGAGGCAGCCTTCGGGAAGTTCACGCGGCGCGTTCCACAAGACTTTGAAATCACCGAGCACCGACGCATCCTCGCGCTTCCAGCGCGCGAGCAGCATGTAGCACGTTACCTCGGGGTCGTCGCCGGAGAGCGCCGGATACTCCGCTTGGAACAACTCCCATCGTCCGCTCTTGCCGAGCACCTTGAGCCAATCGGTGCGCAGCTGCTCGGCGAGCGCCGTACCCGGGTATTGGGAAAGGAAGTCGCGAACGTCTCCGGCCGATGCACCGGGAAGCCTGAAGAAGAGCTGCCAGTACTCGACATAAGGCTCGAGCAGATGGCCTTTGAGCTTGGGAGCGAGCGTTGCGAGCTTGGTCCGGTGATTCGCTTCGAACGCATCGCGGGCGGCAAGCAATTCCGCGTCCTGCGGATCGAGCTTCGCCGCGTAGCCGGGCGCGGCCGCGGCGAGGGCGACGGCCAGGCAAACCAGACGGAGCAGCGCTCGTATCAAAATTTCCTCCTTTGATAGAATACTACACGCATGTTTCGTGCCAGATGAAGGGCCTCCGTCCATGACTCCTTCCGACCTTTCCGCCTGGCGCAAGAACGAGCGCACTCGGCTTTTGCGGGAGCGCGAAGCGCTTGCCCCAGAGGCGCTCGCCGAGTTGCGCTCACGGATCGACCACCACCTTGAACGTGCGTTCCCGGATCTGGTGCACGGGGCTGTCGCATTTTGTTGGCCGTACAGGAACGAATACGACGCGCGTCATCTGGCTGCGGCCTTGCGGCGACGCGGGGCGAGGACCGCGCTGCCGGTCGTCGTCGCCCCCAAGACTCCCCTCGTTTTTCGCGAATGGAAACCCGGGGTGGAGCTGGCCGAAGGGCCGCTCGGCATCCCGTACCCGGTCGGCTCGCCCGAGGTCAGCCCGGATCATGTGCTCCTGCCGATGGTGGGATGGGACGGGGACGGATACCGCTTGGGATATGGCGGCGCTTTTTTCGACCGCACGCTCGCGACGCTCACCAAGCGGCCGCGCGTCATCGGGATCGCGTACGAGCAGGCTTTCCTGAAAACGATACACCCGCAGCCGTACGACGTTCCGGTGGATTTCGTCGTCACCGAACGCGGCGTGTACCGCCGCGAGCCGACGGGGCTCAAGTTCCTGGACAACCCGCAGGCTTTCTCTTCGCCTCCCTGCTACGCGGGAGACATCGCGCCTGGATACTTCGGAGAGGAGCGGAAGCCTTAGCTCAGCCGAGAAACAGCCGGTACGCGGGATTGCGGCTTTCGTCCACGTACGGATAGCCGAGCTCGGTGAGAAAACGCTGGAATTCGCGCATCTCGTGGCGCGGCACCTGCATGCCGACCAGCACCCTGCCGTAGTCGCTCCCCTGATTGCGGTAGTGGAACAGGCTGATGTTCCAGTCGGTGCGCATGCCAGACAGAAAGCGCATCAGGGCCCCGGGCCGCTCCGGAAACTCGAAGCGGTAGAGCAACTCGTCGGCGGCGCGGCGCGCGCCCCTGCGGATCGCCGGCGGAGCGTGCCCGCCTACCATGTGGCGCACGTGGAGCTTGGCCATCTCGTCATCGGAGAGGTCGAGCGTCTTCAGGCCCTCGCGCTCGAGGACCTTGACGATTTTCGCGGACTCGTCGCGGCTGTGCACCTCGACGCCGACGAATACGTGCGCGTCTTTGGGATCGGCGATGCGGTAGTTGAACTCGGTGATGTTGCGCGCCCCGAGCGTGGCGCAGAACTTCTTGAAGCTGCCTGGGCGCTCGGCGATGGTGACCGCGAGGATCGTCTCGCGCCGATCGCCCACCTCGGCGCGCTCGGCGACAAAGCGCAGCCGGTCGAAATTCGTGTTCGCGCCCGAGGCGACAGCGACGAGCTTCTTTCCACGCAGTCCGGATTTTTCGACGTAAGCCTTGGCGCCGGCGATCGCCAGTGCGCCGGCGGGCTCGAGGATCGTGCGCGTGTCCTCGAACACGTCCTTGATCGCCGCGCAGATCTGGTCGGTGTCGACGAGGATCACCCCGTCGAGGAGCTCCTTGCACAGGCGAAACGTCTCCTCGCCGACCTGCTTTACGGCGACCCCGTCGGCGAAAAGACCCACGTGGTCCAGCACGACGCGCCGTCCGGCCTTCAGCGAGCGCGCCATGGCGTCGGCGTCCACCGGTTCGACGCCGACGACCTTGATCGCCGGGCGCAGGCGCTTGATGTAGGAAGCGATGCCGGAAACCAGCCCGCCGCCGCCGATCGGCACGAAGACGGCGTGGATCGGATGCGCGGTCTGACGCAGGATTTCCATTCCGATCGTGCCCTGGCCCGCGATCACGTCCGGATCCTCGTAGGGGTGAACAAAGCCGAGCTTGCGTGCTTTTCCCAGGCGTCTCGCCTCGACGTGCGCTTCGTCGTAGGTATCGCCGTGCAAGTGCACTTCCGCTCCGCGAGCCTTGACCGCGTCCACCTTGATCTTGGGGGTGGTGGACGGCATGACGATCACCGCCGCGCAGCCGAGCTTCTGGGCGGCAAGCGCCACGCCTTGAGCGTGATTGCCGGCCGATGAAGCGATGACTCCGCGGGCAAGCGCCGCCGCGGACAGATTCGCCATCTTGTTGTAGGCGCCGCGGCACTTGAAGGAGAACACCGGCTGCATGTCCTCGCGCTTCAAAAGCACCCGGTTGCCGAGCCGCGCCGAGAGATTGGGCGCGACTTCCAAGGGCGTCTCCACCGCCACGTCGTACACGCGCGCCCGGAGAATCCGCTCCAGATAGTCGTTTTTCATCTCGTTTTTCTTACCCCCTAAATGGGGGGTCAAGGCCCACCCCCTTTATGGGGTGGGCGATACTCTACACGAACGCCCCGGCCATGGGTAAAATGCCGGCTCGGGAGGAGCGGATGCCGAAGCCCGCGAAAAAGGCGAAACAGGCGTTCTGGGAGCGCGGCTACCTCGCGCACGGATACTGGCTCGGAAAAGAGCGGCTCGGGCAGGTCAAGCTCGGCCCGAAGAAGGAATGGGACGGGATCTACCGCTGGCGGGCGGGCAATCATTCCGGCGAAGCCGCCACGCTCGACGAAGCCAAGCGCGCCGTGGAACAGGCCGTGCTCGTCGGGGCGAGCCAGTTGCGTTTGTTCGACAAACCCTGAAGAAGCCCTCCTCGCTCCAAGCCGGGCTACGCGGCGGTCAGCTTCGCATACTCCAGCGCGAGCCACTTCATCCCCTGCTTGCCGAAGTTGATCTGCAGGCGCGCGTCGGTGCCGGACCGAACTTCGGGTGCAGCACCGACTGGCCGATACGGAACCCATGGCTGGGCGTTTTGGCTTTGTAGCTCTTTGCCGGCTGGGGCGCCCACGCCACGTCGTCGAATTTGGCATGCCCCGGCCGCGGCGTGAGACGCTTCACGGCTTCCTCCGGGAGTTCATCGAGGAAGCGTGAGGCGACGTTGTAGCGGGTCTGCCCGTGCAGCATGCGCGTCTGGGCGAAGGAGAGGTAGAGCCGCGTCCGCGCCCGGGTGATCGCGACGTACATCAGTCTGCGTTCTTCTTCCAGGCCGTCGTCTTCCAGAACGCTCTGCTCGTGCGGAAAAAGCCCCTCTTCAAGCCCGGTGATGAACACCGCGTGAAACTCCAGGCCCTTTGCCGAGTGCACCGTCATCAGCTGCAACGCGTCCGCCCCTTCGGCCGCCTGGTTCTCGCCCGACTCGAGCGCGGCGTGCGCGAGAAACCCCGCAAGATGGTGCTCTTCTCCCTCGTTCACGAACGCGGCCGCCGCGTTCACGAGCTCGCTCAAATTCTCGACCCGGTCGGCGCCGTCTCTTTCGGCCTTGTAGTATGCGACGAGCCCGCTTCTTTCGAGCATCACCTCGACCGTCTCGGACAAAGGCAGCCCCTGCGTTTCCGCCTTGAGCGATTCGATAAGGCGCAGGAACGCGGCGAGCGCCGCGCCGCTTTTTCCCGAAATCCCCGAGGCCGCCTTGTAAAGACTCGCATCGCCGGCTTTCGCCGCATCCTGCAGGGTCTCGAGCGAGCGCGCCCCGATCCCGCGCGCCGGGAAATTGGCCACCCGCAGGAAAGCCCCGTCGTCGTCCGGGTTGGCCACGAGCCGCAGATACGCGAGCGCGTGCTTGATTTCCATGCGCTCGAAAAAGCGCAGGCCCCCGTACACGCGGTATGGAATGCCGTTCGAAAAAAGCGCGTGCTCGATGATGCGCGACTGCGCGTTCGAGCGGTAGAGCACCCCGATATCGGCAAGACGCAGCCCGCCGCGTTTCAGCGCCTGCACTTCCTCGGTGAGCCAGCTCGCCTCGTAGCCGTCGCTTTGCGCCTCGTAGATGCGCACCGGCTCGCCTTGCCCGGCGGAGGTCCACAGGTTCTTGCCGAGGCGCTTCTTGTTGTGGGCGATGAGCGCGTTGGCCGCTGCGAGGATGTGCGCGTGCGAGCGGTAGTTCTGCTCGAGGCGGATCACGTTCTCGACGCGGAAATCGCGCTCGAATTCGGCCATGTTGCCGACGTGCGCCCCGCGAAACCGGTAAATGGATTGATCGTCATCGCCGACTGCAAACATGATGTTCTTCGGTCCGGCGAGCAGCTTCAGCCAGCGGTACTGAAGGCGATTGGTGTCCTGGAATTCGTCCACCAGGATGTGCCGGAAGCGGTTCCGGTAATGCTCGCGGAGGACCTCGTTCCTGGAAAGGAGCTCGAAGGTGCGCAGCAGCAGCTCCGCGAAGTCCACCACGCCCTCGCGCTGGCATTGCTCGTCGTAGGCGGCGTAGATCTCGGCGTAACGGCGGGCGATTTCGTCCCCGATCTCGACGTCCCGGGCGCGCCTGCCCTCTTCTTTCTCCGCGTTGATGAAATACTGCGCTTCCCGCGCCGGGAATCTGTTCTCGTCGACGCTGAGCGCCTTCAACACTCGCTTCACCGCGGCGTGCTGGTCCTGGGAATCCAGGATCTGGAAGAGCTGCGGCAGGCCCGCGTCGCGGTAGTGCGCGCGCAGCAAGCGGTTGCACAGGCCGTGAAAGGTGCCGACCCACATGCCGCGGGTGCTGATCGGCAGCATCGCCGAGATGCGCGTGAGCATCTCGCGTGCCGCCTTGTTGGTGAAGGTAACGGCGAGAACGCCGTTCGGGCTCACGTTCCCGGTCTGGATCAGCCAGGCGATGCGGGTCGTGAGAACGCGCGTCTTCCCCGAGCCCGCGCCGGCAAGGATCAGCGCCGATTGGTCGGGAAGGGTGACCGCGGCGAGCTGCTCGGGATTGAGGTTTTCGAGTAGATTGAGCATGCGGGCGTTCGCGAATGCGCGATTTTACCGCACGCTCCGAGAGCGAAGATCTCCACTGCCGATCCGCGTCTGGAAACGAGTCCTGCGCGACCCGTGCTCGACCCTACGTTCCGGCCTTGTAGTCGTACGCCCCGAAGCCGGTTTGCCGTTTCAGGCTGCTTGCCACGAATTCGGCGTCCTGCTTCGTTTCGAAGCTCGAAAGCCGCACGCTGTAGACGCGCTTGTCATCGACTTTCGAAGGAACGATCTCGGCCGGATATCCGGCTCTGCGCAGATCCCTGTAAAGATCGAATGCCCGCTGGGTCGTGAGTGCCGGGCTGGCCGTGATTTTCCATTTGCCGCTCCGCGTCGACACGCCCTTGCCCTCCTGGGTTTCGGTCTCCGCCGCCCATTCCCTCAGCTGGTCCGGCATGACTGTCGCGACCGGCTGAGACAGCCCAGCTTCGAGGATGTAGAAGGACAACCGCTGATCCATGGTGAACGGGGTGTCGCCGGGCCGGGTGATCTCGATCTTGCCCTCGATCAGGCAGACGACCTCGCGGTCCGGCGCCGACTTGCCCCACAGGTCGGTGCCGCGTATGCCTGCAGTCACGGTCTTGATGCTGATGCTCACCTCGCGCTGGCCGCCGAATTGCGCGAACAGCTCGGAGGTGAAGCGGAACGCCCCTTCGGCCACTTTCATCGTCGCCGTGAAAACCTTGTTCTCGCGCATCTGCATCCCGCCGAGGAAGAGCGAGCCTTTCTCGCCCAGTTTCACCGCGCTTCCGTCGGCGGTCCTAAGAAGCAGCCGCGAGCCCGAGCCGGTCTTTAGCTGGTCGTTGTCCTTGAGCTCCATGCCCGGCACGAGCGGATGGCTCGCTCCGCCGCGCTCCACCCAAGCGGGCATCTGCACCGCCTCGACCATCGCGAGCGCTGCGGGCCGCGCCGGCTTCGACTTGGGCTCGGACTGCGCCATCGCGGCGCCGCCTGCGCCCAGCGCGAGCGCGGCGAGCACCGCGACTATCGACCATTGCCTCACCATGATTGACTCCAATCGGTTTGCGATGCGCGTTGGCGCGAACGCAAGGCGGATGCGGCGCGCGGCTGACCTGCGCGGCTATAATCCATGCTTTTCCAGAACCCGCTCATGCAGCCCCAGTACCACCCCGAGATCGTCGAGCGCGAAGCGCAGGAGCACTGGGACAGGACCGCAGCGTTTCGCGCAACCGAGGAGCCGCCCGAAAAAGGCGGCCGCCCGAAGTTCTACTGCCTCTCGATGTTCCCCTACCCTTCGGGCAAGCTGCATATGGGGCACGTGCGCAACTATACCATCGGCGACGTGATGACCCGCTTTCATCGAATGCGGGGCTTCAACGTGCTCCAACCGATGGGCTGGGACGCTTTCGGTCTGCCCGCCGAAAACGCCGCGATGGCGAACGGCGTGCCGCCGGCGAAGTGGACCTACGACAACATCGCCGCCATGAAGCGCCAGCTGCGCTCGCTCGGCTTCGCAATCGACTGGGAGCGCGAGCTCGCCACCTGCTCCCCCGGCTATTACCGCTGGAACCAGTGGCTGTTCCTGCGCATGCTCGAGCGCGGCCTGGTCTACAAGAAGACGGGCACGGTGAACTGGGACCCGGTCGACCGGACGGTGCTCGCCAACGAGCAGGTGATCGACGGCCGCGGCTGGCGCACTGGGGCGCTCGTCGAGAAGCGCGAAATCCCGATGTACTACATGCGGATCACCGCTTACGCCGAGGAGCTGCTCGCCGCGCTCGATCGGCTCACCGGCTGGCCCGAGCGCGTGAAGACGATGCAGGCGAACTGGATCGGCAAGAGCCATGGCGTCAACATCGGCTTTCCCTACGAGATCGCCGGCGAGAAGAAAATCCTGCGCGTCTTCACCACGCGCGCCGACACGCTGATGGGCGCCACGTTCTGCGCGGTGGCCGCGGAGCATCCGCTCGCCGCGTACGCGGCCAGGTCGGACAAGCAGCTCGCCGCCTTCGTGGATGAGTGCAAGCGCGGCCCGGTGATGGAGGCCGACCTCGCCCAGCTCGACAAGAAGGGCATGCCCACGGGCCTCTTCGTCACGCATCCGGTCAGCGGCGAAAAAATCGAAGTCTGGGTCGGCAACTACGTGTTGATGGCGTACGGCGAGGGCGCGGTAATGGGCGTGCCCGGACACGACGAGCGCGATTTCGCGTTCGCGAAGAAATACGGCCTGCCGATCAAGCGCGTGATCGACGTCGCGGGCAAACCGTACTCGACTGACGCCTGGCAGCCGTGGTACGCGGACTACGGGCGCTGCGTCAACTCGGGCAAGTACGACGGGCTCGACTACCAGGCGGCGGTGGACGCCATCGCCGCCGATCTCAAGGCGAAAGGCCTCGGCGACAAGCAGGTGACCTGGCGCCTTCGCGACTGGGGAATCTCGCGCCAGCGCTACTGGGGCACGCCGATCCCGATCGTCCACTGCGACGGTTGCGGCGACGTTCCGGTTCCCGACGACGAGCTCCCGGTCGTCCTCCCGGAAAACCTCGTCCCCGACGGCACCGGCAATCCGCTCGCTAAAACGCCGTCGTTCGTGAATTGCAGGTGTCCGAAATGCCGCAAAGCGGCGAAGCGCGAAACCGACACCATGGACACCTTCGTCGACTCGTCGTGGTACTTCATGCGCTTCGCCTGCCCGGACCAGGAGAAAAGCATGGTGGACGAGCGCGCGAAGTACTGGATGGCGGTCGACCAGTACATCGGCGGCATCGAGCACGCGATCCTGCACTTGCTCTACTCGCGCTTCTGGACCAAGGTGATGCGCGACCTCGGGCTCGTTCCGGGCGTGGACGAACCGTTCATGCGTCTGCTCACGCAGGGCATGGTGCTGAACGAAATCTTCTACCGCAAGGAAGCGAGCGGCCGCATCACGTACTACAACCCCGCCGACGTCGAGATCAGGCACGACGACAAGGGCCAGCGCATCGGCGCTGTATTGCGTTCCGACGGCAAGCCCGTGGAGTCCGACGGCATCGGCACCATGTCGAAGTCGAAGAACAACGGCGTCGATCCGCAGGATCTCATCGAGAAGTACGGGGCGGATACTGCGCGGCTGTTTGTCATGTTTGCGTCCCCGCCCGAGCAGACGCTCGAGTGGTCGGATGCGGGCGTCGAAGGTGCTTATCGCTTCTTGAGGCGACTCTGGGAATTTTGTTACCGAAATGCCAGCTCAATTACCTTCCCGAAGGGCATTGCACGAATCACCGACTGGTCGGCGGAAGATAACCGGCTCAGAGAGAAACGGTTCGAGATCCACCAAATCTTACATCAAGCGAACTACGATTACGGTAGAGAGCAGTACAACACTGTGGTTTCTGCAGGAATGAAAATACTCAACGCGCTTGAAAGATTCCCTGTGGATACTGCACCCCTTGAATTGGCAACGACCAAGCGACCGATCAATGCCAGGTTTCAATTGATGAACGAGGGAATCGGTATTCTTCTTCGGATTATTCATCCGATAGTTCCCCACATCACCCATACACTTTGGCAAGAACTTCGGTTTGATCAAGTCCTTGGCGACATAGGCAAAGCTCAGTGGCCCCAAGTCGACGAGTTGGCGCTCCTCCAGGACGAAATCGAGCTCGTGCTCCAGGTGAACGGCAAACTCCGCGGCCACATGCGCGCGCCTAAAACAGCCGGGCGCGAGCAGCTCGAGCAGCTTGCCCTCGCCCACGACGCGGTGACGCGCTACACGAACGGCCAGGCGGTGAAGAAAGTCGTCGTGGTCCCCGGGCGGCTCGTCAATGTGGTCGTTTGAGCGTTTCTCTCGCGCTGCCCTCGTCGGCGTGATCGCCGTGCTCCTCGCGGCCTGCGGTTTCCATCTGCGCGGCCAGGCGCAGCTCCCTTTCGAGACGCTCTACATTCCGGGCAACAACCCCCTCGTGGTCGAGCTCAAGCGCAACGTCGCCGCGGCGAGCAAGACGCGCCTTGTGGACGGCCCGGGCGATGCACAGGCCGTGCTGGGCTTCACCCAGGAGCTGCGCGACAAGATCATTCTTTCCTTCAGCGCCGCGGGCCGGGTGAGCGAATATCAGCTGCGCTACCGCGTCGGATTCCGCGTCACCGATTCCAAGGGTGTCCAGGTCTACCTGCCGACCATAGAAATCCTGCTGACGCGCGACGTCTCCTACAGCGACGCGCAGGTGCTCGCCAAGGAGACCGAGGAAGCGCTGCTCTACCGGGACATGCAAAGCGACATGGTGCAGCAGATCATGCGGCGCCTGGTCGCGGCGAAGCCGGCGTCGGTCCCCATCGAATAGGCATGGCCACTCTCAGGCTCGAGCAGCTGGATGCATCTCTTTCGCGCGAGCTGCGGCCGCTGTACGTGATCCACGGCGATGAGCCGCTTCTTGCGCTCGAGGCCGCCGACGCGATCCGCGCACGCGCAAGCGGGTTTTCGGAGCGCGTGGTCCTCGCGGCGGAGCGCGGCTTCGACTGGGGCGAGCTCGGAGCGAGCGGTGCGAGCCGCTCGCTCTTCGGCGACAAGAAGCTGATCGAGTTGCGCCTTCCTTCCGGCAAGCCCGGACCCGACGGCGCGGAGGCGATCGAAGCGTTTTGCGGAAGGCTCCCGCCCGACGCGCTCACCCTCGTGACGCTGCCGCGCCTGGACAAGGCCGGCCAGGTGTCGTCCTGGTTCAAGGCGCTCGAGCGCCATGGAATCGTCGTCAACGTCTACCCGGTCGAGCGCGCGCGGCTTCCCGAGTGGATCGCCGCTCGCCTCGCGCGGCAGAAGCAGCGCGCAACTCCCGAAACCCTGCAGTTCCTCATCGACTGCGTCGAAGGCAACCTCCTTGCCGCCCACCAGGAGATCCAGAAACTCGCGCTGCTATTGCCCGCCGGGGAGCTCGACTTCGACGCCGTGCGCGAGTCAGTGATGAACGTGGCGCGCTACGACGCGCTCAAGCTCACCGAAGCGATGCTCTCGGGCGAGCGCTCGCGGCTTGCGCGCATGCTCGAAGGCCTGCGCGGCGAAGGCGAGGCGCCTCCGCGCGTGCTGTGGATCCTCGCCGAGGAAATCCGGGCCATCTGCCGCGTGCAAAGCGGCATCGCGGCGGGCCGGCCGCTTTCCGATGTACTGCGCGAAGCGCGCGTGTGGGGCGATGCACGACAGTCCCTCGTGGGCCGCGCCGCAAAGAAGCTCCCGCGCGCGGCGCTCCTGGCGGCGCTGGAGCGTGCGGCGAAAGTGGATCGCGTCGTCAAAGGCATCGTCAAAGGCGACCCTTGGGATGAACTGCTGCAGCTCGGGCTGCGATTCGCGGGCTGATTTCTACATCATTCCCGCGAGGAAGCCTATTTGGGCGAGCTATATACCGGCATATAGTTCCATATACAGGTAGACGATTGCATCTACCTGTATATGGTTTTAGGATCGTTCGAATGACGTTCATTACTAGTTAGGCCTAGAATTCGAGAATGCGATGCAATGTGGTTCCGGTTCTTCGTCGCTAGCTGGTCTGTCGCTTTCTTAGCCCTTCTTGGCTGGCTGGCAACTCAACAGTCATCAGAGCCGAGAATTCTTGGGCGATACTCGCCCGGTTATTTCACACTGCTCCTGGGAGTTGCAGCTTTAGTGACGGTCAGCCTTCTAGCTCAACGGCCGTTCCTCTATCGACGGCTTCATACAGTGCGACGGGAAATCATTCTCACGCTTTCTTCAATTCTTATCTCACTGATCATAGCGGAGGTAGCGATTCGGGTGCTCGACCCTCTTGGTGTTTCATACTTTCAAGAGGCTTCAAGATATCATTTGGATAAGCTCCCCGATCCTATTCTCGTCTACAAGCATGCTCCTGGCCTTCAGCGGACGTACCAAGGCGTCAGGGTGTTCATCAACGAGTTGGGGCTGCGTGATCGCAACCTGGAGAAGAAGCAAGACGGTGAGTTGCGAATTCTATTACTCGGTGATTCGGTGACATTTGGCTGGGGTGTACCTATAGAAGCGACCTTTGCGCGGAAGCTGGAAAGCACGTTGGCTTCGACGCTGGGGCGTCCAGTCAGAACAGTCAATACTGGAGTTGGCGGTTACAATACTGTTCAAGAGTACGCAGTTCTGAGGACTTATGCCGACTTCATCCAGCCGGATGTCGTCGTTCTTCTTTATGTTAAGAACGATATCGAACCAAACGACCCACCATTCGATCCCTGGTCCCAAGTGTCTCTTCAAGGGAAGTCACCTCCTGAGGCCATTCCTATCCTGTTATGGAAAAGTTGGTTGTATAGGCTTGGGCGTTTTGCCTTCCAGCACTCTCACTCGAATGCTCCAGCGTCGCTCGACAAAAATGCACGCGGTGTGACGGAATCCATGGATGCCCTCTCCGCTATCGCAGCCTTTTGTCGGGGGCATGGCATTAACTTTGTGACTTTCTTCTACCGATCGAAGAGAGAACCATTGGGAGGACTCTCGTTTGCCCTCTTTTCGGAAATTCAGGCCATCGGACAGACTTACGGCTTTTCTGTTGCTGACGTTGGGTCGTGGTGGGCTGACGTGGACATGCGATCGGTGACGAATTCAACAATCGATTCCCACCCTAACGAGCGCGGCCATGAGATCTTAGCTGCGGGAATGGCAGACTTTCTAATGACACATGGTCTAGTCAACAAAACACCGGCGGCCTCTCGCTAGCCTCTGCGAACAATGTAGTTAGCGAGGGGGCAGCTTCTACCACACGAGCACTAACACAAGCCGGGCCTAACACGGCATTGAGGAATGTAGTGTCGAAACTCCGCGTCCAAAGCTTCGCGATTTCCATCGACGGCTACGGTGCTGGGCCGAACCAAGATCTCCAGAATCCGCTCGGCGTCAGGGGCCCTGAGTTGATGGAGTGGTTCTTCCCCACGCGCGTGTGGCGGAAGATGCAGGGCCATGACGGTGGAGAGACAGGGGTCGACAACGGGATTGCCGAGCAAGGCCTTGCCGGAATCGGTGCTTGGA
>WNFF01004798.1_pt1 | contig 13234 bp, 12 predicted proteins | sample 5400441 | NCBI WGS metagenome assembly WNFF01 (sample SAMN13153345, study PRJNA577476) | soil metagenome | isolation source: 120 cm saprolite under Douglas fir tree site 2 hole 3 replicate 1 | place: USA:California | collected 2015-04-18
GTCGCCGGCAAATCCGAGGCCAAACAGGAGGAGCGCACTGACTGCGCCTATCACCCCCAGCAAAGGATGCACGAGGAACAGGACGCCAAGGAAGAGCGGCGACCAGAACACGTCAAACAGCATCGGGGATGCTCCCGACTCAGCGAACTGGCGTAGGGTCGTAAGATCGCGATATGCCTCCGATGCGCGCGCCGGATCGGATCGATAGGCGTGTTCGAAGCAGGCGGAAAGCACTGCTGGACGAAGTCGATCTTCAAGCCACGCGCCGATCCTGCCCATTGCGGCGCGCCGCAACGCGTCAAGCACTCCGCCAACCACGACGGTAAACGCAACGATGAGCGTCAGCATCAGGAGCGTATCGGCGCTGCGGCTCGACAAGACGCGGTCATAGATCTGAAGCAGATAGATGGACGGAGCGAGAAGGAGGAGATTGTAACTGCAGCTATATGAGAGAACGAGCCCGAGCGAGCCTGCGCAGGCCCGCAAGGCCGCCTCCAATGGCGTTTGCGGTGGTGACATCATTTGCAGCCGGAGCAGCGGCATCGGCATTGCGGTCCCCCTCCAGAGATTTGAGGTCCGATCCTTCTCGCCCCGCCATCTGTTAACTTCGCGACGAAAAGAGAACCGGCGGCATCCGGGCCGCCGGTCTCCGCGCTCATAATCGCCGATCAGACATGCACGAAATCGTCGATACTGAAGTGTGCGGAATGATTGAGTACGTCGTTCAGGTTCGCGGATTCGATTTTAAGGTCGACATCCCCGCCTTTCGCCGTATTGCCATTCCCGCCATCGCCGCCAATGCCGGCCGCCACGCTCTGACTCATGTCCGCGGCGAGGAAGTTGGTCTGATACGCCGTCGTACTGGCATCCACGTTGGACGTGTCGTGGCCGCTTTGCGAGTTCTGACTGCCATTTGAGGTGGCCGTTCCGCCATGAGCTTTGGCAAACCAATCCGCGCTCGCGTTGGCGCCCCCGGCTTCCCAATCCGCCTTCTGGTGAACCTGGTCGCCGGTGTTGACATGCACGTCGGCGCCTTCCGCCTTGTTATATGGGTGGAAGTCAATACTTGGGCTGTTGCTGATGCTGCCCGAATTATAGCCGTCTCCACCGTTTCCGGCGTTGTTGCCGCCGGTCGAAATTTCCTTGAACGCAATCGTATCGGAAGGGAATGATGCTTTTGTCATGTGAGTCTCCCTGAGTTGGTGGCACACTGTGCGTCCCAATTTGGACGGCCCCAATTTTGGTTTTGCGCACCGTATCGGCCAAGCTGCCAAAGCTGATGCCATCCGAAAGGGTTACGCCCAAAAGGCTGCCGTCTCGCAGCCGACGTCGGGCAACTCCGTGCCGCTAGGCGTGACCCGGCAAGTGTAGGTCCGACAGCATGTGCATGGCGAAATCGCCGCCAAACGCAGCGTTGCCGTGGCCGCCATCGCCACCGATTCCGGCGATCTGGATCGCGCTCTGATCGAACTGGACGTTGTTGGTCTGATGAGCGTCGGCTGTGGAATTGAAGCCGGCGACCGCAATGTTGATCGGAGCGTAGATCGCGATGTTGAGGTCGATGAGGCTCCCCGTGAAATGCCCGTCACCGCCGGAGCCGGCGCTGTTGCCGCCGGTCGCAATGACGTCAGAGCCGATCAGGCCCAGGAGGGAGGAGGTGAAACTGGTATCTCCCCCAATCGCAGCATTGCCGCTTCCGCCGTTGCCGCCGACACCGGCCATCTGAAATGCGGATTGATCGAACTCCACATTGTTCGACTGATCGGCGTGGGCACTGGAATTGTATCCCGCCACCGCGATGTTGATCGGGTCGTACAACGCGAAGGACGCGTGAACGAGGCTGCCATAAAAGTATCCATCGCCGCCGTTGCCGGCGTGGTTATCCCCGCTCGAGATTGCACCGGAGCCGATCCCGCCGTGGTCGGACCCGTGGCCGGCACCGCCGATGGAGTGGGGCGCCGCGCCAGCCCCCCCAAAGACAGACGTGTCGCCGCCAATCGCCGCATTGCCATTCCCGCCATTACCGCCATTACCCGCAAACTGGCTGGCACCCTGATGGAATTCAACCGTGTTCGACTGATGGGCATCAGCGGCGCCATGAAAGCCCGCCACTGCGATGTTGACCGGATCGAATATCGCCACAGGAGCATGCACCAGGGTTCCCGAGAAGTGGCCATCGCCACCGTTCCCGGCACTGTTGTCTCCGGTCGCGATCACGTCGGAGCCGAAAGATCCGAACCCGCCGACGCTTCCGCCCACCGCGGCATTCGAATCGCCGCCATCACCGCCAATCCCGGCTATCTGGGTCGCCGCCTGATCGAAAATCCCGATGTTGGTTTGATGAGCGCTGGCTATCGCGTGGGCGCCCGCCTGCGCGATATTGACCGGCTCGAATGCAGGCGTCGTTGCCTCCCGTATCGATCGCGAAGTGGGCCAGGGAACCCGCCGCAAACCACGACGAAACTGGCGCCTCGCGTCCAAAGGAATCCTTTCGATCCAGGTGAAAGCCGTCCGATACATGCCGAAGATCCATGGCCGCTGCCCCTTACCGAAATCGATTCACGCCGATTGTCCGAACGTCTCCCGAGATCAAGAAAGAATGTCACCTCGGCGAGCCTGAAGCCGAGTCGTCAATTCGGATTGCGAACGTTCGGGCGATAGACATGAAATCGGTTACGCCCGTTCGGGTGCGCAGTAGCTGCACGTGCCGTGCCCCCGGGATACATTGGTGATGCTGCCGCGCTTGACGTAACCCCTTCACCAACGATTCTCGTGGCCGCAGGGTCGGCTCGACCACGACACGCGTCACTTTGGCCCCCCAGCCGCTGAAACAGATCGGCAATGGGGATCGGACTGCTTGGCGTCATGGGCGCCGTCGCGGGGACAACGAAAGAGAGATCTGCCAGCTACTTCAATCCTGGATGCCGTAGCGATGCAGATCGTTGCCGTGGGTATCGAGCCAGGTCTTGGCGCGCTCGACATGACCGCAGGCCCTTGCGACCACCCGCCAGAACCGCGCCGAATGATTCATTTCGACGAGATGCGCGACCTCATGGGCGGCGAGATAGTCGAGCACGTAAGGCGGCGCGAGGATCAGCCGCCACGAGAACGACAACGAGCCTGCGGAGGTGCACGAACCCCAGCGGCTCGACTGGTCGCGGATCGACAGCCGCTTCACCTTGACGCCCAGCACGTGAGCATAGGACTGCGCCGCCTTCTGCAATTCGCCGCGCGCCTGACGCTTGAGGTAGTCGTGGACCCGCCGGTCGATATGCTCAGCGGCGCCGGCGACGCAGAGAATCCGCTCGCCGCTGTCGCGCACCTCGGTCCACACCGTGCCGCGCAAGCCTGCCCGATGCACGATGCGATGCGCAACGCCGCGCAGCGGCACGACGGTACCGGTATGAAACGGTGCGGCCTTCGGCAAGCGGCCGAGGCGCGCGGCGATCCAGCCGCCATGGCGCTGCGCGAAATCCTTGGCGTCGGCGATCGTGCCCCGCGGCGGCATAGTCAGGATCGCTTCGCGGTCGCTTGGATGAATGCGCAGCGTGTAGCGTCGCGCGCGGCGATGCCGGCGCAGCCTAACCGAGTAGATTTGCGAGCCGTGTTTGACCAAAAGGCGAGAAGGTTCGGCAGGCCGCCGATAAAGGAGGGCGCGAGTGGCCATATCTGCAAATCCAGGCATCAGGAGTTCGCCCGGATTCTGCCATATCCGCCGCCAGTGAAATCGTTCGGCGCAAAAACAAATCATTTGCCCAATATACAGGGGCTAACCGGCCGTTCACCCCTACAGAATGGGCCCGGAACAAGAAATATTGGCCGAAAATACCCTCTGGAACGCCTTCAAAAGAATGAGGTCATACTCATTCTTTGAAAAAGCCGAGAATCAAGGTTTCCGTGGGCCTATTCAGAGGGTTACCGACCCCATCAAAACCGCATCGACGTTTCGATTTCGAACATCGACTCGTTTTATCGACGCTTATTCCGCCGCTGCGGTTGCCGAAGGCTTCGTATTCACCGCCGACAGCATGAAATCGGAGATGCGTGGCACGATTTCCGATTTGAATCGGGAACCGTTGAAGACTCCGTAGTGTCCAACACCCTTTTGCACATAATGCACGCGACGATCGTCGGGAATCGAGCTGCATATTGCGTGCGTCGCTTCGGTCTGCCCAAGACCGGAGATATCGTCGTTCTCGCCTTCCACCGTCATCAGCGCAACGCGGGTGATTTTGGACGGGTCGACCAGCTTGCCGCGATGGGTCATCTCGCCCTTGGGCAAGGAATGCTTGACGAACACGGTGTCGACCGTCTGCAAATAATACTCTGCGGTGAGGTCCATGACGGCGAGATATTCGTCATAGAAGTCGCGGTGCTTGTCGACCAGATCGCCATCGCCCTTCACCAGATTGCTGAACAGCGCCCTGTGGGCGTCCTTATGTCGATCGAAATTCATGCTGATGAAGCCGCTGAGCTGCAAGAAGCCCGGATAAACGTTGCGCATGACCCCTGGATGCGGAAACGGCACCTTGGTGATGACGTGAGCGCGGAACCAGTCGATGCCGCGCTCGGCGGCGAGATTGTTGACTGCTGTCGGATTGCGGCGGGTATCGATCGGACCGCCCATCAGCGTCATCGAGACTGGAACGAAGGGATCGCGTTCGGCTTCCATGACGGAAACCGCAGCCACCACCGGCACTGAAGGCTGGCACACCGCGACGACGTGCACATTGCCGCCAAGCACGTGCAGCATCTCGATGATGTAATCGACATAGTCGGCTAGATCGAAGCGCCCCTCCGTCAGGGGAACCATCCGGGCATCGGACCAATCGGTGATGTAGACCTCGTGCGCCGGCAGAAAGGCTTCGACGGTGCCGCGCAGCAGCGTCGCATAGTGCCCGGACATCGGCGCGACGATCAAGACGCGCGGCTGCGGCGCACGTAACGGCCACGTCAGCTTGCGATCGAAGTATAGCAGGCGGCAGAACGGCTTTTCCCACACGGCGCGGATTTCGATCGGCGTGCGCACGCCGCTGACTTCGGTGTCGTTGAGACCCCATTCGGGCTTGCCGTAGCGGCGGGTCGTCCGCTCGAACAGTTCGCAGCCGGCGGCGACGGATTTGCCTAACTCGGTGTGCGACCACGGATTGAGCGGATTCTGAAACAGGATTTTTGTCGCGTCGGTCACGGCCCGCGCCGGATTGAGCGACGCGTGCGCCATCTCGTACATCCAGTACATCGGCGTCGTAAGCGCCGGACTGCCTTCGGCCACCAGAGGCGGTGCACCGCCAAATTCACCTATCGGCATTTAATCCTCAAGTCCGTTTTGCATCGCAGCATAGTGCCGAATGCGTAATAATGCGTCAATGAGCAGATAGGTATCTCTACGCCGGTAGGAAGCCAAAGATCCCCCAAATAAGGGGATAAATAACTCTATTCGCCGCCCTGGATCAGCGAACCGTGCCGCCGTGCACTGCGCAAAAGCACAAGAAATATCGCAAATGATGCAATAAATAGCACGACGTTAATCAGCAGCGCCTCGATCATCAGATCGGCGCGAAACACGTGGTCCATCAACAGCGACCGCATTCCCTCGAAGACGTAGGTCGGCGGCAACGTCCAGGCGACATATTGCAGCCAATGCGGCAGCACCGTCACCGGATAGTAGATGCAGGCCAGCGGCATGACGCCGAACATCAGCGTCCAGACGATGCTTTCCGCGCCCAAGCCATTGCGCAGCACCAGCCCCGAGACGAAAATGCCGAGCGACCAACTGGTGAAGATCAAGTTGCAGAAGAAGGCGATCAGCGGCAGCCCGATGCCGTAAAAGTTGAAATCGAAGAAAATCATCGCCAGCAGCGTCATCGGAATCACGCCGATCGCGAGCCGGATCAGGCTCATCACCATCAGCGAGATCAGAAACTCGATCGGCTTCAACGGACTCATCATCAGGTTGCCGAGATTGCGCGCCCACATCTCCTCGAGGAACGAGATCGAAAAGCCGAGCTGCCCGCGAAACAGGATGTCCCACAAGATCACCGCGCCGATCAGCGTGCCGCCGGCGCGCGCGAAAAACCCGGAAGTTTGCGAAATGTAGTTCTGCAGGAACCCCCATGTGATGATCTGCAGCGCGGGCCAGTAGATCAATTCCAAGAGGCGCGGCCACGAGGACATCAGGAGATACCAGTAGCGCAAGATCATCGCGTTGATACGATGCGGCGAGATCCCGCGGTGCCTGACGAGTTGGCTCATGGCGCACTTTCCTGAACGCGGCCGCGGGCGACGTCGAGAAACACCTCCTCTAACGTCGCCCGGTTGTAGCGAGCCATGATGTTGTCCGGGCTGTCATCGTCCTCGATGCGGCCGCGCTTCATGATGATGACGCGGTCGCACAACCGCTCCACTTCAAGCATGTTGTGCGAGGCCAGCAGGATGGTCGCGCTGTGGGTCTTGCGGTAGGTCTCCAGATGCTGCCTGATCCAGTCGGCGGTATCGGGATCGAGCGACGCGGTTGGCTCGTCCAGCAACAACAGTTCGGGCTGGTTGATGAGGGCCTTGGCCAGAGCGACGCGTGTCTTCTGCCCGGCGGAGAGTTTGCCATTGGCACGATCGAGGAAGTCGCCGAGATCGAGATCGGTGGTGAGCTGCTCGATGCGCTCGCGCAAATTCTCCACCGCATAGAGGCGGCCGAATATGGTGAGATTCTGCCGCACCGTCAGCCGCATCGGCATATCGACATAGGGACTTTCGAAATTCATCCGGCCGAGCACGTCAGCGCTTTGCTCGGGCATCGAACAGCCCAGCACCTGGATGCGTCCCGAGGTCGGCAGCACAAGCCCCATGATCATGGCGATGGTCGTGGTCTTGCCGGCGCCATTGCCGCCGAGCAGTCCGGTGATGCTGCCGCGCGCAATGCGAAACGACACATCGTCGACGGCGCGGGTGGTCTTGTAGAGCTTTACCAAGTGCGCAACCTCGATCGCGGCAGATCCGGCCGGATCGTTCGAAGCCAATGGAGGCGTGACGGCGTCGCGATTGTTCATGCGGGCCGTTCATTGGGCCATCGCGACGGCAAGCGCAAGACTTTGGCAATAACCCGGACCGGGCCCAGCGCGCGAATTTGTGGTCGGGGCCCTGCGCGGATAAGCTCCCGATATGACCGAAATCGCAGCCCCCGATCTTCGCCATCCGCGCCGCTATGTCCGCCTGGATACGATACTGCGGCTGCGCTGGCTCGCGGTACTCGGCCAGCTCGCGGCCATTTTCATCGTGGTGCAGGGCCTCGAATTCGACCTTCCGGTCATCCCCTGCGTTGCCATCATCGGCCTGTCCGCGCTGCTCAACCTGGTGCTGCAGACGGCCTTCAACCCGATGCGGCGGCTGGAACCGGGCTATGCCGCGGCATTGCTGGCATTGAACATCGTCGAACTGGCCGGACTGCTGTACTTCACCGGCGGCCTGCAGAATCCGTTTTCATTTCTGTTTCTTGCCCCCGTGCTGATCTCGGCGACGGCGCTGCCGATCAGGCTGACGATCGCGCTCGGGGCGCTCGCGATCGCATGCGCCTCCGCGCTGGTCTTCTTCCATATGCCGCTGCCGTGGGAGGGCGAGGAGCCCCTGGTGCTGCCGCCAATCTACCTGTTCGGGGTCTGGCTCTCGATCCTGGTGGCGATTGGCGTCACCAGTCTTTACGCATTCCAGGTCACCGAGGAGGCCCGCAAACTGTCGGACGCGCTGGCTGCTACCGAGCTGGTACTGACCCGGGAACAACATCTCACGCAGCTCGATGGTCTGGCCGCCGCCGCGGCGCACGAACTCGGAACGCCGCTCTCGACCATCTTCCTGATTTCGCGCGAACTGGAGCGGAACGTGAATGACAACAGTCCGTTGGCCTCCGACCTCAAGACCTTGCGCGAGCAGGCGCAGCGCTGCCGCGACATTCTGGCCAAGATCACGCAGCTGTCCTCGACCGGTGCGCCATTCGACCGGATGCCGTTGTCTACCCTGATCGAAGAACTGGTGGCGCCGCATCGCGACTTTGGCATCAACATCAAGGTGCGGATCGCCGTCGCCGGCACCCGCGAGCCGGTCGGCACGCGCAATCCGGCGATCCTTTATGGTGTCGGCAATATCCTGGAAAACGCCGTCGATTTCGCGCGCACGACCGTGGAGGTGAACGCGTGGTGGAACACCGAGACCGTCGAGATCGTCGTTTCCGACGATGGACCGGGCATCGCACCCGACATGCTGAACCGCATCGGCGAACCCTATCTGTCGCGGCGGCGCAGCGCTGACGAGGCGCAAAACGAGCATGATGGCCTCGGCCTTGGGGTATTTATCGCCCGAACCCTGCTTGAGCGCACCGGCGCAAAGGTTTCCTTCAGCAACCGGACCTTTCCGGATCACGGCGCCGTGGTTCAGATCGCCTGGCCGCGCAGCCGGTTCGAGGCGAGCGAAACCGCTGCTGAACCAGCGACTTAGTGTCGCCCTCAATCGGTATGACGGTTGACCTACTTGGTACGGCCTTGGCAGCGCAGCACCGCCACGCCATATGTTACAATGTCCGACATGGAGATATCCGAACCAGTGACTGTCATCGCCGAACTGACCGACCACACCGACCGCTCGCTCCTGATCGTGGAGGACGACAAGCCGTTTCTGGAGCGGCTCTCGCGCGCCATGGAAACCCGCGGCTTCACCGTGACGTCCTGCGACAGCGTATCCGATGGTTTGGCGCAGATCGGCCGCGCCGCGCCGGCCTTCGCCGTGGTGGATTTACGGCTCGGCGACGGCAACGGGCTTGACGTGGTGTCGGCGCTGAAACGCAAGCGCCCCGACGCGCGCACGATTGTGTTGACCGGTTACGGCAACATCGCCACCGCCGTGACGGCGGTGAAGATGGGCGCGGTGGACTATCTTTCAAAGCCCGCCGACGCCGACGACGTTGTCGCGGCATTGCTGGCAAGCGGTACCGAGAAGTCCGAACTGCCGCACAATCCAATGTCGGCAGATCGCGTGCGCTGGGAGCACATCCAGCGCATCTATGAGATGTGCAACCGCAACGTCTCTGAAACGGCACGTCGGCTGAACATGCACCGCCGTACCCTGCAGCGCATCCTGGCAAAGCGCGCGCCGCGGTAGCTTTTGTTCTGAATCACCGTGACGTCGCGGATCGACATGCGAGCGCGTCGGCATCGCAGGCCCATGCGCGGTAATGGGCAGAATCGAATCTGCCGCTTCTTTGATCACTGCAACCAGCATTTTGCGACTTGGGCGTCCCGGGAATTAAGACCGCGTTAGGCATAAGCGGCGATAAACGGGTCATCTGTTACCGTCACCGGCGCACCCGGCGCCTGTTGTCTGGACAGAGGGGACCAGCCAGCAAGGGGACGAGGCCGATGGTCGCTGCGATTAGTCGCATCAGCAACCGAACGGATACGCCGCCGCAGCCCGAAGGCGGCGACGAAGAGTCAGATATTTCCGTCCTGATCGCGCGATTGACCGCCGAGGTCGATCAGATCGCCTGCGAGAAGACCCGATCTATCCAGCAAATCACCAACCAGATGAAAATGCTGGCGCTGAACGCGCTGATCGAAAGCTCGCGCGCCGGCTCGCTCGGCGCGGGCTTTGCCGTGGTGGCGCAGGAGGTCCGCAGTGTCGGCCAGAAGGTGGAGACCATCGCCCGAGAGCTGGAAACCCAGCTGACCGGGCGAACCGCCAACCTGGTGCACTCGATCCAGGAAATGACCGAGCGATCACGCGGCGAACGCATGGTCGATCTCGCACTCAACGCCATCGAACTGATCGATCGAAACCTCTATGAGCGCACCTGCGACGTGCGCTGGTGGGCCACCGATTCCGCCGTGGTGGATTGCGCCGCGGACCCAAACGCCGCAAACGTTTCCCATGTGTCGGAGCGCCTTGCGGTGATCCTGCGCGCCTATACCGTGTATCTCGATCTGTGGCTGTGTGACCTCAATGGAAATGTGCTGGCCAGCGCCCGGTCGGGCCGCTACGGCGTCAAAGGGGCGAACGTCGCCGCGATGCCCTGGTTTTCCGACGCGCTCAAGCTGAAATCCGGCGACGATTATGTCGCCGGCGACATCGAGCGCCAGCCGCTGCTCGGCAATGCCCAGATCGCGACCTATTGCGCCAGCGTGCGCGAAGGCGGCAAAGCCAACGGCAAGCCGCTCGGCGTGCTCGCGATCCATTTCGACTGGGAGGCGCAGGCCCGCGCCATCGTCGAAGGCATCCGGGTCGACGATAAGAAGACCCGCGTGCTGCTGGTGGATTCGAAATTCCGCGTGATTGCATCGTCTGACGGCAAGGGCCTGCTCACCGAACACGTTCCGCTAAAAGGCGGCCGCAGCGGCTTCTACACGGACGGCTCCGGCCTGCAGGTGGCGTTTCACCTCACCCCCGGCTACGAGACCTACAAGGGTCTCGGTTGGTTCGGCGTGATCCTCCGTTAGCGCCGCATGCTTTCGAGTTTGTTCCGGACAGCTAAAACTCTCCGTGCCCTTGCGGATCGACCAGCCGATTGATCCGCTGCGCCGCGGCCATGGCGAAGCGGACCGTCATCAGCTTGCGGGTCGGCGCCGGCAGCCGATGCTCCGGCGCCTCGCAATGCAGATGGGCGCCATAGGCATCGGCGACGATCAGGCCGGTTTGCGCTGGGAAAATCTCGTACGGCAGGTCCTGGGTGAAGGCAAAAAACAGCCGGTCGCAATGCATCCGGTAGTCCTGCCATTTCTGGTCGGCGCGCAGATCCTCGATCGACGATTTGATCTCAACGATCCAGATCTCGCCGCGCTCATTCAGCGCCACCAGATCGGCGCGCCGGCCCGAGGGCAGCGGCAATTCGCTGATGCAGGAAAATCCCAGCGACCGTAATAGCCGCGCGGTGCCACGCGCGATCGCCAGCGCCGTCTCCGATTGGCGGCGGTCCGGAGCGGGCACGAGAGCGACCTGGCGGGCGGGCGATTCCATCGATGAACCTTAACCGGTTTCGGGCCGTCAAACACGCCTGACCCGCACCGGGTCAGCCGTAAATTTGTCCGCGCCTCGCCCTGTTTTCGACCTTACGGGAACCCGAAGCGACGGGAATCTCGGTTCCGAGGGACGCACCACCGGAGGAGAACCATGAAGCCAGCCATCACCATCGGCGCATTCGCGTTCGCGCTCGCCGCCCTGCCATTGTCGGCCGCCGTTTCCACGGCCATCGCCAAGCCTGCCGTCGAGGTCGCGTTCGTCCTCGACACCACGGGCTCGATGGGAGGTTTGATCGAAGGCGCCAAGCGCAAGATCTGGTCGATCGCGACCGCGATTGTCGACAGTAACCCCGACGCCGACATTCGCATGGGCCTCGTCGCCTATCGCGACATCGGCGATGACTATGTCACGCGGACCTTCGATCTCACCAACGACATCCAGGATCTCTACGCCAACCTGCTCGAACTGAAAGCGCGCGGCGGCGGCGACTGGCCGGAAAGCGTCAACGAAGCGCTCGACGTCGCCGTCAACAAGCTGCGCTGGACCCAGGCCAGCGACGTCAGGCGGATCGTGTTCCTGGTCGGCGACGCACCGCCGCACATGGACTACGCGCAGGATACCAAATATCCGACCACGCTGGCGGTGGCGAAACAGAAGGACATCATCGTCAACGCGGTGCTGGCCGGCGACGCCCGCGATACCGAGCGGGTGTGGCGCGATATCGCCCAGAGCGGCAACGGCCGCTTCATTCCGATCCCGCAGGACGGCGGACAGGTCGTCATCATCGAAACGCCCTACGATGACGACATCATCATCCTGCAGAAGGAAATCAACGGCACCGTGATCCCCTATGGGCCCCGCGCCTTGCAAAAGCATACCGAAGACAAAAGGCAACAGTTATCGCAGGTGGCGGCTGCGGCACCGTCACAGGCCAGCGAAATGGCGAGCTATCTGAACAAGCGCGCACGGGTGTCGTCGGAGGCGGTCACCGGCGATGGCGATCTGGTCAGCGACGTCGCGGCCGGACGGCAGAAGCTTGCCGCCGTCAAGGACGACGAGTTGCCGGACAATCTGCGCGCGCTGAAGCCCGAGCAGCGCATGGACGAACTCGACAAGCAGATGAAGCAACGCAACGCATTGAACCAGAAACTCTCGGCACTGGTTGCAAAGCGCGACAAGTTCGTCGCCGAGCAGCGCAACAAGGCGCCGCCGAAGTCGTCGTCCTTCGATCGCGTCGTCGAGGATACGTTGAAGGCGCAGATCAAGCGGTGAGCTGCCGTGTTGTTGGCTAAGACCAAGCCTCTCGTTCGTCATGCCCGGCCTTGTGCCGGGCATCCACGTCCCGCTTTATCGCAGGCAAGACGTGGATGGCCGGGACATAGGCGAGGGCCTGTTGCGCCGGCTGGATTATTTGCAGGGCCTCGGCGTTACCGCGATCTGGCTGATGCCGTTCCAGCCGTCACCCGGGCTGAGCACCCGCGCCGATGATCGCACCTTCATTGCCGCGCAAATCCAGTACGCGCTGGATCTTCTCGCCTTGTCGGTCGAGGAACGTTGAAAGCAGAATTTCACCGTCAAGGCCTGCGGCCTCCGACGCGATCGAAACCGGCTCCGCCCCCAGGTTCAGCGCGACCACGACCGTCGCTCCCGCGCGCTGCCTGCGGTAAAGCAACATATCGCCCTGCGCGGCAATCGGCACGTAATCGCCCGACATCAGTTGCGGCAATTTCTTTCGTAAGCTGATAAGCGCCCTGTAGAGACGAAGGATCGATCGAGTGTCGGCCTCGAGATTGACCACGTTCTTCTGCGCAAAATCGTCCGACAGCGGCAGCCACGGCGTCGCGGTCGAGAACCCCGCATAAGGCGCCGCATTCCATTGCATCGGCGTCCGGCAGCCGTCACGACCGACGCCGATGCCCGGAACGTTCTTCTCAAAGGGATCGCGCACCTGATCGGGCGCGATCGCCATCTGATGCATGCCAATCTCGTCGCCGTAATAGAGCGTCGGCGTCCCCCGCAAAGTCAACAGCAGCATCGCGGCGACGCGGGCCTGCGCCTGCCCCACCCGGCTGGCGACCCGCGGACGATCGTGATTGCCCAGCACCCAGTTCGGCCACGCCCCCGCCGGGAGTGCGGCTTCGTAGTCGGCGATGATTTTCTCGACCGACCGCGCGTTCCACGGCGCCGACAACAGCGCGAAGTTGAACGGCAGATGCGCGCCTGAGAGATCCTTGCCGTAATA
>WNFF01003316.1_pt1 | contig 13232 bp, 9 predicted proteins | sample 5400441 | NCBI WGS metagenome assembly WNFF01 (sample SAMN13153345, study PRJNA577476) | soil metagenome | isolation source: 120 cm saprolite under Douglas fir tree site 2 hole 3 replicate 1 | place: USA:California | collected 2015-04-18
TCCTGGCCCGGCCCGCCGTCGAGGCGGGGGAGCGTCTGGGGTTCTTGCCGGGCGATGTGAACGAGAAAGTGGATCCGTACCTGCGGCCGCTGTACGACGCGCTCGAGGACATGATGCCGCGCGATCGCGTGCAGCGGGCGATCGAGAACCGCACGATCGAGATCGCGCCGCTCGCCTACATGCGCGGCCGCACCCTCGCGGACGCGTTCGTGATCCTGGACGAGGCCCAGAACGCGACGGGGATGCAGATGAAGATGTTCCTCACGCGCCTAGGGGTGAACTCGCGCGCCGTGATCACCGGCGACAAGACCCAGATCGACCTCGCCAACCGCGAGGACTCGGGGTTGTTGCAAGTGGAGCGCATTCTGCCCGGGATCGCCGGGATCGGCTTCTGCTACTTGGCGGACACCGACGTCGTGCGCCACCGTCTGGTGCGCGACATCATCCGTGCCTACGCCGAGGACGCCCAGGGCTGACATGAGGCTCCCCACCGTCGTGCAGCTGCGCTATCACGGCAGCCGCTGGGCTTGGGTTGTGGGGCTGGCGATCCTCGCCGACCTCGCCTTCCCCTCGAGCGCGACCGTGGCGCCGCAGCTCCCGGCGGGGGCGGTGGCGGACCGCGACGTGATCGCGCCCTTCACCTTCCCCGTGAACAAGTCCGACGAGGACCTCGCGCGCGAGGCGGAAGAGCTCGCGGCGACGGTGAAGCCGATCTATCAGTTCCAGGACCGCGCGGTCGACAGTGCCAAGACCGCGATGCACGCGCTGGTCTCGAGTCTCGAGGGAGCGGCCGATGCGGGCGGGGCGGTTGCGATCCAGCAGGCGGCCAAGGTGCGGGGCGTCCCGCTGGCCCCGGCCGAGGCCGCCTACTTGGGTAAGGGGGGCAGGCGCCACCGCCTCGAGCTGGCGCTGGGCGAGCTGTTCGATCGCACGCTCGCGCTGGGCGTCACCGGTCCGGGAGTGCTGCAGGTCGAGCAGGCGCCGGAGCTCATCGTGCGACGGCGCTCGGGCGAGCAATCCGTGGCGCGCGACCAGGTCCTGTCCTACGCGCAGTATCTCCAGCGGGCGCGCGCCATCCACCCGGACAAGGGGTCGAGCGTCGGCGACGCGCTCTACGTCCGGCTCGCCGGCCATTTCTTCCGACCCACCCTCATCCCCAACACGCTCGAGACCGAGCGGCGCCGCGACGAGCTGCGGCGCAGCGTCGATCCCAGTAAGTACATCGTCCGTGCCGGCGACCGCATTGTCGGGGCCCACGAGGTGGTGACCAACGAGGCACACGAGAAGCTCGTGGCGCTGCACAGCGACCTGGTGCGCCGGGGCGCCGCGACCAGCCGTTCCGCAGGCGGCGTGTTCGGGCCGGTGCTGCGCGACGGGCTGATCTTCGCGATTTTCTGGGTGCTGCTCGTATTCTATCGGCGCGAGACCTATCGCGACCGCCGCCAGGTGACGCTGATCGGCAGCCTGTTCGCGCTGGTGCTGGTTCAGGCGGCCGCCACCGCGCGGCTCGTGCCCCAACACGCCGAGATCATCATCCTGCCGTTCATGGCGATGACGCTCACGGTGCTGTTCAACGGGCGCGTCTCCATGATCGCCGCCATGATCCTGGCCATCGTGATCGGCCAGCAACCGGTGTTTCACGATCAGCCCGCGCTCTTCCTGTGCGTCATGGGCGGGGTCACCGCGGCGCTCTCGGTCCGCGGGCTCCGGCGCCGCAGCAACTTCTACGGGCCCGTGCTGATCATCGCACTCGGCTACCTCGCGGCCGCCCTCGCGCTCGGGCTTGCGGGCAGTTGGAGCGTGGGTGAGATCGGCGCGCGCGGCGTGTGGGGTGCGGTGAACGGCCTCGTCTCGGCGGGCCTCACCTTCTTCCTGCTGCCGGTGGCCGAGGCGCTGACCGGGATCACGACCGACCTGACGCTGCTCGAGCTGTCCGATCCGAGCCGACCCCTGTTGCGGCGGCTGTCGCTCGAGGCGCCGGGGACCTACGCGCACTCGGTCGCGATGGCGAACCTGGTCGAGGCGGCGGCGAACCGGATCGGGGCCAACGGGCTGCTCGGCCGGGTGGGGTGCTACTACCACGACATCGGCAAGATCAATAACCCGCAGTACTTCGTCGAGAACCAGACGCGCGGCAACAACCCGCACGACCGGCTTAAGCCGTACCAATCGGCGCAGATCATCAAGGCGCACGTCACCGACGGCATCGCCTTGGCCGACGAGGCGGGGCTTCCCGAGCCCGTGACGGCGTTCATCCCCGAGCATCACGGCACGACCGAGATCACGTATTTCCTCGACCGCGCGAAGAAGAGCGGCGACGGCGGCTCGGCCGTGGCGGCCGACTTCAGCTATCCCGGACCCAAGCCCCACTCGGCCGAAACGGCGATCAGCATGCTCGCCGACTCGGTGGAGGCCGCTCTGCGCGTCCTCGAGGACCTGACGCCCACGAAGATCGCCGAGGTGATCAATCACATCGCGCGCACCAAGCTGAACGCCGGGCAGTTGGACGAGGCGCCGATGACGCTGCAGCAGATCGATCAGGTGAAGCAGGAGTTCTTGCGGATCATCTCGGGGATGTACCACGCCCGCATCGACTATCCGGAGTCCAGTGGCGGTATCACGGCGACCTGGCAGCCCGCAGTCAAGGCTTGAGCGCGCGGCCCGGCGCGTCTTGGCCTGGGAGGGTGCGCGCGGCGCGCGGGTCGAGCTCACGCTGCTCGATGCCGCCGCCATGCGCCGGCTGCACCGCCGCGTCACCGGTCGGCACGCGCTGACCGACGTCCTCTCGTTCGCCCTGCCGCAGCCCGACGGCACGCTCCTGGGCGACGTCTACATCTGCCCCGCCGCTGCCACGCGCTGGGTCGACAACGGGCACCGTCAGCCGCGGAGCGCCGCGCGGGTCGGCCCGGCGAGCCGGCCGGGCCGGCCGGCCCGGGCGGGCCAGGTCGCGGAGGAGCTGGTGCGCCTCGCGGTGCACGGCACGCTGCATGTGCTGGGCTATGACCATCCGGAGGGGCCCGGGCGCATGCGCTCCGCGATGTGGCGGCGGCAGGAGCGCTACGTCCGCCGCCTCCTCGCGCGGGGGCGGTGATGCTGGTGGGTGCGGCGGTCACCGTCGTCGGCGCGCTCGTCGCTGCCGCCGCGGCCTTGTGGGCGGGGCTCCTCGCGCTCGGCGAGGAAGCGGCGGTGGGCGAGGTGCTCCACACGCTCGGGGACGCGCCACCGGCCACGGTGGGCGGCCGGGTGCCCCTGCATCGCGCCCTGCACGTCGCGCGGCTCGCGTTGCTCGTGCTCGCCGCCGTGGCGGCCGGAGACGCGCTGGGCTGGTGGACCCGGCCCTGGGCCGCGGCCCTCGGCGCCTGGGGCGTGGCGGTGGGATTCCTGTTCGTCGTGGGCGACGCGCTGCCGCGCAGCGTGGCGCACATCGCGCCCGAGCTCGCGAGCGCCGCCCTCCCGCTCGCGCGCCGGACCCTCGTCCCCTTCGGCCTGCTGCTCTGGGTGCTCGCGTGGCTCGACCGCGGTTTGCATCGCCTCGTCGCCACGCCGCGCCCGCTCCAGCCCACCCTGGGCGTCGCGCAGCGCGACATGTTGCTCGGCGTCTTCACGCTCGCCGATACGCGGGTCGACGAGGTGATGACCCCGCGCCTCGACATGATCGCGGTCGATCTCGCCGCGGCGACCGAGGAGGTGGTGGACGCGTTCCGCCAGAGCGAGCACTCCCGCCTCCCCGTCTACGACGGCACCCCGGACAACATCGTGGGCGTGGTGTTTGCGAAGGATCTCGTTCCAGTCGCCCTCGGCATGGAGGGCGCGGCGAACGCAGCGGGGGCAGCGGGGGCAGGGGCGGCGGGGGACGCCGCCGTTCCGACGCGCTGGCAGCCCCTCGTGCGACCCGCCTCCTACGTGCCCGAGACCAAGACGCTCGACAGCCAGCTGCGCGATTTCCAGCGTGGGCCGGCGCATCTCGCGATCGTGGTGGACGAGTTCGGCGGCACGTCGGGCTTGATCACGCTCGAGGACATCCTCGAGGAAATCGTGGGCGAGATTCATGACGAACACGACGTCGGTGAGCCGGCGGCGATCCGTCAAGAGGGCGATCGCTACTGGGTGGACGGCCGCGTCACGCTGGACGATCTGTCCCAGGTGCTCGGCCGCGCGTTCGAGCATCCCGAGGTCTCGACGGTGGGTGGCCTGGTGTATTCCGTGCTCGGGCGTGTGCCCCGCGCCGGCGACGAGCTCACGCTCGATGGCTACCGGGTGGTCGTGGAGCGCGTCGAGCGGCGCCGGGTGACCCGGGTCGTGGTGCAGAGGCAGCCGTGACGCTCGCCATCCTGTTGTTCGTGGGCGGCCTACTGTTCGCGGCGCTGTCGGCGGCGGTGGGGGTGGCGGCCGCGGCGGTGAGCCAGCTCGAGTTGACCCGCTGGGTGTCCTACAAGCTGCGGGGCGCGAGCGGGGTGGCGAGTGTGCTCGAGAATCCCGGCCGGGTGCTCGCGACCGCGAACGCGCTCACGACCATCGGCACGGTGGCGGCAGCCGCGGTGATCCCGGCGCTACTCGCCCGCACCACGCCGACGACGCTCGGGGTCGTCACCGTCGCCCTGGGCGTGCCGCTGCTCGTGAGCGCGGCATACCTAGTCCCGCGCGTTTTGGGTCGGCGCTGGGCAGAGCCGATCGTGGCGCACGCCGTGCCGCGGCTCGAGCGCTGGGGCCGGGTGCTGGCGCCGTTGGTCGCCTGGCGGGAGCCCTCGCGCCGCACCACGCTCGCCGCCGTGCTGACGAGTGCCGACACCAACGCGCTCGCCTCGGCCGACGAGATCGCCGTGGTCTCCGGGGTGCTCGCGTTCGCCGACCGCCCGGTGAAGGAGCTGATGACGCCGCGCACCGCCATCGTCGCGATCCCCGAAGGCCTGCTCGCCGGGGAGGTGGCCCACGTGTGTATGCAATCCGGCTACAGCCGCTATCCCGTGCACCGTGGCTCGCTCGACGAGGTGGTGGGCGTCGCCCATGCGTTCGACTTGTTGCGGCTCGCACCGGACGCGCCCGTCCCCGTGCGCCCGACGCTGCTCGTGCCCGGCACGACGCGGGCCGCTGACCTGGTGCTCGAGATGCAGCGTGGCCGCGGCCACTTGGCCGTGGTGCTCGACGAGTTCGGGGGCACGGCGGGGCTCGTGACGCTGGAGGATCTGTTGCGCGATCTCGTGGCGGAGATCTTCGAGCCGGCGGGGGGGGTGGCCGTGCCGGGCGAGGCACCGCCCAAGATCCTCGAGCTGGAGGGCAACGCTCCGGCGGACCGGCTCGGGGAGGCGCTCGGGGCGCCGCCCCAGCCGCGCGGGGTCCAGACGGTCGGTGGGCTCCTGGTGCAGGCCCTCGGGCGCATTCCGCGCCCGGGCGAGCGATTCACGCTGCACGGACTCGAATTCGACATCCTCGCCGCCACCGCCACGCGGGTCGAGCGCGTCGCGGTGCGACCCGGCCCGGTGCGCGCCATTCCGCTCGATCGCCCCGAGGAGCGGACGTGAAGCCGGGCCCCGCGGCTAGTTACTTTACATGAGCGTGGAGCAGATCCTCGAGGGACTCGGCCGGCGCGAGCCGGCGGCGCTGGCGCGCGCGATCACTCTGGTCGAGAACCAGCGCGACGGGTTCGAGCGAGTGCTGTCGCATGCGCACGCGCTCATCGGCCAGCGCGGCCGGGCCCGGCGCGTCGGCCTCACCGGTCCCCCGGGCGCCGGGAAGAGCACGCTCACCGAGCGGTTGATCCAGCACTACCGCGCCGAGGGGCGCTCGGTCGGCGTGGTGGCGGTCGACCCGACGAGCCCGTTCACCGGTGGCGCCCTGTTGGGCGACCGGATCCGGATGGAGTCGGCGCGCCTCGATCCCCAGGTGTTCATCCGCTCCATGGCGACGCGCGGCGCGCACGGGGGCCTCGCGACCACGACCGAGGAAGTCGCCGATCTGCTCGAGGCGTTCGGCTTCGAGCGCATTCTGGTCGAGACTGTCGGGGTCGGCCAGACGGAGCTCGACATCGCCGGCAGTGCCGAGACGACCGTGCTCGTGCTCGTGCCCGAGTCGGGCGACGGGATCCAGACCTTGAAAGCCGGCGTGATGGAGATCGCGGACATCTACGTCGTGAACAAGAGTGACCGGCCCGGGGCCGACAAGCTCCGCCAGGAAGTCGAGGTCATGCTCGGCATCCGGCGTGGCAACGCGTTTCGGCACGTGACGCCGCATCACCGTCCCGACGGCGCGGCGCCGCGCGCCCCCGACCGGACCGCGCGGGCGCCGGCCGCGGGGTGGGAGGCGCCGGTGCTCGGCACCGTGGCCGTGACGGGGGAGGGCGTGGCCGCGCTCGCCGCCGCGCTCGAGCGTCATGCCGCCTATCTCGAGACGAGCGGTACGCTGGTCGCACGGCGGCGCGCGCGGCTCGCGGCGCGCACCCGCGCCGTCCTCGAGCGCGGGGTGCAGCGCTGGCTCGCCGAGGCCACCCGCGCCGAGGAGCTCCTGGCCCAGCGGCTCGACGAGGTGGCGGACGGCCGCAAGAGTCCCTACGACGTCGCGGCCGAGATCCTCGATCAAGTGAAGGCAGCGGCGGTGCGATGAGCGGCAACGACCAGAAGCCCGTCTACACGCCGGCCGACCTCGCCGGGTTCGATCCCGCGCGGCGCCTGGGGGCGCCGGGGCACTACCCGTTCACCCGCGGCATCCACCCGACCATGTATCGGGGTCGGCCGTGGACGATGCGGCAGTTCGCCGGGTTCGGCAGTGCCGAGGACACGAACCGCCGCTATCACTTTCTGCTCGAGCACGGCCAGACCGGCCTCTCGGTCGCGTTCGATTTCCCCACGCTGATGGGCTACGACTCCGATCACCCGCGCGCCGAGGGCGAGGTGGGCAAGTGCGGCGTCGCCATCAGCTCGCTCGCCGACATGGAGGATCTGTTCCGCGGGATCCCGCTCGACCAGGTCTCCACGTCGATGACGATCAACGGGCCGGCGGCGATGCTGTTCTGCTTCTATGTGGCGGCCGCCGAGCGCCAGGGCGTATCGAGCGATCGGCTGCGGGGCACCGTGCAGAACGACATCCTCAAGGAGTACATGGCCCAGCACGCCTGGGTGTATCCTGTCGAGCCGGCCTTGAAGATCATCGTGGACATGTTCGAGTGGTGCGCCACGCACGCACCGCTCTGGAACACGATCTCGATCTCGGGCTATCACATCCGCGAGGCGGGCGCCACGGCGGCCCAGGAGCTCGCCTTCACGCTCGCGAACGGCTTCACCTACGTGGAGCGCGGCGTGGCGCGCGGATTGGACGTGGATGCGTTCGCGCCGCGCCTCTCCTTCTTCTGGGACATCCACAACAACTTCTTCGAGGAAATCGCCAAGCTGCGCGCGGCGCGGCGCATCTGGGCGCGGCACATGCGCGAGCGCTTCCATGCCAAGAGCCCGCGTTCCTGGATGATGCGGTTTCACGCGCAGACGGCCGGCGTCACGCTCACCGCGCAGCAGCCGATGAACAACGTGGTCCGCGTCGCCTACCAGGCCCTCGCCGCGGTGCTCGGGGGCACGCAATCCCTGCATACCAACTCGCTCGATGAGACGCTCGCGCTGCCGACCGAGGAGGCGGTGCGCCTCGCGCTGCGGACGCAGCAGATCATCGCGCACGAAACCGGCGTGCCAGACGTGATCGATCCGCTGGGCGGCTCCTACTATCTGGAAACTCTCACCGACCAGCTCGAGCGCGAGGCCGAGGCCCTGTTTGCCGAGATCCAGTCGGTCGGCGGGGTGGTGAAGGGGATCGAGGGCGGCTGGTTCCAGCGCCAGATCGCGCGCGCGGCGGAGGCATTCCAGCGCGACGTCGAGGCGGGCGGCAAGGTCATCGTCGGCGTGAACGAGTTCACCAACGCCGACGATCATCCGGTCGAGATCCTCAAGGTCTCGAACGATGCCGAGGGCAGCCAGCGGCGCCGCCTCGCCCGGTTGCGGGCCGAGCGCGACGGCGCGGTGGTGCGCGAGCGGCTCGGGGCGTTGCGCCGCGCCGCGCTGGAGGACCGTAACGTGATCGGACCGATGCTCGACTGCGCCCGCGCGTACTGCACGCTGTATGAGATCCGCCATGCGCTCGAGAGCGTCTACGGCGCCTACCGCGAGCCGGTGTTCTTCTAGCCCGTGAGCGCCCTCCCGATTGCCGCCTCGGAGAGCGCGGTGCGCGCCGCCGTCGACCGCCTCGCGCGGCTCGAGCCGGGCGCCCACCTCGTGGTCTCCTGCTATCTGAAGCTCGAGCCGCGCGACAAGACCCGCGCCAAGTACTTGATCAAGATGAAGAATCGGGTACGCGACGCGCTCGCCGCGCTGGCGCGCGAGGGCCTCGAGCGCGCCGTGCGGGAGGCCGGGGCGGCCGACCTGCAGCGCGTGCAGCGCTATTTCGAGGAGCCGAGCCGGCTCCCCGCGGCCCGCGGGATCGCGCTGTTCGCCTGCGGCCCGCTCGACGTGTTCGACGTGCTGCAGCTGCCGCACGTGCACCGCTCGCGCCTCGCCGTGGCGCCCGTGCCACTGGTACGTGAGTTGCTCGCGCTGGAGGAGGAGTTCGGGACGATTCTCGTGGCCGCCTGCGACCGCACGGGCGCGCGGCTGTTCGCCGTGACGGCCTATGACATCGTGGAGCTGTCGAGCCTCACGGCGCTCGCGACCCGGCCTGGGAAGTTCCACGGGGAGCGGCAGGCGAAGAAGGGGAGCGTGCTGGCGGGCGGGTTCGGCGAGCACAACTATCACATGCGGATCCGCGAGGAGAAGCAGCGGCATTACGCACAGGTGGCGGACCACATCTTCCAGATTCACACCCAGCGTCCGCTCGCCGGGCTCGTGCTCGCGGGGATCGGCGTGGACGGCGGGGCCGTGCTGCCGCACCTCCACACGTACCTCCACGACCTGGTGCTCGGGGTCGTGCGCTTGAACCCCAAGCGCGTCACGGCGGCCGAGGTCCGCGAGGCCACGCTGGCGTTGCGCGAAGAGCGCGAGCGCGCCTGGGAGCGCGCCCATGCCGCGGCGGTAAAGGACGGCGTCGGCACCGGCTGGGCGGTGAACGGGATCGAGCCCACGCTCAAGGCGCTCGCCCGGGGCCAGGTCCGCACCCTGCTCGCCGACGGCAACAACGACGATTCCCGGCTCGACGAGGCGATCGAAGAGGCGCTACGGCAGCGTGCGCAGGTGGACGTGCTGTACGACGACAAGGCTCGCCGCGCCGTGGACGGGCTGGCGGCACTGCTCCGGTTCCGCCGCTGATGGCCGGCGCGAAACGCCCCATCCGGGTGCTCGTCGCGAAGCCCGGATTGGACGGCCACGACCGGGGCGCAAAGGTCGTGGCGGCGGCGCTACGCGACGCGGGGATGGAAGTCATCTACACCGGGCTCCATCAGACACCCGAGATGATCGCGCAGGCGGCGATTCAGGAGGATGTCGCTGTCGTGGGCCTGTCGATCCTGTCGGGCGCCCACCTGACGCTCTTTCCCCGCGTGAAGCAGCTCCTCGCGGCCGCGGGACGCGACGACGTCCTCGTCACGGGCGGCGGCATCATTCCACCCGAGGACATGGCGGCGCTCGAGCGCCAGGGGATCGGCAAGCTGTTCGGACCGGGGACACCGACCACCGAACTCGTGAAGTACATCGAGGACTGGGCCGCGGCGCATGCCTCCGTCTGATCCGGTCGGCCGCGCCCGCGTCGGCGCCCGCCCACGCCGTTGAGCCGTCTCAAGACGCTCGGCGCGGAGTACCGCGAGCTCCAGGCGCGCCTCGAGCAGGGCGGCGGGCCCGACAAGGTGCGCCGCCAGCACGAGCAGGGGAAGTTGACGGCGCGCGAGCGCGTCACCGCGCTCCTCGACCAGGGGGCCGAGTGGCTCGAGGTCGGGCTGCTCGTCGCCTACGATCAGTACGACGGTCAGGCGCCCGCGGCAGGCGTCGTCACCGGGCTCGGCCGGATCGCGGGTCGCCCGGTGGTGGTGGTGGCGAACGACGCGACGGTGAAAGCGGGCTCCTGGTGGCCCGAGACCATCCGCAAGATGCTGCGCGCCCAGGAGATCGCGATGCGCCAGCGGATCCCGATCATCTACCTCGTCGACTCCGCGGGCGTGAACCTGCCCTACCAGGGCGGGGTTTTTCCGGGACAATTCGGCGCCGCGCGGATCTTCTACTACAACTCGATCATGCGCCACTACCTCGGCGTGCCGCAGATCGCCGCCGTCATGGGGCCCTGCATCGCCGGCGGCGCGTACTTACCCGCGCTCTCGGACGTGATCTTCATGGTGGAGGGCACGTCGTTCATGGGCCTCGGCGGCCCGAATCTCGTCAAAGGCGCGACCGGGCAGGCGGTGGACGCCGAAGCGCTGGGCGGGGCCCGCACCCATACCGCGGTGAGCGCGGTGGCACACTACCGCGCCCCTGATGACCCCGCCTGCCTGGCGGAGATGCGCGAGTACGTAGCGCGGCTGCCGCGCACGCTCCGCCCGCCGGCGCCCGGCGGCAAACCGAAGCGCAACCCGAAGGACCTGTACGAGCTCTTGCCCGCCGACCACCGCATGAGCTACGACGTGCGGGCCGTGCTCGACTGCGTCCTCGACGACGGCGTGGTCGCGGAGTTCCAGCCTGACGTCGCGCCGGAGATGATCTGCGGGCACGGCGCCATCGCCGGCCGCCCCGTGGCGCTGATCGCCAATTCGCGCGGCGTGATCAAGGGGAAGCCGGGCGCGGCGCCCAAGATCGGCGGCATCATCTACACGGCCAGCGCCGAGAAGGTGGCGTACTTCATCGAGAACGCGAACCGCGAGCGGCTGCCGCTCTTGTTCGTGCAAGACGTGTCCGGGTTCATGGTGGGCACCGAAGCGGAGCACTCGGGGATCATCCGCGCGGGTGCCCGGTTCGTGGAAGCGATGGCGACCGCCACCGTCCCGAAGCTCGTCCTCACCGTGAACCACGCGTCCGGGGCGGGTTATTACGCCATGGCGGGGCAGGGGTTCGATCCCGACTTCATCCTGTCCTGGCCGACCGGGCGGATGGGGGTGATGGAAGGCGAGTCCGCCGTCCAGGCGGTGTTCGGGAGCGGTGTGGCCAAGCCCGAAAACGCGGCCGCCGTGGAGGCGATGCGCGGCGACTACGACCACCAGCTCGACGCCCGGTTCGCGGGCGCCCGCGGCTTCGTGGATGCGATCCTCCTGCCCGAAGACACGCGCGCCACCCTGGCCTTCCTGCTCGAGGTGACGAGCGAATTCCCCGGGCCCCATCTCGGCCCCTTTACCTTGCCCAGCACCCCATGACCCTCGATCGCAATCTCGTCGTCCTGAGCCTGCTCGCGACCGCCTGCGGCGGTACGGCCGCGCGTCCCGCCACGGCGCCGGTCCCCGACCGCCGGCGCCCGAGCGTCGCGGCCGCGCCCGCCGCGGCCGATGGGAGCGCCGCACCGGCCCCCACCCCGGTGGTGCCGCCCCCGGTCGCCTTCATGGCGGGCCTCATGCCGCTGCGGAGCACGGGCGTGGACCAGTTCCGGGCCAAACACCCCACCTACGACGGCCGGGGGGTCCTGATCGCGATCCTCGATACCGGGGTCGATCCCGGCGTCGACGGACTCATCACGACCAGCACCGGCGCGCCCAAGGTCATCGAGCTGCGCGACTTTTCGGCTGAGGGCCGCGTGGCGCTCACCCCCGTCATCCCCGCTGGCGACGGCACGGTCGCCGTCGCCGGCCACACGCTCGCGGGGGCGGGTCGCATCGGCCGGCTCACGACGGCGACCACCTGGTACGCCGGGGCGTTGCGCGAGCTGCCGCTCGGCAAGCTGCCCAGCGCCGACCTGAACGGCAACGGCACGAACACCGACGTGTTCCCGGTGATCGTCGTCAAGGCGACCGACGGCTGGGTGGCGTTTATCGACTCGAATCTAAATGGCTCGTTCGAGGACGAGATGCCGCTGCACGATTATCGCGAGGGGCGGGAGACCATCGCCCTGGGGTCGAAGCCGATCACGCTCGCCGCCAATTTCAGCGAGGTGAACGGGGCGCCCGTGCTCGACTTCTATTTCGATACCGGCGGGCACGGCACGCACGTCGCCGGCATTGCGGCGGGGCACAGCCTGTTCAACGTCGCGGGGTTCGACGGCGTGGCGCCCGGCGCCCAGCTGTTGGGCCTGAAGATCGCGAACGCGGCGCGGGGTGGGGTCTCGGTGACGGGCAGCATGCAGCGCGCCATGAGCTACGCCGCGCGTTACGCCGAGCGGCACAACCTTCCGCTCGTGCTGAACCTGAGCTTCGGCGTCGGGAACGAGATCGAAGGCGGCGCGGTGATCGATTCGCTCGTGAACGCGTTTCTCGTGGCCCATCCCAACGTGGTCTTCCTCATCAGCGCCGGGAACGACGGGCCCGGCCTCTCGACCATGGGGTTTCCCGCGTCGGCGGACCTGGCGCTCGCGGTGGGTGCGTCCTATCCGAGCGTGTTCGCGCGTCCGGCCCAGCCGGGCACGCCGCCGCCGCCCGACGTGATGGGCTGGTGGAGCTCGCGCGGCGGCGAGCTCGCGAAGCCCGACCTGGTCGCGCCCGGCGTCGCCTTCTCGACCGTCCCGCGCTGGAACACCGGGGACGAGATCAAGGGTGGCACGAGCATGGCGGCGCCCCACGCCGCCGGACTCGCGGCCTGCCTCCTGTCCGCCATGGCGCAGGAGGGCCGCCGCGTGAGCGCAGCCGAGGTGGCGCAGGCGCTGCGCGCGTCGGCCGTCGGGTTCCGGGGGGAGACGGTCCTCGATCAGGGGGCCGGTGTCCCACACCTGGACGCGGCCTACCGCTGGCTCCTGGGCGGTCACCAGGGGTCGGCTTACGAGGTGCGCACGCCGGGCGGCGTCTCGGGCGCCCTCCGCCGCGCGGGGCTCGCCGGGCTCGGAGACACGTTGCAGGTGTTCCACGTGCGCCACGTCGCCGGCCTGCGGGCCGCGGAATTCCTCCTGCGCTCGAGCGCCCGCTGGCTGACGGTGCCGCCCGCGGTGACCGCGGGCGCGCGCGAAACCGAGATCCCCGTGCGCTACGAAGGCGCCGCCTTCGCGGCACCGGGCGTGTACATCGGCGCGGTCACCGCCTGGAACGCGAGCGACACGCTCGCCGGTGCGCTGTTCACGCTCCCGAACACGGTCGTCGTGCCGTACGATCTCGCCGCGCAGCCGCTCGCCGACCCGCGTCGCGCGATCGCTCCCGCGCGCGTGCAGCG
>WNFF01003317.1_pt1 | contig 13225 bp, 6 predicted proteins | sample 5400441 | NCBI WGS metagenome assembly WNFF01 (sample SAMN13153345, study PRJNA577476) | soil metagenome | isolation source: 120 cm saprolite under Douglas fir tree site 2 hole 3 replicate 1 | place: USA:California | collected 2015-04-18
GCGCGATCATCCGCCGCGGCCCCGAGGCGAGCGGCCATCATCTGGCCATGCTCTACTTCACCAATTCCATCGGTGCGGCCGCCGGTGCGCTCGCCTCGGCGTTCCTGCTGCTCGGTTGGATCGGGATGCCCGGCACGATGCGGCTTGCGGGCGCGCTGAACCTCGCCCTCGCCGCGACGGTCCTTGCGCTCGCGCGCCGCGGCGAGCCTGCCGCGCTCGCCGCGGCACCCTCCGGCGGCGCGGCCCTGTCCGGGAACACAATCATCCGCCTGTTTCTCGCGGGCGCCTTTGTCACCGGACTGGCCTCGTTCGTATACGAAATCGCCTGGATCCGGATGCTCTCGCTCGTCCTCGGCTCCTCGTTCCACGCTTTCGAGCTGATGCTCTCCGCATTCATCACCGGGCTCGCTCTCGGCGGCCTGTGGATCCGGAACCGCATAGACAAGATCGCGGACCCGGTGCGCTACGCGGGCATCGTACAGCTCGGCATGGGGCTCGCCGCGCTCGCGACCATCTTCGTCTATCACTGGACCTTCGACTGGATGGCCTGGGCGCTTGCAATACTCCAGCACAACGAGGCCGCCTACCCGGTGTTCAACCTTTTCAGCCATGCGCTCGCCTTCGCAGTGATGCTGCCCGCCACTTTCCTCGCGGGAATGACGCTGCCCCTTTTCACGCACGTGCTGCTGCGCGGCGGGCGAGGCGAGCGGGCGATCGGCCAGGTGTACGCCGCGAACACCCTGGGCGCGATCGCAGGCGTGCTCATCGCCGTGCACGTGCTGGTACCCGACGCCGGACTGAAGCTTGCTCTCGTGCTCGGCGCGGCCGCGGACATGCTGCTCGGGGCCTGGCTGCTGCGCCATTCGCTGGCGGCGTTCCGGCGCATCCACGCCTTTGCGGCGCTCATCTTGGGTATGCTTGCCGCGACTGCGACGGCGCGCGCCGAGATTCTCCAGCCCGAGCGCCTTGCGTCGGGCGTGTTTCGCTACGGCAAAGCGGTGCCCGAGGACAATCGGGTCTTTTTCTATCGTGACGGAAAGACGGCTTCGGTCGCGGTGCGGGGGAACGAGAACGGCGTATCGATCATCACCAACGGCAAACCCGACGCCGCCATCGGCATGGATCCAAGCCGGCCGCCCCGCGAGGACGAATACACGATGACGCTGCTCGGGGCGCTGCCGTTGCTGATCAAACCCGAGGCCAAGACTTTCGCCAACATCGGCTGGGGCTCGGGCCTGACCGCGGCGGTGCTGGTGTCGCACGGCGGTCCGCGCGAGGTCGATTCGATCGAGATCGAACCGGCGATGGTGGCCGGGGCGCGTTCCTTCTTTCCGCGCAACATCCGCGCCTACCGCGACCCGCGGAGCCGGGTCTTTTTCGAGGACGCGAAAAGCTACTTCGCGCGCCACGGCAGGCTCTACGATGTCATCATCTCCGAGCCTTCCAATCCCTGGGTGAACGGGGTCGCCAGCCTTTTCACGACGGAGTTCTATCGCGATTCGAAGCGCTATCTCGCGCCACAGGGCCTGTTCGTGCAGTGGCTGCAGATCTACGAACTGAACGACCGGCTGCTCGGTTCCATGCTGGCCGCGCTCGGAGAGAACTTCGCGGACTACGAAGTGTACGCGGCGAATTCCGCGGACCTCGTCGTCGTCGCGGTCGCCGAGGGGCGCGTGCCGCCCGCGGGTCCTTTGCCCGGGAAGGAGTCCGTCTTCATGCAAGAGCTCGCTCGCCTGGACATCAGGCGCATAGAGGACGTGAGCGCGCGCAGAGTCGGCTCCAAACGCGAGATCGCGCCGCTGTTCGCGACGCTCCGCGCTCCGGTCAATTCCGACTTCCGCCCGATCGTGCAACTCGAAGCTCCCCGCGCGCGCTTCGAGGTGGCCTTTGCCCGGGCGATCTTCTCGCTGGTAAACGCGCCGCTGCCGATTCTCGAGATGGCCGGCAGCTCGCCCCGGGCCTATTTGCGCGACCCGCTGCCCGAATCCGACATTTCCCCGCCGGTGATCAGCCAATCGGTGGCCCTCGAGCTGGAACGGGGACTCACCTCCTCTTCTGCGGATCCGCTCCTCGTGGACAACGAATTCGTGCGCACCGCCCTGCTCACCTTGAAACGGCGCGGAGCCTTGTGCGGCGCCAAACCGCCGAAGGCGGCGATCGAAAAGCTGCACTGGGCTGCCGAGATTACCGCGGCGCACCTCGCGCCGAAGCTGGGTCGCGCGCTCTGGACCGATACCAGCTGGCTGGGTTGCGGCGCGCAGCGCCTGTCACCGCACGTCCGTGACCGGCTGATCATATACGCGGCGATCGCCTCGCGCGATGCGCGGGCGATGCTCGAGCGCGCCCGCAAGCTGCTCGAGGGGCCCGGCGAGGGAGGCGACGACTGGGGACGTTTCCTGGTGCTCACGGCGATGCTCGGCGGGCACGCCGCGGGCGAGCACGAGGAAGCGGACCGGCTCTGGCAAACCTACGGCAAAGCGCTCTATCGCGGCGGCGCGATCCCGCCGCACGTGGTGTACGTCTCGAACCTGCGCTGAGCGCCCACGACCGGCGGACTAACCCTTGAGAGCCCTCGCCCGGATCGCGTCCAGGGTCGTGGAAGTGGTGATGGCCTGGGGATCGATCCGCACCTCGATCAGCGCCGGCTTGCCCGCCGCTTCGGCGGTCTTGATCGCGCGCTCGAAGGCAGGCGCGAACTGAGCGGTCTCCTGGACCGTTTCTCCCGAGGCGCCGTAAGCGCGGGCGAGAGCGGCGAAATCCGGGTTCACGAGCGTCGTTCCGTATACGCGCGCCGGGTACTCGCGCTCCTGGTGCATGCGGATCGTGCCGTACATGCCGTTGTTGACGACGATGAAAACGATCGGCAGTTCGTACTGTACCGCGGTGGCAATCTCCTGCCCGTTCATAAGGAAGTCGCCGTCGCCGTTGATCGAGACGACGACGCGCTCCGGATGCGCGACTTTCGCCGCGACGCCCGCGGGAACGCCGTAGCCCATCGAGCCGTTGGTGGGCGCGACCTGCGTGCGCAGCCCCGGATAGCGGTAGAAGCGCGAGATCCATCCGGCGAAATTTCCGGCGCCGTTGGCGATGATCGCATCCGCGGGGAGGCGCTCTCGCAGCCAGGCGACGATTTCGGCGAGCTGAACCTTGCCCGGGTTCGGAGCGGGCTTCGTCCATTCGAGATAGTCGGCCCGCGCCCGCTCGCGCCAGGATTTCCAGGCGCTGCCATCCACCCTGAGATTTTTTAGCGCGACCGCGATCTGCGGCATCCCGGAGTTGATCAGCAGCTCGCCCTGGTACACGCGGCCCAGCTCTTCGGCGCCGGCGTGCACGTGCACGAGCTTCTGCTTCGGCCGCGGCGGCTCGACCAGCGTGTAGGCGCCGGTGGTCATCTCGCCCAGCCGCGCGCCGATCACGAGCAGCAGGTCCGCATTGCGCACGCGCTCGGCGAGCTTGGGGTTGATGCCGATTCCGACGTCGCCCGCGTAGTGGTCGTGGCGATTGTCGAAGAGATCCTGGAAGCGGAACGAGCAGGCGACCGGGAGTCCCGAGCTTTCCGCGAACGCCTGCAGATCGCTGCAGGCTTCGCGCGTCCAGACCGTGCCGCCCAGAATCACGAGCGGCTGCCTCGCCCGCTCGAGCATGCGGCCGAGCCTGGCCATGTCGCCAGCCGAGGGACTCGCCTGCACCACCTGGTAAGGCGAGACGTCGGCGACGGCGGCGGTCTGGGTGAGCATGTCCTCGGGAAGCGCGAGCACCACCGGGCCCGGCCTGCCGGACATGGCGAGATGGAAGGCGTGACTCACGTACTCGTGCATGCGCTCGGGGCGGTCGATCTGCGCGACCCACTTCGCCATCGGCCCGAACATGTGGCGGTAGTCCATCTCCTGGAACGATTCGCGGTCGGAGAATTCGGCCGGCACCTGGCCGATGAAAAGGATCATCGGAGTGGAGTCCTGCTGCGCGGTGTGCACGCCGATCGAAGCGTTGGTCGCTCCGGGCCCTCGCGTGACGAAGCAGATCCCCGGGCGCCCGGTGACCTTGGCCCAGGCCTCGGCCATGTAGGCGGCGCCGCCGTCCTGGCGCGCGACGATCAGGCGTATGGAATCGCGCGCGTCGTAGAGCGCGTCGAGGACGGCGAGATAGCTCTCGCCGGGTACGCAGAACGCGGTATCGACGCCGTGGATTTTCAGCGCATCGACGAGGATCTGGGCCGCGGTCCTCGTTGTGCCGGTGTTGGCCATTGCTGGACGGTGCGTGAAAAGCCGCAACTATACCGCAGCGATGCGGCCCCTGTGCCGATTGGATAGAATCGCGCTGGATCTCAAGGACAATCCATGGTCGACGATATTCCCGGGCTGCGCCGCATCCTGAAGACGAGCAAGGTCATCGCAGTCGTCGGCTTGTCCGGCGACTGGTTCCGCCCGAGCTACTTCGCGGCGAAATACATGATCGAGCACGGCTACACCGTGATTCCCGTCAATCCGCGATACGACGCCATCCTCGGCCAGAAGTGCTACAAGTCGCTGCGCGATATCCCGGTCAAGGTGGACATCGTCGACTGCTTCAGGAAAACCGAAGACATCATGCCGATCGCCGAGGACGCGATCGCGATCGGCGCGAAAGTGCTGTGGCAGCAACTGGGCGTGAAGAACACCGAAGCGGCAAAAAGGGCGGAAGCCGCGGGACTCGAAGCAGTCATGGATCGCTGCGTCAAGATCGAGCACGGGCGGCTGTTCGGCGGCCTGAACTGGTGCGGCGTGAACACCAAAGTCATCTCGGCGAAGCGGCCGCTGTGGCTGTCGTACTGAAATGAACCCAGCGACGGACAGTCAGGAAAATCCCTACAGGTCCTGTCGGAAATAGACCCCTAAGAGCTGCTCACGCGGGCGTCCCTTGCAACCCGCTTGCGTTGGGACTATACAGTTCGCGATGAAACCCGTATCTCCCTCCACGGCCGGGGGAGTCTTGCTTGCGTTCCTCGGCGGCGTGGTGATGTTCGGCTGGTGGACGCAGTCGTCCCCTCTGGTGCGCGTGCTGCCGGGTTTCACGCCGATGGTATTCAACACGGCGCTGTGTTTTGTTCTGGCCGGAAGCGCGCTGCTGACACCGGTTTCCGACGCGGTCCGCTACAGACGCGCCACCACAGTGATCGGCGGCGCGCTCACGATCATCGCAGCCTTGGTGCTCGCCGAGCAGTCCCTGCACTTGGATCTCGGGATCGATTGGGCCCCGCTTCATGCTTGGCTGAACGACTCCAATCCGAACCCGGGCCGGATGTCGTCCGGCACCGCGTGCGGATTCCTGATGAGCGGAGCGGTGCTGATCCTCGCGACGCGCGTGCACCGCCCGTGGATGGGCACCGCTGTCCGGCTACTGACGCTGGGGGTCGGGGCCATCGGCGTGCTCGGGCTGGTGGGTTATCTGGTGAGCGCTCCCCTGCTTTTTCCGGAGTATCTTTTCGTCGGCGTGGCGGTGCACACGGCTGCAGGGCTGCTCGTTCTCGCGGTCGGCTTGCGGTCCGCGTGGAGGCGGATCGAGTGGGGCCGGGTACCGCTGTTCGCAAGGGACGACGACCGGATCACCTTCGTCGGCGCGACGGTTTTGGCCGCGATCGCCCTGGCCGCCGGGATCGCGAGCTTCGCCATCCTTCAGGACCGGGTTCAAACCCTGGTCAGCGGCAACGTTCACGCCGAGCTGACGCGGCGGACCGACATGTTCCGGGATTTGATCGAGCTGCGCGAAATCAATGCCCGGATCGCCGCCACCCGGCCTGCGGTGATCCGCAATCTGCGCGCCATCCACGCCGGCCGCGACGACAGCTCGGACCTTGCAAACGTGAAAGCGGTCGTCGACAGCTTCCTGAAGCAAGGTTTCAGCGCAATCGCCTATCACGACGCCGACGGCAAAGTCATCGCGAGCGGAGGCGCTTTCGCGCAAGCACCGGCGATGGCGGCGACGCTTACGACTCCCGACAAGCCGGAGCTGCTGTGGAGCGACGGATTCCTCCTGCGTCACCGCATCCCCCTGCGGGACTCCGCCGGGGAAGCCGGCACGGTGCTCGCCGAGCAGCCTCTCCCGGTGCTGACGCGGTTTGCGCAGAACGTACTCGGGATGGGTGCGACCGGGGATATGGGTTTGTGCGTCCGGCGCGAGGAACAACTGCAGTGCTTTCCCCAGCGGCTCAACCCCAAGGTGTTCTCCACCCCGCTGGTCAACATCGCCGGCGAGCCGCTCCCGGCAACCCGCGCCCTGCGCGGAGAGACCGGCGTGATCATCACCCGGGACTACCGGGCGCAGAACGTGGTCGCCGCCTTCGGCCCGGTCGGCGATTGGGGTCTCGGGATGGTGGTGAAAATCGACGCTGCCGAGATATTCCAGCCGATCCGCGAGCAGCTGCAAATCGTCATCGGCCTGCTGCTTCTGCTCGCCGCGGCGGGGACGTTGCTGCTGCGCTCGCAGATCAGGCCGCTCGCGACCAAGCTGGTGGACGCCGAGACGCAGGCGCGTTCGCGGACCGCGGAGGTGGAGGCCGCCAATCGCGAACTCGAGGCGTTTTCGTATTCGGTTTCGCACGATCTGCGCGCTCCGCTGCGTCACATCGCCGGCTTTGCGGAGATGCTGGCCGAGGGGTGCAGTTCGGCCTTGAGTGCCGCCGGCCTGCGTTACCTTGGGGTCATTTCAGACTCGGTGAAACAGATGGGCAGGCTGATAGACGACCTGCTCTTGTTTTCCCAAATGGGGCGCGTCGAGATGCGTCAAACCCGGGTCAGCATGGCCGAGCTGGTGAAACAGGCGTTGCAAGAACTGGCCGGCGACGCCAACGGCCGGAACATCAAATGGGACATTCAGTCCTTGCCCGATGTGAGCGGGGATTTTTCGATGCTGAAACAAGTCTGGGCCAACTTGCTCTCGAATGCGATCAAGTATACGCGTCCGCGCGATTTGGCGAAGATCGAAATCGGAAGCAGGAGAGAGAATGGCGAATTGGAGTTTCACGTGCGGGACAACGGAGCGGGCTTCGACATGAAATACGCCGAGAAACTGTTCGGAGTGTTCCAGCGGCTGCATCGGGCGGAAGAATTCGAGGGCACAGGCGTGGGGCTCGCCAATGTAAGGCGCATCGTCGCCCGCCACGGAGGCCGGACGTGGGCCCAGGCGAAGGTCGACGAAGGCGCGACTTTCTATTTCACGCTCCCCGACTCCGAAAGGAGATAGTTCATGACGGACCTAAGACCGATTCTTCTCGCCGAGGACAATTTGAAGGACGTCGAATTGGTCCTCGTCGCCTTGAAGAAGAACAATCTCGCAAACCAAGTCGTGGTCGCCCGCGACGGCGCAGAGGCGCTGGATTACCTTTACCGGCGGGGAAACTTCCGGGACCGGGAGGACGGGCTTCCGATCGCGATATTTCTCGATTTGAAGATGCCCAAAATGGACGGGCTGGAAGTGCTGAAGCAGATAAAGGGTGATGAGGCGCTCAAAGTCATCCCGGTCGTGATGCTGACTTCGTCGCGCGAAGAAGCCGATCTCGTGAAAAGCTATCAATTGGGCGTCAATGCTTACGTCGTCAAGCCAGTCGGCTTTCAGCAATTTGTCGACGCCATAAAACAGACGGGCATGTTCTGGGCCGTCATCAACGAGCCTCCTCCCGTGGGACGCGCGGACTGAGGCGGAAGCGGCGCTCAACATGGCCGAGCAGCTCAGGATCTTGCTCGTCGAGGACAGCCTGAACGATGCCGAACTCGTTCTGCGCGAGTTGACGCGCGGAGGGCTCGATTTCCAGAGCCGCCGGGTGCAGACCGAGCCGGACTTTCGGCGCGAGCTGGAAGAGTTCCAGCCCCACCTCGTCATCTCCGATTTCTCCATGCCGCAGTTCAGCGGGCGCCAGGCGCTCGCGATCGCGCGCGAGTCCCAGGCCGATATCCCGTTCATTTTCATTTCGGGCACGATCGGCGAGAACGTCGCCGTCGACATGATGAAAGCCGGCGCGGACGACTATCTCATGAAGAACAATCTCGCGCGGCTCGTGCCTGCGCTTGAGCGCGAGCTGCGCGAGGCCGAAGTGCGGCGGGGACGCAGGCACGCGGAAGAGGCTCTGCGCGAAAGCGAGGCGAAATTCCGCGAACTCATCGAGCAGGCGTCGGACGGCATCTTCGTCACCGACAAGGAGGGCAATTTCATTCTCGTGAACTCTCGGTATTGCGAGATGCTGGGCTACAGCCGATCCGAGCTTCTGCGGCTTCACAGCGAGGCCACCTACCCCGAGGGAGAAAGGGAGAAACGGGCGCAACGCCGCGCAGAGGTCCGCGAGAGAAAAACGAGCCTGTACGAACGAACGATCCGGCGCAAGGACGGCACGAGCTTTCCGGCCGAAGTCAGCATCAAGCTTCTCGGCAACGACAACGTTCAGGGGATCGTGCGCGACATCACGGAACGCAAAAAGGCGCAGCAGGCCCTGGCCGAAAGCGAGAGCCTGAAGGGCGCGATTCTCGAGTCGTCGCTGGACGGCCTGATTACCATCGACCATCTGGGAAACATCGTCGAATTCAATCCGGCGGCCGAAGCGATGTTCGGTATTCCGCGCGAGCGGGCGCTCGGCAAATCCATGGCTGAAATGATCATTCCCTCTCGGTTGCGCGACGCGCACCGTCGCGGATTTGCCCATTACCTGGCTACCGGGGAGGGACCCATCCTCGGCAAGCGGCTCGAACTGGAGGCGATTCGGGCCGACGGCACGGAAATCCCGATCGAGCTGGCGATAACAGCGATCGAGTCGCGGTCCGGGTCAATGTTCACGGGCTTTATCCGCGACATTACCGTGCGCAAACAGTCGGAGGCAAGAATCCACCGCCTGAACCGGGTATATGCGGTTCTCAGCGGAATCAATGCTCTCATCGTGCGCGTGCGCGATCGCAACGAGCTTTTCCAGGGAGCCTGCCGGATTGCGATCGAGGCCGGACAATTTCCGATGGCATGGGTCGGCATCGTGGACGGCGACACCAAGCGGGTGAAGCCCGTCGCTTGGGGCGGCGAGGCGGAGAAGTTCCTGGCCTCGGCTCCCCTCTCCATGAGCGAAAGCTCCACGGCGGGACGGGGAATGTCCGGAAAGGTCATCAAGGAAAAGAAGGCCGTGATCGCGAACGACATACAGAACGATCCTCGCGCCCAGATGAGGGAACAGTGCAAGGAGCGCGGCATCGACTCCCTGGTCATGTTGCCCCTTATCGTCAAAGGCGAAGGGATCGGCCTGCTTGCCCTGTACGCCAAGGAGGTCGGATTCTTCGACGACGAGGAGATGAAGCTGCTCCTGGAGCTCGCCGGCGACATCTCGTTCGCTCTCGATCACATCGAGAAGGAAGAGAAGCTCGACTACCTGGCGTACTACGACTCGCTCACCGGCCTGGCCAACCGCAGCTTGTTCCACGAGCGCCTGATCCAATACGTGAGCGCGGCGCAGAGCGATAAGAGCACCCTTGCCGTGGCCGTGGTGGACGTCGACCGGTTCAAGACCATCAACGACACGCTTGGCAGGCAGGCGGGCGACGACCTGCTCAGGCAGATCGCCGAGCGCATCGAGAACCACGCGGGCCCGGTCCGGATGGCGCGGATCAGCGCCGACCGCTTCGCGGTCGTGCGCTCGGGTGCAAGTTCCGAGAACGAAGTTGCGCGGCTCATCGAGCAGTGGCTCGAGGAATGCTTCGGTCCGCCTTACGTGGTGGGCGGCACCGAGCTCAGGGTCTCGGCCAAGGCGGGCATTGCAATGTTCCCCACCGACGGCGCCGACGCGGACGCTTTGTTCGGAAATGCCGAAGCGGCATTGAAGAAAGCGAAGGCGACCGGGGACCGGTATCTGTTCCATACGCAACAGATGACCGAAAGGATCGGGGAAAAGCTCGCGCTGGAGAACAAGCTGCGGCAGGCCATGGAGAAAGAGCAATTCGTGCTGCACTACCAGCCCCAGGTCGATACGGTCACCCGGCGCATCGAGAGCGTGGAAGCCCTGATCCGCTGGCAAAGCCCCGAGCTGGGTCTCGTGCCCCCTTTGCAATTCATTCCCCTGCTCGAGGAAACCGGGCTGATCCTGGAAGTCGGCGCGTGGGCGTTGCTCCGGGCCGTCCTGGATCACCGCACATGGATGGAACGGGGCCTGCCTGCACCGCGCATCGCGGTAAACGTGTCGCCGATCCAGTTGCGCAAGCGCGATTTTGTCGCCTCCGTCGAGGAAGCGATGAGGCCCGGGGCGGTCCCGCCCGGCATCGATCTCGAGATCACGGAGAGTCTCGTCATGGAGGACATCGAGGCGAACATGAAAAAGCTGGAAGCGCTGCGGCTGCTTGGAATGAGTATCGCGATCGACGACTTCGGCACCGGCTATTCCTCGCTCGCTTACCTGGCCAGGCTCCCGGTTCACTCGCTCAAGATCGACCGCTCGTTCATCATCACGATGCTGAAAGACCCGGCCACCATGACGCTCGTCTCGACGATCATCTCGTTGGCCCATTCGTTCAATCTGAAGGTCGTCGCCGAGGGGGTCGATGCCGAAGAGCAGGCCGAGGTGCTGAAACGCCTTGGCTGCGACGCGATGCAGGGTTATCTCTTCAGCAAGCCGGTGAGCTTCGATGAGATGACCGTCCTCCTCGGGAAACGCAAAGGCGTAGACTAACGGCCGGAATGCCGGCGCACTACTGCGCGCGGGCGAATACCCCCATGGCCGTACCCGATGACGCGAAGCTGGATCTGATCGCACGGCTGCAGCAGCTACCGATGCGCCACCGGTGGCTGCGCTGGGCCGTGCTCGCGGGGAGCCTCGCGTTTTCCACCGCCAGCACGTATTACTTCAGCATCCAGGTGCGGCAGGAGGCACACTCGAGGTTCGGGACCGCCGCCCTCGGCGTCGCCAACGACGTGCAATCGCGAATCCGCGCCTACGGGGACGTGCTCTACGCGATACGCGGGCTGTTCGATTCGTCGGACAACGTGGAGCGCGATGAATTTCACCGGTTCGCGCAGGCGCTCTCGCTGGGCGAGCGTTACCCGGGAGCCACCAACATTTCTTTTGCGCCCCGCGTCCCGCATGCAAAGAAGCTGCAATTCGAGCGCGCGGTGCGTGCCGAGACGAGTCCACTGGTGAAAGGGCTGCCCGAATTTGCCATCAAGCCCCCGGGGGAGCGTGCGGAGTACCTGGTGCTGACCTATATCGAGCCCATGGGGAAAAACGTCGCCGCGTGGGGGCTCGACCTCAACGCCGATCCGCTGCGACGCTCGGTCGTGGATCGCGCACGCGACTCCGGGCAGATATCCTCGAGCTCGGGGATCACCTTGGTGAGGGACGGCAATGCGAGCGTTGCCAGCACGCTGCTGCGCCTCGCCGTGTACCGCGGCGGCGGCGTGCCGGGGTCGGTCGAGGAGCGGCAGCGCCTCTACTGGGGAATGGTGGGCTCGACGCTGCGCATCGGCGAGATGATCGATGCGACTCTTTCGAAGGAGATGCTTTCCCGCGCGCAGGTGCAGATCTACGAAGTCGGCAACGCACCCGGCGAAGGCGCGGCGGGCGGCACGCTGCTGTTCGACAGCGCAGCGTCGGGCGCCGCAGCCACGGCACCCGCGCCCGCGGAATTCTCCGGATACGCGGTGACCCACCGTCTGGCCGTGGCAGATCGCGAATGGCGGCTGCGGATCGTTCCTTTCAAGGACCCGGTCGAACTGCTGGACAAGGCCGGAATCGCCGCGATTCTGGCGGCCTTGCTCGCCATCAGCGCTTTGTTGTTCTGGCTGATGACGTCGGTTGCAGTCTCCGAGTCTCGCGGCGCGGAGCTCGCGAAGCGCAACCGCGAGGCGGCGCTGCTGCGCGAAAAACTGCGCGAGCAGGCGATGCACGACCAGCTCACCGGGCTCTACAACCGCCATTACGTGGAGGAATGGTTCGGCCTGGAGCTGCGCCGCGCGCAGCGCCACGGCAGGCCGATCGCGGCCATCATGCTGGACGTCGATCACTTCAAGGGTTTCAACGACACCTTCGGCCACCAGGCGGGAGACCTGGTGCTGCGGCAGCTGGCGGGTGTGCTCAGGCGGTTTGCGCGAAAGTCCGACATCGCCTGCCGGTACGGAGGCGAGGAATTCCTGGTGCTCCTGCCCGAGTGCCCGTTCGATGTCGCGCTGCGCAAGGCCGAGCAACTGCGGGAGGAAGCTGCAAAGCTCAAGCTCGAGGACAACAATCGGGCGCTCGGGAGCGTTACTGTTTCCATCGGTGTCGCCGCTTTTCCCGATCACGCGCAGGAAGCCGAAGCGCTGCTACGTTGCGCCGACGAGGCGTTGTATAGAGCCAAAGAGGCCGGGCGCGACCGGGTTGTGGCGTACGCCGCAGACCAGCGGAAGGCGGGCGCGCGCGAGGGAGTCTGATTCGCTGCGGCGCCCGAGCCGGCGCATTGAATCAAACCCGCGTGCTATAGTTCGCGCGGCGCGGGAATGCCCGCGTTTCTCTTCGCGCAATGATTCGCTACGCCCCGGATGGCTGACCGCAAATTCGGCATCGAGACGCTCGCGCTGCACGCGGGCCAGATCCCCGACCCGGCCACGGGCTCGCGCGCGGTGCCCCTGTACCAGACTACGTCCTACGTGTTCGACTCGGCCGACCACGCGGCGAGCCTGTTCAACCTGCAGACTTTCGGCAACGTCTATACGCGGCTCTCGAATCCGACCACCGCGGTGCTCGAGGAACGGGTTGCAGCGCTCGAGGGTGGACGCGCCGCGGTCGCCACCGCTTCAGGACAGGCGGCGGAGATGACGGCGATCCTCACGCTGTGCGAGGCGGGCGACCACATCGTATCGGCTTCGACGCTCTACGGCGGCACCTACACGCTGCTCGAAGTGAACCTCCGGAAGCTCGGTATCGCGACGACCTTCGTCAACCCCGACGACCCGGAAAATTTTCGCCGTGCGATAACGAAGAAGACCAAGCTGCTGTACGCCGAGACGCTCGGCAATCCCCTCATCAATATCGTCGATGTCGAGGCGATCGCGAAGATCGCGCGCGAGGCGGGCCTTCCTTTCATGGTCGACAACACCGTGCCCTCGCCCTATCTATGCCGGCCGTTCGAGTGGGGCGCGGACATCGTCGTGCATTCGGCGACGAAATACATCGGCGGCCACGGCACCACCATGGGCGGGCTGATCGTGGAGTCGGGCAAGTTTCCCTGGGACAACGGCAAGTTCCCGGGGATGA
>WNFF01006509.1_pt1 | contig 13223 bp, 11 predicted proteins | sample 5400441 | NCBI WGS metagenome assembly WNFF01 (sample SAMN13153345, study PRJNA577476) | soil metagenome | isolation source: 120 cm saprolite under Douglas fir tree site 2 hole 3 replicate 1 | place: USA:California | collected 2015-04-18
TTTGTTCGTCTTCTGTCATACCATTATTCCCCCTAACCACAGAGATTTGATGCAAAAAGTATACCATGAGTTAAATTGATTCACAATATCAAAAAACTCTCTCTGTTGAAGAAATGCCAAAAGTCGTGTAATTTAACATCAATCTTCCTCCCCGCTGATACGTTCAATCCTGGCTCCCAGGTTCTGTAATTTAAGATGAGGGCTCTCATAGCCTCGCTCGCTATGTTCTATGCAACATACTTGCGAAGCGCCTTATGTGCTGAGTGCCGCCAAGATATAGGAGCAGCCAGCTAGGAATTTCTAGAGTTTCCAGGAGCCTCCCACAACCAATGGAGTGCGTTAAGAAGTGATGGAGGAGAAACGATATTGCGTGGTCGGCGATCATGCAAAGTAGGAGTGCTATTTCCTACATCTTCTTCAGTGGCATCGAGTAGGTCAAGAAATTGATTAATGCTCTGTGCAACGCCTTCCACCATGAGATAGCCTGAGGGTTTTACCGCATCTCCCACTAAATACAGACCTTGTACATCAGTGTCAGGAGCAACATCTGCGCCCTGCGCGACACGATTCACAGGCCATTCGCCTCGATAGGCGCTCATTGTGAGGATGCGGCAATGTTTCTCAAATGTTTCTCCGAACATCATTTGCAAATCAGCGATCGCTAATTGCTTCTCTTCCTCGATATCGTCGTTTTGGATGACCTGATGGCTGATAAGTAAATGCTTGCCTGCTGGCGCCAGGCCAGGATCACAATTAGTAGGCTGCACCATGCCAGCAATACGCTTTGTATCCAGGCAATACATAATGCCTTTATGAGGAATCAATGAAACATCACTAATCAGGTGTACTTTAAGCCCGATCGCCTCTTGTTCAGACGAGATCAGATGTGTACTTACATGTTGCCCCCGTTTTTTCAGCACTTCTGCCTGGGTAATCTGTTGATTATGGAGCAAGGCATTTGTGGCACGCGGTCCGATATCGCTGACTACCAGTGGCGCACAATATAGTGATTCCTCACCATTTTGCCGTAACGCAGACGCAAATCAGCTCCGTTTTCGAGGACACGACGCTCTAATTGTGCCGTTAATGCACCGCATCCACCCTCTACAATGCCAGGAGCACCGAAGCGAAACATGTTTTTTGTTGTTTTGATAACTTCCTCTGTTCTCACTTGATGGAGTTCCAGGCTGAGGGCGAACCGTGAGATACGCTCGAAGAAAGCTGTAAGCTCACGGTTTCGCTTGACATCAATATGGCGCTCCAGCCATCGATCGAAAGGAAGGTCACGTTCATCATCTGGAAGACGGCGAAAGAACATTAAATAGCCAATACGCGTGAACCAGAAGAACTGACGAGGTCCAAGCACCTTAAAGGTACCCAACAGGCCACGAGTGCGAATCTGCTTACCGTGCACGTGAAACGAAGCGAATACGTCGGCATCAAGAAAGCGATGTGGTATATGCAGACGTCGCAACATGCGTGCCAGTACACCACTACTACCAAAGGGGATCATGTGCACAGCACCTGTACTGACCTGTACGCCTTGAAATGTTTTTGCCGTGAATCGCCCACCGCAATGAGGTAATCGCTCCAAAATAACTACTCGCTTGCCACGCTGGAGTAGCTGCGCTGCGCTTAGCAAGCCACCTAGCCCTGCGCCAATGATGATCGCGTCATAGTGTTGTTCGTGCATGGAAACGCCCGGTGTAGAGTACGAGATATCGATCAGGTGCATCCTTTCAAATACAGAGTGTTTATGAGAACCTTTTCGAAAGGGTTCTCATAAACACTCTGTATTTCATGTTTGAAACCCTATTATTTGTCCTCTCCGAGCAGACTGCGCAAGAGGCTTGTGCATTCTGCAAGCGTGCTGAGAACATTCTGATGAATCTGGAACACTTTGTTTAACTCTCGTGCTTTGCGAGCGAGTTTGGTAACGTACTCGATATCACGGGGGTTGTTCATCACGTCTTCCATTAATTGCATCAACTCAGCCCAGGCCAACTGCTCGCGGCTACGTGCCACGTCGGCGATGGTGTTATCCATGCGATCTGATACCCGGCGCACTCCTGCACGAAGCTGGTTACTGATCTGAGCGACATCCGTTTCGTGATTGCGCACGGCTTCCTGTGTAGCATTCAGTTGCTCTTGCAGCGATGAAACCTGCCCATCCAGCGTTGCAAGTGCGGCCATCACTGGAGCTATGTCTGGAAGCGTGGGTTGCGGGAGACTCGTGAGCCGGCTAAATGTAACGCCAGTGCCAGTATCAGATGGTGTGGAATTCACCGGTGCACTCACTGCATCTGATATAGGCGGAGCCACAGGAGCGAGTGCAACCTCAGGAGATGGTGCGGTAGCTGGGCTGTCAGGTGTCCCTGAGGCCGTTGCATCGCCATTCATTGAGCGCGTGCTAAAATCGTCGCTGGTTGCCGATGTCAGCAGCTCATCTTCTCGAGTGCGGTAGGTCATTTCTGCCATAGCAGAGGAATTCACAGTAATCGTAGGCATACTTTCAATATCTACGCCTGAAGATGCAGAATTGTAATCCTGGAAAATCAGTTCGTGTTCTCCGATACCGATATGATCGCCATTTTGAAGCGTTCGAGGAGTCATTTCTTCGAGTTGTTGACCATTGACAAACGTACCATTGGCGCTGCGCTCGTCACGCAGAACGTGGTTGCCATTCTCATAACGAATAGTCGCATGGCGGCGCGAGGTAAGCTTGTCTTTGGAGAGCAGAATGTCACTGGTGGGTGCGCGACCAATACTGGTCTCAAGTTTCTCTAAGAGATAATCCTGGAGAACCTCGCCATTATCCGCACGTAGAATGAGGTGAGCTGGGTTTTCAACTTTGTCCAGGGTGGCCTGTGCTATAGGAGGAGCGGAGCTGGAAGAGGCCGATTCATCGGCACGAAGCGGGGCTGACTCCAGGCTTGTATTGGCGACAGTCAATAAATTTGCATCTGCCCAATTTCTGCCCTGAGCAGGCGGTGAGGCCTCTGCGCTAGGCGGTACCCAATCCTCAGGAACTGGAAGAGTGGCATCACCGATTGCTGACTGATCCTGCTGCGGTGAGGGAGTTGATGGGAGCAGGCGGTTGCCACAGTTCAAACAAAAGTTATCCCCAGGCCGAGTTTCGGCACCACAATAGGGGCATTTATCCATGATCGATATTCCTCCCTTTGCTGGCATACTAGACTAGGATGCGTACTATGCGCAAAACTGTTGCCATTATACCAGAATTAGTTATTGAGCGTCGAGGGGGACTACTACAAAAACCACCATAGACGGCCAACAGTACGACGAACATACCTACGAATATTCACATATATAAACCAAGGAATCATGATGATTAATAGGATCATCACCAAAAAAGCACAACGTAAGCCTGGAATCAAGGCCGCCAGGAAACCAAAAAGGATAAGAAGTACTAAGGTACCGAGGATAGTTGCAACTATGGCCATTAGTACCTTTTTGATGATAGCATCATTCTGGGACCCGAAACCAAGCGAGCCTCCCATAGATGAAGTGCCCTGTCCACTCCATGACTGTTGCTGGTATGGCGATGCTCCTGGATTGCTCGTAGCCCAGGAGGGTACTTGGGCTTGAGATTGAGGTTGAGACTCGACCTGTTGGTATGGAGACTGTACTCCTAAGACTGCTCCGCAGTTAGTACAAAAACGGCTGTTTGCATCTACGACGGCATTACAGCGTGGGCAGGTATTGCTCATTCGCTTCTCCTTTTGCATTCACCATTAAGAGGTAGGTATCCAGTTAATATTCGGCTGTAAATTATTAAAGATCTGTTGTAAATGATCTGCGCTACCTCGTGCCGACATGACGATATTTGTCGTGCCTTTTGCCCCGGAACATAAAAGAAGGGTCGCCCCCTGTGTAGCGTTGGTAGATAGTGCAGGTGTCCCTGAACCTCCGGTAGCCTTAGCATGAGGGGTAGCAGCAGCTGACGAGCTACACTGAAATGCGCTATTTTGGGATACAAATGGCGCTTCCGATAGCGTGAGAGCACTGTGATCAGGAAGTAGATAGCCTATAGTAAAACTACCGCCTATGATAGGATCGTGTATTGTGGCTTGGGCATTTACCAGGCATGTATTCTCTGGCAGCTTTGAAGGCAAAAAGACGGTGAAACCAATATTAGCTTTTACCTCTGACCAATCGGTGATAGTCCTGGGTGTTCCAGGAACCGTGGTTGGAGTACTTCCCACTGTGGTGGTAGCTGTTGTGCCTGAAGTAGTAGCTGCTGTCGTCGTTGTTGCTGTTGCACGTGGGGTGGAGGTTGTAGTTGTGGTTGGTGTAGCCGTCACAGCTCCTTCATCGCGGAAGAGCAATGATGGTTTTCTGCACCAGTGAAGCTGTCCAACCGCTAACTCTGACGAGATTGCTGTTTGGCTGGGTCCTTGGTTCCCGCCAAACAAACCTGTACACGAAGCAAGAAATAGATTTGATAGTAACAGGACAATTGCCGGGCAGAGTCGTACAAATTTATGCGACCAGTGTATCAATCTAGACAAAATCCGCGGTGCAATCATAAAATCTCCTGTCTTCCGGCCGCTGCTCCCGAAAGGTGGCGGAAGATTGTGAAAAAATTGAGTTTCCCTCTAAAGGTATGTTCGATTGCCTCTTTGGCCTAGTATATAGTAAATGAGAAGGTTTTCCTATGAGATAGTTCTCACTTTTCAACCCAAAAAGGGACTTTACAGCGTTTTGATTTAATGCTACCATTACGCTCTGGTTTTATTGAAATTTTAACGTGTTGGCTTTTCTATTCTGTTAATCTGGCATAGGAAATTAGTCTATTTTACCTATTTGAACCGTCATTTCCGTCTGAAAGAGTACAATGTGCTGTACTCCTCTACTTTTAGAAACGCATGAACTCGCCAACAGACACATAAAGTTGCCTGAGAGGTAATAGGGTTTGAATGCAAAACAAATCTGGCAGACAACGATAGAACGAGTGCAAACAAAGGTTCCACCAGCCGTCTTTACGACCTGGTTTCAAGGTACTGCAGCTCTCTCTTTTCAAGATGGCGTCTTCATTGTGCGCGTGCCTACGACTTTCGCCAAGGCGCACCTAGAGGGACGTTTCATCGATTTGATTTGTTCAATTCTGATGGATGTCACTGCTAGTCCGGTGGAAGTACGCTTTGTCGTAGCCAGGGAAAATCCAGACCAGGTATCTGACGCCGGAGAGGTTCTCCTACCTTCACACAAGCGGACTTATCGTCTTCCCAAAAATCGTCTGGCATCTCTGCAACGAGAAAAATCCAGGCTAGATGGCACGCCTACTTCAACCAATTCAATTGCGCCGATCACGACTCATCCTGTGGCGCGCGGGCGTAACAATACCGATGAAACTGACCCAAACGAGTACGAAAACTATCCTGAAAATCGCACGTCACACGACTATACCAGAAATACTCAGCCTGGGCTTTTGCCGCTTGGAGGGGAAGGATTGTTAAATCCTCGCTATACCTTCAGCACATTCATTATGGGTAAATCGAATCAGCTAGCACATGCCGCCTCGCTTGCCGTGGCCGATAATCCAGGTAGTGTTTATAATCCCCTCTTCTTCTATGGTGGTGTCGGCCTTGGCAAAACCCATCTTCTCCATGCAATCGGGCATGTGGGCGAATCTGCTGGGCTGAATGTATTATATGTAACATCAGAAAAATTTACGAACGAAATAATCAATGCCATTCGCTTTCAACAAACTGAGGAATTTCGTGCCAAATATCGCCAAATCGATATCCTGCTTGTTGACGACATCCAATTCATTGCTGGCAAAGAGTCCACTGAAGAAGAATTTTTCCATACCTTTAATACACTGCACGATGCAAACAAACAGATTGTAGTCTCCAGCGATCGACCTCCCAAGGCTATTCATAGTCTCCAGGACCGTTTGCGTTCGCGTTTTGAGTGGGGACTCCTGGCCGATATCCAGCCGCCGGAGTATGAGCATCGCCTGGCTATTCTGCGCTCCAAGGCCGAATCGTTACGCTTTGCTGTGTCCGCTTCGGTTATCGAATTTATCGCTCGTCCAGAATGTAATAGCGTACGTGAGCTTGAAGGCGCTCTCAACCGGGTCATTGCCTATGCCACGTTGCATGATACCGCGCTTTCGGTGAGCTTGGCTGCCCAGGCACTCGAACATATTTATAGCGAGAGTAAAATTCCCTCAACCCTGACGCCCGCTGAGGTTCTGGAAGGCGTTTGTCGCTACTACAATGTTGATATTGAACGCATCCGTGGCAAGCAGCGCGAACGTGAAATAGTCTGGCCCCGCCAGGTCGCTATGTATCTAATGCGCCAGGAGACTAATGCCTCGCTGCTGCAAATTGGTACTGAACTGGGTGGACGCGACCATACTACAATCATGCATGGCTGGGAAAAGGTTCAGGCCGAAGTCGCAAATAATGACCGCGTTCGCCGTGAAATTGCTGCTGTCCTTGAATCATTGCAACGGAAGGAATGACCAAATGGCTGTTTTGGATGCCACGCACAAGGCGAACCTCGCGGTCGTCATGTGCGCGGTTGCCCTTTTGTCATCGCTCGACTACAGGCCGTTGTGCAGCCTGTATGTGGTGTGCCATTCCCTGGTGATGGTCTCCACTCGCACTACTAGGGTCAGTGTGTATAACCACCTCTGAGATACCTTTGATATTATGGAAAAGACGATGGCGAACCTCTTCAGCAATAGCGTGGGCCTTTGATAAGGTTAGTTCTGCATCCACCTCGATGTTCATGACAACATGCAAAGTATGTCCAACCCAGCGAGCTCTTACATCTGTCACAGCTTCCACACCAGTGATCGCAAGTGCATTTGTAATGATCGAAGGAACAATACGTGGATCAACCGCATCGAGGAGGCGTTGTAAAACGCTGCGCGAGGTGGAATAGACGACGGTCAGAATTACTATGGTGATTACGATGCCTGCGATGGGGTCTGCTAGTGGAAATCCTAGCTTTACTCCGACCAGGCCGGCAAATGCCGCCAGTGAAGTAAGCCCATCGATGCGTGAATGTTGTCCATCCGCGGTAAGCGCGATGCTGTTGATGCGCTTTCCCACCGAAATTTTGTATTGTGCCAGCAGTTCATTACCCACGACACCAATTAACGCTGCGGCCATACTCAAATAGATGTGTGTCGGAATATTCCCGCTTATCAACTTCTGAATTGACTCTACGGCACTACCTGTGGCGCTGGCGATGATTACCAGCACGATAAAGATGCCTGCCAGGTCTTCGGAACGGTAATAACCATAGGTATAGCGTTGATTCGCAGCGCGATTGGAGATAACGAAGGCTATCCAAAGTGCGATTGTAGTAAATACATCCCCAAAGTTGTGAAGCGCATCGGCAAAGAGTCCGGCACTTCCACCCATCCATGCGATGGCAAATTGAATGGCTGAAACGAGGAGCATGCCTGCCGTCGATACTTGCACCGCTCGTAACCCTGCCCGGTTGCCGTAGAGGTCTGTATCTACCTTACCATGTTCGTGCCCATGCCCGTGTTTATCTTGTTCGTCGTGGTCGTGATTATGTGTTTCATGCTTATGGCTATGGTTGTGCGTATCATGTTCGTGATCGCTTTCAGTTTGATGATCGTGCAAAGCATTCCTCCTTAGTGTATGCATTTACCTCAATCGTACTGTTAGTGATGGCAATCTTGCTGTTTTTGTTATATTTGCAACAATTCACCTGTCCGTACGTCTAATTAATAATACGATACATATTTTCGTTAAAAATTACTAGTATGATTCAGGTTTACAGTGCCCTTTCATTTGCAAATGGATTCATTTACTGACTACTATGAAGTGCTTGGCGTTGACTCGCATGCATCAGTCGACACCATCAAAGCAGCCTTTAAAAAGCTTGCCCTGAAATATCACCCTGATGTTTACAAAGGGCCTGATGCAGAGGAGCGGATGCGCAATTTGCTGCTCGCTTATCAGACCTTGAGCGATCCTATCTCGCGCAGAAACTATGATGTACAGCGTACCGAACATTTGCTGAATACATCAGGCATGAAGCGGGATGGATGGCAACAGGTACGAGTTGCAGGAGAGGCTCCCACTGGCTCTACGAATTCAGATAGGTTTTCACGAGCAGGGCGACAAGATAATCAACGTGCCTTTGCTTTTCCAGATTTGAATATGTCTCTCTCTGCACCAATCAAATTGAACCTCAGTGATTTTACCTTTCAGCTTTGGCAAGATGATGTCCATATCTTGAGGCAGGAAGGTATACTGCGAGGAGTTGCAGGTCAATCAGCTAGTGTGCTACTACAATCATCAGCCCAAGGTTCTGAAAACTATTGTCATCGTTGTCATCATCGTTGGGTGCCCGCTGATATGCAAAGTCGCTCACCCTCAGCGAGTCCTCGCATTGTTTGCCCCGCGTGTAAGGCCAGCGACTGGGCAGAGTATCTGCTTTTGCGCTGCATCCACTGTCATGCCGTCTTCGAAAGTGAGGAGATTCGCGATAAGATCCTTGGTGGGGGGCGATTATATAATCCTTATGAACTCTTCCCGCTTTGCCCAAATTGTAGAAGATCACAGTGGTGTCCTGCTGAGAATGCTCGCGTCGAAGCATTACGCTCCGCTGCTGCTCGTCGAATGGCAATTTTATGGATAAGTATGGTTGTGGTTGCCGTGCTGCTCATCGCGGTCGTAGCTGCAGTAATATTAAGGTGAAGTAAGGTATTGGTAACTGCAAAGCTATTTGTGCGACAAACTAAAGAAATGCTTGGCAGAAGACCATTGTAGTGGAAAATCTCTACCTGCCACGTATTGTATCTGGTTGAATAGAAAAGTACAAGTGTTGTCGACTATTTTTCTTTATCAGTTATTCTTATGTAGTGAGAAATATAGTGGGCACCCGTCGCCAGGAGCCCACCTCGGTTGTTCTCATTTTGAATTTGATGGACATTAGGGGTGCAATTTATTAACATTGCATCCCTACACATTTGCATTACTGGCCGTTGTTGTTGCTGACCTTGATGACTGTGCCGGTATTTCCATTGAACTGCACAGTTACCTTGACGCTTGCACTGTTCCCGATAGACTGAGCGTTATTGTTAAAATCTCCCAAATCCGCCGTGGAAGCAATTGCGTAGTTGAATTTCTTGTTACCGACCGAGAAGTGGATCATACGATCCGAGCTCACCGCACTTGTCGTAACACCCTGAAACTTCACGATGCTGGCATCGTCACTGCTGTCAACGTTCCCAATTTTCGTCGCTGTGAAACTGCCATCGGTATTCGCGGTTGCCTGTACCTTGACATGGGTATTGGCGCCGGGCAAGACGTTGTTGAAGTCTTTCAGGTCAGTCTGGGCGTTGGTGCTCATCGACAGGCTTAAGCCATTAGGCATGCCCACAACGAGGTTGCCGTTGCTACTACTCGTTACGTTACCGATAAATTCGATGCTGCCAGGCTCGTTGACACTGGAGGGAGTCTCGTTGTTACTAGGTGTTTCGTTGCTACTAGGTGTTTCGTTAGCTTCAGGGGTAACATTAGTCCCAGTCACAATGCTATAGGAACTATCGCTATTCTGAGTCACCTGGATGGCATACACTTTGCCTACCTGGTTCTGCAGGAGGGCTACTTCCTGGTCAGTTAATCCGCTGATGGTTTGATTCTGTCCATTGACACTCAAAGTGACGGAATGATTTTGAGCATTAACTGAAACCACGGAGCCACTGAAGGTTGTTGTGCCGCCTGGAGTGGTGCCAACCCCGGCGCAAGCTGTAAACAGAACCATCACTACGAGTGCTGCTATACCCACCACAATTTGCTTAACTACTTTTTGATTCATTTTGTCTCTCCTTCTTAAATTTGTTTATCTGACTTAATGTGTAGTATACTTTAAATCTCTTTACTATATACGACTATACCCCACTTTTTTTGTCGTTGCTATGCTTTATAGCACAGTACAAATGTGAAGTTATACCTGTTTAATGTGTTATTAACTCCACCATTAGCACGAGTTAAGAAAAGGAGCAGACTATCATGGTGGAATCCCTTATCCTAGGAGGTGGCATTTATCCCCCGCTTCCCACCTTTTTTGATAATCAGGATGAACTGGACCTTGTCACTCTGCGGCGCCATATCCAACGGCTGGCAGGTACTGGTATTGCCGGTTATGTTGTCATGGGTACCAATGGTGAAGCCGTGCACCTCACAAAAGAAGAACGCGCACAGGTGATTGAGACTGCTCGTGCCGCCGCTGGGAAACGGGCTATGATTCTGGCGGGATGTGGTGAGCAATCTACACGAGCCACTGTCGCCAATTGCCAACAAGCGGAACGCTCTGGAGCGAGTGCTGCCCTGGTCTTGCCTCCCTTCTATTACAAAGGCCGCATGGACTCCCGCGCTTTGATTGCTCACTACCGCGCAGTCGCTGATAATAGTCCTCTGCCGGTAGTCATCTATAATATGCCTGCCAGTACTGGTGGCTTGGACCTGGATGCCGCGACCATCTGTGCGCTTGCTGAGCATCCTAACATCATCGAAGAACTCTTCGACACTGGGAATCTTGAGGAATCCCGGCTCTTACAAGCCCGCCTGGTCCCTGCTAATACCGCGGTCACGACAACTTATAGTGTACCAGGGCTAAAAGCCGCGCTCGAACTTACAGCTGGCTATGGTGGTCGTCCACGACCACCCCTGTTGCCATTAACTGAACAGGAGCGTTATCAGCTTGCGGAAATCTTGAGTGCGGTGTAGGAGCATCGACTACGACTTCTTGTAGAAGCCTGAAAAGGCGTTACGCAACTTTAAAGGTTACAAAGGTCGCAAGTTTAGCATCGCTGCAATTCGATTGCGCGCACCAATAGAGTTCGATAGTACCGGTGGCTGCCTGGTTAAGTTGGGCATTGAAATACCCGTGATCGTAAGCTGATTGCACCGCCAATATCTTGTTCCCAATATAGGTGGTGTTACTGTACAGCTTTGCTTCTGCATAGCCTGATTGGCTATTCAATGTCAGATGAAATGTCACATAGACGGTCTGACCAATGGTGAAGTCACTTGTCAATTTTGTAGGAAGATAGTTACTGTCGATAGCACTCGCCGTTTGGGTATGAGTGATAATTGCAGCCGCTGTGGGATCGACAGGTAAGCCTGATGGAGCTACTCCCTGCGTTGTGGGAGTCACTGCAGATGACGTTGAAGTTGTTGGTGATGATGGCGTGGTCGTAGCCGTATTATTGTTCACTTGTGAACTACTGTGAGTAGCACGTAACGTTAGAATTCCACCGCCAATCAGTAGGAGCAGAAGGACAACAATACCAATAATTAAACCAATCCTGGGACCTTGGCGGCGAGTTGGAGGTTGATTAGGTGGTATAAATGAACCGGGAGGAGGCGCATATGGAGCACCGTAAGGGTTAGATGGGGGTGGTGAAGCGACATAGCTATTAGGAGGGGGCGGGGGTGGTGTGCCATATAAATTGGGTGATGGGGATACCCCATAAGCATTGGGTGGTGGCGGGGCGTCATAAGAATACTGTTGCGGTGTACTATAGGATGGTGCTCCGTAAGCGTTAGGTGGAGTGGCTGGTTGGCTTGATGGTGAGGCAAAGTGAGCCGGGTCATAGTAGGGTGATGCCGGAACGGTGGGGTTTACCTGCGATGACTCAGGGGGTTGAGTACCTGGGGTTCCCTGGTTGGAGACTTTTGCGCCACAATTTGTACAAAACATTGCACCTGTTGGAAGCGCCATACCACACGAACTACACTGCATAATGTGACCTCCTGATAGGGGATTATGATGTCGCCCTGTCCATCTAGCTGAACAAGAAAATGTTTCAACAGTATAACATATGACTGCATGAAACGGTATATGATTCTGGCTTTTCCTGCCAATCGTAGTATACTACGTTACCTGTTCATTACAAGAGGTTTGTTGGTAGGCTTTTATCATCTTAACCAGATAAATGAATTGTCAGCACATCCTTCAGCCGGTTACAGTAAAACCAACATGTTGAGCCAGTACCTGGTCAGTACATTGTGTAGTACTTGCCCAGTTGATTTCCACGTAGGCTGAACCTGCACTTCCATAGATAGAGTATGCATAACTGAGCTTGCTATTCGCACCAACTGCGAAGCTGTAATGTGTTATTTGCGCGCCATTCAGATACCAGATTAAGCAAACAGCGCCACTATGTCCCGCGGGATGTAGTTGGAAAGCAACATAAATCTTTTGATTGGTTTTGAACGTGGTGGTAAGTTGTGTCGGTTGCAAACTATTTGTATCTACTGCGCTTGCCATCTGAGCATTATTTATATATTGCTGACCAGGATAGATGGTTGCTGTGGGAGAGGGAATAGCTGTGGCAGTGGGAGCTGTTGTGGGGGTAGATACACTTGTAATGCTGTTTGTTGTAACTGTGTTGTTCGAGCTATGCTTAGGTAAACCTATCGCTAGAAAGTAAACAAAGATCAAGATCAGGCCACCTGTGAGAACAAATAGACCAGCCAGGGTAAAACCCAGTATCGTTTTGTGGGAATAATCTGGGGGGTTAGCCTGTATGGGTGGGAGTGTTCCTGGAGAAAAGCCTGGTTGAGAGAGTGGCCCTTGAAACCACATTTGACCTGATTGTGATAGCTGTTGAGGTGGTTGTTGCGGAGTCTGTTGTAATATGCCTGGCAGGTATTCTGGCATTTGTGGCAGGGGTGTATCAGGCGTATTATAGAGATGACCCTGCATATTTTGCGCCCATGGGTCATTTAGGCGAGGTGTACCTGCTCCTGCCTGGACAACATGTTCATTCCCCCAATAGGCTTGTTGATGCTCCAGTGGAGCCTTCTGACCCGAGCCTATGGATGTACCGCAGCGAGGACAGGTGGAATAGGTGCGAGAAGGCGAAAGTGGCAACCCGCAACTGGTGCATCTCATAGTAACAATCTCCAAAATTAAATAGTGGCCTCATTTTCATTACTATTCTCAACGAACAACAAGGTAGTAAGTAATAACTTGCTGAATGGGCTACCCGGTTGTGGTACCACAGATTCCTGATGCCCAGTTCTTTAGTGATGGGGTGGTGAAAAATAAAACCGCTTCCTTGACAGAAATACGCAGCCCAATTACAATGATGCAAGTAGGTGAGAGATCGCAATCATTTCCATAGTAGAAACCAGGGATCTCCTGGCGCAATGTACTAATTATTGGTAGATTATAGTGAGCATTTCGTCGGCGAA
>WNFF01012484.1_pt1 | contig 13223 bp, 10 predicted proteins | sample 5400441 | NCBI WGS metagenome assembly WNFF01 (sample SAMN13153345, study PRJNA577476) | soil metagenome | isolation source: 120 cm saprolite under Douglas fir tree site 2 hole 3 replicate 1 | place: USA:California | collected 2015-04-18
AGGGTCGCCAAGCCGGCGGTCACAATCGAAGGAATTGTCGGCTGCTTTTCGAGTACAAGTGTCAGCGGGCCGGGCCAGAACCGTTGCGCGAGGCAATCAGCAAGGTCGGGCCAGCTTGTCACCAGAGACCGCGCCATTTCGACGGAGGCCACATGCACGATCAGAGGGCTGGTCGGCGGGCGGCCTTTCACTGCGTAGATGCGGGCTACGGCTTCAGGATCGAGCGCGTTGGCGCCCAGGCCATATACGGTTTCGGTGGGGAAGGCTACGAGACGTCCGGTACGCAGGAGGCGGGCGGCGGCTTCGATCTCGGCGGCATTGGGAACGGACAGCATTTGCGAGTCTATTGTCGCAGGGGATGGCAGAAGTCAGAAGTCAGATTGCAGAGGTGAACCGTCAATCTGAGGCGCGCGATGGGGGAACATCGCGAAAAGTGGGGCGACGCCGGGGCGCCTACCCCCACTCTTCTGTAATGTCAAGAAACAAGGTCAAACCACGTCAAGAAAGATTCAAAAGACACGTCAAAACCAACGACAACAGCAAAAGCAGCGGGCGGGGGCGCCCGCTCCACATCACTTCTTCTTATCGTCTTTCTTCTCTTCCTCTTCTACCTGCAGGTTGTTGGTGACCGAGAAGACGCCGGAAACTCCGTTGGCTTGTATGCCGGCGACCTGCTTGTCCATGGCGCGGGCGACCACGCCCTCGAGCGTTACATTTCCGTTCTTCACGATGATGTGAATGGGCGGAATTGCGCGCAGCTGGTACTGACTGAGAACACTGTTGCCGTAGATGGCCCGATATACGGCGCGGCGGATGTTGTCGTCGTTGATCGAGGTGGGCAGGACCTCGATGTTGTTCACGACTTTCTCCACTCCTTCAATGCGTTTCACGACGTTCTCGGCGTCCGATTTGAGAGTGGGACGTGAGACCTGTCCCAACAGGGTTACGGTGCCGTCAGGATCGACCTTGTAGGCCAGGTTGTCGAAGACGCCGTAGAAGGGCAGCATGACGAGCTCATGATGCACTTCCTTGACGATGCGATCGATGCCTTTTGGACTGAGCGCCTCGCGATTGCCCTGAGCCACCATCGAAATGGCCAGTACGGAAACAAGAAACGTGAGCAAGAGAGACTTTTTCATGGTGATGACCTCCACCTAGTTAGGTTGTTGCATTCGGGGCCCAAATTCCCCAATCATCCAAGACGAGAGCAGCACGCCGAATGGTTGCCTGATCTGCTACTGGGAATCGCGGAATTGTACTGCTTTACTGGCGGTTTGCGGCAAAGCATTCATGCACCAGCTTTTGTCCAAACTTGGCGACGACTGCGGGCGGGACATCTTTCTCGTCGATCTGCTGAAAGCGGAAATCAATGGTCCCGCCGGGGCTGACGGTTCCGAGCAGGTAGCCGTAGACATTCGTCTTGGCGATTCTGGCGTCTCCGGCAGCGGGCGGCAGCGGGTAGCGGACGGCGCCTGCGGTGCCGACGATCCATCCCGGGAGCACGCCACCGTTCGCGCGCCAGTATTCGGTGTTGTAAATGCCGTCCATGAAAAAGTGCGAGTGGCTGGCGAGAACGTAGACGTTTTTGTGAGCGTTGTTCTGCGCTCCCAACAACTGCACGTAGACAGCGCGGCCGCTCGCCTCGCCCTGCGCGCTTTCACTCATACTGTGGCCTTTGCTGATGCTGTCGGGCAGGGCCTCATGCATGCCAACCACAATCGTGTGGATGGAAGGATCGCTGGTATCGGCTTTCAGCACGCTTGCGAACCAGGCGAGCTGATTCGCGTCGAATTGATCCGTGGAGGCGTTGTCGAGATTGACGAAATCCACGCCCCCGCGCTGCCAGTGATAGTAAGTATGCAAACGATGATCTTTCGGGTTGTCCTTCAGGCGCTGCTGCTGTAGTTCGGGAGTGTCCAGCCAGTCGGCAAACTGAATGATGAATTCCGGTCGAGTCTTGGGCGGGATGGTTTCGTGATTCCCAATCCCAAGAAAGAAGGGCAGATTGCCGAAGGGGGAGATCTGGTTCTCGATGAAGTCGTCCCAGGCGCGGTTTTGGTAGTCGACGATTAGCAGCGGCGGCGCTCCGCCGGAGGTGGCGAGTTGCTTGAAATCCTGGTCGAAGTCGTAGATCGCGCGCAGGTCGCCTAGATGCCAGTAGAAGGCGGCTTGGTCGTGCCGGGCACCGCCGGCGATCGCGGGCATGACAATGTCTCCGCAATTGCGGGAGTCGCCGGAAACGGCGAAAGTCCAGGTCTGCTGGGCGGGCGCGAGCGGGGTGAGTGCGGCGCACAGCAGCAGGGCAAATGCGAGCTGGCGGAACATCTCGCCATCATAAACCTTTGGTAGAGACGCGGCTTGCCGCGTCTCAAGGCGTGTACCAGAGAATGAGTCGCGGGGGCGGCGAGGGAGACGCGGCAAGCCGCGTCTCTACCATTGTGTCTCACCCATGCCTACGCGGTTTTCGTTTTGCGGCGCTCGCGGAAGCCTTCGATCAACAGATACAGCACCGGGATGAAGAACAGGTTGAGGATGGTGCTCATGATCATGCCGCCGAATACGGTCGTGCCGACAGAGTGCCGCCCGTTTTCGCCGGCGCCGGTGGCGGTCACCAGGGGCACGACGCCTAGAATGAAGGCGAATGACGTCATGAGAATGGGCCTTAGACGGATACGAGCCGCTTCGACCGCGGAATCAACGATGGTCATGCCACGTTTGCGAAGCTGTTCGGCGAATTCCACGATCAAAATTGCGTTCTTGGACGAAAGACCGACGAGCATGACGAGTCCCACTTGGCAGTAGACGTCATTCTCCTGTCCGCGGATCCATTGCGCGGAAAGCGCGCCCAGCAATGCCATCGGTACTGCCAGCAGAATGATGAATGGGAGAACAAAACTTTCATACTGTGCCGACAGCGTGAGGTAGACGACCACGACACCGAGACCAAAAAGAATCAATGTGGTACTGCCGGACTGAAGTTCTTCGAGTGAAATCCCCGACCATTCATACGTGAATCCCTGGGGCAGAACTTTCGCCGAGAGCTGTTGCATCGCATCAATCGCCTGACCGGAACTGAAGCCGGGCGCGGCAACACCGGTAATTTCGGTCGAGCGGAACAGGTTGTAGTGGCTGATGACCTGGGGGGCGGCAGTCTGACCGACCGCCAGCAGATTCTCGAGCGGGATCATCGCGCCCGAATCCGAGCGTACGTAGTACTGGTTAATGTCCCTCGGGTTAGCACGGAATTGCTTGTCGGCTTGTATGTACACACGATAGGAGCGGTTGTTGAAATCGAAATCGTTGATGTAGGCCGAGCCCATGTACACGCTGAGTGTCTGGGTGATCTGGCTGAGCGGGACGTGCAGACTCAAGGCCTTTTCGCGGTCGATGGTGACGACAAACTGCGGGTCCGAGGCAGTATAGGTGGTGAACAAACTCACCAGGTCTTTGCGCGCGCTGCCTTCTCGGATGAGGTCGTGGGTGGATTTGTCCAGCTCCTGAAGCGAGTGATTGCCCTGGTCCTGGACTTCGAATTGGAAACCTCCGAATGCGCCCAAACCCTGGACGGCCGGCGGTTCGACGGCGATTACAAGGGCCCCGGAAATACCGAACATGGGACCGCGGATACGGTTCAGGATGGCGGCAGCAGTCTGGTTCTTTCCCTGGCGCTTGGAATAGGGCTGAAGGGTGAGAAAGACGAGGCCGCGGTTGGGAGCGCTGCCCCCGAAACTGAAACCGGACACTGCGAAAGTCCCGAGAATTTCGGGAACGTTCTTGGTGATGGCCGTAACCTGCTCGCCAATCTTCCGTGTGTACTCCAGCGAAGCGCCAGACGGAGACTGCACGATCACGACGAGATATCCCTGGTCTTCATTAGGGACGAAACCCTTGGGAACGCGCTGAAAAACAAAGTAGGCGAGTCCGAGTCCGGAAGCGAACAGGATCAGGGCGATTGGCTCGTAGCGCAGAAAGGTGCGCAGGGCGTGGACGTATCCGTTGGTGATCGCGCCGATGCCGCGATCCACCTGGCGGAACAACCAATTCTTCGCGACGTGCGTCCGGCCCAGTAGTAACGCGGAGAGGGCCGGAGTGAGCGTCAGGGCGTTGAAGGCCGAAATGGCGATGGAGAAGGCAATGGTCAACGCGAACTGGCGAAAAAGAATGCCGGTAGTCCCAGGGAAGAAGGCGACCGGTACGAACACGGCCACCAGCACCAGCGAGGTCGCGATCACAGCGCCCGTGACTTCGCGCATGGCGTCGGAGGCAGCCCTGGTAGGATCGTGTTCGCCTTCCTGCAAATGGCGCTCGATGTTTTCGATGACGACAATTGCGTCGTCAACCACCAGACCGGTCGCGAGCGTGATGCCGAACAGGGTCAGGGTGTTGATAGAGAAGCCGAGCAGCTTGACGAAAGCAAACGTACCGATCAGCGAGACCGGGATCGTAACCGCTGGAATGACCGTGGATCGCCAATCCTGAAGGAATATAAAAATGACCAGAATGACGAGGAAGATGGCCTCGCCGAGGGTAGAGACGACGTCCCGGATCGACTCGCTCACGGCGTCGGTGGTATCGAAAGCGACCTCAACCTTCATTCCAGGAGGGAACCGTTTCGCCAGGCGATAGAGTTCTGCGAGGCACAGGCGATGTACATCGAGGGCGTTGGCAGTGGAGAGCTGGGTGACGCCAATGCCCACGGATTCGCTGCCGTTGTAATCCAGGTTCGAACCGTAGTCTTCGGCGCCAAGTTCAGCGCGCCCGACATCTTTCAAACGCACCAGTGTCCCATCGCTGTTGCTCTTGAGGATGATGTTGTCGAACTGCGAGGCTTCCGACAGACGGCCCACGGCGCGCACGCTGATCTGAAAAGCTTGGCCAGGAACCGCGGGCTGGGAGCCGACTTGTCCGGCGGCGACTTCGACGTTTTGCTCGCCGAGCGCATTGACGACATCGGGCGCAGTCAGCGCTCGGCTCGCCATGCGCACCGGATCGAGCCAAAGGCGCATGGAATATTTGCGCTCTCCGAAGAGGAAGACCTCAGCCACGCCGGGCACGCGTTTCAGACTGTCGCGGACGTAAACATCCAGGTAATTGCTCATGAAGAGCGGGGGATACCGTCCATCGGGCGAGTAAACGGCAGCGCCGAACACGAAGTTCTGCGAACTCTTCTGCACCGTGATGCCGACTTGCTTGACCGCATTGGGGAGGCGTCCCTGAGCTGTGTTGACGCGGTTCTGAATGTCCACGGACGCAAGGTCGGGATTGCGCGTCAACTCGAAGGTCGCGGTGATCGAGCTCACGCCATCGTTGGTGGAGGACGACGTGAGGTACTTCATCCCTTCGGCGCCGTTGATCTGCTGCTCGAGCGGCGTGGTAACAGCCGATTCGACGGTCTGCGCGCTGGCGCCGGTATAGAAGCTGGTCACAGTGACCTGCGGGGGAGCAAGATCCGGAAACTGGGCGATGGGCAGAGTAGGGATAACGGCGCCGCCCGCCAGAATGATCAGCAGGGCGCAGACGGTTGAGAAAACAGGGCGATGAATGAAGAAATCAACCATAAGAAAAGTCGTTGGCCGCTAGTCGCTGGTCGTTAGCACTCTCCGGACAGGCAATGTCCGCAGCCCGCACGGGTATGTTCGCCACTCGTCATCCGCTACGAGGTAGTTTCTTTTGGAATTACAGGCATACCGTCGATCAGGAACTGCGTTCCGGTGACGACAACTTTGTCGCCGGCCTTGATTCCGTCGAGCACGACATAGTCATTGCCTACGATTTGGCCAACCTGCAACGCTTTTTGATGAACTACGTATCCGCCCTTGGAATCGGGCTCCGCCACAAAGGCGAAATAGAGGCCGCCGATGCGAGAGACCGCTATCACCGGCACCACCGGTCGCTGCTGGCTGCCCCAGACGACGCGCGCTCGAATGAACTGTGCGTTCCGTAACACGTCATTACTATTGGGCACCTGAGCCTTGATTAGCACCGTCTGCGTCGCGTTGTCCACCTGCGGGGAGATGAACGTGATGCGGCTGGAGGCGAGCACCTTGGCGGAGGCGTCCACAAGTTCGACCGGCAGATTCATTTTCAGCTGCCCGCTCTTTTCGACTGGGACATAGACATAGGCTTCGAGGGTGCCGGGACGATCCACCGTCGTAAGCGGCGTGGTGGTCTGCACGCGGTCGCCGACGCGGACCGGAATGTCGCCGACGATGCCGGCCCGGGGCGACGACCTGGTAGTAATGCAACTGCACCTGCTGCTCGCGTACGGAGGCGTCAAGCGCCTGGTACTGCGCTTGCGCAGCATCGCGCGTGGCTCGCGCCTGGTCGAGATCCTGGCGGCTTACGACGCCCGCGTTGGCCAGGCCGCTGACACGTTCGTAATTCTGCTGCGCCCACTTGACCTGAGCCAACTGAGCGGAGCGGGCATCTTCCTGATTCTTGACCGTCGCCTGCTGTTTGGAAGGATCGATCTGGATCAGCGGCGCGCCTGCGCCCACATGTTGCCCGGAATGTACGAAGATCTGCGTGATAATGCCTTCCACCTGCGGCATGATGACTGCGGTGTCGCGCGATTTGAGGGTTGCAACATATTCGGTGGTGTCGTTCACTTTCGCGGGCTGGGCAGTCTTGACCTGCACCGGCATGGCCTGAGGAGCGCTCGCCTGTGCGCCTTTGTTTCCGCTGCAGGCGGTAGTCAACAAAAGGAGGACGCTCAAGAATGAAGGAGGAATGAGCGCAAATGAGAATCTGGAAGAAGATTGACGCATGACATCGTCTCTTTCTTAAACTTGAGCAACAGTCGTTTCCCGCGACTGATCGTCCCCGGGGCTAAGCCGCGGGGTCGACCCCAAGAGACAACCCTTGAAGATTACTAGATTCATGATAAGGGCGGGAGGCTCCTAAGAATTTACGGGTCTGCTAGGCTGTCTTGTCATGAAACCGAGCCGCAGCTTTGCCAGCGACAACAACGCCGTGGTGCATCCGGAGGCCCTGGAGGCGATCGAGCGCGCCAACCAGGGGCACGTCGTGGGGTATGGGGACAAGTCTTCTTCGTATTTAACGGCACCGCAGCCAACGCATTGAGTCTGCAGGCGTTGGCTCGGCCCTACCATGCCGTGCTCTGTTCGGAAATGTCGCACATCTATACCGACGAATGCGGGGCGCCGGAGAAGCTCACCGGCTGCAAGCTGATTCCTCTGGCAGCGCCGATCGGAAAGCTGACGGTCGAAACCGTGTCGCATGCCTATCGCGGGATCGGCGACCAGCATCATGTGCAGCCGAAGGTGATTTCAATCACGCAATCCACCGAGATGGGGACGGTGTATCGGCCGGCGGAGATCGAGGCGTTGGCGCGGTTTGTGCATGACCGGGACATGTTCCTGCACATGGACGGGGCGCGGATTTCGAACGCCGCGGTTGCGCAGGGACTGACCCTGCGACAGGCCACACTCGATCTGGGAGTGGACGTGCTGTCGTTCGGCGGCACCAAGAATGGGCTGATGGGAGTCGAAGCCGTGGTGTTTTTCCGTCCGGAACTGGCGCGGGACTTCCTGTTTACGCGCAAGCAGGGAATGCAACTGGCCTCGAAGATGCGCTATTTGTCAGTGCAGATGGAGGCCTTGCTGACTAACGATCTTTGGCGGCGCAATGCCGAGCATGCGAACCGGATGGCAAAACTACTCGAACAGGAGATCAAAAAGATTCGGCAGATGAAGATCGTCTACCCCGTGGATGCGAATGGAGTGTTCGCGCGGATTCCGCGGGAGGCGATCGCGAAAATTCAGGAACGATACTTCTTCTACGTGTGGAACGAGGAGGAGTCCGTAGTGCGCTGGATGTGCTCGTTCGACACGACCGAAGAAGATGTCCGGCAGTTCGCTACGTTCGTCGGAGAGATGGTGGGTAGCTAAAGATGGAGCGCGAGCGATTCGTCAGACTGGTCGAACAAGTTCTCGATTCTCTTCCGGAGCGGTTCCGGGAGCGGATTCACAATCTGGCAGTTCTGGTCGAGGACCGGCCCCCGAAAAACGTGGCGCAAAGGGACGGCCGACGCGGCCTGGTGCTGGGGGTTTTTCAGGGTGTGCCCGCTACTCAGAAAAGCGTGTTTGACCTGTCACACGGACCAAACCGCATTGTGCTTTATCAGAAGAATATTGAGGCAGTGTGCGTAAGCGACGCCGAGATTCGCCATGAGGTGCGGCAGACTGTGCTGCACGAACTCGGGCATTATTTTGGAATGGATGAGGAGCAGTTGAAAGACGTTTAGCACGTCCGCCCCCCTGAAACATCTGCCCCCTTGCCGTAGCGGCGAGCTCCCATTTCCCGCCAGCCTTTGATTACCGTGGTAACTGTCCGTTTGCCCCCTCGACACAGATAATGAGTTCTCCCCCCGTGTCGCAGTGCAAATCTCCGATGCCGCGATCTGAGAATCCCAGCATCGGTCTGAGAGCGCAGCATGTCAACAGCAGCCCGCATGTCGGACAGCGATCCCCACAAGATCGCCGAGGCTTTGTCACTTCTGGACAAGGCCGTGCTGGAGATGATCCGGGCGCAGCAGCCACTGTCGCGCGTGTTGGAGTCGCTGTGTTTGAAAATTGAGGAACAATCGCCCGGTCTGATTTGCTCTGTCCTTCTGCTCGATCCGGACGGCACCACCCTTCGCGACGGGGCCGCTCCGAGTCTACCGGCCAGTTATCGGCTGGCCATTGACGGAATTAAAATCGGACCGCGAGTAGGATCGTGCGGAACGGCTGCCTATCGCCAGCAGCCGGTCGTAGTCACCGACATTGAGAATGATGCCTTGTGGACGGACTACAAGCATGTGGCCTTACCGCATGGCCTCCGCGCCTGCTGGTCGATGCCGATTTCATCGCACGACGGCGCAGTCCTGGGAACCTTTGCCTGTTACTACCGCGAGCCACGCGCGCCCGATTCCCAGCATCTCCAATTGATTGACCGAGCCACTCACCTGGCCGGAATTGCCATCGAACATCATCGCGCGAAGACCGAGCTGCGGGCCGCCGAAACCCGTTACCGGACGCTGGTTGAGCGGCTGCCCGCCATCACCTACATTGCGGAAGTCGGAGTCGAAGGCCGCTGGCAGTTCGTGAGTCCGCAGATCGAATCCATGCTCGGCTTCTCTGCCGAGGAATGGATGGCTAATCCGGGTCTCTGGATGAGCCGGATCCACAAAGAAGATCGTGAGATCGCAATCGCGGCGGAAAAACGGGTGCAAGAAACGGGTGAGTTGTATAAAGCGGAATACCGCATGCACGCCCGGGACGGCAGGGTTCTCTGGTTTCGGGACGAAGCGAATCTTCTCGACGGAGCTTCCGGCGCGATCCCCCTGATGCAGGGTGTGCTCTACGACATCACGGAACATAAGCGTCTGGAGGAGCAGCTTCGCCAGGCGCAAAAGATGGAAGCCATCGGTCAGCTCGCCGGCGGCGTCGCGCACGATTTCAACAATCTCCTGATGGTGATGGGGGCGCATATTGACCGGATTCGCGACCGCCTCCTCCCCGACGATCCGCTGTCAGCGGATGCGGCTGAGGTTCACAACGCGGTCCACCGGGCGGCAGCGCTCACCAGCCAGCTGCTGGCGTTCAGCCGGAAACAGTTGCTTCAGCCGCGAGTGCTGGATGTTTCTTCAGTCCTGGACGGGGTTGCGAGAATGATGGCTCGCCTGCTGGCGGAGAACATCGATTTGAAGATCGAGATCGAGAACAATCTGGCGAGAGTCAAGGTTGACCAGGGCCAACTCGAGCAAGCTCTCCTCAACCTGGCCCTCAATGCGCGGGACGCGATGCCGGACGGCGGAACACTCACCATTCAAGCCAAGAGCATTCAATTCGATGAACCCCAGAATTGGCGCCACTCTTCCGTTCAACCCGGCCCTTATGTGATGCTCGCAGTCACCGACACCGGAACCGGCATGGATACGGCAACTCAGGCACGCATATTTGAACCTTTTTTCACCACCAAAGGCCCAGGAAAAGGCACGGGGTTGGGCCTGCCCATGGTCTATGGAATCATCAAGCAGAGTGGCGGAGCGATCTCTGTTTACAGTGAGCTGGGACAGGGCACAACCTTCAAGATATTTCTTCCCGAATGCCAAGCCGAAGCTTCTCCGGATCCGAAGCAACCGCCGCCGGCTTCAGAAGTAAGCGGACACGAAACCATTCTCCTGGTCGAAGATCAGGTGGCGATTCGTGAGGTGACGAGCATATATCTGATGGGTCTGGGCTACAACGTATTGGCTGCGCCAGACGGTGAAGCCGCGCTCAGAATTGCCGAGACTCAGCAGAGGCGCATCGATCTCGTGGTTACGGACATCGTGATGCCCAACATGGGTGGCCGGGAACTGGCAACCCACATCACCCGGTTGCACCCTCATGCCAAGGTGCTGTTCATGTCGGGATATCCCGACTTCGCGCTTCGCCAGTCGGAAGGCTTGTCCGAAAACGCTGAACTCCTGCAGAAGCCATTCTCACTCAAAAGTCTGGCGAGCAAAGCGCGATTCTTGCTCGACCATCACTCATCGGATCAGCGCGATACTCACCAGCAGTAGTGAAGTCCGACTCGCCCGGCCACCAATATTCCAAAAAGAGTGAGCGTTGATATTCAAAGGCTCGCTTCTCGCCGGCCGCGACCGGCGAGAAGCAGATTGCAGCGCTACTGTACGGTGAAATTGCCCGGCCCGGTGGCCGTGCCTCCCGGAGTCTTCAGCGTGACTTTGCCGGTCACGGCGCCGGCGCCCACCGTCGCCGTCACCTGCGTGTCGGAGTTCACCGTGAACGTGGCCTTCGCTTTGCCGATGGTTACGCTGCTGGTTTGCTTGAGGCTCATGCCCGTGATCGTGACTTGCGTTCCCACCGGACCACTCTTGGGACTGAAGCTCGAAATCGTAGGAATGATTTTGAACTTCTGCGGAGTAGTAAGGTTGCCGCCCGGCTCCAACACTGTGATGACACCGGTCGTCGCTCCAGCCACGACGGTTGCGGTCATGAAAGCGTCGGTGCTGGCGACGAATGTTCCAGCTCCCGCTCCGAACTTCACGCCCGTGGCGTTCGAGAAGCCTTGACCCAGGATGTCGACCGAGGCTCCGACCTTGCCCGAATAGATAACAAACTGCGAGGCAAACGGGCTGAGGCCAGCGTCCATGCTGTAGATCGTCCCATAAGACGTGTGGCTGCCTCCGTGGAACGTCAGTCCGTAGATTTTTCCATTGGTGTGCAGCAGCGGTGTAGAAAGAGGTGTATCGCCCGTGGCCGTCGCGAAATCGTGAAGGACGGCGAATCCCGTCCCGTTGGTCTGGACCTTGAATAGAGTTCCTAAGCCATTCGCGCCGCCAACCGAAGCGACGCCATAGAGAAAGCCATCGCTTCCCTGCACCAGGCCCGCAAACGGGCTGGCGCCGTTTGCCGGATGCAAGGTGTCGAAGTTAACGAGCACTACTGTTTTGCCGGCGGTAGTCATCTGGAACACCACACCGCCCGACGAGGTGCCGCCGCCCGACGTCGTGCCGTACAATTTTCCGTCAACGCCTTGCATCAGCGGGCCCTGCGGCGACACTCCGTCCGAAGTGCCCCCGAAGCTGTGAATGATCTTCAACGTCTTTTTCGTTGGAGAAAATTGGAAGGCAGTCCCGCGGTTAAATGTCCCCCCCAAGAGCGTCGTTCCATAGAGGTTGCCGTCAGTGCCCACCAGAAGCGGCGAATAGCTTTGTGCGGGCAAGTTGACGACCACGCTGAAGGTTCCCGACGAAGTGATCTTATAGAGCGTAGCCACGGTACCGTTTCCGGTCGTGCCGTAGAGGTTGCCATCCGGCGCCTGAACGGGTGGGACCTTTGGGAACGCACCGTCGGTGGTGTTCGTGAAGTTATAGAGAACGGTCTGTGTACCTGAGGGGGTGATTTTGAAAACCGTGCCTGCGCCGCTGGTTCCTCCCTGGTAGGTGGTGCCGTAAAAGTTGCCGTCAAAGCCCAGGCTGAGCCCGCCCTGAGGGCCACGTCCGTGGGTGCCATCGAAGTTGAACAGGCTGTTGAACGTACCTGTCGCGGTTATCTTGAAGATGTTTCCCGCGCCATTGCCTCCCGAAGTGGTAGCCCCGTAGATGTCTCCATCCTCCCCCTGTGCGAGCATGCTGGGATAGTTGGCGCAACAGCCATCCGAGTTGTTGAAATCGTGCATGTCGGTATAGGTCTGCGCGCGGAGCAGTGGGCTGACAACGAAGAGGATCAGCGCGGAGGCGATGCTGAGAAGGCGATTCGGCGTTTTCATAGTCCTACTCCTGAAGTTCGGGATTTTGTTGCCCGGTCAGACGGCCGCCTGGAGGCGAAGCCGCCGCGCGTACCGGTGACCCTCCCCTGGACCACCCGCCCGCGCGGCCTGTTCGCCTTCAGTCATTCAAAGCGTTCAGCTGCGGCCAGTGGATCGAACCGGAGATGATCGCTTCCGGGCTACTTCTTACTGAGTAATGTGAGAAACAGAGAGGAATTGGCTCAGGATTTGAAAATGGTTGTTACGGATTGGGTCATTGACTCATAACTCCTGTATTTTCAGCTTATTGACTTGGGAACGGAGAAAAGCTATTCTGTCGCGCACACAGCGCTCTCCCCCGAGCGCTCTTGGAATCCATCCTTGCATCGAGAACCTTCCAGTCCGGTCACGGAGTTGCTCGTTCGCTGGCGGGAGGGAGACCGCGAAGCACTTGAGGCGCTGATGCCGCTGGTGTACGACGAACTGCGTCGGCTGGCCCACCACTACCTTCGCCAGGAACGAAGCGATCACACCCTGCAAAGTACGGCGCTCGTGCATGAGGCATATTTGCGTCTGGCTGGGCAGAATCCCCCGCAGTGGCAGAATCGCGCACATTTTTTTGGAATCGCGGCCCATATCATGCGGCAAATTCTAGTGGAGTACGCGCGCGGGCGAAGCACTGCCAAACGAGGAGGCGGCGCCTTTCGACTAGTCCTGGACGAGGCCGTTGCGCTTCCGCAACAACTTGATGTGGACGTGGTGGAGTTGGACAGAGCTTTGACAGGACTGGCTGAACTGGATGCACAGCAAAGCCGGATCGTGGAACTGCGCTTCTTTGCCGGGCTCACCATCGAGGACACCTCCGAGGTTCTGGGAATTTCTCCCGCCACCGTGAAACGGGACTGGGTTACCGCGCGGGCCTGGTTGTATCGAGCCATGACCGGCGAGGCCCCCGCATGAAC
>WNFF01003318.1_pt1 | contig 13219 bp, 7 predicted proteins | sample 5400441 | NCBI WGS metagenome assembly WNFF01 (sample SAMN13153345, study PRJNA577476) | soil metagenome | isolation source: 120 cm saprolite under Douglas fir tree site 2 hole 3 replicate 1 | place: USA:California | collected 2015-04-18
CGTAAAAGGGCCGGTGCTGGCGATGCGGGCCTATGGCGACCCGGGCGTCCGCAGCTATGGCGACCTGGACTTGCTAGTTCGCCAGCAGGACATTCGCCGCGCTACGGAATTGCTGAGCGCCGTCGGCTTCGCGCCGGCCATCCCGCTCAGTGCCATCGACTCCGGGAAGATTCCCGGCCAGTATTTTTTCTCCAAGCCGGATTCCCAGCTCATCGTCGAGCTGCACAACGACCGCACGCTGCGCTATTTTCCACGGCGGCTCCCCCTTGAGGACTTTTTCGCGCGGCAAGTTCGCGTGCGCCTCGATGCCCGGGAAGCTCCCGCTCTTTCCGTGGAAGACGAACTCGTGCTCATCTGCGTCCACGGCGCGAAGCACTTTTGGGAGCGATTGATGTGGATTGCCGACGTTGCCGCGCTGGTCTCCCGTCAAACGGGTATTGATTGGGAGGGCGTTGCGGCTTCGGCGGAAACGGTGGGAGCGGAACGCATGCTGCGCACTGGGCTGCGCCTCGCCTCCGATTTGCTCAGGGCGCAACTGCCGGACAAAGTTCTCGCGATGGTGCAAACAGATACGGTCTCTGCCCGGCTCGCGGAACAAGCTTGCAAGTGGCTGCCCGCCGCCGGGCAGGCGACGCCCGGCCTCTTGGAGCGCGCCGCGTTTCGATTGCGCATGCGCGGCAATGTGATGGCTGCTCCCGCCTATTTGCTCAGACTCTCTTTTTCGCCCACCGAAGAGGATTGGAAGGATGATGGAGAAGGAAGCGCGAACAAGTTCCTTGAGGTGGTTCGCCGGTCATTCCGTCTCGCGCGCAAGTATGGCCGCGACAGCAAGGGCTGATCCTTGCACTCCCGCGGTCCTCGCAAGTAAATCTTCAATGCGGTGGCTTCAAAAGAAAACCGCGCGTGACGGAGACATCAAGCGCGGCCTGGTATGTGGTTTACAGCGCTCAGTTAACCGATACTTGCACAGTAACCGAATGTTGTAACGAGCCGGAAGTGCCCGTGATCGTCAAAGTGGCCGGGCCTTTAGGCGTTTGTTTATGCGAACTTCCGCACCCTGCTATAGCGATGAGCGTGAGCATAACCGTCGCCATCGCCAGTCGCAAACGTGGCCGCCGGGTCCACTGCAGAGCAAGAAGTAGCAGCAACAGAAGAACCAGTGGAACAATCTGCCGTGGCGGCGCGGTTGGTGGTGGCATTCTCGTTGGCGGAACCGTCAGCGCGGTCGTCGTCATGGTGACTGGCGCCTGAACAGTGGAAGGCGGGGCTACTGGCGGCGTAACCGGTGACGTAACCGTGCAGGTCGCTAGCATCGGCGCGCCCGTGCAGGCCAAGGCCACAGGCGAATTGAACCCACCCGTTCCGGTCACCGTCACATTGAAGTTTAGTGTCTGGCCGCGCGTCACATTTTGCACGGCTGTCGGCCCGGTCAATCCGAAATCCGGCGGGGCGTTGGTTCCGGTCCCCGTCAATGGAACTGTGTGCGGGTTGCCGTTGGCATTGTCCGTGATCGTCAGGGTCCCCATGCGTGTACCGGTCGCAGTCGGCGTAAACGTTACGCTGATCGTGCAAGCATTCGATCCTGCCGTCGCTGGCAAAGTGGCGGGACTTATTGGGCAAGCTGTTGCGCCAGTGCTCGTCTCGGCAAAATCGCCTGAAGCGGCGATCGAGTTGATTGTCAGAGCGCCTGTTCCGGTATTCGTGAGCGTCACGGTTTGTGCGGCGCTGGTCGTAGCCACCAACTGGCTGCTAAAAGTGAGACTCGTGGGCGCGAGCATAACCGTCGGAGTAGGAGTTAGCCCTGTCCCGCTCAGCGCAAAGTTTTGCGGGCTAGTGCTGTCGCTGTCTGTTAGTCCCAATGTGGCCGTTTCAGCCCCCGCCACTGTAGGCTTAAACTTCACACTCACAGTGCAGGTATTGGTAGCGCCAAAGGGGATGCTGCCGCCGCACGAGTCGGTCACCAGGTAGTCCGTATTGGCTGCGGCCGGACTCCCGTTCACCACGGCACTAGTGAACGCGATCGCCGCACTCGTGTTGTTCGTCAAAGTCACCGTTTGCGCCGCGCTCGTATTCCCGATGAGCACAGATCCAAAATTGAGCGTCGATCCCGGAGCTGGCGACACAGCCAAAGTCGGGATCAGCGTCAGCTTTGCCACGAATGCAGCCGAAGAATCCCCGCTTGGCAAGCTCGTCTGGAACGCTGGAGTAGTGGCTGAAGCAGGGGGGAAAACAGGGAAAGTCGCCGATGAAGAGAATGTTACTCCAGTCAGATAAGCGTTATTCATGTTGTCGATGGCAACACCATTAACAGCATCGGGCGAGGTAGGAGTTCCACTTCCACCAAAGAGACTCGAATAAACTAAGTCTGCCGTGCCATTGCCCCCGGGATTAATCTTCGAGATGAAGCCCTCACCATGTGCCCCCGTCGCGAACTTCGGCTGAAATGCACCTGGGGTCGCGGGAAAACTGGAGTCGTTAGTTACCCCACCGACATAGGCATTACCGGCCGCGTCTACCGCGATGCCGAATGGGAGGGTTCCGGCTCCGCCCAGGAACGTGGAGTAGTTGAGCGCGGTGCTCTTAGGGAGCGCCGTGTCGATAAGACTAAGGAACCCGGCAGGGAAGCTGGTGGCAGCCGCCCTCTGATAAGTGTTTGCCGGAAAGCTGGGGAACGCGGGCGAGCTGGTCTGGCCTGTTACATAGGCAACGGTGCTGTTCGGCTTGACCGCGATTCCCAAGCCGAAATCATTGACGTCGCCTCCGAGATAGGTCGAATAGACCAGGACTCCTGGCTGCGTTGTGTCGATTCTTGTAAGGAATGTGGTTCCTTTGGCAACGGCAGCTGGAGGAGCGGTGTTTGGTTGGAGAGCCGTGGGGGTCGTCGGGAAATTCGTGGAGGTGGTTGTACCCGTGATGTAGGCATTTTTCGAAGAATCCAGCGCTACCGCTTGCCCAAAATCGCCGAAAGGCAGGCCTGAAGTTGCCGCATCGGCCCCGTTCCCACCCAAATATGTCGAGTAGATCAATGACAGAGCCCCGCTGTTCTGAGTCGTATCAATCTTCGTGAGGAACGCGCTACCAGCGGTGGTTCCCAGAGTCGTCTGAAAGGCGTTGGCGGCCGTAATAGGAAAGTTCGCAAGCCCCGACCCTGGCGACGCCGCCGTATATCCAGTCACATAGGCAATTCCGCTCGCGTCAGCTGCCACGCTATTAGCGACATCAGCTGTGCCCGAAGTCCCGTTGGTTCCACCCAGATACGAAGAATAAACAAGCGAGGCGCTGCCGCTTACCGCCGGGTTGATCTTGGAAACGAAACTGGTTCCACTTGTGGCTCCGGCATTCGTGCCGGATTTCAGGCCGTTTGAGGTGGTGGCAAAGTCGGTCGAAAACGTTCCCCCGGCCACATAAATATTGCCGGAAGTATCCAACGCGATCCCATGCCCAGAATCGCCGGCCGCACCTCCCACCGTACCTCCCAGATAGGTAGAGTAAAGCAATGCGGTGCCGGAAGGATTCAGTTCCGTGACAAACGCGACTCCCCTGGCATTCCCAGCTCCAAATCCATTGTGCGTCGGGAATGTTGTCGAGAAAGTTGTTCCGGTGACAAATGCGTCTCCGAGTGAATCCACGACTATCCCCGATCCGGCATCTCCAACGACACTTCCGCCGAGGTAAGTCGAATAGTTCAACACCGGATCGATGATCAGAGGCTCACTGCGGTCATATTCGGAGACGGCAAACGTGACCCTTTGTTTTCCCGCGAGAGAATAGCCCCCTTCGATTTGCCTCCGCTGGCCTCTCACATTTTGGTATAAAACGGGCTTCTGAAAGATCACCTGGCCGTCAGCCAGGCTCAATATCAAGTCGCCCTTCGAATCGACACCCACTTTCCGCGCGCCTTTCAGCGTGAGCGCGATGGCCTTCGGATCGGCTCCCGGCGCAACCACGAAGTCATACTCCAAGTTCCGCTGATTGCCGTAGAACACCAAATCCACCCCCGGGTAGACTTGCGCATATTTGACCCGCGAGTAAGTTGGAATGTTTGTATGCCAGTGCTCAGGCTTGTTCCCGAGGAAGTAATTCACTTTCCCAGGCAGCGGATCAATCCCGGAAATCTTACCCTCCAGATTGGCTCCCTCGAGTCCCATCCGGAGGACGGTCATTCTCCCGGCCTGGCGGGCCTGGCGCAAAGATCGAAAATATGCGACTCGATGCGGCGCGGACAAATTCATCGGCAGGGACGGCTGCAGAGCAACGACGGCTTCCTGAGGCGTCAAGAACAATTCGTATCCGCTGCCATGAGAAACGTAACGGACTTCGCGAGCTGTCTGTCCCTCGTTTTCTTCAAAGCTCAATGGTAGCTTGCCGTAAGCTTCCCTCCACCGGGGATCTTGTTTCGCGCGGGCGAGATTCGAGGCTCCGCTCGTCGCGCCCGGAGACACTCTCACGTCTGATTGATGCACCCGTTTTGTAATGTCTCGAAAATTGGCTAGAAGTAAGAGACTAGAAACAACAAGAGCCAAGCCTGCGAACTTTAGAGCCTTCACCCAAGAACCCCGCGTCTTCATGATGAAAAATCCTCCTAGGTCTTAGCGTCTCCGCATCTCGTTATCGCGCACCGCTCTGCAACACACCCCGACCGATTGCCCACGCTTCACTTAATCCCAATTCGGAACAAGCAAGACTCTTCCTGTCAAATTTGGCTGAGGATTTATTCGAGAAGGAGACAGCATTCGACACGCCGCCCACATAATGCCCCAAATCGGGAAACCCCGTCCCAGAGGGCATACGATCACTGTATCGTATCAGATAACTCGCGTCCTACTAGTGGGGAATTCCGGTGAAGAACCGTTTGCAATCAAGGACCAGCAGATCTTGGGAGTTTCAACGAATCCAAGTCCTCGCGGATAACTTTGCACAGTTCCCCAAGCCGGGTGGCATCCTCATGGGGACAGACTCGCCGGACGGGAACCGCGTTGACTAGACGGCTAAGAACCTCGAACTCTCGCGCTCTCATTTCGCGGTCCAGGATCTTGTTGGCGTAGGTCTCGGCCACGAGCGAAAGGAGTGCAGCTTGTCCGCGGACCGGCTCCACGCAGGGCGCAAAGTCCGAGCGGCGGTCCCCTAACAGATAAATCGCCGACAGAGGAAGAGCACGGCTCGCAAAGCGCGTTCCTCCTTCCCCGAGAGCAAGACGGCGCTTTTCCCAATTTGTGCAGAAGCGCGGAAGCGCATCGGGAGATCCGTAGAGCATGTTTACCGAATCCGGCCAAAGACAAAGATGTGGGTAGGCCGGCAGCACCTGGAAAGTCCCTTCGCGTTCTACGAGCGCGACTATGTCGTCAGAGAGAACAGCATGGCCATCCCGGGCAAAGGCTGCTGCGGTAGTCGATTTTCCAGCACCGGCCGATCCAAGGAATGCGACACTTCGCCCTTCGAAACTCACGGCACTGGCGTGTAAACAGGTCATACCACGCAGCCGCAACAGCAGTCCGAGGATGGGGCCAAGCAAATAGGTGGAATTTTCCTCGAGTGACGACGTCGCCGGCCATGTCGTCCACACAGTTTCTCGCTTGTCATCCACCCAGAATTGCGTCCCATCCGGATAGGCAACTCGCAGGAATCCACTCTTCGCCACGCGCCAAACACGAAGACCTGGATCTCCGCCTTCACCCGGAAAGGAACTCACATAAATCAGCTCTTCCTTTTCGGACGGAACTTCGCTCTCAGGATAAGGTCTTATCCCTAGGTGCAATTCGACCTGGGGCGAATTCGCGGGGGCGATTGATGTCACCACTCCGGGAAGAGATCGATTGGAGCGAAGGTGCAAGCCGAAAACAAGATAGCTGGTTGCCAAAGTAGGTAGGATTCCCTGACTCACTTTGAAGGAACTGGCCCGGTCGCCAAGTAAGCGATTCACGTTTTTCTTACAAGCGGTGAAATCTTGAAAATCCCCAGCTCAAGCGAAGATTTGATAACTGACTCTATACCCCGGTCCTAAAACGGGGAAACGATCCGCCATCGCTGCTGCCATGAGTTCCAACTCTCTGCGTGAGGTCCCGCACCGTCCCATAAAGGGTCAACGTCGGCTTCGAATACGGCTTTTTCGGTTCCCGTTTGACGGGCTCAGCCATTACCAGCCTCCGCATGAATGTTATATCGAACTCTTCGCGCCGACTGCAACCAAATGTTAAGGCAGAGGGGCCTTAAATCAGTACTTATTTTTTCGGCAGTCATCTTACCATGCAACGGCGCGAGCGAAGAACGGTCAATATAGCGCTCTGCTTCCTGGCTCCACTGTATCATATTGAACAGTTCTGCCCCCGTCCGTCGGAGCTGCGCAGACACTGGATCGCCCTGTAAAGGCGTCTTCGGACGCATCCGAATCGCCTCCGGAATTCGCCCGGCCATCGCCTCGCGCAGTAGCATTTTTTGGAAGAACCACGGGAAGGGCGGAAGCGCCAGCAGATAGTTCACAATACGTAGGTCGAGGAAAGGGTAGCGCACTTCCAGGGGATCTCGCGGCACGCCGGCGTTTTCCAGTTCGAACATACGGGTCCATTGCGGCAAGGAAAGAGAGGCGTGGGCTTTCGGATGGATGGGATGCTCAAACGTGAGTTTGGGATGTTCGCCCCATTCCTCCCACCGCTCTTGAAGATTGTTGCGCTTCGCGAAGTCCGCCGCCAGCCATTCCGGAAACGCCGGCCGGTGCGGATCCTTTCCGACCAGTCTCAGTACCCGCGCACGAATTCCCCGCCACGGAAAGGGCCGCACCCAAAGATAATTCGGAATTTCCGTGACCAGGCGCCGCCACTCCCCCCTCCGCCGCAGATCGTTCGCATACGGCCACATTTGAAAATCCATCAGATTGTCGACACCCTCTCCAGACAATACAACACGGCAATCCGCGGAGATGATGCGGCAGGAACCGAAATAGTTTGCAAAAAACGGATCGTCAATCGGTTCCGGCCAGCTCAATTCCGGATCATCGCAACCCTCAAATAGCTGCACCTGATCCATCGGTATGAATTTGACCGGAATTTGCAGAAACTCCCCGGCCTGGCGGGCGTAATCAGCATCCCGATCAGGGATGAGCGATTCGTACACGGACGTGTACCCTCGGATTTCGGCGCTTTCCCCGCTCTTCGAAGTCACCTCCCGTGCCACCGCCGCTACCGAAGAGGAATCCAGCCCTCCGCTCAGAAGGATTCCGATCTGCTCGGTTCGCAGCCGGTCTGCAACGGCCCGTTCGAACAAGTCCTGAAAGTGCTCGATGTACTCTTCCCCTTTCGCATACCGGATTCTCCCATCCGTCGGCGGCGCCCAATACCGTTTGATTTGCAGCCCGCCGGAGGAAATGGTCAGCCAATGCGCCGGCGGCAGGCGTTGGATACTTCGAAATATCGTCGTGGCATTGTCATAATTCAGCCCAAACAGAAGAAAATCCCCAATCGCCAACTCATTCAATTCAGTGGAAACGTCTGGATGCAACCGTACGCAATTCAGCGTGTTGCTGAATATAAAGACGTTGCCGAGCGGTGCGTAATACAAAGGTTTGATGCCGAAATGATCGCGCGCGCAGAATAGTTGTTTGTTCTGCGCGTCCCAAACCGCGAAAGAGAAATCGCCTCGCAACTGCTCGACGCAGCGCGTGCCCCAGGCCGCATAGGCGTGCAAAATTAATTCCGGGTCGGGTAGGGCGGGAGAAACTTTGCGCCCGGATTGCTTTAAATCAGCCAGGAGCTCTGCCCGGCAATCCAGCCGCGCGTCGGCGGTGATCCAAAACCGCGCATCCAGATTCGCTGGCTGCTTTTCCTCGCGCGCTTCCCGCGTCGTCCGAAGCATGGTGTGCCCCAGGCCCACGGAGCCTTCCGTCCACGATGCGCCTGCATCAGGGCCACGGTAGGCGAGGAAATCCACGAGGGACTGCACGAGCGCCGCCTGCACCGGCGCGCCGTCCCGATGGAAGATTCCCACGGTGCCGCTCAATCAAATTGCCTTTCTATTAAAGTGGCTCTTCGCGGGGAGAAGAGGAATGGTGCAGGCTGGAAGTTCCTCGCCTCACCATGCCACCCAGTGCCACCCGGGCTTCGAAGCAGAGATTCTCCTGGCGAGAACACTGCAATTCTGAGCGCGACCATGCTGTACCCTAATTGTAAATTGTACCGCACCTTTTTTCAGCAGCAATCACACCTGTTGTTTCGAGTCGCGGCAGTTCCTGCGAATCTGCGCTTCAGGCGCGTCCAAGAACAAAACAGACTTTTGCCTTGCAACTCCGAAACAGTCTAGGCACAGTACCGTCGAATGGTTCTGCGCCTCTCTAGCTCCGTCGAACGTGGAATACTTGTTGTCGCCGCCTTCGCGCTTGCCATATCTCTTTCCTATTTCAGCATCCGTAATGCCCGTGCCTTCCACTTTGCTGGCTTAGAGACCATCGAAGGAATCGAGCACGCCACGCATCTCGAGCCGGACGACGCCCGTAACTGGTATCTGCTGGGCCGCTATTGGCTGTATAACCTCGAGGATCCAGATTTTCTCCGGGCGATTCGAGCCTTCCTCTCTGCCTTGGCGTTAAATCCGCGGTCCGCGGACATCTGGGTGGATCTTGCCACTGCCTATGAATTGGAGGGCAATTTCGCCTCCGCGCGGGACGCCTTTCAGCGTGCCAAGGGAGCCTACCCACTTTCACCCGAGGTATCTTGGCGTTACGGCAATTTCCTGTTGCGGCAACGGGAACTTGAGCCGGCCTTTGCCGAAATGCGGCAGGCTGTCGAAGCGGATCCCAAGCGTGGCGCGGAAGCGTTCTCCCGTGCACTGCGTGTCGAACCCCAGCTCGACAAGATTCTGGATCGCATCCTCCCGCCGATCGGCGATGTCTACGTGGACGTGATTTGGGACCAAATTACCGACGGCCAAACCGGCATCGCCCTCAAGGTGTGGGACCGGCTCGTCGCAATTCATCCGCGGTTGCCGCTGCGGGATGTTTATCCTCTTGTTGGTGCTTTGAGGAATAGCAAACGAATCGCCGCCGCCCGCCGAGTCTGGGACCAGGCAGTGGTCATTGCCGGCATGGCTGATCTTCAAGGCCCTCAGGGCTCGGTCTTGTGGGACGGCGGCTTCGAGTCCGGAGCCGCCGGAGTCGGATATTCCTGGCTCTTTCCGGAGGGCTTACGGAATTTGCAATTCAGCATCGATGCGCAGGAAAAGCATTCCGGAAATCATTCCCTGCGGCTGACGTTTGACGGAAAGGCGCTTGTCACTTCTATAGACATCTGCCATTACGTGCCGGTGCAGCCCTCAACCTCCTACCGTTTTTCGGCGTGGGTAAAAACGAGAGCCGTCACTACGGATCAAGGCGTCCGATTCCAGCTACGCTCTCTCGGAACGCAAGACGCTTCTGTGACGGTGACGCCCGACGTTCATGGTAGCGAGCCTTGGACCCGTCTCGAAATACCTTGGTCTGCGGGAAACGATGTACAAGAAGTCCAAGTTTGTTTGATCCGTCTGCTCAGCGATCAGATCGAGAACAAAATTAAGGGAACAACCTGGGTGGACGACGTCGCACTGGTGCCGGAATCCGCGGAGCATTCCAAGCCATGAGGTTTCTCCGTTTTGGGATTTGCGCGCTGGTTGTGTTTGCGGTGGCAGCCCACGGGGGGGTCGAGGATTGGTCGCGAGCTGTCTTTGAAACGGGCGCCGGATTGCTTTTCCTGGTATGGGCGATTTGGATCTTTTTCAACCGCGAAGAGCAGCCCGTTTTGTCGCCCCTCTTGCCACCGCTCGCGGCGCTTTCACTAGTTGTCTTAGGACAGTGGTTTTTCCGTTGGACTGCCTCACCTTACAACACTCGAATGGAACTGCTACTGCTCCTGGCCGACCTAATCGTCCTTTTTCTCGCGGTTCAAGCCTTTCGGACTCTGGAAGACTGGCGGGGTTTCGTGTGGTTCGGAATGGGTTTCGGTTTCTTGGTTAGCCTCTTCGCTATCCTCCAACACCTCACGTCTAACGGAAAACTCTACTGGGTTCGCGTGATAAGGTACGGAGGACTTCCTTTTGGGCCGTACGTGAATCGAAATCACTTCGCCGGATTTGCAGAATTGGTTGTGCCTCTTGCACTTGTTCCCCTTGTCTTGGGGAGGGTCCGGCGGGAGCGCTGGCCCATTGTTGGACTTTTTGCAGTTCTTCCCATCGGTGCGCTCTTTCTCTCTGCATCGCGGGGAGGCCTCGTGAGTTTCGGCGCCGAGCTGGGTGTGCTCGCGCTCGTGATGATTCGACGGCGCGAGATGGGGAAGCAGTTGCTGCCGGGAGCCGCCGTTCTGTTGGTCGCCTTGCTGCTGGTATCCTGGCTGGGAGTCGGACAGATCCTCGAACGTCTATCATCTGTCCAGTTACTCGAAGTGACTGCGGGAAAGCGTGCCTCCATGCGGAGAGATACTTGGCGCATCTTTCTGGACCACCCTTTCGTGGGCACGGGACTAGGCACACTGCAAATCGTCTATCCGCCCTATGAAACGCTCTACGATGGAAAGATCGTCAATCACGCGCACAACGACTATCTGGAAGCTCTTGCAGAGACGGGCATTGCCGGTGGCCTTTGCTGCGCTTGGTTTCTCGGCGTCTTGCTGGCCGAGTCCCTTAAGCGCTTGCGCCAACTCATCAATTCTTTCACCGGGGCGTTGCAACTTTCCGGTTTGGTGGCCTGCTGCGGCTTTCTCGTGCATAGCCTCGTCGATTTCAACCTGCATATTCCGTCCAACGCCCTCTTGTTTTTTCTAATGGCTCACCTGGCTAGCTCAGAGATACAACAAGGCACTCCGCCTTCTACTCCCCACAAGGGCCATCGAATTCCCTGATGACTCGGGCATTCTCACTGTATAATCACGCCTGGGGGTCATCTATTCTCATGCAGCCCGCCAAACTGGGTGCGCGGGCGTTGTGTCTCGCCGCGAGCGCCCTGCTAGGGATGCTGGTGCTGGCACCGCCCGGCCAGGCACAGGCCACACTCGAAACGCCGCAACAGGTAAACGATCGCATACGGTCGCTCTCCGCCAATTTGCGGATGATGCCGCATGATTACGTCATCGGCAGTGGTGATGTCTTGGACATCGAGGTCTTCGATGTAAAGGAACTCAGCCGCGAAGTGCGTGTCAGCCAGACCGGTACGATCGGTATTCCCTTGGTTCCGGTGCGCTTACACATCGCTGGATTGACCGAAGTGCAGGGCGAACAGAAGATTGCGGAAGTGCTGGAAGCCCATGGACTAGTGTCCCATCCTGAAGTAAGCCTTAGCGTCAAAGAAAGAAAGAGCAAACCCATCACGGTCGTCGGAGCTGTTCCACACCCCCTGGTGTACCAGGCAGGCCGGCCCGTGACCCTCCTGGAAGTTTTGGCTGAGGCCGGCGGTGTTGCGAATGACGCTGGTGATACCGTGATTGTTAGGCGTCCAGCACAAGACGCGGGTGCCGATCCGTCTGAGCCTCCGGTCGTCGGTCCTGACGATCCGCTGCCAGCGGCGGCTCCCAAAGAAACCTTGCAGTCGAACCCAGCAACAGAATCCGCCTCCGCCCCGGGATCGTCCGCGAACCCCCCACCCTCACAAAAGACCGTTTTTCCGGCCGCCCGAGAAGCTTCATCCAAAACAGTTGCAAACCCTTCGGTATCAAACGATCCGCCACGATTGAATAACACGATAACCATCAACCTGAACGAATTAATGGAAAGCGGAGATGCGACGAACAACGTCATTCTTCAAGCAGGCGATATCGTTACCGTCCCGCACGCGGGCATCGTTTACGTCCTCGGCGCTGTTGCCAGACCCGGGGGCTTCGTCCTTGCTAATGACCGCGCCCAGATGACCACCTTGAAAGTGCTGGCCCTCGCCGGTGGCATGAATCGCACGGCTAAAAAGGATCGCGCTGTCATCATTCGAAAAGACACTCAAGGGCAACAACACGAAGTCGCCGTTGATCTCGCGAAAGTAATGGCACGTCAGTCGGAAGATGTTCAGCTCCAGCCCAGCGACATTTTGTTTGTGCCAGACAGTGCAACGAAACAGGCGATGCTCAGGGCTTTGGAATTCGGAATAGCGCTGGGATCCGGAGTGGCGCTCTACCGGGTTGCGTATCGCTAGAAATGGCTGAAGAAAACAAAATCGTGCCCCATGAAAATGGTTCGAACGGCGCCATCGAACTGTTGCCTGCTGTCTCGGCGCGCTTCCCTGCCTGGGAGTTATCTCCTCGGGAACCTCACCTCTACGACTACCTACTGATTCTGAGAAAGCACCTGTGGCTGATTCTTTCCTTCATGCTCGTGGTGGTCACTGTTACGACGATTGCCACGTTTCGCATGCAGCCGGTTTATGTAGCCAGCACCCGCATCTTAATTGACCGCGAAAATGCGAACATTCTGCCGTTCCAAGGGAGTGATTCCTACGATTATATGATGGATCTCGAGAACTACATCGAGACGCAATCCAAGATTCTGACCAGCGAAACACTCGCGCTGCATACGATTCGCGACAGCGGCCTATGGGCTCGCCCGGAATTTTCGTCACCCAACGGGCCCTCAGAAGCGTTAGCCAGCGGCAGTCTCGCAAACCAGAAGCGCCCGCCCGAACTCGGTGAATTTTTAGCAAGCCTCGGCGCCAGGCGAGTCCCCAACAGCCGCCTGATGGATGTCAGTTTTGAATCAACCGATCCTCAGCTCGCCGCACGGATCGTCAATGCCCACATCGCCACCTACATCGAGGAGAATTTCCGCAGTAAGTACGAGGCTACGACGCGGGCCTCGTCCTGGCTTGGGGACCAGCTTACTGAGTTGAAGATCAGAGTCCAAAAATCGGAAGATGCGCGCATCGCCTACGAACGGCAGAACCAGATCTGGACACTCGACGACAAGCAGAACATCACCTCCCAGCGGCTCGCAGACATCAACAAACAGTTGACCGAGGCGCAGAGTGAGCGCATGAAAAAGGAATCGCTCTACGAATTTGCCAAGTCTGACAATCTGGATGCTGTACCCCAGGTCCAGAGCAATGCGGCACTCGCGGATTTGATGAAAAGGCGCAGCGATGCGTCGTCACAATACACGGAGGCTTTGAGCCAGTACGGTCCCAATTTCCCCAAGGTGCAGCGTCTCCAAGCGCAGCTCAAAGATCTGAGTCAGCTAATAGAAAAAGAAAATAAGAACATTTTGGACGTCCTGGAGAGCAATTATAAAG
>WNFF01005194.1_pt1 | contig 13216 bp, 11 predicted proteins | sample 5400441 | NCBI WGS metagenome assembly WNFF01 (sample SAMN13153345, study PRJNA577476) | soil metagenome | isolation source: 120 cm saprolite under Douglas fir tree site 2 hole 3 replicate 1 | place: USA:California | collected 2015-04-18
ATCGAGACGGCCCAGCGCCCGCACGATATTGCGAGTGTAGGTGCCGACGCCGAATTCAGTCATGCGCCGGATGTCGATGGCGACTCTCACGGCACGAATTTAACCACAGGGGACACAGAGGCACACAGAAAATTCTTACAGTCTCCCTCTATGATCCTTTGTGTTCACGATTCTTAAGCTCTCAGTTCCGCCTGAGCCTTGGCCCTGCGTTCGGGATACAGCGGGAAAGCCTCGGCCAGGCCCAATACCTGTTTTCGAATCTTGCTGAGGACAGCGCCTTCAGTACGATGATGCAATGCCTCGGAGATCCAGAGCCCGACCTGCCTCATCTCTTCTTCCTTCATGCCGCGAGTGGTGAGAGCAGGCGTGCCGATCCGGACGCCGCTCGGCTTCATAGGTGGGTTGACGTCGAACGGTATGGCATTCTTGTTGACGGTGATGTTGGCCTCGCCCAGGGCCTTCTCAGCCTCGCTGCCGAACATTCCTTTGGAGAACACATCCACCAGCATCAGGTGAGTGTCGGTGCCTCCAGAGATAATGCGGAAGCCCTCGGCGGCGAGCGTTTCGGCCAAGACCTTTGCGTTGGCTACAACCTGGCGCGCATATTCGCGGAATTCAGGCTGCATCGCTTCCAGGAAGCTGACCGCCTTGGCTGCGATGATGTGAACCAGCGGGCCGCCCTGCATTCCAGGGAACACAACTTTGTCGATGGCCGCCCCGAACTCCTGCTTGCTCAGGATCATGCCAGCGCGAGGTCCGCGCAGAGTCTTGTGCGTGGTTGTGGTGACGATATGGGCGTGCGGCACCGGTGAAGGATGCGCGCCTCCCGCAACCAGTCCGGCGAAATGCGCCATGTCGACGAGGTAAAGTGCGCCTACCTTGTCCGCGATCTGCCGCATGCGGGCAAAATCAATGATTCGGGGATAAGCGCTGCCGCCGCCGATAATCAGCTTCGGGCGCTCCTTTTCGGCAAGCTTTTCCAGATCGTCGTAATCGATCGTTTCTGTTTCCTTGGTCACGCCGTAAGGGACGATGCGGTAGGTCTTGCCGGAAAAATTCAAGTGATGGCCGTGGGTGAGATGTCCGCCGTGAGCCAGATTCAGTCCGAGGATGGTATCGCCCGGCTGCAACACCGCGGCAAAAGCTTCCATGTTGGCTTGTGATCCGGCATGAGGCTGTACGTTGGCGTATTCCGCGCCGAAAAGCTTCTTGGCGCGCTCCCGCGCCAGCTCTTCCACGACATCGGCAAATTCGCAGCCGCCATAGTAGCGTTTGCCGGGATAGCCTTCGGCATACTTATTAGTAAAGACCGAGCCCATGGCTTCGAGCACGGCTTCGCTGACAAAGTTCTCGGAGGCGATCAGTTCCAGTCCTTCGTGCTGGCGGCGAACTTCGCTGTCGATGGCCGAGGCCACCTGCGGATCTGCTTCGTAGAGGGGGCGGGACATACTGTCATTCTTCATCTCAATGTATCTCCAGGTGGTGGATTCCTTTCGGGCCAGCAGAAAAATCGCTAAGTCGGTCCATATCGATCCACTCGCTTCCCTTGATGATCTCTCCGGAACTGAACGAAGGTTTTCCAGTAATCTTCTTTTCTGATGTTCCGGTGGAGATCATAATCACCGCAGACGGGCGACCCGAAATAAATAGGTCAGCCTCGACCAACGGTAAACCATACTTGCGATCGTCGGCAGGACTCATTCCTTCCCGTACGGCCCAGCTAATCACGGCATCGCCACCGGCTCGAAGGCTCAACCATTTCTCGGGCGTGACAGGTGACAAGGCTGTATCCAGTTCTGACACCCGTGTGGTCTTGACTCTGGCAATCATCTCTCTTACGTCAGTCTCGGTGATTTGCGCCGAAACAAGAACGCTGCCGAGTACTAAGCAAAGTAAAAGGCCTGTTAGGTTTCTCACAAGGAACTCCGCTGGTAAACTTCCGCATCGTGCAGTTCCATATACTTCTCCGGCGTCTTGAGGGCCGTGAAGCCGAATTGCGTGTATAGCCCGTGTGCATCACCCGTCACCAGGCTCCAGCGGCGTAGTCCTTGTAGCCAGGGATGGCGCATGATGCACTCCATCAGCCACTTCCCCAAGCCGTGCCTACGATACGATTCCAGCACAAACACGTCGGCGATGTAAGCGTAGGTCGCGTAATCTGAAATTACGCGGGCAAAGCCCACCTGTTTACCGTCGCCATACACTCCAAAGCAGAGCGAATTCTCGATGGACCGGACCACAGCTTCGCGCGGGATTCCCTTGGCCCAATAAGATTCCGTCAGAAAACTGTGGACGATATCCTGATCAAGGCGGTCTCTATCTGTGCTGATGACGAACTCGCCTTTGCGATGCTCTGTGATCTGTCTCTCGCTGGCTTTCACTCTGCCGTCATTCTATAGCTTTTAGCCTTTAGCTCTCAGCTTTTAGCCAGAAGACCCATGATCAAGACTTGGGGTGCGGAGGATACGCGCTAAAAGCTAACCGCTAAGAGCTTTCAAATGCCGTTCGCAAAAACGAAGCCAGTTGCCAGCCATCCATATATTTGTAAGGGGTTTCGCCCGTAGTGTAGTGGCCGCAAGGCAGCACCACGACTTTGTGGTCCAGGCCGTGCCGTTCGAACTCCTCCACCGCGTGGCGCGAAAACTCTGGCAGGAACGTAAGATCGTATTTCGCATAAATGATGAGCGACTTTCTGGTCCAGCGGGCAAACTGCTCGAAGTACGAAATCGGGCTAATCCCGCTCCAAAGCGAGCGCAGCCGCTCGAGATCGATTTGCGGTTCCAGACCCTGGCGAATGTGGCGGGTGGATTGTCCGTGCCAGACCACGTCCGCAACGTAAGTGGCGGCATGGTTGAAGGCGGCTACACGGATGCGCGGGTCGTGGGCAGTCACCAAAAAGGCATAGCAGGACCCCAGGCTGGTACCCAGAATGCCCAGGCGGCTATATCCCTGCTGCTCGAGCCAGTCCAGGCAGCAACGGGCGTCAATCACAGCCTGGCGACAGGCATCGAGTGTGCGGCCAATGTTGGCGGAGACGGCGTAGTCGGCACGCCGGGTGTCCGCCGGCATGCGGACATCGTGATACGGCATGCTCAGACGCAGAACAGCGATGCCCATCAGGTTGAGAACCCGGCAGAGACCGGTGTATGCGATCGCGTCGGAATTCCAGTGCGGCAGCAGCACAATGGCTCGCCGCCCGCGGGCGGGAAACCAGCGCGCATTGACCAGGTTGTTTTCCGGATAAGGCGTTCGGACCGGCGAAGTGAACCGCAGGAAATGCGCGTGGGTGCCGCGAACCTTCGTCTCCAGTTTTGGATCTGGCACTTCCCGCGTGCTGAAGACCTGAATTTCGCGATGTTCCGGGCGAAAATCCGCCGGCTGAAGGTAGGAGTAAAACTCGTCGCTCGATTGCACAATGCGCCGGTTGTACTCGCGCAGGAATTTCTCCATGTCCCCGTTTTGAGGCAGATGGCCGGGTGGAAAGCCGTTGCGGCAGGGCCAATCCCGCGCCCACTCGACGCCCCATTCCATGGGACGCACCACGCGGTTGTTGTCCACCGACGTGAGCCTGGTTTCCCAGTCGTACATCCATTGCTGGTAGCGGCAAGACATCAATGTTTAGAAATATATCAGGAGGGACGTGAATCGCTTTGCGGGGACAATTGAATGGTAGCAATCAGCATTCAGCGCTCAGCATTCAGCCCCTGAGCTGTCATTGGCACAATAGTTCGGACGATCGCTTGGGTTGGCAATCTTGGGTTTTGCTGAGTGCTGACGGCTGAGTGCTGAATGTTAACTACCGTATTTCCTGGGCACCCGCTTGGAAATGGCGCAAAGGATTTCGTACACATTAGTATTTGCGAGCACGGCGTGCTCGTGAGCGTCCACGTTTAAACCGTCCTGCGAACCGAGCAGGATAACTTCATCACCCACGGAAATCCCGGGCAGGCCGGTTACATCCGCCAGCGTCAGATCCATGGAGATGCGGCCCACGATGGGGGCGTAGTGTTCGCGTACGATCACCCGTCCGCGCGATGACAGGGCACGGTTCAATCCGTCGGCATATCCGACGGGAAGAACTGCAATTCGAGCCGGGGCCTTGGTGACATAGGTGCCGCCGTATCCCAAAGGCTGGTTGGCTCGCACTTCGCGCAAGGATAGGATGCGCGTGTTCCACGTCAGTACCGGCTTCACCGCCAAGCGCAACTTGCTCCCGCTAACTTCCCTTCCCGCCCGCTCAAAGGGCAAGTGGTAGCCATACAGGGCGATTCCCGGGCGCACCATGGTGTTCCAGGATTCCCGCCTCGAAATAACCGCACCGGTGTTGGCGGTGTGAATGAGCGGCGGATCGAATCCTTCCCTGCGCAGAAGAAGACGAGCTTCATCGAATCTTTTCAACTGGTCGTCGACGGAAGGCGCGTCCAGCACTTCGGAAGAAGCCAGATGCGTGGAAAGTCCCTCCAGCAGCAGGTGCGGCGACGACTTCAGGGCGGAACAGACCTGCAGCAAGTCTTCCAGTGCGACTCCCAGGCGGCCCATGCCGGTGTCCACTTTCAGATGAACGGGATGCCTTGGCAATCCCAGGGCGGCAGCGGCTTTCTCGAGCAACTCTACTTGCCCTGGTTCCCAGACGGTGGGGGTCAACTGCAGGCGAATAATTTCTTCTTCTTCGCCTCGCCAGAATCCGGTCATCAGCAGGATGCGGGTGTGAATGCCGGCGTCGCGCAGAGGAATGGCTTCGTCAAGCGAAGTCACGCCAAGCCAGCGTGCTCCCTCCTCCTCGAGGGCCCGCGCGCACTCCGTCGCGCCATGGCCGTAGGCATCTGCCTTCACCACAGCGCAGATGGTGATCCCGGCACCGATGTGCCGCTGTACCGTACCAAAGTTATGGCGCAGGTTTGCCAGCGAGACCTGGGCCCAGGTAGGTCGCGTCGCGGTCCGCTTCAGGATTTCGGCTGTAGCCACTGCAGGCGATTATAGCGGGCGCATCCGCCGGCACGACGTTACCCCCGTGCTACTCCCGAGTCGCGAATACAATTCGCTATCCGCCCGATAGTACGAAGTTCACCGTAACCTCGGTTTCCACTTCTATGGGCTCGCCATTGAGTACATAAGGACGGTATCGCCACTGCCGAACGGCGTCAACGGCAGCTCGCACCAGCATGGGATGGCCGCTTAGCACCTGCAGGTTTTCGATCGCTCCGTCGCGACTGATCATGGCTCGCAGAACCACTTGCCCTTGCACCCGCGCCTGCCTGGCGATAGCGGGGTAGTCCGGTTGAACACGAAGAATGAGATTTCCTTCCATCATGTGTGAGGGCGCAGGGCGATGCACCGCGGGTGGAGGTGGAGGTGGCGGCAGCACCTGCCGGGAGCCCAGCATTGAGCCAAGAACGGAACCTCGGCTGAACGGATCGTAGGCTCCGTGGCAAATCGCGATCATGCTTGAATCAACCATTGGCGGTGGCGCCACCGTTTCCGTCAGCATGTCTACGTGCGTCGGAATCTGCGAAGGACTAAGCAGCCTGATCCCGATCTGGTTGCTCTGCGGCGTTGAAGGTGAAACGGGATGCGGTTGAGCGGGCTGAACTGCCGCAAGTGGCTCGGGCGCAAGCAGGGGCGCGAGCAAGGTCAGCCGCGGCAATCCCTGAGTGTAGAGCAGCGGCAGCAGAAGCAGGCAGCCTAGCAGGAGCGCTTGCAGCGCAAACGAAACCAGGGTTGTCCAGCCGCGGTGAGAACGACTCGACCATCCGGAATCGCAGAAGGAATCGGCAAACATAGTGTCCTCCTCAATGTGAGTACGACTATGTTTATGGACACCGGCGAATGCGTCTTTGGACAGATTTTCGAGCGCGGTGCGGGCAAAGAAAAAGGCCGCGTTAAGACGCGGCCTGTGGGAACTTCTTTACGGTTCAAGGTGTCGCTAACGGTGTCGTCAAGTTATTTTGGTTGGGCGGTCGGCGCTTTCGGCGCTGCCGGCGCAGTGGTTGCCGGCCTGGTTGCGGACGGCGTGGTCGGCCTGGCTGTGGCCGGTCTCGCGGGCGCTGCTACGCCTGACTGTGCATTGTAGAGATCAACTACCGACTTGGTGATGTCCACGGCAGGCCCGGCCCAGAGCACGGGCCCATTGGGCCAAGGATTGGAAGTGTCGATGATCACCCCGAAACCCTGGTCCGCTGCGTACTTCACCAGCATCGGTCCCATCTTTTGCAGAATGCGCTGGGCGATCTCGTTCTGCTGGTTCTGGGCATCGTCACGCGCGTCCTGCACCTGACGCTCCAGAGACTTCTGCTTCTGCTCGATCTGCTTCACCAGCGTGGCCCGGCTATCGTCATTCAGCTTCTCGCCCTGGGTATTGAGCTGCTTCTTCAGGGCTTCCACTTCGTCGTTCACTCCCTTGAGTTCGTTCTGCTTGGGCTCGAGCTTCTTGCTCAAGGCCTCGAAATCACGCTGGCCTTCGTTGGTGGCAAAGATAGCCTGCTCGACATTGATCGTCCCCATCCTGGTTCCGGTAGCGTTGGTGGCCACGGGAGCGGCGGCGTTGTTGGCAGCGGCGCTGGGAGCCGCGGGTAACGCGGCATTCTGGGCCAGTGCCGCAACCGATGCGGCGAGTACAGCGGGCATGAAGAATCGCGCAAACTTGCTTGTCATGTGGTTGATTTGAACTCCTTGGAAATTTGTCCCGGGAACCCGGCTAGATTCTCTGTGCGAACCAACGCCTCAGCACGAACCCGACCGTTCGTTGTCAACGGAAGAGGCTGGGCCGGATTTCCCAGCGCCTCACGCCAAACCTGGACGGCGTGATGACTACCCCGCAGGCTGCTCTCACGGGGCGTTGATACTGCCATTATAGGGATAGGGTGTGAGGAAGGTCAAACCGGTCGTCAGTCGTCGGTCTTCAGTCGTCAGCAAGACAACCTTCGCCTGCCAACCTGCGCTTGGTCATCCGTCACAGACGAAGCCCTCCCCGAACTGCTACACAATACAATCTACAAGTGAGGTTCCCGGCAATGAGCGGTTCTTATCGGGACATCAAAGCTTGGCAAAGAGCCATTGAGCTGGTGGTCGAGATCTATTCCTCCACTCGGAGTTTTCCGAAAGCGGAAGTGTACGGGTTGGCTAGCCAGTTAAGGCGTGCTGCTGTGTCCGTTGCCAGTAATATCGCGGAAGGAAAAGGCCGATGCACCGACAAGGAATTCCTGCTCTTCCTCCATCATGCTCGCGGATCAGTCTTCGAAGTTGAGACCCAGCTCACCATCGCCGCTCGGCTCGGCTACGTTAACCAGGCCGAAGTACAAAGGATGGAGACCCTTGCAGGAGAAATAGCCAGGATGCTCAACGGGCTCATCAAGGCCATAAAATCTGATGGTCGAGAACTAGCAGCCTGAGCACTACGGCGAGGTTTTGTGACGACTGAAGACTGACGACCGACGACCGCCTTTAGAACGTAGTTGCCACGCTGAAGCGGAATGTCTTTCGCGGCTCTCTCAACTGGAACTGGGGGGCGAGACTTCTCGAGGCTTGCTCGAAGGTAAAGTCCCCTGCAGCTCCGGGCGGGAACATGTCGCGCGTAATGGGTACCGGTCCTCGGGTAACGCTGTCCAACCGCAGCGGGTTGTAGGCCCAATAGACGCGGAACGGGGCGTTGATGATCGGTAGAAATACCTGCACTTCCAATCCAGTGGACATCCGCGGAATCCAGTTGGTGGAACCTACGATTTGCAGATTCTGTGAAAATGCTGGGGTCTGAGGGTGTCCCCCGGTGCAGTTCAAGGCGATATCGAGGGCGGGACAGCCAAATACGGTGTTGTTGATGTCGGCGAGCTGCCCCGGATTGATGCGCAACTGCGAGCCCCTGATGATGGGATTCATACCCACATCCACAAAAGGCGCCAGAGCAACCGGCCCAGCGATCGTGAACCTGTATTCCAGATTCGTGACCAGGCTGGCATCCCCGCCTGGGAAAACAATCCGCTCCACTGGAACCGGAATGGTATAGGCGCCACGCAGCGGGTTGCTGGGATCCTTGGGGACCGTTGTGCCATCCGGGTTCTGCAGAGTGATGGTGCTCTTATCAGGAAGGAACGCTACGGGAGACACGGAACGGATGTCGAAGCCGCGTATGTCATTTTCGCCGCCCAGGTAGAAGCGCTCGAAGGGCGGTGCTACCACTCCGCCGTACCCGGCCAGGAAAGAACCCTGTACGTTGAATCCGATGGTGTTGCGGCCCTTCTGCATCGGTTTAAAGTGCTTGTACTGAACAATCGGGCGTACGGATCGCACCGTTCCCCCAAGCCCGGCGATTTCCCCTCCGAAAAATACGCTGGTCCCCCTCTTCGGTGAAATCGGGCTATCTATGGTGCTGAACGAGAAACTGGGGAGGATCTTGCTGGTGATGATTCCCTCCAGCGAGTTGGGACCGCTGATGCCGCGGAATGCGAGGTCCGTGAACAGTATCTTCGAAGCATTGCTGACCGCGACGATGGAAGACCGGTCAAAAGAATAAGTCAGGCCCACGCGCTTGAACGAATGGTGCAGCTGGTAGCTGAGCGAACCGGTAAAACCCGAACTCGACTGCGTGTAGTTTTGCAGGTTCTGTAGAAAGGTGGAGGGAAGGTTGATTTGCTGGCCGGTAAGGATGGCTTCCTGCCGCGCCTGGTTATAGTTGTACTTCTGCGTGAACACCGTAAAGCCAGCCTGGATCGGTCGGTCAAAAAGGTACGGCTCGGTAAATCCAAATGACAGAATACGCTGGCTGTTGCCAATGCTGGCCTGGACCGAAAGGGTCTCGCCAAGGCCGAGGAAGTTGTTGGTGCTGTAGTTGATCCCGATAAACGCGCCCGCCAGCCCGCTCACGCCGCCATTCAGTCCGATGCTGTTCTTGCCCTTCTCCTTGACCTTGAGAGTGAGGTCGACGAGGCCAAGTTTTTCGTCCAAATGAGTTTCAGTGACGTTCGGATCGTCGGGTTTCAGCTGCTCGAAGTACCCCAACTGATTGAGCCGCAGGAGGCTCAGCTTCCATAAACGCTCGTCATAAACTTGCCCCTCCTCCAGCGCCACTTCCCGGCGGATGACCTTGTCGCGGGTTGTGGTGTTGCCGGCGAATTCGATTCTTCGTACAAAGAACTTCTTGCCCTCATCGATGTCAATGGTGAGGTTCACCAGCTTCTTGTCTTCGTCGAAAGTGGTGTTGGGAATCGAAGTAAAGTTGATGTGGCCCAACTCGCGATACGCATTGCGCAGGTTTTCGAGGCCCTTGGCCACCTTTTCCCGGGAGAAAATGTCGCCGTCCTTCATGGGAAAAAGAGAGCGCAGAGCCTTGACCTTGCTGACTTCCTTGTTCCCGCTGAACGTGATTTCGCCTAGGCGATATTGGTCGCCTTCATCGATCGGAATGGTGATGTCCACCGCCTTGCCCGGTCCCTTCGCTAATAGCGGAATATGGAATCCAGGATGGCCAGTGTCATGAATTTCCGTCTTGGCGTCCTGCACCAGCACTTTGAAGTAGCCACGGTTCTGGAATTCGGCCCGTACTCGTTCTGTGTCTTCATCGAGCTTGGTGGCGTCATAGGTCTTGGCAAAGAGGTTTTCCAGGAAGATGGAATGCGGGATCCCGATCGGCTTCAGGTTCTTCATGGAGCCGCGAAGGATTCGGGAACTAACGTGCTTGTTGCCCACAAAAGTAATCTTGCCAACAGTGACCTTGGGGCCTTCCTTCACCACAAACGTGATGCTGACCTTGGCGGGCGGGATGGGCCGCTTCTCGGTGCGTACGGTGGCGAACTGCCGCCCGTGCTCGGACAGCAATTCCTTGATCGTTACCTCAGCCTTTTTGACCTTGGTGGGATCGTATTGGCTCTCCGGAGACAGCCCTACCTTCCGCTCCTTGAAGCGGTCGAGCACGTCGCTCTTGGACACGGAACTCAGACCCAGGTACTCGATCTCGCTGATGGTGGGACGTTCAGTCACATAGACGTGGATGCGCCAGCCTTTGGGCGTCTGCTCGCGCTCGAACCGGATGTCTTCGAAATAGCCGGTATTCCACAGCGAGTTGAAGTCGCGCTCCAGGGCGGCGGGGTCATAAACGTCGCCTGGCCGCGTGAAAATACGGGCACGAACGGTTTCGGCCGGAATACGCCGGTTGCCGTGGACCGCGATTTCCGTAATCACGTCTTGCTGGCCTGAACCGGCCGAGCACAGCCATAAGCTGAGAATCAGGCACAAAAATGCCCGCCGAGCTTTACAAATCTTTATGATTGAATGAGATGGAAGTGGTAGCCAAGCCGGCTGGGCGCAAACGCGGCCCGACCCGCTCTTCGTCACTACAGGGCTATCCTGATGAAAACGAAGAATCGTTACTACCTCGGATCCTGGGAGTATGGAAAGTGGCAATTATACGGTAGAGAAGCGAAGACCGTCCAAAACCAGCCCTTCGCGTCTACCTACGGAGACGATTTAGAAAGCTCCACTTCAACCAAGACGGAATAAAACGTGGCGGAGTTGCCTAGGTCCGTAAGTTTTTCTGAAGTCAGGACATTGATATTGCGGTTTCCGGAGCTCAACTTGGCCCAGTGGAGCTTGGCCGAGACCACCCCCGCCTGCACCGCGCCATCGACTCGAGCCCTAAGCAGGATGTCGCCCCGACGCATATTCTGAATCACTGCAAGATTGCCAAAAGAGGTGTTAAGGAAATTGTCCGCCTTGCGGGCTAACAGTTCCAGGGGAAACGCGTTGGCCTGCGAGCCGTGCCGCGATTCGGTAGGCGGGATAAATGCCACAACCGGGTCCAGGCCCTGCTGCTTGAGATCTTCGCTGTAAAGCTCAGCCTTCCCGCTCGAAGTCCCGAAATTGCCGTTGGCGAAGGGCAAGAAAGCCGGGAACTGCGAACCAGAAACTGAGAACTGCCGCTCAAAATTCAGTCTCACATGCCCTTCCCGCTGCAAGCGCTCGCGGTCAATCCCCTGCAAGCGAGGGTTTTCCGAGTTCAGCGCCCCATCGATCATCTCGTCGACGGATTCTCCAAAGCACTCATCCGTAAATCCCATGCGCTCCGCCAGAGCGCGGAACACTTCTAGATTCGATCGGCACTCAGCCAGAGGCGCAATAGCCGGGTCTGACATTTGCACATAGTAGTGCCCATACGCGATTTGCAGATCCTTGTGCTCAAAGAACGTAGGCGCCGGCAACACAATGTTGGCATAGTCCACGGTATCGGTAAAGAACTGCTCGTGCACCACAGTAAGCAAGTCTGCACGCCGCAAGCCGCGGATAACGTCGTTGTGATTGGGACATACGGCTGCTGGATTCGAGTTGTAGACGAACAGAGCTTTTACCGGTGGAGCGTCCAATGTATTAAGCGCCTGGCCTAGTTCCACCATGTTGATCGTTCGAGCTGGTCGGCCCAGCGCCTGCTTCATCAGGTCAGTTCGTTCGAGTGCTTCTCGATTCAAGCCGTATGCACCGCTGGTGGAAAGTTGCAGCCCGCCGCCTACTTCCTTCCATGATCCGGTGATGCACGGCAGCATGGTGATAGCACGTGTGGCCATGCCGCCACCTTCCGAACGCTGCACGCCATAGTTCAACCGGATCACGGCGGGGCGAGCGGTGGCGTACTCCCGTGCCAGCCGCACTATGTCGGCGGCCGCAATGCCAGTCCACTTCTCTACCTGCTCCGGCGGGTATTGCTGAACCTTTTCGCGAAGCTGATCGAATCCCACTGTGTAGCGGGCAACGTAATCGGCGTCGTGAAGACCCTCGTTGATGATGACGTGCATCATGCCGAGCGCAAGAGCACCGTCAGTACCGGGACTGATGGGCAAGTACCAGTCGGCGCAGGCGGCGGTCCGAGTGCGGTAGGGATCAATCACCACCAGCTTGGCGCCATTTCGACGGGCATCCGAAATGAAGGGCCACAAGTGAACGTTGTTGGCATGGATATTCGAGGCCCAGGCAATGATGTAGCGGGAGTGCGCGAACTGCTCCGGTTCTGTACCCAGCTTGATGCCAATAACAGACTTCAGTCCAGCCTCTCCCGCCGCCGAGCAGATATTGCGGGCCAGTTGCGAAGCGCCTAAACGATGAAAGAAACGGCGATCCATGGATCCGCCGTTGAGCGCGCCCAGGGTGCCGCCGTAGGAGTAAGGCAGGATGGCTTCACTGCCAAATTCTGAGACAATCCCACGAAATCGAGAGGCAATTTCGTCGAGCGCCTCGTCCCAGGTAATACGTTCGAAAGCTTCTGCAACCTGTGTGGCACAGGCGCCCTCGCCCGCGACCGGACCCTTCGGTTGCACCCGCCTCATGGGATAAAGCACGCGGTCCGGTGAATACACCCGGTCCAAATACTTGGCCACCTTCGCGCACAAAAATCCACGCGTTACGGGATGCGCTGGATCGCCCTGGATTCTTGTCGCCCGCCCGTCCTGCACCGTAATCAATACTCCGCAGGCGTCAGGACAGTCGTGCGGACAAGCGGCGTGAACCACTTTCTTCATGGCTTCTGATTATACCGACTGGCGTCGCGGAGAAATTCATCGGACATTAACCACCGCACAGGAATCTTCTATTAGATTTTGGTCTCACGTGAATCGGCGAATCGGCGGCCTGCACTACCCTACCCCAGTCAGGCCGCAGTAGCGACGGTTAGCGAGAGCTGCGTCCACCTGCGGCGATTATTTTTATCCGTCACTGACAAGCTGCTGTATCCGAGCCAAAAAAAACGGGCGGCTTACCGCCGCCCGCTGCGACATCTGGTGAAACCCCGCTACTGCGTTTCCCGGACGCGATGAGCCCACAGCACAGGATCGCCGGTGGTCGTGTCTTTGAGCACAAGTCCACGCGCCACCACCGGAACCGAGGCCGTAGCGCTCGCGGTCTGCAGGTCGGTGAGAGTGACAGTATTGCTGTTGCCTTGGAAGAACAGGGTTCCGGCACCGGTGTTCACCGTCAGCGGTCCGCCGAGTGAAACCCCCAGAAGACCGGTGTTAAGCAATTGGAAGTTGCCGGCATTGCCGCTGGTCACCGTCACGCTGCCCGGCACGACCAGGCCGGACACGCCCTGGCGCCGCAGAGAGATGAAGTCAGGCGTAAACGTGGGACTGCTGAAAGTGCCACCGATAAAGATTCGCTGGCCCACCAGCATCGACGAATTGCCGAACAGGTTATTCGGGCTGAACCAGCTGTTGTTGAAGAAACAGATGTCATACGTGCTCACCGC
>WNFF01010699.1_pt1 | contig 13215 bp, 14 predicted proteins | sample 5400441 | NCBI WGS metagenome assembly WNFF01 (sample SAMN13153345, study PRJNA577476) | soil metagenome | isolation source: 120 cm saprolite under Douglas fir tree site 2 hole 3 replicate 1 | place: USA:California | collected 2015-04-18
ACCGCGAACCGCTCCTCCTCGGTCCCGGTCGCGCGCGACGGGTCGGGGAAGGACCAGTGCAGCCGCTTCACCGAGCCGGGGACCCAGGGGCACCGCTCGTTCGCGTCGTCGCAGACCGTGATGAGGTAGTCCCAGGACGGGAGCGCGACGTCAGCATAGACCTTCGAGGTATGCCCCCCGAGGTCGATGCCCCGCTCGGCCATCGCCCGGATCGCGAGCGGATTGACCGACGTCTTCTCGGTCCCCGCGCTCCCGGCCTCGAAGCGATCGCCCGCCATCGCGCGCAGGAAGCCCTCGGCCATCTGGCTGCGGGCCGAGTTGTGCGTGCAGAGGAACAGGACGCGCGTCACAGGAGCCGCTCCACGATCACGCAATCGCGCCACTCGCCGTCGAGCTTGCCGTGTCGCCGATAGACGCCGACCACCCGGAAGCCGCACCGCTCGTGGAGGCGGAGGCTCGCGGTGTTCTCCGGGAAGATCCGGGAGACGATCTTCCAGAAGCCGCGCTCGGCGTAGGCCAGGCACATGGCGTCCAGCGCCAGCCGCCCCGCGCCGGTGCCCCGCGCGGCGCGGGCCACGTACACCGAGTGCTCGGCGACCCCCGCGTACGCGGGACGGCTCCGGTACGCTCCCGCGCCCGCATACGCCACCACCTGTCCGTCCCGCTCCACGACCACGGTCGGAAACCGATCGCGCTTGTCCGCGAGCTGCTGCGCGATCTGGGCCTCCGTCCGCGGCTCGGTCTCGAAGGTCGCGACGCGGTCGGCGATCCCCTCGTTGTAGATCGCGGTGATGGCCACCGGAACAGCCCGGTCGCGGCCGCCGCTCCGAGGAGCTGCGCCACGATGAACCCGGGCGCATCGGCGGGCCGGATCCCCGCGAACGTGTCGGTGGCGGAGCGCGCGAGCGTGACCGCGGGATTGGCGAACGACGTGGAGGCGGTGAACCAGTACGCGGCGGTGATGTAGCCGGCCACCGCGAAGGGCACCACCACCGCGGGCCGCGCGCGCGCGCATCCCCAGATGACCGCGAGCAGTCCGAAGGTCGCGACGAACTCGCTGAACATCTGGGCGGGCCCGGAGCGGGCGTGGCCGGATGCGAAGAAGAGCGGCAGCTCGAACATCAGGTGGGCGGCGGCGACGCCCGCGAAGGCGCCCAGGCCCTGGGCCGCGAGGTACGGCGGCACGTCCGACCACGCGAGGCCCCCCTGCGTCGCCTCGCCCAGCGTGACCGCCGGATTGAAGTGGGCGCCCGAGATCGGCCCGAAGGTCAGGATCAGCGCCACCAGGGCGGCGCCGGTCGCGATGGTATTGGCGAGCAGCGCCACCGCGACATTGCCGCCCGCGAGGCGCTCGCCCATGATCCCCGATCCGACCACCGCGGCGAGGAGCAGCGCCGTCCCCACCGCCTCCGCGGTCAGCCGCCGGCCGAGGCTCGCTCGTTCGGCAACCGAAGACACGTTACGCGGGTTTGCGGGCGCGAACGAACGCGCTCATGAACCGGTCGGCCACCTGGGGCGCGATGGCATCGACGTCGATCCCCGCCAGGAAGTCCCGGGCTTCCTCGACGCGGTAGACGCGAGTCGGCTCAAGGTCGATTCCCTCGAACCCGGCCGCCGCGAGCTTGTCTCGATACTCTCGCTCTTCCAGCGCACCGGCCACGCAGCCGATCCAGAGCTCGACGCTCCGCCGGATCTCGGCGGGAACCTCGCCGCGCACGACCACGTCCGAAACGGCCAAGCGCCCGCCCGGCTTCAGCACCCGGAACGCCTCGGCAAAGACGCGATCCTTGTCCGCCGAGAGATTGATCACGCAGTTGGAGATGATGACGTCCACCGCGTCCGACGGCAGGGGGATCTGCTCGATCTCACCCTTGAGGAACTCCACGTTGGCCACGCCCGCCTTCCGCTGATTCTCGCGGGCGAGGGCGAGCATCTCGTCGGTCATGTCCAGGCCGTACGCCTTGCCCGTCGGTCCCACGCGGCCGGCGGAGAGGAGCACGTCGATACCGCCTCCCGATCCGAGATCGAGAACGGTCTCGCCCGGCTCGAGCTGCGCCAGGGCGGTCGGGTTCCCGCAACCAAGAGAGGCGGCTCTGGCCTCGGCCGGCAGCGCGGACGTGTCACTGTCCGCGTAGATGCCGGAGGTGATCGGATCGCACTCACCGCGAGAGGACGCCGAGCCGCAGCAGGACGCGCTATCGGCCGCGGTCACTCGGAGCGCGGCCCGCGCGTATTTCTCCTTCACGATGCTCTTGATGTCCTCGCTCATCTCGGCTTCCTCACGACGAGCAGCAGGAGGCGCCCTTGGCCAGCGGCAGCCCCATGCGTCGAGGCGCGGCCACCTCGCTCTCGAGGTCGTAGTTGAGGTGATAGACCTCCCACTCCACGCCGTCGGGATCCCGGACCCAGAACTTGTCCTGGTTCGCGTGGCAGCAGTCGACGCCCATCTCCTCCCGCACCGGCAGTCCGGCCGCCTTGACGCGGGCCAGCTCGGCAATCACGGTATCCACCTCGGCCACTTGGACCCCGACGTGGTCGATCGTGCCCGCGCCGGCCGCCCCGCCGTCGGAGAGGGCCAGGTTGACGGGGGCCCATTCGGGGAGGAACTTGACGTACCCGGGCTTCACCTTGACCGGCTCCGCCCCGAGGAACTTCTCGTAGAACTCCCGGCTCTTGGCCAGGTCCGACACGTGCAGGTGGAGATGGACCTTTGCGCTCATGACGTTCTCCTTTAGCAGCAGGCGGTGAGCAGGCGCACGAGCGTCGTCACCGTGTCCCGCTTGACGGAATAGTAGATGTACCGCTCTTCCTTGCGGCTCTCGACCAGCCCCGCCCGCCGGAGCTGGTCCAGGTGGTGCGACAGGGTCGGGCCCGGAATCTCGACCTCGGCCTGGATCTCGCCCACCGACATCTCCTTGCACGCGTGGACCAGGCAGAAGAACACCCGGAGCCGGGTGAGATGCGCCAAGGCCTTGAACGCCTCGACGTGCTCGTCGCTCGCCTGGACCTGGGCCAGCGGAAGGCGCGCGATCGTTTTCATATTCTGTATTTCCAGATATATCGAAGTATCGAAGCGGAGTCAAGCCCTTTTTTGGGCCAGCGGCGATCAGTTCACCCGGCGGGTGCGGCCGGCCCAGTAGGGCTCGCGGAGCTTGAACTTCTGGAGCTTGCCGGTGGCGGTGCGGACGAGAGCGTCCCGGATCTCCACCGAGGTCGGGCACTTGTAGTGCGTCATGCGGCTCCGGCAGTGCTCGATCAGGTCCCGCTCGGCGCAATGGGCGCCCGGGCGTAGGACCACGAGCGCCTTGATCGTCTCGCCCCACTTCTCGTCGGGCACGCCGATCACCGCGACCTCGGCCACCGCCGGATGCTGGAAGAGGCAATCCTCCACCTCGATGGACGAGACGTTCTCGCCGCCGGTGATGATCACGTCCTTCTTCCGGTCGCTGATCGCGACGAAGGCGTCGTCGGTGTAGCCGCCGTCGCCGGTGTGAAACCACCCGTCCACGATGGCCTTGGCCGTCTCCTCGGGCTGGTTCCAGTATCCCTCGAAGACGTGGTTGGATCGCGCGAGCACCTCGCCCTCCGCGTCCACCGCCATGCGCACCCCGACCGCGGGCACGCCCGCGCGACCGAGCCGCTGCGCGCGCTCGACCGGTTCGAGCCCGTCCCACTCCGCGGGCGCCCGGTTGATGGTCAGCAGCGGCGAGGTCTCGGTGAGGCCGTAGATCTGGATGAACTCCCAGCCCAGCTCGGCCTCGATCCGCTCGATGGTCTTGGTCGGCGGCGGCGCCCCCGCGATGACCACCCGCACGCGACCCCGCCCTGGCACCACCACGCCCTTGCCGCGACGGGCCGCGGCCGCGTCGAGGACCGCCGCGATGACCGCCGGCGCGCAGTTGAAGAGGGTCACTCCCTCGCCCTCCACGCGACGCAGGATCTCCTCGCCGTCGATCTTCCGGATGATGACGTGGCGGACCCCCATCGCGGTGACCGCGTAGGGCATGCCCCAGCCATTGCAGTGGAAGGTGGGCAGGGTGTGGAGATACACGTCCCGGTCGGTCATGGCCAGGTGCCAGCCGAACGTGACCGCGTTGAGCCAGAAGTTGCGGTGGGTGAGCTGGACGCCCTTGGGCCGCGCGGTGGTGCCGGAGGTGTAGTTGATGGAAACGGTGGCGTTCTCGTCGGTGACCCGCAGGCGCGGCGTCGCCCCCTGACGCAGGAAGAGCTGCCGATCGGTGCCGCTACCCAGCACGAAGCGGTGCTTGACCTTGATATCGCGCAGGGGCTCGTCCATCTCGGGGTCCACCAGCAGGACCGAGGAGCCGGAGTGCTCGATGATGTAGCGGATCTCCTCGGCGTTCAGCCGGAAGTTCACGGGCACCAGCACCCGCCCGAACACGCTGACCCCGAAGAGGCTGATGAGGAAGCGCGCCGCGTTCGGCGAGACGATCGCGACGCGGTCGTTCTCCCCGACCCCGAGATCGTCGAGGGCGGCGGCCTGGCTTCGCGCCATCGAGGCGAACTGCGCGTAGGTGACGCGTCCGAGGCCCCCGCCGGGCGGATTGGGCTCGTCCACCACCGCCTCGCGGTGCCCGTAGACGAGCTCGGCGCGCTCGAGAAAGTCGGCCAGCGTGAGCGGAACGATCATGGCCCCGTGCCCCCTTGAACGGATTGTGCCGACCCGCGCCGGCGGTGATCGAGGATAGATCAAGGCGCCCCCGCCGCGCAATCCGCCCCGCGCATTCCTTGACCGCGAGTGGCCGCCGGGGGAGTATCGCCCTGCCGCCTCCAGGAGCGGCGACATGGCCCAGAACGCCACCATCTTCAAGGTCACCGTGGAGGTCGCGGACATCGACCGCGCCTACTACCACGACCACGTCCTCACGATCGCGCGCCATCCCTCCGAGAACGACGAGCGCATGATGGTCCGGCTCCTGGCCTTTGCCCGGCATGCGCACGAGGCGCTGGCCTTCGGCCGAGGGCTGGGCACCGACGATGAGCCCGATCTCTGGCGGAAGGACCTGACCGGGGCCATCGAGCTCTGGATCGACGTGGGGCAACCGGATGAGAAGCGGATCCGGCGAGCCTGCGGCCGCGCGGAGGCCGTGTTCGTCTACAGCTACGGAGGGCGTGGCGCCGATCTCTGGTGGGAGCAGGCCGAGGCCTCCCTCGACCGGGCCGACAACCTGACCGTCGTCAACCTGCCCTTCGCCGCCACGCGAGCGCTGGCGAAGCTGGCGCAGCGGAACATGCGCCTGACCTGCACCATCCAGGACGGCCAGATCTGGCTGGCGGACTCGGAGGTGACGGTGGCGATCGAGCCCGCGGTCCTGAAGAAGCCGCCGGCGTCCGACTAGCCTTCGACCCTTGGCCGCCGCGTCACGAAGTGGTCGAGGTGATTCGCGAAGCGCTGCCGATCGCTCTGGGAGAAGGGAGCCGGGCCGGCGATGAGGTCGCCGCCCGCGCGCAGGCCCTGCATCAGGTTCCGCACCGCGAGGCGCTCCTGGACATTGTCCTCCGTGTACAGCTCCCCGCGCGGGTCCAGTGCCCGAGCGCCGCGCGCGATCACCAGCGCGGCGAGCGGGATGTCCGCGGTGATCACCAGGTCACCGGGCTGCACCTGCTGCACGATACGGTGATCCGCCACGTCCGAGCCCTGATCCACCCGGAGGCTCCGGATGAAGGGCGAGGACGGAACGCGGAGGGACGTGTTGGCGACCAAGGTCGTCAGCACCTGCGCCCGCTCGGCGGCCCGGAACAGGATCTCCTTGATGACCTGGGGGCAGGCGTCGGCGTCCACCCAGATCTCCACTACGTCTTCTCGAGCCGGCGCAGGAAGACCTCGATCTCCTTCTTGGTCTGGAGGTCCCCGGTCCCGCTCGCGACCTCGAGGCCCTTCGTGTAGGCGGCCTTCGCCTCGGCGATCCGGCCCGCGCGCTCGAGCGCCCGGCCGAGGCCGCGGTGGGCGGCCGAGTAGTCGGGCTTGAGGCGGATGGCTTCCGCGTACTCCACCGCGGCCGCCTCCGCCTGGCCCGCGTCCAGATAGGCGCCCGCGAGGCCGAAGCGGACGACGGGATCGTCCGGCATGATCTCCACCACTTCCTTGAATTCCTCGATCCGATCCTGACCTGCCATCCGAGCCTCCGGGCAGCAGCATCTGGCCAACAGGGCTCCCCGTCAAGTAACCTCGGACGCATGACCGAGGCCGAAGCCCTCGCGGCCCTCCGCGGCGATGACCCGGCCCTGGCCGCCCGGGCCGAAGCCACCCTCTGGGAGATCTGGTGCCGCTCGGGAATCCCCGAGGTGGACCGGCTCCTTCGTCAGGGCATCGAGGCGATGGAGCGTCGCGAGCTGGCGGAAGCGGTCGCCCTCTTCAGCCGGATCATCGCGCGCGCCCCCGACTTCGCCGAAGGATGGAACAAGCGGGCGACGGCGCGCTACGTGGCGGAGGACTACGCGGGGGCGGTGGCCGACTGCGAGGAGACGCTAGCGCGGAACCGGCACCATTTCGGCGCGCTGTCCGGCCAGGGGCTCTGCCACATGGCGCTCGGCCAGTTCCGGGAGGCGGCGGCGCTGTTCCGGCGGGCCCTCACCGTGCACCCGCACCTGACCTCGGCCAACCATAACCTCGCCGCGGCCCTGTCCGAGGCGGTCAAGGGCAACGGCCACTAGCAGGGCGCTGGAAAGGGCCCATCTGCTTCGTTGGCGCCCTCGGCCGCACGCTCAACGTACAGAGAGTACGCCTCGCGTGCGGCTCTTCGGGCGCCGCCTCGCAGCTGGACCCTTTCCAGCGCCCTGCTTCGCGCGGGGGTCTCGGCCTAGGCCTGGCGGATTTGCGCCATCAGCTCGCCGTCCGTGCACGGCGTGGGGAGCCACAGCGCTCCGGGGCCGGCCGGATTCGGCGTCGAGCGGCTCGACATCAGCACGAGCTTGGCCGACGGCAGGAGCGGCACGAGACGCTTGGCCAGCGGCTCCCCGTTCATGAGCCGCAGGTCCGATGCGATCAGGATGAGCGTGATCGCGCCCCGGTGCTCCTCCGCGATGCGAAGGGCCAGCAGGGGCTGCGACCCCGCGTCGAGCACCGTATAGCCGCGGCGCCCGAGCGTGTCCAGGGCCAGCGCGCGGAAGCCCGTATCCACGGTCGCCAGGAGCACGGAGCCGGCCGGTCTCGGCTCGCTGACCCGCGCCGGTCCACGCGCCACGCGGGGCGTCACGGCCTCCAGGAATTCCGGCGGGTGTGTGCCCACGAACATGCAGGCCAGCCCCTCGGTGTCGAGGCGCCATACCAGCGCGCGCGTCGCGACGGGCCGGCGGCCCGGAGGACGGAAGGAGAGGCCCACTTCGGCGCCGAGCGCGAGCCGCTCCTTGAGCAAGATCTTGGCGCCGGAGGCGCTGATGTCCTTCGTCCGTCCCTGGAACTGCCGGGCGCCCGCGGCCACGGTGACGAGCCAGGATACCTGCTGGCGAGGGCATCGCCGCGCATCCTGCTCGGGCTCGACCGTCTTGCTGTCGTGGTGCGTTGCCATGGGCGGGTGCCCGGGGGGAATCGCAAGAAGCGGGCCAGACGCAAACTGCTTGGGATACAGAGCCTTCGGGTGTGACGCACGAAGGCAATGTCAGTCTGCTGTCAGCCTCGAGATTGCGCGGCTGACACTCACAGCGCCACCCGGCGGAGGCGTAGGGCATTGGCGATCACCGACACCGAGCTCAGGCTCATCGCCGCGCTCGCGATCATCGGGCTGAGGAGGAGGCCGGTGAACGGGTAGAGGACGCCCGCGGCGACCGGCACGCCGAGGACGTTGTAGACGAAGGCCCAGGCGAGGTTCTGGCGGATGTTCCGCATGGTCGCGCGCGCGAGCCGGCGGGCCCGCACGATGCCGCCCAGGTCGCCCTGGACCAGGGTGATGCCGGCGCTCTCCATGGCCACGTCCGTGCCCGTTCCCATCGCGATCCCCACGTCGGCCGCCGCGAGAGCCGGGGCGTCGTTCACTCCATCGCCCGCCATCGCCACCACGCGGCCCTCGGCCTGGAAGCGGCGGACGATCTGGGCCTTCTGCTCGGGCAGGACCTCGGCGACCACGTCGTCGAGGCCGAGCGTGCGGGCCACCGCCCGCGCGGTGGCTCCGCTATCGCCGGTGACCATGACTACCCGAAGACCTTCCCCCTGGACGCGCTCGCCTTGATGGGATCGGCGACGCCCAGGATGCCCACGACCGCGTCGCCCGCGATCAGGAACATGACGGTCTGGCCTTCCTCGCGCAGGGCCTCCGCCCGCTTCCCGAGCGCGCCCGCGTCGATCCCCAGCTCCTCGAGCAGGCGCGCGTTCCCGAGGGCCACGCGCCGGCCCGCGGCCGCGCCGATCACCCCGCGCCCGGTGAGCGAGCGAAACGCGTCAACCGAGGTGGGCGCTACGCCACGCGCGGCGGCGCCGGCCAGGATCGCGGCGGCCAGCGGATGCTCGCTCCCGCGCTCGAGCCCGGCGGCCAGGGCCAGGATTTTCGCGTCGGTCGCGGCGCCGGTCGCGTCATCGGCCGCGACCACCGAGACGAGACGCGGCTTGCCTTCCGTGAGCGTGCCCGTCTTGTCCACCAGCAGGGTCTCGACCTTCTCGAGGGTCTCGAGCGCTTCCGCGTTCCTGATCAGCACCCCAGCCAGGGCGCCGCGGCCGGTGGCCACCATGATGGACATCGGCGTCGCCAGGCCGAGGGCGCACGGGCACGCGATGATCAGCACCGCGACCGAGTTGACGAGCGCGTAGGCCAGACGCGGCTCCGGCCCGAAGAGTCCCCACGCGAGCGCGGTCAGCACCGCGACCGCCACGACCGCCGGGACGAACCAGGCGGAGACCTGGTCGGCCAGGCGCTGGATGGGCGCCCGGCTGCGCTGCGCCTCGCCGACCATGCGAACGATCTGGGCCAGCAGCGTGTCCGCGCCCACCCGGTCCGCGCGCATGACGAAGCCGCCCGTGCCGTTCACGGTGCCGCCGGTCACCCGGCTGCCCGGCTCCTTCTCCACCGGGATCGGCTCGCCGGTCACCAGGGCCTCGTCCACCGCGCTCCGACCTTCGAGGACCACGCCGTCCACCGGCACGCGCTCGCCCGGCCGCACCCGCAGCCGGTCGCCCACGGCGACGTGTTCGAGCGGCACGTCCTCCTCGTTGCCAACCTCCCGGAGGCGCCGGGCCGTCTTGGGCTGAAGGCCCAGCAGCGCGCGGATGGCCCCGGACGTGGCGCCGCGGGCCCGCAGCTCCAGCACCTGGCCCAGGAGGACCAGGGCCGTGATCACGGCCGCCGCCTCGAAGTACACCGGGGGCACGCCGCCATGGCGCATCGCGTGCGGGAGCGCGTCGGGGAACAGCACCGCGAAGACGCTGTACGCGAACGCGGCACCGGTGCCCAGCGCAATGAGCGTGAACATGTTGAGGTTGCGCGTGACCAGCGACTGCCAGCCGCGCACGAAGAACGGCCAGCCCCCCCACAGCACGACCGGCGTGGACAGGACGACCTGGCTCCAGAGCCACGCGGTGGGGCCGAGCGCGCTCACGAGGGCGGGCACGAGCATCTCTCCCATCGCCAGCGCGAGCACAGGCACGGTCAGGACCAGGCTCCCCCAGAAGCGGCGGGTCATGTCCACGAGCTCGTGGTTCGGGCCTTCGTCGACGGTGACCTCGAGCGGCTCGAGCGCCATGCCGCACTTGGGGCAGCTCCCAGGGCCGACCTGGCGCACCTCCGGGTGCATGGGGCACGTGTAGATCCGCGTGTCGTTCCCGGACGTCGAAGCGGGCGCGGCGGGCGGCTTCAGGAAGCGCGCGGGATCGGCGATGAACCGCTCCCGGCAGCCCGGGTTGCAGAACCAGTAGGTGGTGCCCGCGTGCTCCGCGCTGCCGCCGGCCGCGTCGCCCGGGGTCACGTCCATCCCGCAGACCGGGTCGATAATGGTGCCGGGCTGCTGATTCACCGCGCCGGTCGTCACTCGGCCAGGACCTTGTGCACGAGCTGGACCGCGGCCGAGCCCTCGCCCACCGCGGACGCCACGCGCTTCATGCTCCCCGACCGGACGTCGCCGACCGCGAACACCCGGGGCAGGCTGGTCTCGAACTGGTAGGGCCGGCGCTTGAGCGGCCACTGCGCCGTCTCCAGATCCTCGGGCTTGAGGTCCACGCCGGTCTTGACGAAGCGCTGCGCGTCGAGCGCCACGCAGCCGCCGAGCCACCCGGTGTTCGCGTCGGCGCCGGTCATGGAGAAGACGTGCCGGATGTCGCGGGCCTCGCGGATCTCACCCTCTGGGGCCTTGGCGCTCCGCCACCAGACGCGCTGCAGCCGCACGTCGCCCTCGAGGGCCTCGATCTGCGTGTAGGGCCGGAGCGTGATGGCCGCGCTCTCCTCGATACGCCGGATGAGGTAGCGAGACATGCTGTCGGCGAGCCCGGCGCCCCGCACCAGCAGGTGCACGTGCTTCGCGATGCCGGACAGGAACACCGCGGCCTGCCCGGCCGAGTTGCCTCCGCCCACCACCGCGATGTCCTCACCGTCGCAGAGCTGCGCCTCCACGCGCGTGGCGCCGTAGTACACGCCGTTGCCCTCGAACCGGCCGAGCTCGGGCACGGTGAGCTTGCGGTAGGCCGCGCCGGTGGCCACCACGACCGCGTGGCCCAGCACCGTCCCGCCGTCCGCGCACGTGATCCGAAGCTGCCGCTCCGCGCAGGCCAGGCCCACGGCCACCCGGGCCACCGCCAGGTTCGCGCCGAACTTCTCGGCCTGGAGGAAGGCGCGGCCCGCCAGGTCCTGGCCGGAGATGCCCATGGGGAACCCGAGGTAGTTCTCGATGCGGGAGCTCGAACCCGCCTGGCCGCCGGGGGCGCTGGTCTCCAGCACCAGCACGTCGAGCCCTTCCGAGGCCGCGTAGACCGCTGCGGCCAGACCGGAGGGCCCCGCGCCCACGACGACGACGTCGTGCACGTGCGCGTCGTCGAGCTCCGGATTGAGGCCGAGCGCAGCCGTGACCTCCGCGTTGCTCGGATTGCGCAGCGCCCGGTCACGGTCCTTGCAGACCAAGACCGGGATCTCGTCGAGGCCGATCTGGAAGCTCCCGAGTAGCACCTCCGCGCTGGCGTCCTGCTCGACGTCGAGATAGACGTGTGGCTGCCCGTTGCGTCCCAGAAAGGCCCGGAGGCGCAGGGTATCCGCCGAGTGGCTCGATCCAATCAGCACGAGCCCGCCCAGGGTGTTGTCGACGAGGTGCGCGTGGCGGAGGGCGAAGGCGCGCAGGAACAGCTCGCTCAGCTCGGCGTCCGTCTGGACGATGTGCCGGAGGTCCGCCAGGTCGATCTCGAGCGCCGCCGTCGCATCCAGAGCGCGGGCGCGGACCAGGCTCTGCCGCCCGGAGATCATGTCCACCTCGCCGGTGAACTCCCCGGCCGCATGGATCGTGATGCGCTCCTCCCCTTCCCGGGCCGGGCTGGAGATCTCGACGCGCCCCTCCAGCAGCACGTAGAACGTGCGCTTCGTCGATCCGCGCTCGTAGAGCAGTTCTCCCGGCGCGAACTGGCGGGGCCGGCCCACTGCGCGCAGACGGTCGATCTGCACCCGCGTGAGCCTCGGGAACATCGCGCCCAGCCGCTCGGAAGACACCGCCATGATGTCCGAAGGATAGCATCACCGTCTAGCGCCCGAACCCGTGTGCTAGGCTGCGGGAGCCATGCAGAGCGCCCAGCTCGTTCTGGCTCTGCTCATCGCGGTCGCCGCGCTCGTCACGATCGCGCGACGGCTCGGCATCGCCTACCCGATCTTCCTGGTCATCGGCGGGCTCGCGCTGGGGCTCGTGCCGGGCACCCCGCACGTCGAGGTGGACCCGGATCTCATCTTTCTCTTCATCCTGCCCCCGCTGCTCTACATCGCGGCCTTCTACACGCCGCTGCGCAGCCTGCGCGCGAACCTGGGCACGATCGGCTCGCTCGCGGTCGGCCTGGTCGTCGTCTCCGCCTTCGCGGTGGCCGCGGTGGCCCATGCCCTGATCCCCGGAATCCCGTGGGCGGTCGCCATCGCGCTCGGCGCGATCGTCGCGCCGCCCGACGCGATCGCGGCGGCCGCCATCGCCTCCCGTCTGGCCGTCCCGCGGCGGATCGTGTCGGTCCTCGAGGGTGAGAGCCTCCTGAACGACGCCACCGCGCTCACGATCTACAGCATCGCGATCGCGGTGGCGGTCGGGGGGGCGTTCAAGGCGTCCGCCGGCGTCGGGACCTTCGTGGGCGCCATGCTGGGGGGCCTGGCGATCGGCCTCGCGGTGGGCTGGATCATCGCGAAGATCCGCGCGCGCATCGAGGACACGCCGGTCGAGATCACGATCTCGCTCCTGACTCCCTACGCCGCGTTCCTCCCCGCCCAGGGGCTCGGCGCCTCCGGGGTGATCGCGACGGTAGTCGCGGGGCTGTACCTCGGCCGGCGCGCCTCGGGCATGATGGGGGCCGACGCCCGCCTCACCGGGCGCGCGGTGTGGGAGACGATCACTTTCCTGCTGAACGGGATGGTCTTCATCATCACCGGCCTGGAGGTCCCCTTCCTCCTGCGCTCGCTCGATCCCTCCACTGCGATCCGGCTGGTCGGCATCGGCCTCATCGTGAGCCTCGTCCTGATCGTGGTCCGGGCGCTCTGGATCTTCCCGAGCGAGCTCGTGGCGTGCGCCGTGCGCGGCGAGCCGCGCCCGCGCCGCTTCCTCGCGCACTCGCTGGTGCTCTCGTGGGCCGGGATGCGCGGCGGCGTCTCCCTCGCGATCGCGCTCGCCCTGCCGCTGACCCTGCCCGGCGGCGCGCCGTTTCCCGCGCGCGAGGCGCTCGTGATCGTGACCGTGACCGTCATCGTGATCACGCTGCTGGGCCAGGGGCTCAGCCTGCCGTGGCTGATCCGGCGGCTCCGCCTGGGCACCGATCCGGAGCTGCGCGAGGAAGAGGCCCGCGCCCGCCAGCAGCTCGTCGAAGCCGCCACGCGGCGGATCGATCAGCTCTACCCGGTTTGGCCGGACCACCGCCCGCTGCTCGACCGGCTGCGCGACACCTACCAGCACCGCTCGGAGCACGTCGAGCGGCAGCGCGACGTGTCGGGCTCCGGGGAAGAAGACCGGGAGATCATCGAGCACCGCGAGATCCAGCGCACCGTCATCGACTCGGAGCGCGAGGCGCTGCTGCGGCTGCGCGCGGAGGGCACGATCGACGACGAC
>WNFF01003574.1_pt1 | contig 13214 bp, 8 predicted proteins | sample 5400441 | NCBI WGS metagenome assembly WNFF01 (sample SAMN13153345, study PRJNA577476) | soil metagenome | isolation source: 120 cm saprolite under Douglas fir tree site 2 hole 3 replicate 1 | place: USA:California | collected 2015-04-18
CAGGTCGGAGCCCTGGAAACGCTCGCGCTCCACGCGCATCGCTTTGCAGATGCGTCACCGCCGTGAACGCTGGGAAAAGGCCCGCCCCAATAGCAAAAAAATCTGGTCAATTGCAATCACTATTTTCTTGCTCTTACTGGTCATCGCCATATCTTCAGGAGCCGCCTCCGCCTATGCCTATTACCAGAGCCAGTTGCCGCGCCTGCAGAGCCTGGCAAACCAGCAAGGAGAGCAGACCACCCGTATCTATGACCGCAATGGCCAGCTTCTCTATAAGGCATATGACAATCAATACGGGCGCGGTACCCCTATTTCTTACAACTACATACCCGGGGTAATGCAAGACGCCATGATTGCCGCAGAGGACCCCACGTTCTGGGATAATCCTGGCATAGACCCCGTGGGTATCATCCGCGCAGCTTCACAGTATGCCTCTTCCGGTTCCGTAGAGAGCGGTGGTAGTACCATCACCCAGCAGTTAATCAAAAACCTCACCCATGATACCCAGGTTACGCTGCAGCGCAAACTTCCCGAGGCAGCCCTGGCCATTGGCCTGACGCAGCAATATCCCAAGTGGAAGATATTGGAGATGTACCTCAACGTCTCCCCGTTTGGCGCTCAAGAACTTGGCGTCGAGGCTGCCGTAGAGGATTACTTTGGTCTCAAGCCCAGTATCAAACAACCCACAAACATGACCCACTGCTGGCCCTGGCCCGTGCCTCGCTCCTGGCAGGTTTGCCGCAGAATCCGGTCAGCTATGACCCGTCACTGGATTCAGCCCATAAAACACTTGCCCTGCAACGCCAGGACTACGTGCTGAATCAGATGCTGGCCCATAACATGCATATCAATACGGCGCTCGGCGACAAGACAAACGACTATGGTCCCATTACGTCTGAGATCATCCAGCAAGTAGAGGCCATAACCGCGAAAATCCTAGCCAACAAAAATTCTGTTGGCTACCACTATTTTAAGAATGCCCCGCATTTTGTAGACTTTGTTGTACAACAGTTAGAGATTGCTCTTGGCAATGGAAACCAGGATGTAGGAGTACTCCGGTTCTTACATGGCGGTTTCAATATTCGCACGACGATCGACGCGGACCTGGAAACGTATGTCGAGAAAGCTGTACAACGTCATCTTGATCAACCAGAGCTCCAATATTTTCTCACTACATATCCTTACGGTCCGCTCAACCAGTATCACAATGTCAATGACTCGGCGGTTGTGGTCGAGAATGCGAAGAACGGTGAGATCCTGGCAATGGATGGCAGCACTTGCTACACTTCTTGCGACAGTGGGGTCAGCTCTACTGACCCCAAGGTCGCAGGAAATTTCAATGCTGCGCTGTCTCCTCGCCAACCGGGTTCATCTTTTAAGCCCATTGTCTATGCTACAGCTTTCCAGATGGGCTGGTATCCAGGTATTGTCTTACCAGATCAGAAGACATATTTTCCAACCTCGTATGGACCACAAAGCGGTAATCCAGAGTTAACAACCTACCATCCTTACGATTATGGTGGGGGTTACAACAACAAACGCTGGCCCATTCAGCTTGACATTGCCAATTCGTTCAACATTCCGGCAATCAAAACGTTAGAGTTTGCTCAGCCTGCTAATGTACTTGACATGGCAGAGCGTTTGGGCATCACAGGCATCGATCCAAAGTCGATAGGCCCCTCCTTTGCGATTGGTACGGCTGCTGTTTCCCTGCTACAGATGGTGGGTGCCTACCAGGTCTTTGCCGACCAGGGCGTGCGTGTCCCACCCCAGTATATCCTCGATATCTGGGACAATTACGGCCACAATCTCTATCACTTTGACCCCAATAAACCAAATGGTGTCCAGGTGCTAAGTAAGCAAATTGCTTACTTGATAACCTCTATGCTTACAGATGAGAAATCAAGAAGCTATGAGTTTGAGGGCGATCATGTACTGTCCATGTGGGACTGGATGCTGCCGGATGGTACCAATCCTCAGGTAGCAGCTAAAACCGGCACCACAGATAGCTTTAAAGACAACTGGACGCTTGGCTATACGCCCGACGTGGTAGTGGGGGTCTGGTCGGGCAATGCAGACGATAGTGCGATGGATAATCACGTCGTTGGTATCACAGGTGCTGCTCCCATCTGGCACGATGTCATCGAGCGTGTGAGCGGTCATTGCAACCAGGATGGAATCTCTTGTGGTAACATTCACACTATCTTTCCACCTCAACCGTTCTCTGTACCTACTACAGGACTGGTTCAGCAATCTGTCAATACTGTCAATGGCCTGGCCGGCAGTGGTTATACTAGCTGGATGCTCAATAACGACATACCCCAGCAGAGCGGCCTTTCAACCAGCACCGGAAATGGCAACGGCACTGCCACCCCCACGCCAACACCGTGATACAAGCAACAAGTCCGGTTCGAGGGCGCTATCAATCGCGCCTCTACGAACCGGACCACCTCCTCTCTATCTTTGCGGGGGGAAATACCCTTCCTGTAGGGGCGAGGGTGGTGGAGTGGGGAAGGGTGGGCCTTGATGGTCGCCCGCGTCCTGTTCCTTGTGCTCACCTGTGGGGCAACGCGATCACATCACCACCAGGCGACCATCAAGACCCTCCTCACATCCACCCAACCACTCTCGCCCCTACGGATCATCTGGCCTCCTGCCTCTCTCCCAGGCTTAGCTTGATGCCTATTGGTGGGCCTTTATGGTCACCCGGTTCGTCCCCCTTGACAATCCCCCTCATCGAGTGCTATTCTGTATTTGCAGTCTCACGTGGAGACTGCTAGCAATCATCATTGACAAATGCAGTACCATAGCTCTGAGGTTCTATCAACACATGATACCACTGAGCGAGCGCAAGCAGCAGATTCTGCGGGCGCTCGTCGAAGAGTATATTCATAGCGCAACCCCGGTTGCGTCCGAAACCCTGGTGCGCAAGTATGGACTGAATTTCAGCTCCGCCACCGTGCGTCACGAACTGGCCGGGCTGGAAGAGTCGAACCTGATTTATCAGCCGCATACTTCGGCAGGGCGTGTCCCCACCGATCTAGGGTACCGCTACTTTGTAGAACATCTTATGGGAGAGTCGGCGCTCTCGCTCAGCGAACAGCGCCAGATCCGCCACCAGTTCTACCAGGTACAGGACCAGCTCGATCAATGGGTGCGCCTGACAGCTTCGGTGATGGCGCGTCTGCTGCACAACGCGGCGGTCATGACATCTCCACGCTCCAGCGAGGGACGTCTGAAGCATTTTGAGGTCCTGTCCGTCACCGACCTCTCTGCGCACCTGGTACTGGTGCTGATGGATGGCACAGTCAAGCAGCAGCGGCTGCTGCTGGAAACCCCCATCGAGCAGGAAGAGCTGAGCGCCTCGGCTGCACATCTGAATAGACTCTTTCAAGGGAAAAACGCGGCACAGGTGGAAGCGCTCCTGGGTCAGCACGATCTCTCAGCAACGGAGCGTTTGATCGGTACCACCATCGTGCGCATTCTGGAGCAGCACGGCGACCCCCTCGGCGATGTTTTTTATCGCGAAGGCGTGTTGAATATACTCGAACAGCCTGAATACAGCAGCATGGGGCCTGAAGAAGAACGTAATGAGCGCGTGCGCAAGGTGATGGAAGTTTTGGAGCAGAATCGTTTCCTCCCGGCTCTTGCCTCTCACCTGCACGAATCCGGTGGGGTGCAGGTCATCATTGGCGGCGAGAACGAGTGGGACGAAATGAAAGATGTCAGCCTGGTCGTGGCGCGTTACGGCCAGGAAGGCAGAATCGGCGGGTTTCTTGGTGTGCTTGGTCCAACGCGCATGCAGTATGGACGCGCTATTGCCGTAGTCCGCTATATGACCCAGGTGATGAATGAACTACTGGCCGAAGTTTACGGATTTGATGAGTAGTGTGGAGAACTATGTCTGAGCAAGAACAACATGATGTATCGCAGGTAGCGCCATCAACTGATTCTCAATCCTCTACGCCTGAAGAGAGCAAAGAGGGGGTGCGTACTCAGGCTCCAACAGAGCAGGAGTTGCCGATTGAGCAGGTCCGGCAGCTCAAAATACGTATCGAAGAGCTGGAGAAAGAGTTGGCGCAGGAGCGCGACAAAGCCACCGAGTATATGAACCTCGCCATGCGTTCCCAGGCCGATGCCTCCAATATGCGTAAAAGGCTCCAGCAAGACCTTGCCAGGGCCTTGCAGGATATGCTCAGGTCAGTTGTCTATGAACAGTTGGCTGTCCTTGATAGCTTTGACCGCGCGTTCGCCTCGGTACCTTCTGAGTTCCGCCATTTCACATGGGTGGAGGGGGTGAGCATGATCCAGTCCCAACTGTACAGCGTCCTGTACCGGGCTGGAGTCACACCAATTGAAGCGCTTGGCAAGCAGTTCAATCCAGTCGAGCACGAGGCGGTAGCCTTCGAAGAGACCGGCGACCGGCCCGAAGACACAGTTACGGCTGAATTACAGCGTGGCTACAAACTTCAGGACCAGGTGCTGCGCCCTGCGCTCGTAAAAATAGCCCGCGCGCCTCAAGCAGCGGCAGCGGCGACGGGCAATGAAAATGAAAAAACAGAATCGTAGGATTTGATGAACTTTGAGCAAATACCCCGGATACCAGTAGGTGCCGATTTATCGTGCACACCGCCGATTTATCGGCCTTTGCTGGCTGTTCCGCTATCCCGCTTAATTTGTTAAAACTCATTAAATCCTACACGCATAGCAAATACATTAGTAAGTAATAGGAGGCAATTGTGCCAAAGGTTATTGGAATCGATCTGGGAACGACCAACTCTTGTGTCGCCGTTATGGAAGGCGGAGAACCTGTCGTTATTCCTAACGCGGAAGGTTCGCGCGTCACACCCTCGGTTGTGGCCATGAACAAGAGTGGCGAGCGTCTTGTCGGTGAAGTGGCGAAGCGCCAGGCCGTCACCAATCCTGAAAATACGGTCTACTCCATCAAGCGCTTTATGGGCCGTAAGTACGACGATCCAGAAGTGGACCGTGACAGGCGCCTGGTTCCATTTAGAGTCGTGCGGGCTGGTAATGGGGATGCCTGGGTAGAGATTCAAGGCAAACAATACAGCCCGCCCGAAATTTCAGCCATGATCTTGCAGAAACTTAGAACCGATGCCGAGGCATACCTCGGTGAGCGCGTGACGCAGGCCGTCATCACAGTACCGGCTTACTTCAACGACGCGCAGCGCCAGGCTACCAGGGATTCGGGCAGGATCGCGGGTCTCGAAGTGCTGCGTATCATTAATGAGCCGACTGCCGCGTCACTCGCCTATGGCCTGGATAAGCAAAAAGACGAGCGTATCGGCGTTTATGATCTTGGCGGTGGTACATTCGACATTTCTGTCCTCGAGCTGGGCGATGGCGTCTTTGAAGTCAAAAGCACTAATGGTGATACCCACCTGGGTGGTGACGACTATGACCAGCGCATCATCAACTGGCTCGCCGACGAGTTCCGCCGCGAGAACGGCATCGACCTGCGCCAGGACCGCATGGCCCTGCAGCGCTTGAAAGAAGGTGCTGAGAAGGCCAAGAAAGAGCTTTCCAGCTCGATGCAGACCGAAATCAACCTGCCCTTTATCACGGCCGATGCCAGCGGCCCCAAGCACTTGAACGTGACCCTTACACGCTCTAAGCTGGAACAGTTAGTCGAAGACCTGATCGAGAAGTCGCGCGGCCCCGTCATGAAGGCGCTCTCCGATGCTGATGTTCGTCCAGGCGATATTCAGGAGATTGTCCTGGTCGGCGGCCAGACGCGCATGCCTGCAGTACAGACCCTGGTCCGGCGCATCTTTGATCGCGAGCCTCATCGCGGCGTGAACCCGGACGAGGTGGTAGCTGTTGGCGCCGCTATCCAGGCCGGTGTCTTGACAGGCGATGTCAAGGATGTGCTGCTGCTCGACGTGACCCCGCTCTCGCTGGGCATCGAAACCCTGGGTGGCGTGTTCACTCGCCTGATCGAGCGCAACACCACTATCCCGACGCAGAAGGGCCAGGTTTTCTCAACGGCCAGCGACAATCAGCCGAGCGTAGAGATCAATGTGCTGCAAGGTGAGCGTGAATTCGCCAAGGACAATCGTTCGCTGGGCAGCTTTATTCTCGATGGTATTCCACCCGCTCCACGTGGTGTACCTCAGGTCGAGGTCACATTCGATATTGACGCCAACGGTATCGTGAACGTATCGGCTCGCGATAAGGGCACAGGGCGGGAACAGAAGATTACCATTGTGCCGTCCAGTGGTCTTTCGAAGGACCAGATCAATCGTATGGTGCACGATGCTGAGACGCACGCGGCCGAAGACAAGCGTCGCAAGGAAGAGGTTGAGGAGCGCAACCTGGCCGATAGCGCAGCCTATCGTGCCGAAAAGAGCATGGCCGATCTCGGCGATAAGCTCACTTCTGAGCAGAGAGGCGAGTTGGAGGCCAAGATAGCCGATGTTCGTGCCGCCCTCGCGACCGACGACGTGTCTCGCATCAAGTCCTCGCGTGAGGCTTTGGAGCAGTCTTTCTACAAGATCAGCGAGTCGATCTATCGCCAGGCTGGCGCTGGTGCCGGGGCCTCCGGCGGTTCAGACTTTGGTGGCACACAGCAGGATACACCACCCGACCAGGGCGGTGGCCCCCGCGACGACACCATCGAAGGCGAATACAAAGAAATGTAGGGGCGGGGCTTGCCCCCGCCCGGATGGGGTTTGGGCAAGCCCCCTTGGATAGGGATGGAACCAGGGTAGGGGCAGGGCAAGCCCCCGCCCTGGAGCGTCTGGGATGGGGTTTGGGCAAGCCCCCACCCTGGATGGCTGACTTGGCAGAACGATTCGTATATGGTAGGGGCGGGGCTTGCCCCCGCCCTGGATCGTCTCTAAACCCATACTGGGTTGGTAAAAAAGTAGGGCCCTTCCAGAAGCCCTACTTGGCTATGTACTTGCATATACCTTGTAAACAACGTAGTATTACATAGTATAATCTGTTTTGAACTAGGGAGCGCAAATCAGACCGCGACCTGTTTCTGATGGTAGGTAAAGGACCATTTGATGGCCAATAACAAACGTGATTATTATGAGGTACTGGGCGTATCGCGTAATGCGAGCGACGATGAACTGAAAAAGTCATTTCGTCGTCTTGCCAAGCAGTATCACCCGGATGCCAATAAAGAACAGGGAGCGGAGACCCGCTTTATTGAAATCAATGAAGCCTATGAAGTGCTGAGCGACCCGCAGAAACGAGCCGCCTACGACCGCTATGGGCATGCGGGACTCAATGGCTCAGCAGGGGCAGGCTTTGGCGACTTCGCAGGGTTTAGCTCTATCAATGATCTCTTCGAGACCTTCTTTGCCGGGGCTACAGGCGCAACACGCCGCTCGGGAACACAGCGAGGCGCAGACCTTCGCTACGATCTGACCATTACCTTTGAGGAAGCCGTTTTTGGCTGCCAGAAAGAGATTGAGCTACCTCGCTGGGAAACCTGCTCTAGCTGCCGGGGCAGTGGCGCACAGCCCGGCACATCGACAGCTCGTTGTTCCTCCTGCCAGGGCACCGGCGAGATTCGCCGCGTGCAGCAGTCCATCTTTGGGCAGTTCGTCAATGTAACAATGTGCGAACGCTGCCGTGGCGAGGGTCGCGTCATTACCACACCCTGTGAGAAATGTCGTGGTCAGGGGCGAGTACGCAACAATCGCCGCGTCGTCGTCAATATTCCCGCAGGCGTAGACGATGGTATCAATGTGCGTGTTACCGGCGAAGGAGAGGTAAGCGCCCGCGGTGGTACGCCGGGCAACCTGTACGTCATTCTCACGGTAAAGCCTCACCCATACTTCAAGCGCTCGGGCAACGATATCCTCTATGAATTGCCCATTAGCTTCACACAGGCCGCCCTTGGCGACGAGGTCGAGGTTCAAACCGTTGACGGCAAGACAACGGCACTCAAGATTCCTGCTGGCACCCAGACTAACCGTTCATTCCGCCTCAAGGGTATGGGCGTACCCGTCGTGCACAGCAGCGCCCGTGGCGACCAGCACGTCATCGTTAAAGTGGTCACTCCGTCCAATTTGACACCAGAACAAAAACGCTTGCTCGAAGAATTCGCTCGCCTCGAACGCGAACAGGCCGAGCAAAACGATAAAAATATATTCCGCAACCTGTTTGAAAAGACAAAAGACGTCTTCCAGTAGGGGCGTCATTAATGTTTCCAACCAATAAAAAGGCTGCATGGACTTGTCATGCAGCCTTTTTATTGGTTGGCGATCCTATGTTACTCGCTAACCACAGGAATCCTCTCCGCCTCAACTATTTCCCCGCGCTCCTTGGCTCGTTTCGCAGCCTCGATAGCCGGGTCGCGCCCAACGAACAGCGCCAGCACCGCGCATACCGCGCACACAATCAGTACCAGTAGAAAAGTATCGTTCAAACCCATCGTGGTTGCATTTTGTCCGATGCACACCTTTAGAGCAGAGACATTTCTACCTGCCGCCGCGACACAGGTTGCAGCCACACCCGTCAATGGCAACGTGTGCAGCGCCGCTGCCACGTTGTTAGCGTGGGCCACCGTTTGCTGGGTCAGGTAGGTGGTGAGCACGGATACTCCCAATGCGCTGAACACCATGCGCGTCACGCTCACCAGCGAAGAAGCGCGCGCCATCGCCTTATTGCTCACCACAGACAGCGCGAGCGTCTGCAGCGGTGTATTGAGCAGGCCAAGCCCCAGCCCGCGTATGATCAGCCATACTTGCACTGAAAGGCCTGTTGTTCCAACTTCAAGGCGTGTAAAACCGATCATCGATACTGCCATAAGCAGCGCACCTGTCGCGGCGAGTATTCTTGGGCCTACCCTGTTATATAACCTGCCTGCTATACTTATGCCGACTGCTGCCGCCAACCCCTGGCTGATCAAGATCTCGCCTGTGGTCAGTGATGACAGGCCCTGCACGTTCTCAAAGAAGAGCGGTATCAGGAAGACGCTGCCAAAGAGCACTGCTCCCACTGCCCACATCAGTATATTCGAGACCGAGAACGTGTAGTTGAGGAAAAGGCGCATATCTAATACCGGGTCTCTCACAAACAACTCCACAATCACGAACGCAACAAGTGCGACGCCGCCGCCAATCAGAAAACGTATGACGGTTGGATCACCCCAACCATGCGGTCCCGCCTGCGTGATGCCATACACGAGCGCTGTGAAACCAACCATCGACAACAGTAGCCCAACAATATCGAACCCCCTGCGCTCTGGCTGCACATCGCCGTTTGCTTCACGCTCCGGGGCCTTCCCCTGTAGAATAAACAGCGCCAGCAAAAAGGCCACAATGCCAATCGGAATATTGACAGTGAAGATGGCGCTCCAATCAAACGTCGTACTCAGGTAGCCGCCGATCGTCGGGCCGAAGGCTGGGGCCAGCAGGAGAGGCACGCCTATAACCGCTGTCGCCGGGCCGCGCTCGGTTGGAGGAAAGAGGCGGTATATAATCGCAAACGCCAACGGCAAAAGTGCACCCCCGCCGATGCCCTGGATCACGCGGAATGTGATCAGCAGTTCTTTGGTCGGCGCAAATGCGCACATTGCCGATCCTACGGTAAACAAAGCCAGTGCCGTGAGAAAAACAATCTTCGTGCCAATGCGGTCGCTCAGGTAGCCTACCACGGGAATGATTGCCGCCTGCGCCAGGAAGTAGCCCGTCACGACCCAGGTGATCGTCTCAAAATCGGTATGGAACGCTCTCTGCATTTGCGGAAGCGTCACGCTCACAATCGTATTGTCGAGTATCGCCATAAACAGGCCCAGCGCCACGATCAGCGCCGCCTGCCACTTGTAAGTCAGTCGCATTGCCCATCTCCTATTGGGAAGCTAGAATACCATCCAGTAAAAGTCTGACGATTTGTTCTCGCCCGTGCTCCAGTCCTTCAGGGGTCTGTGTAGCTTTGCCGTTCAACAATGAGTAGCGCGGGATCGAGAGCAAATATATGATGCACATATTTGTCACACTGATCAGCAAAAACATTGGATCAAACTCTGGCGCAATCAACCCCGCGTCTTGAGCCCGGCGTATAAAGTTGACATACGTCTCGACATATTTCAGTGACCGCTGCACCTCTGCCTCCGTCGGGAATATCGAGTTGAACATGCGCCAGCCCTCAGCCGCTTCCCACGCCAGTATGCGTAAGATACGCGGGTGTTCCGTCAGGTAATTGAAGTACCAGCTAATAGCCATCTCGAATACTGTACGAACCTGGCTGGCGTTTAGCGGAGCTGCATCGCTGGCGAGAAATGGTGCTAGCAGATGCTGCATTTCCGCGTAACTCAGTTCTTTCATACGCCATACAATCGCGCGATAGAGTCCCAGCTTGTCTTCAAAGTAATGAAAGATCAAGCTCTTGTTGTATCCCGAGGCCTCCGCGATTGCGTCAACCCGCGCTCCATCAAACCCTTCGCGTGCAAAAATTTCTTCCGCAGCGTCTAATATGGCTCCGCGTGCAACTTCAGCATCACGTTCTCGTCGTAGCTTATCCGAAGACATCTTTGTCCTCCCACGCTCTTAACGATATATCGTGTTATATCGCTAATTATAACGATATATCGCTATCTGTCAAGTCCCTTTCAATTTACAGTAAACATTTGGAGAGAAGGCTTCCCGTGAGCGGTGTCCTGGCTGTCATCCTGAGCGCAGCGAAGGATCTCTTCGTCCAGCGAGCCAGCCCCTTCGCTGCGCTCAGAGCCTGCCCTGAGAGAAGCGAAGGGGTGACAGGCATTCTCTCCACATGTCTACAATTACAGCAGTGTTCTAAAAAATTGGGCCGGCAGTAGCTTCGATTCAAGCATCCGGAGCCACCCCTTCTTGCGGTTCGCTCTGACATCTTGCATCATCCAACCCTTGCCCAATACTTGCAGTGTAGGACACAAAGCGTTTCTGAAACGTTTCGCAGAGCGTTTTATGGCAGAGTATGATGGCTCTAGCTCAATCACTCTGAGTGCCCCTATGTATCGTCTCTATTATCTAACCGGTCAGTTGTATTAACCAACTGGTTGGATAATAACATGAAACGATGGAAAAGTCAAGTGTTTGACATTCTGGTAGTGGTTCACATGAGAATGATAGCCCGGTCCAGGTTGTAGCGGTGAAGAAAGAGGAGAAGGCAGGCCTCATGCTCTTTGTGACCACTACCCGTTGGTAGAGGGAGCGTAGCCAAGCGCTGCCAGCGTCGCTGGGACACCCTGTCGGTGCGACGGGTAGCGAAAATGGAACCCTGTCGCGAGCAACGCTGCTGGATCGGCATGCGCATCGAGGGTGATCGTCTCCACGGCGATCGACCCGGCGACAAGCGCGGCCAGCCAAGCAGGGACTGTTCCGGGTCGCTTGACGCCCATGAAAGCAGCGGTATCGCCAAGCAGTTCACGCTGTGTCGTATCAGCTCCGTCCATCACGATGAAAGTGCACCCGGCCAATGCCGAACGTGGAAGGCCAGCGAGATGGACCAGCGCGCGAGCCGCATCGGTCACATGCACGAGCGGCAAGCGGTTCGTTCCTTTCCCGACGATGCGAGCCGACCCCTGTTTCAGCCCGGTAATGTACTGGTCGGCGAACACCTTGCCTGGTCCGTAGACGAGATTGCCGAAGTAGACAGAGGTGGCCTCGATGCCCGATGCTTCCACCAATCGGTGGACGGGAATGCCGATATGGGCAAACCCGCTGGGATGGCTGCGTAGGGGCGAACGTTCGCTGATAGTGCCCTGCGCATCCGGTTGCAGATCATCGGCACCGCTGACGGAGAAGAAGATGGGCCGCTCTTCGGCAGGCAACCTTTGCAGGGCTTCCAGTGTGGCTCGCGTCATAGCCTGACGCTCTGCCGAGAGGGCTTTCATAGCGGAGCGGCTCAGGCGTTTGGGAAACTTTGGCTGTGTCAGATCAATCAAGGCCGTACTTCCCCGGGCCTCGGCTATCCACGTCTCTGGCCGGGAGATATCGCCCACGACGGGGTGCGCGTCGGCCCGCTGCAACAGGTTTTCCCCTTCTTCCGAACGAACGAGGGCTTTGACGTGCCACCCTGCCTGCACCGCCTGGATGACTACCTCGTGTCCAATAAAGCCCGTTCCTCCGAGAATAAACAGAGTCTTGTTCATGATGGCCCCCCTTTCTCATTCCTGCTTTGTTCCCGATTCACCGCTCACGAGTTCACCAGCCTATCGTCGCGTGCAGAGCTGCTGCACTTCACTTCAAGCAAAGGCGGGCCCAGATCTCGTATTTTGAGGAGTACGCCATGCAGTGCAGCCTGATCAACAATCGGGCCAGAGAGGAGCGTCTCACCAGTGGTGGTATGGGTGATCGCCAAACCATCAAACCAGCCTGATCGCTCTGGATCGAGATAACCTTTCACGCGAATTCTGATAGATCTCCTGTGACACTTGAGATCTCCTCTGACAGATACCTCCAATGGGTAGTGACCAAATAGAGCTGATGACAGTATTCTACCATCATTCTCTTTTTGACCACTACCACAGTTCCTATGCCAGTCTGCATGGACTACTAGCGGGAGGACCTCTTCAAGTGACCACGTCTGGTGGCTGTTGGGCTGTCTGGGTTCGTGATACAATGCGTTGGACGGCGACTCATCACCAGACCACTCCGTGGACGAGCAACACACTGGGAGGGAGCGTTCAGCCAGATGCGACTGATCCTGATCCGTCACGGGGAATCCGATCATGCTCTGCGCAATGTTATCGCAGGGCGAGTGAGTTGTCGTGGCCTGACAGAACGTGGCTTCCAGCAGGTACAGCTGTTGGCGCACCGGTTCGGGGTTACTGGCGAAGTGAGCGATTGCCGGGCGCTGTTGTGCAGTCCGGTGCTGCGTGCAAGGCAGACGGCCGAGGTGCTTGCCAGGACACTGCCGGTTGGCACCATCGAGCAGGACTGTGACCTCTGCGAGCTGCACCCGGGTGAGGCCGATGGCCTCTCGTGGGAAGCCTACCGTGCTACGTATGGAGTGTTTGACATGCCCACCTCCCCAACCCGCGCGTTTGCCCCTGGAGCTGAAAGCTGGCTGAAGTTCATTGAGCGGGTGCGCGCTACCCTTGAGCGGTTCGCCAGGCGCTTTGCCGGGCAGACGGTGGTCGCCGTGACCCACGCCGGATTTATCGTGGCCTCAGTGCTGGTCCTGTTTGACATCCCGCGGCCTGGGACCAGCACCCGTCTCGATCCCGACTATACCTCGCTCACCGAGTGGCATGT
>WNFF01003321.1_pt1 | contig 13211 bp, 9 predicted proteins | sample 5400441 | NCBI WGS metagenome assembly WNFF01 (sample SAMN13153345, study PRJNA577476) | soil metagenome | isolation source: 120 cm saprolite under Douglas fir tree site 2 hole 3 replicate 1 | place: USA:California | collected 2015-04-18
GCCTCGACCTGCCCGAAGTCGGGATTGACGGTGGCGTTGAGCGTCAGTCCCCGGGTGATGGCGGCCTTCAGATCCAACCCCAGGTCGATCGATGGATCGATTAGCCGGGGTCTTGGGATCGACGCGTCCGAGAATTGCGGCCGCAGCGTCAGCCGGGTGGCGACGTAGGGAAGCAGCTCGAGATCGATTTTCTGTTTCAGGCCGGTCATGCCGGACAAGTGGCCAAAGCGGGAAACCATGCCGTTGGCGTTTCGCGGAATGAGGACGCTGTCCAGCACCTCGTGCGTTCGCGCCAGCTCCCGCCGGACGAAAAACCCCCACGTCTGCACCGGGCCCTCGCGGAAGCGGAGCAGGTGCAGCGGAATCGCCAACTCGGCCGACCATCCATCGGGGCGCACGGACGCCGCCCCCTGCCAGACCGCATCCCAATCGTCGGTGCTCTGATTGTCCTGGAAGAACAAGCCGTCTTGCAGGACCCCGGCGGCATTCACCGAGAAAACGAACGCCTCGCGGTGACCGTGATTGGCATCGATGGCAATTCCGATGTTATCGGACGGCGGAATGCGATCGCGCCTGCCCAACTGCCGTAAGATCGTCCCGGGCTGCGAATCGTAACAGATGATTCCAATGTACAGTTTGTCGTCGTCGTAGAGGACGCGCAGCTCGGTTCTCTCGCTTGGCGGCATTCCCTCGGCCGGAAATGATTGAACGAAATCGTCGAACACCGGTGCGTTCAGCCATTCCGGCTCGCTCAGCTTTCCATCAATGGAAGGCGCGACGCTGGTCCGGACGGCCCGAATGAACTGCGTCCTTCCCGGACCTTCCGCCGCCCCGTACGAAGCCCAACCCCACAGCGCCGCGAAGGCGATGGCGATTCCACTCCGGCCGACGTCGAGCACCCCTCCTCCATCTTCAGCGCGCAGGCGTTTAACGCACCCTTACATCGGTTATTGCATAGAATAGACAGCGCCCGCGGCTGGGCTATGAGGTGATGGGCGATGCGGCTCAAGGGAAAGAACGTCGGCATCCTAGTCGAAGACGGTTTCGAGGATCTGGAGTTCTGGGTCACCGTGATGCGACTGCGCGAAGAAGGGGCATTGGTGCGGATCCTCGGGAGCGATCGAACCAAGACCTGGACGGGGAAGAATGGCTTGAAGGCGAAGTGCACCGACAGCTTCGCGGAGGTGAAGCCCGCCGATCTCGACGCCATCGTCGTCCCCGGCGGCTGGGCGCCCGACAAGCTGCGGCGCTACCCCCACGTGATCGAGCTGGTGGGCGCGGTCCACGCGAGCGGGAAGATCGTCGGGTTGATTTGTCACGCGGGGCTGGTCGGGATCTCGGCGAAGATCGTCAAGGGTGCGAAGTGTACGGGCTCGCTTGGGATCAAGGACGATCTGATCAATGCCGGCGCGATTTTTGTGGACACCCCGGCGCTTCGCTCCGGAAACATCGTCTGGGGGCGGGTCGTCGAAGACATTCCCGACTTTTGCCGAGAACTGGTGCAGGCGATCGAAGCTACCTAGCTTTCAAAGGCTCCCGCCCCACTCCGAGGCGGGGGGCAGAATGCCTGCTTGAAACGAATGGCCGAACCTACTGGAAGCATTGTGATCGAGGCAGTCGAGCCGGAGCTCGATGGAACGGGCAGGTTCGCGATCAAACGGATCGTCGGAGAGTCGGTGGTGGTTCAGGCGGACGTCTTCAAGGAGGGTCACGACATCCTGGTGGCGGTATTGCAGTGGCGCCACGTCGCACCCGCCGCGTCGACCGACGGCAAATGGAGCGAAGCTCCGATGCAGCCTCTGGGCAACGACCGATTCTCGGCGGAGTTTCCGCTCAGCCACCTCGGCCGATACGCCTATACGATCGAGGCCTGGTCCGACGCATTCCGGACCTGGGTGTCGGAGCTCGAGCGGAAAGTCGCAGCCGGTCATTCCGTACGGAGCGAGTTGGTGGAAGGCGCCGCGCTGTTGCGGCAAGCAGCTCTTAGAGCGTCCGCGCAGTCCCCGGATGCGAAACGCCTGCTCGCGGCGGAACAGGCGCTGCTTGCCGGGACACCGGAAGCGGCGGTCGCCGCCGCGCTCGAGCCGGGCCTGTCCGATCTAGCGTCCCGGTATCCGGATCGAACCCACGCCACGCGCTATCTTCGCGAGGTCCCCGTCTATGCGGATCGGCCCCGAGCGGTCTTCGGCGCCTGGTACGAGTTTTTTCCGAGATCCACCGGGACCGACGGGAAACCCGGCACGTTCGCGGATGCAGAAACCCTCTTGCCGTACATCGAGTCGCTTGGCTTCGACATCGTCTATCTGCCACCCATCCATCCCATTGGTCGCGCCGGACGCAAAGGCCCAAACAACGTGGTGAGCACAAACCCCGACGACCTGGGAAGTCCCTGGGCCATCGGCTCGCGAGAAGGCGGACACAAGTCCGTCCACCCTGCCCTGGGGACGATGAAGGACTTCGCCCATTTCAAGGAGGCGGCCGAGGGGCGGGGGTTGGAAGTGGCTTTGGATCTCGCATTCCAGTGCTCGCCCGACCATCCCTACATTCGCGAACATCCCGAATGGTTCTCCTGGCGACCCGACGGCACGCTGAAGACCGCGGAAAATCCGCCCAAGCGATACGACGATATCGTCAACTTCGATTTTCTCGGACCCGCCCGCGAGTCGCTCTGGGCTGAGCTCAAATCGATCGTTCTGTTCTGGATCGGGGAGGGGGTGCGGATCTTCCGCGTCGACAATCCGCACACCAAGCCATTGCCGTTCTGGATTTGGCTGATTCGTCAGATCCAGGACGCGCACCCGGATGTATCGTTCCTCGCCGAAGCATTCACCCGACCGAAAATGATGAAGGCTCTGGCCAAAGCGGGATTTACTCAGTCCTATACCTATTTCACCTGGCGCGTTTTCAAGCAGGAGATTCAGGATTACCTCGTGGAGCTCACCCAGGGCCCGGTGGCGGAGTACATGCGCGGAAATCTGTGGCCCAACACCCCCGACATCCTCTCCGACTTCCTGCAGCAAGGAGGGCCGCCGGCGTTTCGGATCCGGCTTGCCCTCGCGGCGACGCTGTCACCGTCCTATGGAATCTACAGTGGATATGAGTGGTGCGAGGCGCGCGCGATTCCTCAAACCGAGGAGTATCTCGATTCGGAGAAGTACCAGCTGCGGCCCTGGGAAATCGGCAGCCCGGACAACATCAGCGCGTACGTTTCGCGGATCAACCAGATACGCAGGGGCAATCGTTCGCTTCAGCTGTATCGCAACCTCCGCTTCTACCAGGCAGACAACGACCAGGTTTTGTTCTACGGGAAGAAGTGTCCGGACGGCTCCAACCCCTTGTTGATCGCGGTCAGCCTCGATCCGTTCTCGACGCAGGAGGTGGTGCTCCAGATTCCGCTCGGCGATCTGGCATTGGGGGCCGAGGAGACGTTCCAGGTTCACGAGCTGATGAAGGATGGTCGCGCGCTGTGGAGGGGGCCCAGGGCGCAGGTGACCCTGACTCCGGAAAATCCGGCCGCGATCTGGTCAGTCCATCGATTCGCGCGTCGCGAAAACAGTTTTGACTATTTCGACTAGGAATTGAGCGCGAATGATCGACCAGGATCCGCTCTGGTACAAAAAAGCCATCATCTATGAAGTACACATCCGGGCTTTCTATGATTCGAACGCCGACGGAATCGGCGACATCCACGGGTTGATCGAGAAGCTCCCTTACATCCACAGCCTGGGGGTCACCTGCCTTTGGTTGCTGCCGATGTATCCCTCGCCTTTGCGCGACGATGGTTACGACATCGCCGACTACTACGGCATCCACCCGGACTACGGGACGGTCGACGACTTCCGCGAGCTGGTGGCGGAAGCTCACAAAAGGGGCATCCGCGTTTTGACCGAGCTCGTGGTCAACCACACCTCGGACCAACATCCCTGGTTTCAAGAAGCCCGGCGCGACCCGAAATCACCCAAGCGCGACTGGTACGTCTGGAGCGACACCGACGATAAGTACAAGGGGGCGCGGATCATCTTCGTCGACACCGAGCGGTCGAATTGGACCTGGGATCCGGTGGCGAAGCAGTACTTCTGGCACCGCTTCTTCTCGCACCAGCCGGATCTCAACTACCACAACCCCGAGGTCCAGCAGGCGATGCTGGACGTGATGAAGTTCTGGCTGGACATCGGCGTGGACGGATTCCGGTGTGACGCGGTGCCGTACCTCTTCGAGCGCGAGGGAACCAACTGCGAAAATCTTCCCGAGACGCACGCCTTTCTGAAGAAGTTGCGCGCCAAGATCGAGGAGGAGTACCAGGGTCGCATCCTGCTCGCGGAGGCGAATCAGTGGCCGGCCGACGTTCGCCTCTATTTTGGAGAAGGCGACGAATTCCACATGGGGTTTCACTTTCCGGTGATGCCGCGTTTGTTCATGGCGGTACGCCGCGAAGAGCGCACGCCGATCGTGGAGATCCTCCAGCAGACCCCCGAGATTCCGCCCAACTGCCAGTGGGCGCTCTTCCTTCGCAACCACGATGAGCTCACCCTGGAGATGGTCACCGACGAAGATCGCGACTACATGTACCGCGAGTACGCTCGCGACGCGCGGATGCGGATCAATCTCGGCATTCGCCGGCGACTCGCGCCCTTGATGGAAAATGGACGCCGCCGGATCGAGCTGATGCACAGCATCCTCTTCAGCTTGCCAGGCACGCCCGTCCTCTACTACGGGGACGAGATAGGTATGGGGGACAACTATTACCTGGGCGATCGCAACGGCGTTCGGACGCCGATGCAATGGACCGGCGATCGCAATGGCGGGTTTTCGCGGGCCGATACTGCTCAGCTCTACGCTCCGGTGATCTCCGACCCGGTCTTTGGCTACCAGGCATTGAACGTGGAGGCGCAGGAGAGAACCCGGTCCTCGCTGCTTTCGTGGATCCGCCGGCTGATCCGCGTCCGACAGCGCTACCCGGTGTTCGGCTTCGGCACCCTTCGATTCCAGAATCCGACGAACAACAAGGTGCTGGGGTTCGTCCGGGAATATCAAAACCAGACAATGCTAGTGGTCTGCAGTCTATCGCGGCATGCCCAGCCGGCGGAGCTGGACCTTTCCGAGTGGCGCGGTTGGCAGCCTGTCGAGCTTTTTGGCGAGACCCGATTCCCGAGAATCACCGAGCAGCCCTATCAGCTCTCGCTTGGACCATACATGTTCCTGTGGTTTCGCCTGGAGAGACCCGGACCGACCGAGGCGTGAACATGAAGGGCGTCGACCTAAGCAAGCTTCCAGACTATCTACAGATCCAGCGCTGGTTCGGGTCCAAGGGAGTGCCGATCAAGGACGTCACCTTGGTCGATCACTCGGAGGTTGCGATCGAAAGTCGCGGATCCTGTCCCGGACCCTTCGTGATTGCGATCGTCGAGGTCGCCTACGAGCTTGGCTCGCGCGAACGATACCAGTTGCATGTCTGCGCCCGGCCGGACGGTAATATCTCGTCCGGGCTCGAGGACGACAACTTCGCCCGGGAGCTTTTGCAGATCATCCGCGAGGGTCGTTCACTGCCGAGCGGTACAGGAAAGCTTCGCGGAGAGACCTTCCCCGGCTCGCAGCCGCTCTTGAGCAAGCTGCCCTCCATGCCCCAAGCTCGCCGCCTCACCAAGGAGCAGAGCAATACCTCGCTGGTCTTCGAGGAACAGGCGATCCTTAAAGTAATCCGCAAGATCGAAGCGGGGACCAATCCGGAGTTGGAGATGGGACGCTTCCTCGCATCGCGTCCCGCGTTCAAGGCGGCGCCCGCCCTGCTCGGAGCGATCGAGCTGGAAGGGGCCAATGGAGCCACCCTGGCCGTGCTCCACCAGTACGTCCAATCGGAAAACGACGGCTGGAATTACCTGCTCGCCGCGTTTCGCGATTCTCCGGCGCCCAAGCCCGCCTTGCTCAAGGACATGGCCCAGCTGGGAAGAGTGCTCGCCGAGTTACATCTGACACTGTCCTCGGATCCCACCGATCCCGCCTTCGCCCCCGATCCCATCCACCACGAGGATTTACAGCGCTGGAGCTCTTCGATCATCGGGGAGTTGGGGGTGACTTTCGCCGAAGCGGAGAAGCGGATCCAGGACCTCGGCGATCTTCGGGACCCGCTCGTAGAAAGAGTCAAGCAGCTCGCCCAGCTTCCCCCGTCCGGGAAGAAGATCCGGATCCATGGGGATCTCCACCTGGGCCAGGTTTTGCGCGTGGGCGGCGACTGGATGATTTTCGACTTCGAAGGCGAGCCGGCGAGGACCTTCACCCAGCGCCGGGAAAAATACACTCCGCTCAAGGATGTGGCTGGAATGCTGCGCTCATTCGCCTACGCGCAGGCGGCGGTCGAGCTCGAGAAGGCCCCACCCGGCGAGCGCGCCCTGCCCTGCCGCAATGCGTTTCTCGACGCCTATCTCGACCGCGTGCGCGGCTCCGATCTGCTGCCCACTGGACCGTCGCTGGACATCGTGCTCGATGCCTTCGAGCTGGAGAGGGCGGTCTACGAGCTTCGCTACGAGCTTCAAAGCCGACCCGATTGGGTTCCCATCCCCGTTCGCAGCCTGAGGGAGTTGGGGAAATCGACGTGAGCGCGGAAGCAACGGGGGCGAACCTCCAGTCGGAGATCCAGCAAATCGTCGAGTTGCGTCATCGCAGCCCGCACGACGTCCTCGGAATGCATCCGATGACCGATGGCGTGGTGGTTCGGGCATTTCGTCCGGATGCGATCAGGATCTACGTCTTGCCCGACTCAGGCGGGCGGTTCGAGATGCAACACCTCAGGGATGGCTTCTTCCAGGTGCACATCCCCGGGCGCTCGGCCGTCTTTGGTTACCTGCTCGAGGTCCATTACCCGGACAATGCCGTCTTCACGCTGCGCGATCCCTACAGTTTCCCGCCCACGCTCGGCGAGCTCGACCTCTACTTTGCTGGAGAAGGCCGCCACGAGAAGCTCTGGCACCGAATGGGGGCCCATCCGACGCATCACCATGGGTCGGGAGGGGTGTCCTTCGCCGTCTGGGCCCCCCATGCGCGTGGAGTATCGGTGGTCGGCGACTTCAATTCGTGGGACGGCCGACTTCACGCCATGCGCTCCCTGGGAGCCTCGGGAATCTGGGAACTGTTCATTCCCGACATCGGCGATGGCGCGCGCTACAAGTTTGAGATCCGGCCGGAGAGCGGGAGTCCGACACTCAAAGCCGACCCGTTCGCCTTCCGCACCGAGGTCCCCCCTGCCACCGCTTCGATCGTGCACGACCTCAATCGATTTCGATGGACGGATGTCGGTTGGAGCGAATCGAGGTCATCCAACCCTCTGCATCGCCGCCCATTCTCGATCTACGAGGTCCACGTCGGCTCGTGGCGGCGGATCCACACCGATGGCGACCGCCCCCTCACCTATCGGGAATTGGCGCCGGCACTCGCCGACTACGTGATCGAGATCGGTTTCACCCACGTCGAGTTTCTCCCGATCGCCGAGCATCCATTCGGGGGATCGTGGGGCTATCAGGTCAGTGGATTTTACGCGCCGACCGCTCGTTACGGGCATCCGGACGACCTTCGCTACCTGATCAACTATCTGCACCTGCGAGGCATCGGGGTGATCATCGATTGGGTGCCCGGTCATTTCCCGAGGGACGAGCACGGGCTCGCACGGTTCGATGGGACCGCGCTTTACGAGCATGAGGACCCCCGCAAAGGAGCCCATCCGGATTGGGGAACGCTGATCTTCAACTACGGCCGCAACGAGGTTCACAACTTCCTGCTCGCCAACGCGCTCTTCTGGATCGAGGAGTACCACGTGGACGGTTTGCGCGTGGATGCGGTCGCTTCGATGCTCTATCTCGACTACAGCCGCCCGGCCGGGGCCTGGCTCCCCAATCGCTTCGGCGGCCGGGAGAACCTGGAAGCGATCCAGTTCCTGAGGGATGTCACCGACGCCGTCCGAAGGAAACACCCCGGAGTGGTGTTGGTCGCCGAGGAATCCACCGCCTGGCCCAAGGTATCCGCTCCCGCGTCTGATGGCGGCCTGGGATTCCACTTCAAGTGGAACATGGGCTGGATGCACGACACCTTGGAATACTTTTCCAAGGACCCGCTCTACCGGAGTCACGATCACCGCAAGCTGACCTTTGGCCTCCTCTATGCCTTCAGCGAGCACTTCCTCCTTCCGCTGTCGCATGACGAGGTCGTTCACGGAAAGGGATCGCTGTTCGGCAAGATGCCGGGTGACCAGTGGCAGCGTGCCGCGAACCTGCGTGCGCTGTTTGCCTGGATGTGGGCCCATCCGGGCAAGAAGCTGCTGTTCATGGGCTGCGAATTTGGCCAGACCTCGGAATGGAACCACGATCGCAGCCTCGACTGGAGGCTGGTGGAAAAGCCGGAGCACCGGGGAATCCAGTCGCTGGTCGCCGACCTCAACCGCCGCTATCACGACGAGATGGCGCTGTTTGAGGCAGACAGCGATCCGGCCGGCTTTCAGTGGATTCAGGTGGATTCGTCCGATGCGAACGTCCTCGCATTCATCCGCCGCTCAGGATCCGGCGGCAGTCGCCATCTGGTCTGCATTGCCAACCTCTCACCGGTGCCCAAGCACGCCTACCGGATCGGCCTGCCGCAGCGGGATCCCTACGTCGAGATCCTCAATACGGATGAGGCCAGGTACGGTGGATCCGGCATGGGCAACCCTGGCCACATCGTTCCGGACGCCGAAGCCTGGGATGGGCAGCCGGCCTCGTACGAGTTCACCCTTCCTCCGCTCGGGGTGCTCTGGCTACTGCCCGCGGTGCAGCTTTAGTTAGAGCGCCTGGCGGATCCTTTGGACGTAGGCGTCGGGCAAGCCCGCTGCTTTGGCTCCGCGCACCAACGCTTCGACGAACCGGCCGCTCACCGGTCCCTCCTGGGTGGCTCGCTGGGGCCGGGTGGTGAACGCGGTGGCTTTCTGCTCGCGTCCTTCGCAGCGGACCGTCACCTCCCGTTCGATGCACATCCCGGTGACCGCGCCCTCCTTGTGCTGAATGATCGGCCAGTCCTTGCCGGGGATCTCGATCAGGCTGCCGAACACCGACGCGCCCGGGCGGTCCACCAGGCCGGCAACGCGCCCACCCCACCAGCGGGAGAGGAAATCATAGACCAGGTCAACGTCGATCGCCTCCGCCACCTTCCCCTCGGGCAGGTTGAAAAACGAGTAGTTGTGCTGGCTGCGCCACTCCTCGAACGCCGCCCGGTCGAGCACGGTGGAGTAGGCAAAATAAAGGCGGGCCGTCGCGTCCTGCGCTTCGGCGCGGCTCTTCATCACTTGATCATAGTGCGAGTCCATCAACGTTCCTTTACGCCTTACGTTTTCTTGCGCAGGGCGCGCGTGCCCTCTCGGAACACTTCAAACATGCCGCCCACGTCCAGGCGAGCGGTCCGGATGAAAAGCTTTAGCGCCCTTTCGGTGTGGTCCGCCAGCGAGCTCATCTTCTCCAGGCGGGCAATTTGCTGCGGGGAGACATTGCCCGCCTCCGCCGCGAGTCGACGCGCCTCGGAGATTTCACCGCGGATGCGGGTGATGAATTCACCCTCCCGCTGTTCCACCACCCGGGTCACCAACCGGATCAGCTCCGTTTCGGCCCGGTACCGCCACGCCGAATCGCCCGCGCTCCGCTCGCCGCGAATGACACTCCATCGCTCGAGGTCCCGAATCAACATCGAGACCGCCCCTTTGGAGAGACCCAGCGTTCTTTCAATCGCGCTCGCCGGAAGCGCTTCACCGTGCAGGTAAAGCAGCGCCCAGACCCGCCCCTGATTTCGCTTGAATCCCCAGAACTCGATCACGTCGCCCACGGCGTCGATCGCCATTTGTTCCCAGCGCGAAAGTGGCGCCGTGGACTCCCTGGAACTGGTCGCCTGGTTCATCCGAAAACCCGCTCATCCAGAAACAACTCTTTCCGGCACTTCCTCTCGCCGCTGGACCCCGATCGACAGCCGCCTGGCCCAGAGGACGAGCTCCGCGCCGCCTCGCGATGCGGCGCAGGAGCCCAAGGCGTCGATCGCGGCCTCGATCTCCACATTCATCCGTTCGATCGCCAGCTCCGCCGCACCCGAGCAAAGGACCGCAGTCCCCAGCTCCCTCGCCCGATCGGGCGTCATTGCCGCGAACGTCCAGGCCTCCTTGATTCGCTTTCGCAGCTCGGGGTCCTTGGCGGCGGCGAGCAGGATTGGGACCGACGGTGTCCGCGACTGCAGATCCGCGTACTGAGGTTTTCCGCAGTCGGTTCCGGTGAGATCGCGAACATCGTCCGCGATCTGAAAGGCAATCCCAAGTCGCCGGCCAAAGGCGGCCAGGCGATCTCCCCCCCGGGCGTCGCCGGCGAGAAGAGCCGCCGCTGCTCCGCACCAGGCGAAAAGCGAGCCTGTCTTTCCCTCGGCAACCGCGCGGAGGCGTTCGACCGAAAGGCCGATATCCCCCCGTGCCTCGACTTCGGCGATCGCCGCTCGCGTCATTTCGGCGACCGCCGCGATTGCCCCCTGGGTGAGCCTGGGGTCGATCGCGGCAAGGCGGGTCAGGGCGCTGGTGAGCAGCAGATCCCCGCTCATCACCGCAACGATGTTCCCCCAACGGGCGTTGACCGTTGGCCTGCCTCGGCGGAACATTCCCGAATCCACCACGTCGTCATGCAGCAGGCTTGCGGAGTGAATCAACTCCGCCGCCACCGCGACGGGGACCAGGTTTTCGGTAGGCGCACCGCAAGCATCCGCGAAAAGCCGCACCATCAGCGGCCGGATCCGCTTCCCTCCCGTCCCGATGCAGAGGTGCCGGGCCGCTCGCATCAGCGTACCTCCGTCGAGCTCACTTTCCGGCATCGAGGAGTCTTGGAGAACGGAATGAAGTCCGTGCTCCACCTGGTCCAAAAACCCACTCAGATCGAGGGCGGATTCCATGCGGCTCGTATAGTTCAAGACCGCTTGAACTGCACCTGAATCGTAGAAATCCCGGATCGGGCGGTGCAACGCCTGGGGTGGGCGCCCCTCGCCATGCGCCTTACGCGAGCAGCGGGTTTTGGCTTGTTCCTCGAGCGGGATTTCCGCGGCGATCGCGCTCGCCTGCTTCGCTTCCCGCAGTTGGCTCCTAACCTGACCTGGCGAGCTCCAAAATGCTTTCCACCAGGGCGCGGGATCGGCCGTCGGCGCTCTGGGAGAGATGAAGCTCGAGGCCGGGCGCGAGCTGCCACCGTTGCCAGGTCGCCACGTCATCCACCTTCGCCGTTGTCGGGTCCGGAGCGATTGCCGGCGCCGGCGCGAGCGGTGGGGGTTTTCCTCCCTTCGCCAAGTCGCGAATCTGTTCAGGCGTCATCCTCTGGAGCTCGAGCTTGATCGCGTCGAGCGGCAGGAATCTGTCTTGAAGTCGGCGGATGGCTTGCAGGCGAGGCAAGTTCTCTTCCTTGTACCCCGTGTGACGACCGCGAAAACGCGGCGCAAGAAGCAGACCTCGCTGGAGATAGAAGCGAACTGTCCGAGGCGTCATACCCGCCCGCTTTGAAAGGTCGGCCAGGGTCATCGTTCCTAGGAATAGGCTCATGTCGCTTTGCCTCCAACAGCTTCGCGACAGTTACCATACCGGCAAGTAGACAGCCAAGATGCAAAGTACTTGCCTCGAGGCAAGTACTCGCCAGTTGCCGCACTGCCAAGCAGACATCTCAGGCGTCAAGTACTTGCTTCGAAGCAAGTACTCGCCACTCGATCAACGTCAAGTAACCAGCTCATGTGCAAAGACGCACGGACAAACTCCCACCGCGAGCCTGGGGCCGTTGAACAGATTCTCAACGGCGTGGCGACAGAACAGATTCCTGCCGGCAGAGTTTTGTTCTGTCGTTTGTTCCGACGTTTTGGAGACTGTCCCTTCCGCCTTAACTGGGCTGGAGCTGCCCGGATCCATCTGCCGGCGGCGCAGGGCTCACTGCTTCGCCAAGGTCTGCGGCCTGTTTCACCTCGAACACGACACGGGCTCCCCCGCCCGGACGATTGAACGCGTGCGCGGAGCCGCCATGGGCTTGCGCGATGCGGCGGACGAGGGCAAGCCCGAGCCCGAGCGACCCGACATCGGAGCGGCTCTGCTTGGCTCCCCGATAGAAAGGCTGGAAGGCTCGCTCCTCATCCCCGTCCGCGAATCCGGGCCCAGCGTCGTCCGCTTCGAACGCAATCGAGCCGGGCCGCTGCTGGATCCTCAACGCCAAAAGCCCTCCGCCGTGGCGCACCGCATTGTCGACCAGATTCGCCAGCGCCCGAGCGATCAGCGTGGGATCGCCCAGGAAGCGGGTGCGCGGCGCTTCAACGCAGAGCACCGCGGGATCGACACCGGCCCGCTCGAGCGCGCGGATCGCCACCTCGACCGCATCCAGCTCGACCGGCTTGAGGGCCGCGAAATCCAGCCGCGAGCTCGCCAAAAGCTCACCCACCAGGGTATCGATCTCCATCACCTCTCGCTCCAGCTCGTCGAGCGTCTTGTCGTCGGCTCCGCGCTCGCGCGCAAGCTCGACCAGCAGGCGAACCCGGGCCAGCGGGGTTCGAAGCTCATGGGAAACGGCGGCGAGCAGCACCCTCTGGTCGGCCATCTGCTTTTCGATTCGATCGGCCATGTCGTTGATCGATTGGGCGAGGACGCGAAACTCGCCGGGATCGCCGGGAGAAATGGAGGCTCGGCTGGAGTGCTTGCCGGTGCCGAGGTCCTTCGCCACCCCGGAGATCTCCCACAGGGGACGGCCCAACCTTCGCGCGATCGCGCCCGACGCCGCCCAGAGCACGGCCACGGCGAGCAGGAGGGGAAGACCGAGCCGCCAGGCGATCCAGAATCGATGGCGAGCGCAAATGCGCACCGCGCCGAGCGGTTGCCCGTTCCGCTCGACGGTGATGGTGTGGGCGGGCCGGTGGCACTCTCCCCCGGAAGTCGACAGGGGTCGCCCCGCCGGATCCACCAACATGACGTCCCGGTCCATGGTCTGCGACAGCTGGCGCGCCAGCTCGTCGCGTTCGGATGGCGAATCCCAGGCACGGGCGAACTGCTCGCGCACGAAGCCTCGATTGGCCTCGAGGTGGCGGCGCCACATCGGCTCGCCCAGCCCCCCCGCGACCCAGGTGAGCAGGGCGGAGACGATGCTCGCGGTGAGGATGCTCGCGCCGAACCAGAAGAAGATCCGCCGTTGCAACCCGCCGCGGAAATAGAATCG